>Ga0207708_10000366_pt1 | contig 35298 bp, 37 predicted proteins | sample KBSK5101metaG_FD_184340 | JGI IMG/M metagenome (GOLD analysis project Ga0207708, IMG submission 184340) | Corn, switchgrass and miscanthus rhizosphere microbial communities from Kellogg Biological Station, Michigan, USA - KBS K5-10-1 metaG... | ecosystem: Host-associated > Plants > Roots >... | reverse complement strand
CGGTTGTCTCATCGCGCTTAACGCCTCTGGTGAGCTGGGCTTGCTGTAACTGCGTTGCCGGAAGAGAAGGTGTTACATATGCCATCAGCTTCTTGTCAAAGCGATCACCATAAATCGCCTGTCTCGAGACTTCGCGCCAATGTGCTCTTTCCGCTTCGCGCGTGACAAGCTGTTGTTGGTAACCAAGCTTTTTGAGCAGATCCCAGCGATACAGATCGATGGCAGACTTGATTAGCAGCCCCCAGGACCGAGCGCTGTTTACGGATAGCAGATAGAAAAAGTAAGACAAGCAGACTAATGCTGCGATCTTGAAGACCCAATAAAGACTGCCGGCCGCGAGGAATGAGGGCAGGTAGATAACTCCTATGATAAAGAGCGCAATCGCCAACACCGCACTCAATAGCGAACAGTTCAGCATAAAATCAAGTGTGGTTTTCGTATCGTCGATCGACACGGCATAGTCAGTCGGAATAACAGCCACCAGACGAGGCCAGATCTCAACCGAGTCGATGCCATATTCACGATAGGAATAGTATTCAAAACTGCGAATAGCGTTGCCTAAACGCGTCGGTAGTATCAGCCCAGGTTGCTCTGGATATGCAAGCTTCACTTGTACACGATAAGTGCTGAATTCACTTACGATAGCTGTGCTCAAAGCGCGCCACTGCTCTTTCATTTGACTGAGTTGGCTGGCGGCTTCACTTCCATGCCAGGTTTTGAGCCATTTCTGCTCCCTTAATTCGACTTGTTGCAGTGGTGAACCAAGGGAGCGCCAGTTATCAATCACCTCGTTGACGAAGGTTGAATTTGTCTGGAAATCTTTACCAACTTCGTCCATCTTACGCAGCACCGCTCTCATACTTTCGAGTCTGATTTCAGCGGCTTTGAATCTGGCAATGTGACGCCGTGTCAACCACGATCCGATCCATGATCGTCGCCAGGGATAGCCCTGGTACAACCGCCGGATTGGGATGTTTATGTTGTAGAGCAACCCACTCAGAACAATAGTCAGAAAAGAAATGCCGACGATCTTTCCGGTATCGAGTCCTTCGAGGAGTGTGGAAAGTAACAGCCCGTTTGGCAGCACAGGAACGAGGAAAAGTAGGGAGAGCACAACAAAGATCGTCACTGGCAGAACCGTTCCCAGAATCAGAGACCTGCTGAAGTAACCGGAGATTGACGAGAGAATGCTGGTCACTGAATCCTCCTGAGGAGCCTCGTTGAAGCAGAGTGTCAGTATGAAGCGAGGTTTTCACTAGCCGGAACTTGAGCTTGCATCCAGCCAGGCTTAAGAACCTTATGTCGTTCAGGCGGGCGTAATATATTCTTACTAATTCAAGGCGTCAAGGGTTTCGAAATTGACAGGGGAAGCATTAACTGGGACGCAAACAAGTCTGGACTGAACTCATCTTGTCCTGGCGGCTGAGCCGCAACTTCTCATCGGTCTGATCGTTTTTCGTTTGCCTGGTTCACATCGAATCTTACTCTGGCTGAACGATGCGGTATTGGTCCTGCTCAACGCCTCCAGGAGTAGTTCGGTGTTTCTGCTCGGACCACTCGCGGCCAGTCCTGGCGAGCCTGGCTCCGTCGGTTTCATACTCGTGTTCCAGGTGCTGCCGGTGGTGATCTTCTTCGCGGCGTTCACGGCAATGCTCTATCACCTGCGGGTGTTGCAGATCTTCGTACGACTCTTCGCGAAGCTCTTTCACCGCACGATGAAGATCAGTGGGGCCGAGTCGAGTCGAGTTGCAGGGATGTTCAGCGGCGGTGAAGGTGTGTTAATTGTTGGACCAAAGTAATCTGAAAATGGGAGTGAACATGCGATTCAGACACGTTCTGGTGTTACTTCTTTTGACTGCGATTACAACGACGGTGATGGCACAAGCTGACGTTGAAGAGAAAAACCGCCGGGCAGTACAGACTGCTTTTGATAACTGGCGGCGTGCCTCCGGAAGCGTCTTTGATTTACTCGCTTCCGATGCGAAATGGACTATAGTTGGCCGTTCCGTAGCGTCGGGAACATATTATAACCGGCGCGATTTTCTGGACCAGGTGATCGTTCCCTTCAACTCCAGACTCTCGACGCCGCTCGTACCGACAGTGCGGAACATCTATGCTGATGGCGATAGTGTTATTGTGTTATGGGACGGCGCGGCAATGGCTCGTGACGGTAAGTCATACGAGAACACGTATTCCTTTTTTCTGAAGATGCGCGACGGCAAGATCATCAGCGCCATCGCCTTGTTCGATCCCATCGCGTTCGATGATTTATGGAAACGAGTTAGGCCAGTTTACTGAAATTCGTTGACTTTCCCTCAAAGTCGGACGTCTGGCTTGGACATAGTCAGTACAGGGAGCGGTAGCGACCTGGTCAGTTATTGCATGAGATATTCCTAAAGATTCTTGACTCGCATCGCCTGACCAGGTCGCCACCGCTCCCTGTACTGACCGTATCCAAGAATGATTTCGACTTTAAGGCAAAGCTAAATTCGTTAGGAGGATTGTGATGAAAACCAATTTTGAAGATTATCTCACTCAACTTGCACCAGGCCTCGCAGCAGCAGAAAAAGCGACTGTGTTCCTGCTGACGTGCATGGATTATCGTTATGCTCATCGCATAACCGATCTCATGGACAGCAAAGGGCTGCGTCGAAAATACGACATCTTCGTTTTAGCGGGTGCCGCGGCTGGTGCGAACGAAGATGAAAAATGGCGAGAAGTGCTCGTGGAGCATATAAAAACCGCGCGACTGGTCGGCCACCCAATTGATCGAATCATGATCCTCGAGCATCGTGATTGTGGGGCTTACAGAGAGTTTTTTGGTCTGGAATGGGCGGATGTCACACCGCCTGTTGAATTCGATAAACATTTAGAACAAGTAGAAATTCTCAGGATATATCTGGAGCGGGTTCTTGAAGAGGAAATTCCAAACCTAAAAATTGATGCTTTCTTACTCGCTCGCGACGAGGACGATCGGCTCCAGAGTGATGTTTAGTCGCGCACCAAAGTGAATCCAAGTCCGAAGACGGAGCCGATGATGAGGAACGCGGCGATGAAACCCAGGGCTTCGCTGAGGACCATCTTTCGATTAACCAGGGTCAGCAGGAAGATGAAGACGGGAAGATTACAGAGAAGACCAGTGAGTAACAGGAATTCTCTGCGCGGCCTGACTCCACTGCGGCGACGTTTCAACCAGTGAAGACTCGGCAAATAAAGGACCAGCATCAGCAGACCTGATACTACAATCGCCATGACACCGAACCCACTCACGTCTGTAAGCGTGAAGTCTGCACCGCCGTTACTGAAATAGAGAATCGTAGCGATCGATGCAACTCCAAAGGCCCAGGCTACCAATGCATTGAGTAAAAGTTTGATGAGTTTCATTTAATGACTTAACGCTCAAAGGTTCCGTTCATTAACATCTATGAAAAACGACACGACCCCGACCGCCAAGCGTTTTATAGAACGTCTTAAAACTTACCAATCGCCCGTGGAACGCGAGAAGCTGCTGCGCTATTTCAAGACTCCAACCAACGGCGAGGTCGATGAGTTCATCGGCGTGCGCATGGGCCAGCTCTTTGCACTCTGCAAAGAGTTCATCACGATGACGCCGGACGAAATCGAGAAGCTACTCGAAAGCAAGATTCATGAAGTTCGAGCGGGCGGGTGCAGCATCATGGACAAACAGGCGCGCAGTAAAAAGACTACCCCGGAGCGAAGAAAAGAACTCTACGACCTTTATCTCAGGCGACACGACCGCATCAACAACTGGGATCTGGTTGACGTCTGCTCCATTCATGTCGTCGGCGGCTACTTGTTCGACAAGCCGCGCAAGGTTCTTTACAAGCTCGCGCGCTCGAAGAACATGTGGGAGCGCCGCACGTCGATCGTCAGCACCGCTTACTTCATTCGTAAAGGTGAGTTGGACGACACGTACAAGATTGCCGAGATGCTGCTCGGCGATAAGGAAGATCTCGTTCACAAAGGTACCGGTTGGATGCTCCGCTTTGCCGGCGACAAAGACCGCCCGCGGCTGTTGAAGTTTTTGGACCAACACGCCGCGACGATGCCTCGCGTCGCTCTGCGCTACTCAATCGAAAAACTCGACAAGAAGCAGCGCGATCATTATCTCGGTCTCAAGAAGAAGCTCACGTAATCCGCGTTCATTCGCGTTTATTCGCGGCCATGTCCTGCCCGACTGCTGATGGGAGAGTTTTCCAAATGGTTACTGCATGAGGATCAGAAGGAGCTCTTCGACTACCTTTTCGCCATAGTCCTGAACATGGTCTTTCTTGCGCTCACCGCACTGCTGCTCTGGCCCCTGGGTCGTACGATAATGGCCTTCCGTCTGGCAAAGGGTTATTGGACCTTTTGGGCCATCCTCATTATTACGGCGTCGTTGCTGGCCCTGGTCCAACGTATCTTCCGTATGGATCTGTACTCACACTCCGACGCGTACGTAATCTCCGGACTGGTCGTGAGCAGCTTTCTACAGGCGGGTTGGTCGGCCTTTGCCGCCCTTGTAGTACAGAATTCAGTTGCCGGCGCGCCCGTTTGGATAATGATAATCCTGTACGCCGCCGGTGGCGTTTCGACTTATGTTGCGGGCGTCATCGTCGGTGCGTTTTTCACCGGAACGCTGTACAGATTGGTCAGCCTGGCTATCGGAATTATTAGCTTCATTGTCTTCAGCATTTGGCCCACCGCCGGCGACGCGATCTACGGTTGGTTCTTCGATCTCTTTTGAGCGGATTCGCTTTCTTCCATGTGTTGCCAGATGTCCGGGCTCGTACCGTCGACGTCGGTGAAGCCATACACTCGCGCCAGTTCACCCGAACTCACTGACTGCTGATTCCAACGTGCGCGGTCCGGATCCAGCGCGAGCGACATAATCGCGCGCCCGACGTAGCGCGGCGTTTCAGAGAGAGCGAAATCGGGCGGCGCTGCCGGTGAGTGTGACGGATCAAGCGCATCACGCCAGTTGCTTTCCGTGACACCAAAGTTTTCGAGCATCATCTCCGAGCGCAGCCAGCCGGGCGTGATCGCCACAGCCGTCGCACCGTAAGGAGCAAGTTCGTATCCCTGTGAGTAAGCGAGCCTGTTCACCGCGACTTTTGCCAGATCGTAATAGACCGAAATCCTGTAGTGCGATGCGTTGTACTTCGTCGTGCCATCCGTGACTTCTACGAGCAGTCCACCGGGTTCGGAGATGAGTAACGGTAATAGATACTTTGAAGTAATGACGTGAGTGTCGATCGCGAGTCGCAGTATACGCAGACCTTTCGCGAGGTCGAGTTTCCACACGGGCGTGTTCCACTCCGCTGGACCACCTTTGAGTACCTCCGCGCCCCAGATGTCGTTCACGAGGATGTCGATCTTTCCAAACTCGTTTTGAAGACGATCCGCCAACTGCTTCACTTCATCGGGAACGAGGTGGTCCATCGGAATGGCGATCCCCTTGCCGCCGAGTTGCGTCACGAGTTCCGCAGTTTCTTCAATTGTCTCAGTGCGATCGTAGTCCGACTTAATTTGTCGCACACTGCTGGTCCGGCCAGTGCAAACGACAGTCGCACCCGCCTCGCCGAGCGCTGCGGCAATCCCACGACCAGCCCCTCGCGTAGCCCCAGCAACAACCGCCACCCGCCCCCGCAACGCCTCGCGATCGTAAGGTAAATTCATGGGGTGACTATACAGCTTCTATGAAACATCTTTCACGCTCTATGCAGAACCCACGCGCTATGTCAATAGTGAAATACACCTTCACACGGAACTGTGAAAGATATGAAGGCTTCGTCCGATAAACATTTACCTCCTACGGATGCTTTCTTTCCTGATGTTTGTTGGCGTAGGCCTGGAAATGTGAAAACGCTCATGACTCATCAAGGTCCGTGGGATCACACGAAGGCCGTGGCGTTTTGCGTCTGGGCCATACTCAACGCTGATCTCCTTGGCCTGATAAGGCCGCTCCGATGGCTGCCGACGTGATCTTCATGATCTTTTATAAGACGCTTTGGGTGCTCGTAGTCGCTTATTCATTGTGACGGGCAGGCACCCTTGCGGGCTCTCCCGCCGAAGAAGTGGCACACGGTTCGTCTGGTCGCCACTGGTTTGTATCTTCGTGCCGTGGGTGTACGTGTTTACGCAATAACGTGACTTGGCCGAAGAAGAAATTGATATCCGAAACTCCCTCCAGCGCCGCAGCGTCACGACGTAGGCCAGGTGAATCGTCCCATTCAGTCGTGCGGCGCGCGAGATAAGGTGCGGTCCGGAGTGGATAGAGGATTTGACGCGCGCTCAAAACTACTGAAAGTATGAACATGCTTGGTGGGCTGGACGGCTACGACAATCTTTAGAAGGAATGGTGATGAAGCCCGCTAGCGGCAAGATATAGCTTCTGAAGCGAAGCTCGCGAGCGGGACCCTAGGTAAACGTGGTTGAAGAATTGATCCTGTGAAGTGATCGATCCTAGAGTTGCACTTGGCAACCCTAGGATGAATCCGCCACCACTGATTAGTCGCAAGCCCGAAGAGGCTTGCGTCGCTATCTGTGAATTCTTTTCATCTCTTGTTTGCCGTCGGCTAGCGATGGAATTGTTAGCACTTGGTCGGCTCTCGTCGACCAGTCACGAGACGCATTTCGGAGTGCATCGCGCTCACTGCTTTCACTATATAGCGCTTCAAATTCTCGCTTCCTACTTATTGTCTCGTCATTAGGCTCCCTCGCCAGCAAACCTAGTAGCCACGTTTCAATGCTCCACGTTGGTACGGGAAGGACAATAAGTTCCTCTTTTCCGCGAGGAGCCAGTCCCACTTCAACTAATGCATCATCCATTTCAGTCTTCCTTACTGTTACTCCGACATTGTCTCCGTCGCGCACGGCAATCAGACAAAGTCTTTGGTGTCTCTTCCGTCTCAACAAGTTAACCTCATGTGCGTACTGGGAACGGACCCAAGCGCACGCATTACCTCTTCCTGATGGAGCAGTCAGAAAAATGAATTTGCGCTTATCAAACCCGAGGGAGTCAAGCAACTCTCGGAAAAACCTTTCTGTTCGTCGATCTTCAGTCAATACCACGCCTCGAAGTTTCACATGCTCATTAGCCATCCAAAAGCCCTCGTGTCACGAGTTCTGACGCTCTTAAACCCTCGTTCCGATCAAACGGATCGGCTCTGACCCGCGTAGGGCCTCCATCTGGGCGCTCAAACAGCAACGGATAATCCGCCGCCAGGTAGTCGATTACCTCGGGGTGGTGTGAGACTAGAAACAGTTGTGCCCCCTCCTGCATAGCATCAGTGAGTTCTACGAGCCAAGGTTGAATTACTTGAAGACCAACAAAGTTTTCTGGTTCGTCCAAGAGAAGCGTTCTTGGAGTTGATTCAACGTCCGTAAGTATGGTGTAGAGAATAATCGTAGCTCGTTCACCATCTGATATTTCGTCAAAGTCGATTTCATATTTGACTTCGGGTTTTCCAAAACCAAATGCTACGACAAGCTCACGCTTCTGGCCTCCCTTTCCTGTGCTTACGGCTTTTAATGAACGAAAGCCTGGTAGCGTCTGGCCGATTCGTTTGAATAATCTAGGAAGATCTTCTGTACGCTCTTGTGACAAGTGTCGATACCAAGACGCAAAGTTGGATCCATCTGAGTAAAGAGAATCGGATTCGGAGCGGCTCTCTGATTCAACCCTGCTCGGATCCAGTTTAAGGAGCCACATCCTCCGCAAGGAGTTTAGAAACCAGGTAAGAAGGGTGTTCTCGGGCCGAGCTTCAAGTTGAGGAAGAAATGACCGAGTTCCACGAAATGGGAATTGGGTTCCTAGTACGCCCTCATTCTTAAAGAGATGGACCACTCCGTCTTCAAAAAGGAAAATGGTGCGAGAGTCATGCTTGACCGATTCTCGCTCAACCAATACAGTATCCATGGCCAAATTGTGAGAGAGTTCAAGCGAATAATGATAAGAACCATGAACTCCTCCAATGTCGATCTCGATTCTTTGTTTCGGTGTACGGCTCCAACGCGTAACAGTACTGGATGGGAATGCAGTCTCGACAGCTTCACCCAATATCGTCAATTCAATCACGCTATGCAGAACTTCTATAAAGCTTGACTTGCCTGAACCGTTTTTCCCAATTAGGAGATTTACGCGCTTGGGCCATACCTCACAGTTCGCAAAGCAGCGAAAATTATCTATGTACACTCTAGTGATCATAACGTTCCTCTAATCAGATAGTCGTGGCACTAAAATATCATGGCACAACTGGGGTTACCATCGGCCTGGCTTGCACAAGGTCGCCGTACCCTTACGGAAGATCGGCTTCTTATTCTCAATACTACTCTCCTGCCTGACTTGGAAAACCCTGCGTCGTAATTTGTTGTGTGCAGTACCAAATTGAGGTTCGTGGGGTGGGCCGGCGGGGAAACCGGCCAGTGAAGGATGATCAGTACATCGGTATCTTGCCTGCTAACAACTCACCCTCAAGTACTGCAATCTGCGCGTCGACCATGCCGTAGAGGTTCAGCTCTCCGCAGCGAGTGAAGGCAAGGTGCTTGGCGGTGTTTGCGAGTGCTTTTGGGTTGGTGGAGTTTTCGAGTGTAGACAGCAGAACGAGCAGTGCTGCTGAAGACTCGTCACCGGTGCGGCAGATCAGATCTGTCAATGCCTCGATCTTTTCGTCGCTTGAATGAACGTACAGGTTATCGATGATGCTTTCGCCGGCGTCGACGCAACGCACCAGTTCGGGTAGCCACGGGTCGTTTATTTCCAAGGCGTAGCGGATTAACGTACGGGTTTGTGCGTCGATCGATTTGTCGTCTATGACTGATTGAGCTCGGCGTTTGAGAGCGTCGTTGAGGTGAGGTGTTTCTTCGCGCAATCGCGCGCTGTTAAGATTAGACATGATCTTCATCCTTTCACTAGAAGGTTGAGGGTCAAGGGCTGACTTTGTGTTACCAGCACAAGTCGGCCCGCTTCTTTTTTGGTGGAGTATCGGCACTGTAGCGACCGGATTTTCGCATGTCAATAAAAACTACAGACAGTTACATTCAAAGCCTTAGCTTATCTGTAATCTGTGGTCCAGGATTGTTCTTAAAGAACTACTCTGCGCGAAAGTATTCAGTGTGCAGAACGTAAATCAGAATCCTCAGTGGTAAGGAGATTTGCTTCGCCATCCACTGCACAAGCCAGATAAATAGCATCATCAAGATCACGCTCAGCTGCGCGTGGCACTTGCAATATGCGACGACGCGCGTTCCGCATCATAGTGACAGAAACAACGATCGGCGGCTCAAGTTGCAACGCGGCCAGGAATAGTTGAAAGCCCATCCGATCAAATTCCGCTCGCCGCATAATGCGTTCGTCAGCCTCGATTGCTGCCGCGCCACGCTCGTAGTCATTGATGATGTCTGAAGTCCACAGCCAGTGAAAGGTGTGCAGAACTAAGAGATTAAGCAGTTGTCGCTTTGGAGAAATCGCGTCCGGTTGATCGCGCCGGATGAGAAACATTGCAAGAACTATTTGTGCGTCAGCAACTACGCGCAGGGTCACTCTCGCCTGCGTTGGTCGGATCAGCAGTAGACATGCTACCTACGAGAAGCTTTCCGAGAAGACTTGCTGTTACGCCGCCGCGCCTTTTTCACGGCTTCTCCGACTAACGTTTCCAGCTCTTCTTCGCTAGACGTAACTATGTCTTGTCGCTGAGATCGTGCGCGTTCCTTGGATCGCGTGAGGCTTGACCCCATTTCCTCAATGAGAAGATGCGGCAGAGCGCGCCTCATATCTTCGAGGGTAGTAAAAGGCACTTACCGCCGCCTCCGGCTCGCCGTGCGTCGTAAGAACCACGCTCCCCTTTGCAACCAGTCCCAGAGTGCGACGCATCTCCGCGCGCGCATCTGCAACGGGCATGAATTTCTGAGGTCGACCTGAGTAGGAGGCAACTCGTAGAAGCGCCGCCGCTTTGTCATCTGAAGGAGCCACGTCTTTTTTCATAGAATTACGCCGATTGCTCCGAACCATCAATAGGCGGTATTGGTCGGCCACCGGGCCAGGGCTGAAAGGGTTGTTTGCGACTGAACGCTTTGCCTGTCGGAAGGGCGAGAATCACACGTATCCGATCGCGCAGTCTCTCAAAACGCTTTTGCGCTTGTTCTCCCGGCGTCTTCTTACCTTTCGAAGCTTGCGGCTTATCAAGCAATGCATAATGACTGAAACCGGCCAGAACGTAATCAGCAACTGCCAGGCACGGATCGCCACGCTTCGTACCGAAACGGACAGTTGGCCTGGATTTAGGTCGTCTGTCATTCGCATTCACCAGCTTGTCAAACTCTTGATTGGTGAGATCCTGCAGCGAACGCAAAGCCACGCTGGAGTTTTCCTCAAACACGATCTCCAAATCCGCGCCATTGGAAAACATCAGGCGGTACTTAAGCAACGAAGAAAACAGTTTTTCGAAAATCCTGCTGTAGTCCTGTGGAGTCGTCAGCATGTCATAAGAAATAAAACATCGTATCGGGAGCGATTCGAGAATCTCAAATACCTTTGTTCTCAGGTCTGGATGGTCCTGTGCGTAATGCAATCCCCGGTCGTCCAGTTCATCCTGATCACCGGCTGCAAACTGATCAAGGGCATACTTTCGAGCAACACGTTGCAGCATGTCTCGCACTTGATCTAATTCAACGATTAAGACCATCGCGATTGCCAGGACTTTTCCATCTGATGCAGTCGAGATTACCGTTTCGTCTATGAAAATAGTTATTTGAGGGCGCGCAAAACCAGGCAACGGACTGTATGCAGGCAGGACCTTCTCGATTTTCATCAACTGATCCCACTCGATCTTCAACCTGGCCGCCAATATTGGCTCTACGGCGTTAAAGTACCGCAGCGTTCCATCCAATCTGTTGACCGCCCTCTGAATGGTAAGGTCACCGCTTCTTGTTATGTGAGACGCCAAACCATACTTTCTGACAAAATGAAGTTCCTGCCGCAATCGACGTTTCATGCGCCTCGGCAAGTGTGGAACAGCAGCCGATACACTCAGGCCGGTGACGTAATGAGCTTGTCCCAACTTCGTCAACCGGCACTTCTTTGTAGCAACTTCAAAATCGTACTTGTGGAGTAGTTCATCTACCGTACTTAACGACGGAACTGTGGTTCCAGAAAAAGTAATGTCGTCCGCGTAACGAGTAACTGTGGCGCCCAGACTTGAAGCCAACCTCTGTAAATCTTCGTCCATTCTCAAGCAAGCAAAATTGGCCAGTGTGGGGCTTGCGTGCAAACCCAACGGAAGATGCGAATCGAGCGTTGCCAATTGAGCGAGCGCTCCCGCGACACTGCTTTCGATACCCAAACTCGTTAATAGCGACTCGACTTCAGTGATAGAAATGCTGTGAAAGAAATCTGCAATATCCACACGCAATATGAGTGGCTGCGCAACATGTTGTCTGGCGTTTGTGACTGTCGATCGCCCGGGAACGTATCCATGCGCTATTGCACTTGGAAACGCGCACCGACTTTTAATGAAGTCATGGAGCCGGCGAGCAAAGGTTTTATGGACGATGGCCGTCTCTTCGGCGACGCATTCCCAAACCTCGCGATGAGTTATGCCGGAGACAGGACGCCGCTTCGGTATCCGATGAAGTTTGTAATAAGCGGTCTTTTTGGTCGGATCTATCAGTTCCTGGAATAGCGACCACGAGTGCGATACAAGCGTGGCCGCTTCCTCTGGAGAGTTGGGTCGCGTGAAATCGACTACTAGAGGAATCATGCGAGATCAATTGGGCGATCGTTGACACGATCCTAGCCGTACCCTTTCGAGCGGATGCGACGCGCACCCTAAGCTGATGTCAGGTGATCGCCCGTCGGGATGGTTACAGTTTTAACGGGCAAGCGCAAGTACTTGTCCATCGATTACACAAATTCCAGAAAACGCGCGAGGTAAGGCGCGGTACGACTCGTCGACGATTGCGCAACCCCGGCAGGCGTTCCCGCAGTCACTACTCGGCCGCCTTCATCACCGGCGCCTGGGCCAATGTCGATTACCCAGTCGCTGCCGGCAACCACGCGCATGTCGTGTTCAATCAGGATCACAGTGTTTCCCGACTCCACGAGACCATCGAGTTGGACCATCAACTTCTCCACGTCCGCCGGGTGCAATCCGGTCGTTGGTTCATCGAGAATATAAAGAGTGTTGCCGCGTTGTATTCGTTGTAGCTCGGTCGCGAGCTTGATTCGCTGCGCCTCGCCGCCGGAGAGTTCCGTAGCCGACTGGCCCAGACGGATGTAGCCCAGTCCGACTTCACGCAACACACCAAGCGAGCGATGCACGTGTTGCTCATCAGCAAAGAATTCCCAGGCGGTATCGACCGTCATTTCCAATACGTCGGCAATGCTCTTGTCGCGATATTTAATCTCGAGAGTTTTGGCGTTATATCGAGCTCCACGGCAGACTTGACAAGGCGCATAGACACTCGGGAGAAATAACAACTCCACCATCACCCAGCCTTCACCTTCGCAATTTTCACAACGGCCTTTCGCAACGTTGAATGAAAAACGCCCGGCGTCGTAGCGTCGCGCGCGCGCTGCTTTAGTGTTGGCGAAGATCTTGCGAACGTAATCGAAGAGTCCGGTGTAAGTGGCAAGGTTAGATCGTGGCGTTCGTCCGATTGGCTTCTGGTCCACCACTACCAAACGCTTGATGGCTTCCATTCCCGCGGTTATCTGGCCGCCGAGAGTGGTCACGGTTGTGCTCTCGAGCGTTTCACCTTCGTCCTCATCCGGCACGAGCTGATGACCGAGTTGCTCTGCGACCAGTTCGACCAGAACCTGACTAACAAGACTCGACTTGCCCGAACCCGAAACACCGGTGACGGTCGTGAACACGCCCAACGGAAACTCGACGTCGAGTTCGTGCAGGTTGTTGCGCGTGACGCCTTTTAGTTTCAACCACGCCTTAGGTGTGCGCGGTTCGCGGAACGGAAGTGACACTTCACCGAAAAGGTGCCGCCGGGTTTGTGATTCCTTTACGCGCTCGAGTCCCGCGGTGGGACCACTGTAAAGTATTTTGCCTCCGTGTTCGCCGGCCGCTGGTCCAACATCGACAATCCAATCGGCGTGACGAATCACATCGAGCTCATGTTCGACAACGAAGAGCGAATTCCCGGAAGCCTTTAACTGGTCCAGCGCGGCGAGAAGCGCCTCCGTATCTGCCGGATGCAAACCTGCGGAAGGTTCGTCGAGCACGTAAACGACGCCAAATAGATTGGAGTGAACTTGAGTGGCGAGTCTGAGGCGTTGCAGCTCACCGGGCGACAAAGTCGGCGTACTTCGTTCGAGGGAGAGATAACCGAGACCGAGATCGAGTAGCACCGTGAGTCGTGCCGCGAGGTCTTCGCAAATTCGCTGTGTGACAATCGCCTTCTCCGGGTGCTCTGTCTTCAGCTTTGCTAAACCCGGTGCGCTTCCTTTAGCAAAAGGACGTATCACAGTCGCTAAACGCTTCAGCGGCAGGCGCGAGATCTCGGCTATGTCCAGGCCCGCAAAGGTTATTGAGAGCGACTCGGGACGAAGCCGCTTGCCGTGACAAGTCAGGCATTCGGTGCTCACCATAAACTGGGCCACGCGTTTTTTCATGAGCGCGCTGTGGGTGTTGGCGAACGTGTGCAGCACATGACGCCGCGCACTCGTGAACGTTCCCATGTAGCTCGGCTCTTCCTTGCGCTTCAGTGCGCGTCGCACTTCGTCGGCGTTGTAGCCCGCATAGACCGGCACCCGTGGCTGCTCATCGGTGAAGAGGATCCAGTCGCGATCCTTCTTCGGCAGTTCACGCCATGGACGATCGACGTCGTAGCCGAGTGTGGTCAGTATGTCGCGTTGATTCTGTCCGCCCCAGGCAGTGGGCCACGCGGCGATGGCGCGCTCGCGGATCGTGAGTGAGTCGTTGGGGACCATCGACTGCTCAGTTACCTCATAGATTCGACCAAGCCCATGACACGTCTGACACGCGCCTTCAGCAGTGTTTGGCGAAAATGATTCGGCGTAAAGGATCGTCTGGCCCGGTGGATAATCGCCGGCGCGCGAATACAACATCCGCAGTAGGTTTGAAAGTGTGGTGACGCTGCCCACGGACGAGCGCGTCGTTGGCGAACCGCGTTGTTGCTGGAGTGCTACGGCGGGCGGCAAGCCGTCAATTCGATCGACGTCGGGCACCGCCATTTGGTGAAAGAGCCGCCTTGCGTAGGGCGAAACGGATTCGAGATAACGTCTCTGCGCCTCGGCGTAGAGTGTACCGAATGCCAACGACGACTTCCCCGAACCAGACACACCGGTGAAGACGACGAGCGCATCGCGTGGCAGGTCCAGATCGACGTCCTTGAGGTTATGCTCCCGCGCCCCGCGGACACGCACTAAGCCGGTGAAGTCCTGTTTTGCCGCCTGGAAATCAAGCGCGACTCTCTGAATGCGACTGACAGACACACCGGGGCGAAAGCAAGCCCAGTGCCTTTGCCGATTCCGGTCTACTGCCCGTGATCGACATCGATTATCACCTTTCCTCGTGCGTGCCCTTGTTCCAGATAATGGACAGCATCGGGAGCTTCGCTCAAGCTGTATCGCCTGTCGATGACTGGTGTGACTCTCCCGTCACCAATGAGCGCTCCGATAGCGTCGAGATCCTTCTGGTCCAGTCGCGCCAGCAAGCTGACGGACTTCTGGCTGACGAAGCGCCACTTCACAAGCTCCGGAATCAGACGCATCAACAACTGCCCCATGGACCCGTCAAGACCGATCATGCCTGCCCCGATGTAGATTCCCCTCCGAGTCAACGCGCGCCGGTGCTCTGCGAACGAATGGTTCGCCACGAGATCAAAAATCACATCGTACTGTTTCCCGTTACTCGTGAAATCTTCGCGCGTGTAATCGATGACGATGTCTGCGCCGATGGACCGGACCAACTCCACATTCCTCGTACTGCAAACGCCGGTAACCTCAGCGCCAAACGTCTTCGCAATCTGTACAGCAAACGTACCGACACCTCCGGCGGCGCCATTGATCAAGACCTTCTGGCCCGGCTGAAGGTGTGCCTTGTCGCGAAATCCCTGCAACGCGGTGAGGGCGGCCACAGGCACAGAGGCAGCTTGCTCGAACGACACACTGCTCGGCTTAATTGCGAACGCTGACTCGCGTGCGCACGCATACTCGGCAAACGCGCCATTGCACGCTCCGAACACCTCGTCGCCAATCTTGAACTGCGTAACGTTCTTGCCGACGGCCTCAACCTGACCGGCGACATCACGTCCCGGCCTGAGGGTCTTCACTTTGGTAACCCTGGCCATTATGGGACGCATAAAAGGGTGTCTCGAGAAGTGGTAATCAAGCGGATTGACTGAAGCTGCGCGAACTTTGAGTAGCACTTCGTCTTCCGCAGGAACGGGCTTGTCAATCTCTTCCAGCTTGAGCACACCGCTGTCGCCATAGGTGATTGCGTGCATCAGTGTGGTGGTACGCACGTACCGGAGAGGAAGTTTCTAAGACTCGTGGCGGTACAGTCTTGCTAAGATAGGACGCTTAAACGATGTCCAAACAACGAGGGATCATAATCGTCGCCGGACCAAATGGCGCCGGCAAGACAACTTTCGCTCGCGAGTACTTGGTGAACGAAGCGCACTGTCCTGACTTTGTTAATGTAGATCTTATCGCTGCGGGACTATCACCTTTCGATCCGGATCGCGCGGCAATTCGGGCTGGCCGAATCATGTTATCTGAGATCCAGCGGCGCGTCCGCAAAGGTGAGAGCTTCGCATTTGAAACAACTTTGAGCGGGCATGTTTACGCCCGGCTGGTTCCCGAATGGCGGAACGCTGGTTACCGTGTGAAACTCATATTTCTGAGTTTGCCAAATCCGGAGATTGCGATCGCGCGTGTCGCTGCGAGAGTGGCCCAAGGTGGTCACGATGTTGCGAGCAATATCGTTCGTCGCCGCTTTGATTCTGGGCTACGCAACTTTCAGACATCTATAAGGAGTTGGTAGATAAGTGGGAATGGTATGATAATTCAGGCAATATACCGCGGTTGATTTCAGAGGGAGGCAGTTGGAAGTAGCATGAGCCGTCGAGTCAATTCACCGTCACGCGAAGCTCAAGATACGCTGCGTGCCTTGCGCCGCGCCGCACGTAAAGCGCTGGAGCTCGGAATTAAAACCGGTACTCCAGTTTATGTGATTCGAAACAATGAGATCGTGGACCTCACAAAGCAGCAACTCGCCCCCCGAAAATCACGATCATCAAGTAAGAGAGGATGAAATCATTAGCCGCGGATGACACTGATTTCGATCACGATTTACTGCTTCGTCACTGCTGATTTGCCACTGCTGTTCGCGGCGGTCGAGACGAAGGTTCCCGCAAGTCCATCATTCTGAACTTTCCAGACGAAACGACCGTTGGTTCTGCGCATTCTTCCGTCTTCAATAAAAGTTGCGACAACTTTGTTGCCCTCGATGGAGCCCGTCAGTTGGATCGGAGTTCTGCTGGCAGCGGGTAACGTTTGGCCGTTCTCGGAAAACTTTTCGCCTTTCGCAGTGAATTGTTTTCCTTGCTGGTTGATTCTCAAGCGAAAGCCAACCTGCATCTTGTCATAGGGTTTGAATCGTGTTTTTTGTACCGTGTTGATGACTTGCCATTCGCCAGTGAGATCCTGCACCTTCGCATCACGCACGCCCGGTTCGCGTCGCGTCGTGGTAACGGTTGGAGTCTTTGGTTGCTCAGAAACAGTTACCAATGAAGGAGCTACCGATGAAACAGCTACCGGCTTCATTTCGGGTTGCGGCTCAGGAACTGATTTCATTTCCGGCTCGACCACCGTTGCCGCTGCTGCTACTTGTTGCGGCGCCTTCATTCTGGATCTCAAAGCGATAACTCCGACGGCTAAAGCCAGTAACAACGCCAGAGATGCAGCCATGACAGACCTCGAAAAGAATGCAGACGAACGTGATCTAACAGGTGCTGCAACTTCCACGGTCGGAGTTTCCTCGATCTCAGCAAGCGGAACTACCGGTTCAGGCGCCGGGTTCCAATCGGGCTCAACCGTGGCCTTCGGTTCCTCCGCGTCAGCCGCTTCGATCCCAAAGAAGCGCTTCAAAACGACGCGTTCATTCGGACCAATCGTGCTCACATGTGACGCCGGCGCTACGTGATCAAAGATGAACTGCACATCACGCAGCGCAACTGCCGCATTTACCGCCGGAAACCCCTTTAACGATCCGAGCCTTGCATGGACGAGTTTGCCCTCATTAAACAGAAATGTGCCGGGTGTTCCGGAAGCGTCGATCTCCAGCCGTCCGCTTTCGCGATTCGCCGTAATGCTCTTAATAACATCAAGCACTCCCGAAACAGCTCTCATTTCTGCCATCTTACCTCCTGGTCGCGCACACTTCTGGAACGTGAAAAACCCGAGTCGATGAGATGCCGGGTAATCGGGAAGAGGTTCGCAGTCTGATCTAAATTAACGTGTCAATTTTCGCAACTAGTGCATCTTGAACGGACCACCATGCGGCTCTGGAGCTAAATCCTTACGACTGGAGTCCTGAATTATCTCATGCATCTCTAACACGTTCGACTGTGAAAACGCGTCCTTTGGAAGCGTGCCTGATTGCGCGTGTCCCTTCACAAACGCATCGGAGCGCACCCAGTTGAGAAAGTCCTGGCGGCTATTCCAAATAGTAAAAACCACGTAAGGATCACCTTCATTGACCGGGCGAAGAACCTGGTTGGAAACAAAGCCTGGCATTTGGTCCACCAACCCTGCACGTTCACGAAACCTCTGCTCGAAGGCCTCGGCATATTCCTGCTTTACGTAGATGCGATTGGCAACAGTTATCACGGTACCGTCCCTTCCTTTACGCACGACACGTATAAAATCCGTATCAATCCGCGTTCATCAGTGGCTAAGGTCCGGCCGGCAGATCCGAGCTGAACATGTCCGCCACGCACTTCCAGCTACCATCCGCCTGCTTCTTCCAGACCTCCAAATACTTGCCCTTATCAGTTATTGGTTTGCCGCTGTTGTCCTTCTCGTTGAATTCATAGTTGCCGCTGACGTAAGCCAGATCTCCCGACCGCGCAACTTCTACCTTTGTTGCCTTCCAGCCACCGGAAAAATCCGGCGAGTCGAGCATGCTTTTCCAAAGCGTCTGGATGGGTTCTTTACCTGTCAACGTCGGGATATTCGGCGGCATTACCACTGCATCATCCGAATAGTAGGAGATGGTCTTCCCAACATCTCTCGAACCTGCAGCCCTGGACCATTCGTCATCCAACTTCCTCAAGGCAGCTTCATCGGCGGTCTGCGTGCCGGACGTTGCCTGCGTCTGACATGCAGTTAAAAGCGTAAGCAGAAACAGCAACAAGACGAGTGATGTTCTGGACATCTTCGAGCGACCTCCATTGCGAAAAGTTAACCGCCGGCAATTGCGCCGATGATGTAAAACGGCTCCGCTCCCGACGCGATCGGCGCGGGCAGCGGCGCGTCCGCAGATTCATGGGTCACATCTTCACCACACGCAAAGAATCTGAGCAACGGACGGCGCTCTCCCGCGACGTGATCGCGAATGGTACCACGCAGCATCGGATAACGCGCTTCCAGTGCGTCAAGTATCGAGCGTCGCGTTACTGGACCATCGATCTCGAGTTTGACATCTCCAGTGACGCCCGCAAGCGATCGCAAATGTGCCGGCAATACAACTAAAATCATGTCAGCGTCTGGACCTCCACTGAAAGCACCGGCGGCAGATCGCGAAGTATCGGAGTCCAGGTGTCTCCCGCGTCAGCCGATCCATACACCTGTCCGCCGGTGGTGCCGAAGTACACGCCACACGAATCAAGTGAATCGACTGCCATCGCATCGCGCAGCACATTCACGTAACAATTCTCCTGCGGCAGACCGTTGGTGAGCGCTTCCCATTCATTGCCGCCCGTACGACTGCGATAAACTCGCAACTTACCATCCGGCGGATAATGCTCGCTGTCGCTCTTGATGGGCACTACGTAGATCGTCTCCGGCTCGTGCGCGTGAACGTCGATCACAAACCCGAAATCGGTGGGCAGGTTGCCGCTGATCTCGGTCCACGAGTCGCCTGCGTTGTCGCTGCGCATCACGTCCCAGTGTTTCTGCATGAACAGCACGTTTGAATTCGTAGGATGCTTCGCGATGTGATGAACGCAGTGGCCCACCTCGGCGGTCGGATCGGGAATGTACTGCGAGTGCAATCCCTGATTGATCGGTTTCCAGGTTGTGCCTGCGTCGTCACTGCGAAACGCACCCGCGGCCGAGATGGCGACAAAGATCCGGTCGCGGTTGTTGTTGTCCAAAATGATTGTGTGCAGGCACATGCCGCCCGCGCCGGGTTGCCACTGAGATCCTGTGCCGTGACCACGTAAACCGGAAAGTTCCTCCCAAGTCTGGCCTCCGTTAGTCGTACGGAACAACGCCGCGTCTTCAATGCCGGCATACACAGTTTCCGGATCGTCGAGTGACGGTTCGAGATGCCACACTCGTTTGAACTCCCACGGATGTGGAGTGCCATCATAAAACTGATGCGTCGTGAGCGGATTGCCCGTCTCATCCGACGTGTCGTAAACAAATTTATTGCTCTCACCCTTCGGCATACCATCAGACGTGGTAGTCGGTTCGCCGGCGGGCGTTCCTGGTTGGAACCACGTCTTACCGCCGTCGTCGGAGCGCTGAATGATCTGCCCAAACCAGCCGCTGGTTTGCGACGCGTAAATGCGGTTCGGGTCAACGGCCGAACCTTTCATGTGGTAAATCTCCCAGCCGGCGAAGTGAGGGCCACTAACTTCCCACTTCTCACGTTTCCCATCCGAAGTCAGAATGAACGCGCCCTTACGGGTGCCTACGAGTACTCGTACATTGCTCATCTTTTCGTTCCTTTTTAGTGGTGTCAGCAAATCGGATTTCTTAACAATAAGTCGAACGAAGACCTGCGAAATCGACACTACGAGAAAATTTAAACGCGGATGACACTGATAACACGGATTAGGGCCAATATTCCAAAATTCTTCTGAAACTTTTTTCTTTCCTTTACGTCCTAATTCACTAAATTCAGCTCGGGAGAACTTATCAATGCTTGAATCAACGCCCTCCAAGGTCATTTTCCGCTTGGCGGTCCTGTCATTACTCGCACTTTCTGCTGTGACGGTCGGCTTCGCACAACCGGAACAACAGGATCTCACTATCGACGCCGCGACGCGAACACAGGTAATCGATGCGATTCTCAAACGCCTTAACGACTCGTACGTCTTTCCTGATGTCGCGAAGAAGATGGACACGTCAATTCGCGAACGCGTAGCTCAGAAAGAGTACGATCAGATTACAAGTGCGAAGCAGTTTGCGACGACCCTGACGAATGATCTGCAAGCGGTCAGTCATGACAAGCATCTTCGTGTGCGCTATTCGTTCGAGTCGATTCCCGAGCGCGGACAACGGCGAGAGCCAACGGCGGAAGAACGCGAACAAAGGAAACGCTCCTTAACCTGGTTGAATCACGGCTTCGGCAAAGTCGAACGACTTCCGGGCAATATCGGTTATCTGGAATTCTTCAATTTCGCGGATGAGGAGCTCGGCGCCGACACAGTCGCCGCGGCCATGAATTTTGTTAATGGCACTGACTCGCTGATCATCGACATGCGAAAAAACGGCGGCGGAAACCCGGCGATGGTCGCCCTCGTTTGCTCCTACTTGTTCGGTCCCGAGCCAGTCCACCTGAATGATCTCTACTGGCGCGAAGGTAACCGCACCGAAGAGTTCTGGACCAAAAAAGAACTGCCTGGCAAGCGTTACCTGAACAAAGACGTGTATGTGCTGACGAGTAAGCGCACCTTCTCAGGCGCCGAAGAGTTCAGTTACAACCTGAAGAACCTCAAGCGTGCGACGATCATCGGTGAGACGACCGGCGGCGGCGCACATCCCGGTGGCGGTTTCCGTATCAGCGAGCATTTCGGAATGTTCGTGCCAACCGGACGCGCGATCAGTCCGATTACTAAAACAAATTGGGAAGGTACTGGTGTGACGCCTGACGTCAACGTGCCGGCGGATCAAGCTTTGGTGGTCGCGCGACTGATGGCGCTGAAGAAGTCGTTGACGACGGTGAACCCGGAGTTCAAAGCAGGTATGGAGGAGGAGATTCAGAAACTGGAGAAAGAACTCGCGGCGATGAAGTCGAAGAGCTAAGTTGATCTACATACGTTGACGCAAATCACAGCACTGTTGTACCAAGCGCGTACGGTTTTGGATCTTCAAAATCCAACTGTACGCGCAACTCTTAGGCGCATTGTCCTTCTTACTCACGGCCCTGTTCTTGCTTAGCCTTTTGCAAAGCCCGGAAAGGATGTAAGGAAGAACTTATGGATGCTTTCAATTTACTTAAAGCTGATCACAGGAAAGTTGCCGAGCTGTTTGAGGAGCTAGAGGCTGCAAACGGCAAGGCGAAGCTACAGGTGTTTGAGCAGATCAAGACCGAACTTGAACTGCATACTCACATAGAGGAGAAGATCTTTTATCCCGCACTGGAAAAGCCGAGGGAAACGCACGATCTAACTCTCGAGGCTTATGAAGAACATGACGTCGTCAAAAAGCTGCTCAAGGAGTTGAGCAAAGCTAAGTCGGCAACCGACGAATGGGAAGCTCAGGCCAAGGTGTTGCGAGAGAATGTCGAGCACCACGTCGAGGAAGAGGAGAACGAGCTTTTCCCAAAGGCGGAATCTGCGCTGGGTGAGGACAAGATCGAGGCGCTTGGAGAGCAGATGGCTGCCGAGAAGGAGCGCAAGCAAGGGCGTACGGCTACAAAGTCTTCCGGCGCAAAAAAATCCAGCGGCTCGAAAAAGTCGGCGTCCAAAACGAAATCAGCCTCGACAGCGGCGAAGAGAGCAAGAACGAGCAAGAAGAGCGCGGCGAAGAGCGGTTCGAAGTCGTCAGCGACAAAGCGATCGCAGTCTAAGAAATCGGCAGCGAAGAAGCGCTGATAACGGGTTGTGAGTTTACTGATCGAAGGATCCCGGCCTGCTCAATGATTGATGCTCCATACGACTGTATCATCATCGGTGCAGGCCCGGCGGGCTTGTCTGCGTCGCTCTTCCTGGCTCGCTATCTCTACCGCACGCTAACTTTTCATCACAACAGCCCGCGCAATGAATACGCGCACGGGATACATGGCTTCCTCGGACATCACGGAATCCGCCCGAACGAATTGCTTGCCCGCGGCCGCGATGAAGTCACAACCCACGGCGGGTTGATTGTTGAGGCCTGTGTAAACACAGTCGAAAAGATTTCTTCGGAACGGTTTCGCGTCGTGGTTGATTCTGAGGGCACTGAACCAAAAACTTTCGAAGCACGGCGATTGTTGCTTGCCACTGGTCTGCGCGATCTGACGCCGGACTGTCCCGGGTTCCGCGAGTTTTACGGTTCAAGCGTGCATCACTGCCCGGATTGTGACGGTTATGAAGTCAAAGACAAACGCGTGGCAGTTCTCGCACGTGGGGATAACTCGGCAGCTTTCACTGCAAACCTGCTGACTTGGACCAGGCGCCTGACTCTGCTCACCGATCAATCTGAAATCTCGAAGCAAGACCGCGCAAAGTTAGCTGCGCTTGACGTCGCAATACGAACAGAAGGCGTAGTTGGCCTCGAAGGCGACACGTCAACGCGGCAGTTACAGCGTGTTCTTTTTGCGGAAGGTGAGCCGCTTGAATGCGACGCACTATTCTTCAACCTCGGCACCGAACTCGCGACCGACTTTTACGAAACACTCGGATGTCGTCTGGATCCTGAATGCGGTCTGTTGTGGGTAGATGACACACAGCAAACGAGCGTCGAAGGAGTCTACGCCGCCGGCGACATCACCCCGCGCTCCCAACTCGCCGTCGTCGCCGCCGCCGAAGGCGCCATGGCCGCCATCAACATCCACCGCTCGCTGGTTCCGAAGGAGCGGCAGATATAAATGTTGAGAAGTAGTAATACAGTTTGAACGAAAAACAAATAACGCCAACGGCGTTCGCTAGTTTCAGCCCATGGTTGGAGCGTAGCGACAACCATGGGTTTATGCCCCTAAGTTCCTAACAACCCTGACAGGGTTCGGCAATTGGCGAACCCTGTCAGGGTTGAAATATTCTTCTTGATCGCGTACCCAGGGTTCTCGCCTATGCTCGAACCCTGGGCTGGGATTAGCCAACGCCTTCGGCGTTATCAAATCTCGCTGCTGAGTGGTTTGTCTCGTTCAATGTGAGAGCGGACGCGACCGGATACCAGTTGCCACGCGGATGCCGCGCGGTTGAAACGAAGGCGCTTGATGCTGTGAGCTAGTCCAAGCAACTGCAACGCGCGAATGCCGAGCCAGTTTATATCGATCTCGTACCAACGTATTCCATGACGCGCGGATGTCGGATGAGCATGATGGTTGTTGTGCCAGCCCTCACCGAAGGTCAACAACGCTACCCACCAACTGTTGCGCGAATCGTCGCCGGTTTCAAATCTTGTTTTGCCCCAAAGATGAGTGGCCGAGTTGACGAGCCACGTTGCGTGCAGAGCCAGCGTCAGCCGGAGGAAAACTCCCCACAGCAATACACCCCAGCCGCCAAAAATAAAAAGCAGCACGCCTACTACTAAAAGAGGAACGTAGTAGAAATGAGTAAGCCAACGATAGTATCTGTCTTTAATTAAATCGGGTGCATAACGAGCAAGCGTGGCCTGATCGTGATTCTGAGCCGTGCCCCACAATATCCAACCAACGTGTGCCCACCAACCACCATCGCGCGGCGTGTGCGGATCACCGGCACGATCTGTGTGCGCATGGTGTATGCGATGCGTCACCGCCCACTCAATTGGCCCGCCTTCGAGGGACAACGTGCCGCACGTCGTAAGAAAGTATTCAACTGGTTTCGGAACTTTATAACCGCGATGGGTCAGCAGCCTGTGATATCCCATGCCGATACCAAGACTTCCGGCTATCCAGTAAACCACAACGGCGGTAATCACAGCCGGCCAGCTCCAGAAAAAGAGCGCTGCGACTGCCGCAACATGTGCAGAGATCAGGAAAATTCCATTGGCCCAATTAACCCCAAGCTTCTCTTTCGCCCCGTGTACTTCTGATTTCATTCAACGTCCTTTAAAAACAACATTCGGTAGGCCGCTGCTTGAAATCTCAGGTGCAACCTCCTCAGTATCTATCTAAACACAGATACCCTGAGAACGGGGCTGTTGCGCGCAGAGATTACAAAACTGCGACACTACCGAATTAGTGCCGAGCAAAAATTACCAGCGTGGCTCAGAGCGACGTCCCGAATTGCCGCCGCCGCGATTGCCACCACCTCCTCCACGGTTTCCACCGAAGCCGCCACCACCACGATTGCCGCCGCCGCCATAACCACCACCACCACCGCCGCGGTTACCACCGAAGCCACGTCCACCACCGCCACCACGACTCTCGCGTGGCCGGGCTTCGTTGACCTTCAACATCCGGCCCGCGACTTCCTTGCCGTTGAATTGCTCAATCGCCGAAGCCGCTTCTTCCTCAGTAGACATTTCGACGAAAGCAAAACCTTTCGATTGTCCGGTGTCGCGGTCTTCAATCACGCTCGCTGATTCGACTGTGCCGGCTTGGGCAAACAATTCTTGCAAATCCTGACTGGTAGTTTGGAAGGCAAGGTTTCCAACATAAAGTTTTTTTGCCATAGAGAAATACCTTTTCCTCCGAAGGAAATGAAAAGAAGCTGCGAATCAGATTTGACTTCGGCGAACGGCAGCGTTCGAAGAATCAGGTTCGATGCTCACAGGAGCGCGGCTTCGTTATGTGAAACAAACCTGCTCTCGAACCATCCAAACGTCCGACGCTAATCGTTTTGTGCGCGGGCGCATCACCGTCAATGCGCGAGAGAAGGGTTAACGGCGCTTATGATGTCGTATGTAGGGCCAAGTTGCAAGCTGAACAGTTCCCGCACCCGCTCGATCTCGCTGACTATGGTGAACTCACGCAGGGGATGCTGATTGTGCATGGCGCGCATGCGATCTACGCCCTCGACGAACGCTAAGGTCTGCGACGGTTTTCATAGAACTTGCTGTAACTTGCTTTCAGTGACGGATCAAGCCGGAATGCTGTCTCGAAATCCGCAGCATAGTCTGACTGTTTCAGTAGCACCTTGATCACGCCACGATTTGCGTAAGCTAACGCGTGCCGCTGATCGAGTTCGATCGTCTTGCTATAGTCAGCCAGAGCGCCCTCCAAGTCGTTTTTCTTTTGTCTGGCCGCGCCTCGTCCGTAATAGAGTGAGGCATCAGTCGGTTCAAACTGAAGGGCGTGCGTGTAATCTGCGATAGCGCCATCCAGATCTCCTTTTTCCAACAGTGCAACCGCGCGGCTGATGTTCGCTTTGTAGAAGTCGGGAAATAACTTCAACGCGTCGGAAAAGTCTTTGATTGCCGCATCGATTTGATGTTGGTTTTGGAGTGCAATGCCGCGGTTGTAGTAGTAAGACACGTTGTACGGTGACAGTGCGATCGCTGTTGAGTAATCGGCGATGGCTCCCTCGGCGTCACCTTTACCGATTCGCACATTCCCGCGGTCGTTGTACGCGTTAGAGAATTTCGGCTGGAGCTCAATAGCTTTGTTGAAATCAGCAAGAGCCGCGTCGAGGTCTCCTTTGTTATACAAGGCGATGCCGCGGTTGTAATAGTTTTCGAAGTTACCAGGTTGAAGCTGTATTGCACTGCCGTAATCGGCAACGGCCGCGGCGAAATCCTCTTTAGCCATGAAGGCATTCGCACGATTGTTATAGGCAGTCGCAAGCGTGATCGGCTTTGCCTTCAAGGAGAGAGCTTTCGTGTAGTCTTCAATGGCGCCGTCAAGATCGCCACGATTCTGTCGATCGTGTCCGCGGTTGTTGTATTCCTCCGCTGTTTTTGGAGACTGCGCCGGTGCGCTGGTCGAACTGAAGAACACCACCGCGATTGCCAAACTCAAGAGGTACTTTGATCTATTCCTGGTCACTCATTCATTAGGTTAGCATCCCGGTGATGTGCGTGGCACTTCAAAATCAGAAGTCCCGCTCGGACCGCTTCCAAGTTCGACTTATCACCCGCTCATTATCAGCACAACGCGGAACCGTACCTTGCCGCTGTGCATTTGTTCGTAAGCTTCGGCCACACGATCGAGCGGGTATTTTTCGATCATCGGGTGGACGCCGCTCAAGGCGCTGAATTCCATCGTGTCTTGTGAATCCCGCGCCGTGCCTGAGTACCAGCCGGACACTGAACTACGACGCATAATCAACGAAAACACATTGATTGAGAGTGGCTCGGCGGGCGCCGCGGGAACAAGCAAGAGTCCGTTCGGCGATAAACCATCAACCAACGGCGAAATCGCCTGCGCGTTCGGAGCGGTCGCCAGGATTACACGCGCGCCGCCAAGCTTCTGTAACTCAGCCACGACATCGCTGGCAGTCGCATCGATGTAATGATGCGCGCCCAGCTTTTGCGCAAGCTGTTGTTTGTCATTACCGCGATTGATCGCAACGGTCTCAAAGCCCAGCTGTCGCGCGTACTGAACGCCAAGATGACCCAGTCCGCCGATGCCGTGAACTGCGACCACGTCTCCCGCGCGTGCGCCGGAGTTTCGCAGCGCGTTGTAAACCGTCACGCCGGCACACATGAATGGCCCGGCTTCTTCCGCTGGAACTTCATCAGGAATCGCGGCCAGCGTAGCTGCCGGCGCAATCATGTACTCAGCGTATCCACCGTCGAAATCGATGCCCGTCACTTTGCGATTGACGCACATCGCGAAGTCACCACGACGACACTGTTCACACACAAAATCATGCCCACCATGCCAACCGACACCGACACGTTGTCCGGTGGACCATGACGTCACGTTGTCGCCGACTGCATCGATGCGCCCCGCAACTTCATGACCGGGCACACGCGGATACTGAACTCCCGGCCACAACCCTTCTTTCACAAGCACATCGCTGTGGCAAACGCCGCACGCATCAACTTTCACACGCACCTGCCCTGCGCCGGGTTGCGGCACATCGCGCTCCACCAGTTCCCAATCCCCACCTGCTCTACTTATCTGAGCTACTCTCATCTTGTTACTCATTATTGCCCCCGAACGACGGGCGGCCACGGGAGGGCCGCCCATGCGGTTGTTACCGAAGTGATTTGAACGCGGCGCGCAAGTCGGCTGTCAAAGCTTCCGGTTGTTCCCAGGCTGCAAAGTGCCCGCCCTTGTCGTGCTTGTTGAAGAAAATGAGTTTGGGAAATGCTTTTTCTACCCAATTCTTCGGGGCAGCATATATCTCCTCCCGAAAGACGCTCACGGCAACGGGGATGGTGACGTTCTTCGGCGCGAAGAATGCAAACTTGTTTTCCCAGTACAGCCGAGACGAAGAGATCGCCGTATTCGTCAGCCAGTAGAAAGTAATATTGTCAAGAATGTCGTCTCGTGTGAGACCTTCACTCTGACCGTCAAAGACGCGTGCGATTAGCGCAAGGTTGCGCGAATCATGGTCGAGTATCCATGCGGCCAGACCGGCAGGCGAATCTGCAATGGCATAAAGTGTCTGTGGGCGAGTGCCCATCTCCTGAGCGTAGGCAAGGTCTTTGGTGTAGAAAAAGCTGAGGTGATCGTACGCATATCTCTCGTCGGCTGAGAGATCCGGCGGCGGTGGCGCGCCGGCAAAGGCCGCTTTGTCAATTTCGGGTGGAACTGCTCCGGGCATATTCGTGTGAATAGCAGCCAATTCCGGAGACGCCTCTACGCCCATCAGTTGAACGATCAGCGAGCCCCAATCGCCACCCTGCGCCACAAATTTCGTGTATCCGAGACGCTTCATCAGCACTGTCCACGCGCGCGCAATATGGACGGGATCCCATCCCGTAGTCGTGGGCTTGCCTGAAAAGCCGTATCCGGGCATCGACGGAATCACCAGATGAAACGCGTCTGAGGCGTCTCCGCCATTTGCTGTTGGGTTGGTGAGTGGTTCTATGATCTTGAGTTGCTCGATGACTGAGCCGGGCCATCCGTGCGTAACGATGAGCGGCAACGCATCTTCATGTTGCGAACGAACGTGAATGAAATGAATGTCGAGTCCATCGATTTCCGTGATGAAGTGCGGCAGAGACTTCAGTTTCGCCTCACACTTACTCCAATCGTAATCCGTGGCCCAATAACTCGCGAGTTTCTGCATGGTCGCGAGCGGCACGCCCTGCGAATGATCCGCGACTGTTTCCTGTTCGGGCCACTTCGTCGCGTTGATGCGTCTCCGCAAGTCGCTGATTTCCTCTTCCGGAAAGCTCCACTGAAACGGCCGAATCGCATTTTTCTCAGTTGCTGGTTGTGCAGCACTGGTTTGGGTCATAGTTAGCCTCCTTTGGCCTTAATGTTTTGTCCTTTGTCTGTTTGTGATGTGATTATTACGATTTGACTCGGCGTCCACATCCCGCAATCGGATAACCAGGTGATACCTCGTTAGGGTTAAGCGCGGCTTGTTCGCGATGGGCTGGTGAGTGTAAAAGCGAGTCTATGAGACTAATCATCTTGTCGCTAATCGCCGTCTTCTTGATGGCCTGGCCTGCGAACTCGCAGGAAACATCTTTCAAAAACCCAGTCGCAGTAAGACTCAGGGTGAATCGTCGTGATTACAATCGGAACTCAATCGGAGGCAACTTCGAAGTTGAAAACTTTTATCCGGTCGGCTGGTCCAAAGACGGAAAGTTCGCCTACTACCTCGAACCGGTTGACGAAGCGTGCGGCTGTTATTTCGGGAAGCTGGTGATTGTTGATCTTAAGAATGACGCAGTAATGTGGCAGTTTGATTACACCAGCGAGGATGATGCAGAGAACTCCAAAAAACCCAAGACGTTAGCTGCACTCTGGGCTGCTAATCGCAAACTGTTTTCAAGCAAGCTGAACGAAAATAAGATCGAGCCGCAGCGCACAGTTCGTGTGCTGCCGTTCCCTATCATTTACAAAACCGATCGCGTGACGCCAATACTCAGCGTTGAACGAAAGCCTGTGAGTAAAGAGGATCCCATCTATGGCAACGTCGCTCGTGTAAGAGTTGAGCTTAACTCGCGTCAGAACGGCAGGAAAACCGTGCTCGATGAGAAATATCCGGAAGCGATGCCACTCTACGTGGGGATGCTCGGATATCTCAAGAGTCCCCTCGAGCCGCGCGTAGCAATTATTCTGGTTGAGATCTATCGCGGCTATGAAGGTCCGCCACATGTCGGAAACGTAATGATTGCCGGCGCGTCTCTTGACAAGAATTTCAGATAACTCCCGCCACGTTTCTGCGACGAATCACGCGCACCATGCGCGTAACGCATTCATAAAGGGAGTTTGAATTTATGTACAAATCGAAAGCCTATGCCGCTGCCAGTAAAACGGCGCCCCTAGCAATCAGGGAGATTCCGCGGCGCGAACCAACCGAACGCGACGTGCGAATCGAGATTCTCTTCTGCGGTATCTGCCACTCCGACCTTCATGCGGTGCGAAACGAGTGGAGCGAATCTCTACCGACTGTTTATCCGATTGTTCCCGGCCACGAGATCGTCGGGCGTGTTACGGACGTCGGATCGGCAGTCACGAAACACAAGCCCGGCGATCTGGTGGGTGTCGGTTGTATGGTTGACGCTGATCTCACGTGTAACGAGTGTAAAGCCGGCTATGAGCAGTTTTGTCCGAACGGTGTTTTTACATACAACTCGCTTGACAAACATCTCCGCCGCGTAACGTACGGTGGCTACTCAGAGACGATCGTAGTTGATGAGCACTTTGTGCTGCGCGTTCCCTCGAATCTCGATCTTGCAGGAGTCGCGCCGCTTCTGTGTGCGGGCATCACCACTTACTCGCCGCTTCGTCACTGGGGTGTGACGAAAGGCAAGAAAGCCGGCGTGGTTGGGCTGGGAGGGTTGGGCCACATGGGCGTGAAGATTGCACACGCACTCGGAGCACACGTCGCGGTCTTTACTACTTCGCCTGACAAGAAAGAAGATGCGCTGCGCCTCGGCGCTGATGAAGTTATCGTGTCTCGCAACACGGCTGAGATGGAGAAACACGCAGGCACTTTTGATTTCATCCTCGATACGGTATCGGCGCAGCACGACATCAACAGTTATATCGCGTTGCTCGCGCGTGACGGCAACATCACCCTCGTCGGTGCACCACCGCAGCCATTGAACGTCACGGCGTTCTCATTGATTTTCGGGCGTCACAGTTTGTCAGGCTCTGCGATTGGCGGCATCCGCGAGACACAGGAGATGCTCGACTTCTGCAGCGAATACAACATCACCGCTGATGTCGAAGTCATTCCGATTCAGAAGGTCAACGAGGCCTACGACCGGCTGGCGAAATCCGATGTGAAGTATCGCTTCTCGATCGACATGGCTTCACTCAGGGATGAGTAGACACTGACTGCAGCCGCTGCTCGATATCGGGAAGCGAACGGATCTGAAACTCGGGCTCGATTGTCTTGGCGAGCTCGAGTGCTTTTTCATAACTCGTGCGCGCCTGTTGAGGTTGGCCCATCTCGAGAAGAATGTCTCCGAGGGCAAGTTGCGTCTGTATTGAGTCAGGCGCCAACTCGACCGCTGCCCTCGCTTCCTGCAATGCCTGGTCGAGTTGTTTTTCCTGTGCGAGGTTCCGGGCTTTCTGTACCTTGCTGATCGCGGCGGCCAACGGCATGTCAAACTTACTGTCAAACACAAACACGCCGTGATCGATCACCGCGGTAGGTTTTACCAGCTTGAATTGGCCGTAAGGATCGAGCGAACCCGGCCCGAATTCGACGCCCGAAAGGTTGCTGGCGCTAATCAGCACTGGTCCATCTATCGAGTTTGGGACATCGATCGGTGTGTTTAGCCACCAGGTGTTGATCGTCGGCAAAGGCTTACATGGTATTCCGTAGTAGCTCGGCTCGGCGACGCCTTCCGCGAAATACAGGAACCAGCAGTCTTTCACTCCACGCTGATCGAGATACTGCCTGACACTCTTTAGTTGTTGGCCCCAATCAGCATTTGAGTCTGTTAAATACTTATACGTTTGCGACGGCCCGCCCCAGAGTTCATTTGCGTAGGCGATATAGTTTGGAAACGCCAGCGCCGATGAAGCCACATGGACCAGCAGCAACACCCCCACAACGTAAGCCCACTTTCGATTCTTTCCGATCAAGATCCGCGTAGCGCCGCCGATAAGTACATACAGAAAAACGTAAATAACGAGGATGTGTCGCACGCCGATGTTCATTCCCACAGTCAATGCGACTGCCAGATAGAAGATCACCGGAACAACCAGAAAGAGTATTTCTCGCCGGCAGTTCAACTGACGAGTGGCAACGACGCCGATGGCCAACACGAAGAGCGCCAGTACACCAATGGTCGATTTGATCAGAAAAGCGACGGGAAAGTAGAACCACACGTTATGTGCATACACTTTGCCCAGCAAGTAGCTCGTGTAGTAATTCGCCGTGAGTTTTACATCCACCAGTCCATACAGATACGACTCAGGAAGAATGTGCCATCGAGCCATTACGGAAACCGGCGAGGCTTCGTATGACTTCAGCCCTTTGACGTACTCGACCAGAGGCGGATTCATTTGCAGGCCGTTTGGCCGTGCGTCGTAGCGGAATCTGTAAGTGGACCAGAGGACCACCCATCCGATCAGCGTGATGAGCGCCAACGAACCGAAGAGCTTGAGTGCGCTCTTTTTAAAGACGATCTCACAAAGCGCGAGTAAGAACAGAATTGGAAGGACCAGGAGGCCCGTATGCTTGACCGCAAGTACAAGCCCGACTGCTGCTCCCGTCATGATCAGTCGTAAAGCAGACGGAGACTTCACGAACCGGTAGAACATGTAAACACTGAGAAACATGAAGCAGGCGAGTCCCACGTCAGTTGTAATCAGTGCACCATGGGCGAGGAGGTTTGGATCGAAAGTGACCAACGTGAGCGCAATGAAAGCGGCGCCGGTTCCAAAAATCTCCCGGGTCCCGAAAAAGACAACTAACGCCGTTAGCAGTGTCAGAGTTGCCGCGGCCGTACGCGTGCGCGCGAGAATTTTGTCAGGATCATTCTGGTAGAGGAATTCCTTGCCGCGGAGAAACGCGTCCTCTTTAAAGAAGCGTTCTTCGAGTACGGGAGACTTGGGCTGCGACCATAATAACGGTGCGGTCGCGAACATTTTCAGCAGCGGTGGATGTTCCGGATTCAGCCCGTAATCCGCATGCGTCCATGATCGATATCCCGCGAAGATGTGATTCCCTTCATCCCACGTTTGCGACTCTCTTCGCACCGAAAAGAACAGTTGCAGGCTAAGCACAAGGAGCAGCAAACAGAGTGCAGCAAATTCGGAACGCTGTTTCACGTTTTAATACCATCTGAAGACGCGCAGGATATTTGAGAAATCATCGGTCCACACGTCCGAGTCAGTTCGTCCCTGGACTACTCGCCACCGAGGGTTTTGGGCCAGGCTGTCAAACGCGGGTGAGTTACGCGCCATGACCAGCCACTCCGAAGGGTCTTTGCCTCTGACCGGGTCAAACTCGCCGTCAGCAAAGCTCAGGCTCATTGCACCGTTGTGTTTGGCGAGATCTGCAAGCACACCATCGAGTCGAAGGCTGCGATTGGAAATGTGAAAGGCAAGCATCCCGCCCGTCGCCAGCTTCGACGTGTAAAGGTCGATTGCTTCCTGCGTCAGTAGATGAACAGGAATAGCATCAGAGTTAAAAGCATCGAGAACGATGAGGCCATAATATTGGTCCGGCGCATTCTGCAATTGAAGACGAGCATCGCCCACGACTATGCCGGTGGAAGCAGCCGCGCATTTTTGCAGGTAAGTAAAATACTGCGGCGTCTGCGCCAGGCGGACAACTGCGGGGTTGATTTCGTAAAAGGTCCAATACTGACCCGCAAACGAGTAGCAGGCCATTGATCCAGTTCCCAGTCCGACAACTGCCACATTTGGTGAGGCAGCATTCGAGTTAAACGCGTCGAAGATCTGGCCCAGTGGTCCTTCGCGATGAAAGTATGAAAGAGGCTCGGTCTGATAAGTCGGATTGATAAACTGGCGGCCGTGTATAGTGTTGCCGTGATAAAGAATACGAGTATCGCTTTCGTGGTCCAACTTCACGCTTAACGTCCCAAAGAAATTCCGCTCAACGTGCAACGTGCGGTTTTGAGTTTCGGAGTAGACGACGCTGCCAAGCATCACCGCGCCGAGAGCGAGGGCAAACCGAAGCGGCCGAGTACGGAAACGGTGATTGATGATCACCAGTGGAGCACCGAAAATAATCGCTACAGCCACAACCGGGCTCATGTCCGATCCCTTAAGAATGAAGACTAGTGCGACGGTGAGTAGACCTATGATCGCCGGCCAGATAACATCGAACAAACGGTCGACTGAGGAATCGTTTTGACTGTTTTCATATTGAATCAAGCATGCCAACACGATCACCAGCGGATATTCGAGAAGCGTGTTGAATGTAATCGGAGCTATCAAGGTGTTGAAGAGCCCGCCGAGCATTCCTCCGATAGCAACGCACAAGTAAAAGTCAGCGAGACGCGTAGCGGATGGTCTATCGCCGGCCAACTTGTTGTGACAGATCGTCGCGGCCACGAAGAAGAAACACAAATGCAGCAGGACTATAGCCGTGGTCGGTTCAGTTGCCTTTGCCGCCAGCACCAACGTCAGGAGCAAAGCCAATGCACTAAGTGCGCCGCTCGCGAATCGTTCCGGCAGCAAGTGTTTGCCTGCGAATGCGAGCACAAATGTCACGAGGTAAAGCGCTAACGGGATGGTCCATAGCAAAGGTGTAGGCGCGATTTCAGTGGTGATGTAAGTCGTGACACCGAACAGCAAGCTTGAAGGAATGAAGGCTAACAGAATCCAGTAAAGGCGCTGCTTGAGCGAAACGGCAGGCTTTGCAACGCTCTCAACCCGCTCTCGTCGTGGCGACTTCCACAGCACAAGCATACAACCGAGACTCAACACCAGAAATATGACATAGGCCACAGCCCAGAGGTGAGTCTGACGAGACAGTTTGAGATTGGGTTCCAGTAATGTTGGGTAACTGATTAACGCGAGCAGACTGCCTGCATTACTAACAGCAAACAGGAAGTACGGATCCTCGTGGCCTGTGTGTGTAAACCACTTCTGAAGTAACGGGCTGGTAGTTGAAATAAGAAAGATCGGCAAGCCGATCGCACTCAGCAGATAGGCGAAGAGCCAGAGAGCGGGATAGTTTTGTTCGGATATAGAGCCGGCATTACCACTGAGCGTAAGCGGCAAGTAAAGACACGATAGCAGCAGGAGAACGCCGTGCAGAACTACTTGCTTGTGCACCTCCATTCGCGAAGTTGTAACCAGCACGTAGGAATATCCCGCCAACAGCAGTATCTGAAAAAACAGCATGCAGGTGTTCCACACCGCCGGCGTCCCACCAAGTCGAGGCAAAAGCATCTTCGCCATTGTGAGTTGAATCCAGAACAGCAAGAGGGCGCTGAGGAAAATCGTAGTGGCAAATAACAAAAGTATTCGGCGAGAGCGCAAGTTACTATTCCATTGAAGCGTGTTGATCCACAGAGTAATAAATCTCATAATTAGGCCATGACGGAGAAAGAAATCGTACTTGAAACCATTCGAGCGCTACCGGACGACTGCTCCCTTGAGGAGATTGCCGAGCGCATTGAATTTATGGCTGCGGTCCAAAAAGGTCTCGACCAACTCGATAGTGGTGAAGGTATTCCTCACGACGAAGTCAAAAGACAGTTAGCCTCATGGCTTACAAATTAATCTGGTCTCCTCGGTCTATGGCTTTGCACAAGTCGAAGATGCCACGGGCTTGTCCCGTGGAACCTCACGTTTGCCGCTAATCAGAAATCCAAAACTAACGTCTCTAGATGCCACGGGCTTGTCCCGTGGAGCTTCACGTTTCCTGCTATTTAGCTGACAACGTGAAACCTCCACGGCGCAAGGCCGTGGCATCCATTTTTATGCTTGGCACAGCGGGGTAGCAACGAGCGTGAAACTCCACGGGACAAGCCCGTGGCCTCTTCGATTTTGTGCAAGCAGTCTGACGTCTTCAGCTAGTGGCAATAGAAGGTGAGCATCTTAATCGCATTTCCTGGAGCACGCTAGACTTGCTGCCGAAGCGGGTGGTGTCTTAAATCGATCGATTTTCTCTGCGTTCTCAGCGTATCTCAGTGTTCTCTGCGTTAAAAAGGCAACTAAACGCAGAGGGCGCAGAGATACG
>Ga0207708_10000364_pt1 | contig 35390 bp, 47 predicted proteins | sample KBSK5101metaG_FD_184340 | JGI IMG/M metagenome (GOLD analysis project Ga0207708, IMG submission 184340) | Corn, switchgrass and miscanthus rhizosphere microbial communities from Kellogg Biological Station, Michigan, USA - KBS K5-10-1 metaG... | ecosystem: Host-associated > Plants > Roots >... | reverse complement strand
CGAAATATCGAACACGATGCCGTTGTTGTAGGCCTCGTCCGTGATCATCTTGATGAAGTCCATGTTGGACTTGGTGTAAGGGTGAATGTCCTTGATCAGGGCGCGTCCGATGAGTTCTCGGAGCCCCTTCTCGGTTTGCATTGTCTTCGGCTTGAGCACCTTCTCTTCCTTTAGCTTGAGTCCGGAGTTAAGTCGAGCAATCTCAAGTTGGTTGAAACCTGACAACCGTCGGCGAAGCGAAGCATTACCAAGTAGTGTTTTGATCTCAATTCCGTCACTGTGACTTGCCTCAAGTCGGGACACGTCGAGATCAGTGTCGTAATGGAGGTGGAGGCCTTCTCCAGATCTGCTGAGTTCTGCGTACGTAGGTGGCCAAAATGCAGCCGCTTCCATGCACGCAGCAAGAGATTTCTTTCCATGTTCATCCTTGAGGTCGAAGTCGACAACGAAATGCTGCTCAGGAATCTGCACGAAGTGTTCCTTGGACGTGTCGATCTCCTTGAGCGTCTTCTTGTTCTCGGACCATGCTCGCTTTGGTGTGCCAGACCTACTGGCCTCCTGTGCAGGCTGATCCTTCATCACCTGATCGAACGTCGAAATATCGCCGTCCATCTCCAACCAATGTGAACCGGGCTTGGGTACTAGGCCCTTCCATGAGAACTTCTCGAGCTCCCTGAGCCCCATGAAATATGAGCGGTATCTCGTACCGTCGATCATGATCTCTGGGTGGAACTCCTTGAAGTAGTCCATCAGCAGGTCACGGAACTGGAACTGCTTGTGGACGTTTCGAGTCTCGGTCTCCTCACACCATTCGCTGTACAGCTTGAAAGCCTGCTTCAGCGTGATGCCCTTGTTGAGAATCATCCTCCGGTCCTCAACGAAGTTGAAGATGTCGTTGGTGCGGTACATCATCTCTGTCGAACGGTAGCTCGACAAATATGTGCGACCACGTTCCTCGAACACCTCGATGCATCTCTGTGCGATTGCCCCGGTCTCGAACTGGACTGCCGCCACAAGCTCGTTGTAGCGATCTTCCTCGATCGTGTTACCAGTGGGCTTGATGTCGACCAATCGCCGGAACAGACCAGACCTACGGTCCTTGATCTTGACTGGGTCATTGGTGCCGACGATCAGCGTTGAGCGTGGGTGAATCTTGAACAGGTTACGACCCTTGACATTGATCTGAATGCGGTCGTGAGCCGTGAGCTTGTTGATGTTCTGGTTGGTGTCAATGCGAGACAGATCAGCGTCCTGATCGATCGCCACCAACGGATTGTGCATGAACGGTTCCAATGAGAATGCTGAATCGGCCTTGCCTAGCTCAGCAGCGCTGAACGTAGCAGTGTGACCAGCGAAGACATCCTCGATGATGTTCATGATGGTTGACTTGCCCTTACCCGGAGGTCCGAAGAACACGTAGAACTTCTGGACCTGATTGACCGATGCTCCAGTCAGGATGGACCCCATAGCCCATTCGAACTTGAGCCTTTCGTCCTCGTCGTACAAGACCTCACAGATCTCGTCCCACGCTGGTGTTGGAGCATTGGTCGGCGAGTAATGCATCTTGAAGGTTGCGGCATCGGCCTTGGTGGGCTGTTGATCCGCAAATATGATCCTCTGATCCAGATCAGGCCCCATGTCTCCGACAGCCCGGATCAGGGACAAGACCTTGTTGAATAGCTGGTTGTTGAAGTTCACAACCCGCTTGATCACGTCACCCTCACGGAAGGTTGGCGCAACCATCCGTTCGAATGCACGGTCGATGATAATCGGCATGTGAGACTGGTTCCGAGAATATAGCTGTGTATCCTCGTTCCAGATAGCCGCGAATTGACCTCCCCTGACGACGAGGTCCTGTGACTCGATTGCCTGCAGCGAAGGATAGAACTCACGCGTGCCGTCGTTATTCTCCTTGTAGGCAACCCTGATGAAATCCACTGGACCTCCTTTCACTGGAAGTGTTCGGCGCTGTATGCGTTCATTTGCATGAGAATATCGACGCGACTCATGTCGACGGCGAATTGACCATGCCTCAAAGGAAACGGACCTCCGGTTCCATCACGTGGAATCTGATGTGACATCCAGTCGTTGAGTCTTGTCTGAACCGCCTCTACCGAAGACGATGACAACTGCCTTCCTGGGTAGTGATCCAGACCAAGGTTGAGAAACATGTGACCAAAGTAGTACGGGACTGACCCCTCGAAATATGAGTGCCACCGTCTGGCGATCCCAAGGAGAACCTCGAGTACAGACGGCGATGCGTGCGCCCAATCATGCAACCAGTGCTGATCGAGTCGGTCTAGGTCGCTTTGAGTTCCAAGGAAGTCGTCCTGACGATATGCCATGGCATCGCCAGCCCTGTTCTCGTCAGACCAGATGGTCCAGAAGAACGGGATGTCATGCAGGACCCTCAAGATCCCGTCATACTCCCTTCGCTCAGATGCTTCAGAGAAACACTCCGACCGTAGCCAGTCGAAATATGTCTCCAGAAGCCACGCGTCGCCGGTCATGGGACCTCGCGTATGACCTCGTAGTCCTCTTGCGTGACGTTGTTGCGGACGTAAAGCACTGCCGGCACGACGTCAGGAGGCACGAGCGAATAGAAATCCCGTAGGATGTTCGACCCAATGCGTTCCTCCCAGTCGGCGATCTCGATGTCGTCCATGACGAACACCGGTGTCATGCCATCGTCGCCAGGCATGATGGTGATCTGGCGCTTGACCCGATCGTCATCATCCTCGTAGTCCTCTTGCTCGAGGTACGTCCATGAGGGCTGCGGCTGTGCTACGGCCTGGTGATACGGATTCTCATCCTCGGGCTTGAAGTTCTCCACTTCCGTGACCTTGATGGGGTCACCGACAGCCCGAGCTACGAAGTCCGTAGCTGGGTTGCCAGGATTACGAGGAACGACCTCCTGGAGCGGAATATCCTCGTCTTCCTTGACGTGGACGTGGACCTCGGTCTTCTGGGCCAACCGAATCGCCCTCATGAACGACTCAGTGGACTCCTTGTACTCCTTCTTGAGCTGCTCCTCTTTGAGGACGCCGTACAGGCCGGCCCCAATTCCGAGACCAGCCCCGAAGGCTGAGATGACGCCGACCCAGAACCTCACGAACGGCTCGCTTCGATGGCCTTCTGGATCTTGCCGCCCACGATCAGACCCTGGCAGTTGAAGTCCAGGTAGATCGCGTGCTCCTTGGCCAGCTCCGAGTCAAGAGGATGAGGCTTGTTGAGTCCGAAGTCGACCACGGGGATGTCCTTGGTGCCGTCGTGGAGCGTCCGAACGCGCCAACCGACAACCCGTGAGATGTCGTTGACCTCGAAGCCCAGTGACTCATAGACGTCGGACAACCACAGGATGCCCTTCCGCATGAGTCTCTCCTGAGCGAACCTCTGTTGGGAGGCAATCAGCATCTGATTGAGACCGAGATCTCTCTTCCACAAGGAAGACTCCCCCTGCCGGAACACCCGGTTGTAGGGATCATCGTTGTCTTCCCACTCATTGGTGGTAGACACGACCAGTTCTCCGGTCGCGGGATCAGTGGTGGCTACCGTCTTGTAGCCATGGGCGAACCGTTGGTCCGCCTCCACGCCTTGTTCGGCGACCACCCGCTGTCTGTACTTGTCGAAGGCCTCCTTCAAGGCCGTGAACGCGATGGCCAGCGTCGCATTGCGCTGGATCATCATGTGGTGTCCCTTGAACACCAGTGCGGCGCCACCCACGAAGAGGACGCCGGGAACGAGGTAAAGCTTCCCAAGGCTGAGGCCGGCTCGGGTGTAGACCTTGATCCGGTCCGAACGAGCAACGTCCTTGGTGTAGCCTTCGAGCTGAAGCGACTCGCCCTCCTGGACGCGCTCCAACTCTACGACCCGATCGGCGAGGAGATCCTCGACCTGAAGGGTCTTCTTGCAAGCGACCACTGCGCCAGCACCCATCGACACCACGCCACCTGCAACCAACAGGGTTGGGGCGTGAGCCTTGAGTGCAAGCTGCGCAGCACCGATCGCTCGCGTAACGAACGCGAGGTTCATTTGAAGTGTCCTTTCAACTTCATTTTCTTGTACAGGGCAATGATCTGGTTGTCTCTCATCTTCTTGACTCGCGCAGCCCAATGAGGTCCGTAGATCTTCATCAGTTCAGTACGCATCTGTTCGACGTTCACGATTGACTCCTAAACGATGACGGTTGGGCCAGCCGGATTCGGCTTCAGCTCACAACTCGTGTTGATGTACCATGTGCCGCGAGGTGCGACCATGATCTTCCACGTGCACTGAGGACACGCGATGACCTCTCGGGTCCGATTCTTCGAGTCCTTGTATCCGACTCGTGACGAGCCGGGTCCAAGGCTGTTCTTGCAGTTGTTGAATCCGCATTCCTTTTGCGCCATCAGAGAAGCACCGGCCTAGGCAGTTCCAAACGGAAGCCCTCACGATCCTTCACAATGCGGGCCGTGTCGACAGATGTCCACCCGTAGTTGCCTGCACCAGGCTCAGGAGTCTTGTTGGCCGCCTCGTAGAGATCCGCAACAGTGACCATTCGGTACTGGTTGTGAATATCGATGATCGCCGCCAGCAGAAGCTCAGCATGATGCTGTGTCGGACACACCAAATCCCGATAGGCGCCTACCGAGGTAACTGTGTGGACCTGCTCTTGACGCGCTTGAGTGAGACCAGAGATGACCGGCTGGCCTCCTGAGGATATGACTCGGTAGTCAGTTCCTCCGTGAATGGTGGTCCCTCGCATCAGGCCCTGAGGTGGGTTGATGCCGCCGTTACCCCACAGCATCCCTGACATGAAGCCGTTGAACGCCTCGAAGAAACTGAGCTTCAATCGAGGCACGATGATCTCATCGGTGATCTTCTTGCCGATGTCCTTGGGAGACTCAGCAAAAAGAAAACCAAGGAACCTCCGAGTAGCAGGCCTCTTGGAGGCTACCGCACCCGGAATAACAGCCTCAACCTTCGGTCGAGATGGTGCTGTGGGTGTTGGAGCTGGGTCCTTGTTCGGGAGATCCACTCTCATCCTCCTCTGCTCGAGTGATTTCGTCTGCGAATTCCACAAGCCGAGCCATGTGGCCGTTGAGTACCTCGAGTTCCGACCCGATCCGGTCGAAACGCTTCATGAGTGCGCTGAACTGGTCAACGTCAAGAGCTCTGAAGTTTCCAGGGAACTGCCCCATCAGTTGTTCTCCCTCTCGATGGACAAGTGCTTGAGTTGGTCGTAGTAACCCATGATTTGCTTGGCCTCTTCGGAGAGGCCCTCGCTTTTGATGATGATGTCGTGAGAGCCGTCCTGATAGATGAGTGTTTCCCCCACTACCTCATCATCATTCCGCTCGATGTCCTCGAACTGTTTCCAGTGAATGACCGCAGGAACGGTCTTGACGAGAATCTTCTCGTCTGGTGGCAGCGGCATGTGGCCGGACCCGTCGATTGACAGATCCGGCCGCCGCGGCTTGCGCCGGTTCCCCATCAGGACTCGGTGGGGTCCTCGCCGCTCTCCATGGCCTCGAGCTCCCGCTGAAGACGCTCGCGGCGCTCCTGCAGAGTCTCGTCCACCGGCGTCGGCTCCTTGAAGATGTTCTCGAGGTTGGCGAGCATGCCCTGGAGCTGCTCGACCTCGTTCTTGGAGTTGGACGGGTCATCGGAGGCGTACCCGACGAAGGCCCGGAACGGATCGAGGACGACCTGCTCGGTGAACTTGCGCCGGTCGGCGTCGGATGAGGTGAGCTTGGTGAGGAAGGCCTTGCCGGCGATGGTGTTCTCGAAGTCCTCGAAGGGCTCCCAGGTCTCGCCGTCGTCGGACGGGAAGCCCGCCGCCTTGCTGCAGAGATCGCGGATGAACTTGACCTGCTGCTCGTTGGTGAGAGGCTCCACCTTGCCCTGCTTGGCAGGGTTCTTGGAGCGCGACTTGCCGCCGGTCTCGACCGTGGCGATGACCGACAAGAGCTGCAGAGGGTCCAGGGCGAAATATAGCTTCGTCTCCTGGGTCTGGCCCTTGAAGTTCTTGTACTTGACCGTCTCTTCGTAGACGCTGGCTTGGTAAATCAGGTCGGACATTGTCCTTCTTTCTGTAGAGAGAAAAGACCGGAGTCTATGTATGGTGGCATAGACTCCGGCCTGGGGGCAGTCGGCGGTGACTCGAAATCAGGCGACGGTGGTGTCGGCGGACTCCTGGTCCACGGTCTCGTCGTCCGAGCTGGACTCCAGCTCCAGGGTGTACTGGAAGTCGTGCGTGGTCTCGGTCTTCCGGCCGACGTACGCGGCAGCGGCGACGAGGCCCACGAGGGCGCCCACCGCGATGGCGGGGCGCTTGTGGTCCTTGACGAACTGCTTGGTACGCGACAGGAAGCCGGTCTTCGGCGCGGCCTCCGTGACAACCTGGGCGGCGTCAGCGGGGACAGAGGCGACAGTGGGCTTCTGGGTTTCGTTGGACATTTGGATTTCTCCTGGTGTTGAGTTGAATGGTAACTGCATCTTAGGAGGTGTTTTTCCTGCCCTCCGCCGGCAGCACGCGATCGTGAATATCGCGCATCTTGTTGATGTCGTCCTCAGTGAGGTCCTTCAGGTCGTAGCCGAAGCCCAACAGGTAGACCACATCGACGGTCAGATTGTCGATTCTGAGGTTCTTCTGGTGGATGATCTCCAGGAGCTCTTCCTTCTGCTCCGCCCACGTCAGATACTCCTGCTCGTAGGACTCCTGTTGCTCATCCATGCCCTGTTCGAGAGCGTGATACGCCTGCACTTGATCTCGTCGGTGCAGTTCGGCGATCTTGTCAGCGGCCTTGATGCGGTACTTGTGCAGCTTGTCCTCAGCACGCCACTGACGGAACGTCTGGATGAACAGCATCACGCCAAGCGCAATGCACATCCAGGCGAGCGCGTTCACACGCACCCCTCAGGGACGAGGCGAGTCTTGCCGCCATGACCGTGGATGACTTCGATTGAGTGAAGGTCGTCCCAGACGACCGTTGACTGGTGGTCGCCGACAATCCACTGGACGACGCACTTGCCGTTGGAGAACTCAACGACCTCAGCAACAACACCAGTCCCACTGATCCCAGTGACATCCTCATCACGGACCAATTGGAAGATTTTCATGCATCTCCTTCCGAGAAGAAGTAGTTGATGGACGGAAACTCCTGTGCCAAGCGAGCAAAGGTCTCTTCAGGAACCCGAGTTCGCTTACCGTTGACCCACCGGACGTCATCGATGACACGTCCGCTAGGAAATACACACTTGATCACTTGATCTCCTTGAAATATAGAGAGGGGGCAGGCGATCGACATCCCGGTCTTTGCCCACCCCCTCCCACTCCACAGAACCTATTCAGTTGTTATTCAGTTGTCCACTCAACCGAGTGGTACTCGCTCGGCGCTCAGGACTCTCCTAAAACGCCGAGCGAGGCCTTTCGATGGAAGAGACGAACCCCACCCTGACCACACCATCCAGTCAGTCTGCGATGGTGCAGGCAAGGAGGTGTAGTTCTGCATCAATTCGATCTCTTCAGCGGTGCTTGTCGCGATAGCCCGCCTCGGGTGGGGTACGAAATCGGAATCCACGGTACGGTCGGCCGTCATCCCTCACACCCGAAATGGGCTGTCCGTTCTCGTCGTGCCACGCGACCTCGGGGATCACGCCGCTCCATCCGATCTTGTCGCCCTCAGGCAAGCGGCCGTAGCCAGCTTCGCTGTAGAACTCGTTGAGCCCCACCTCGTCTTGTCCGTTGATGAGGTTCCCGACGTGGATCATCGCCTCTTCGATCCGCTGCTTGTTGGACCAAATATCGCGACCGGTGACCGGATCACGAACGAGGAACAGCTCCTCGATCTCGCCGTCGGTGTTCTGGACCTTGGCTTCGCCGGTCTTCTTCTTGTCCTTGTCCTCGATGGCCTTCTCCTGCTGCTCCGGAGTCAGAGGACCGAGCTTCTCCTCGAGCTGCTTCTGGGCGTCCTCCTTGACCTCGTCGATCGCCATGAGAGCAGCCGCAGCGAGCGCCTTCTTCTCCTTGACGTGGACGATGTGCAGAGCAGTCGTCGATCCCATGGCAGTGAGAGACGCAGCCGCTGCCGGCCAGTAGCAGTGCCATGTCAGGTTCGCCATCTCGCGCTTGTTGAGCTTGCGACCCTGCTTGACCTCCTCCTCGGCCACGATGCCTCGTGCTTCGTAGCCGCCCTTGGCAGCCAGGACGCCGGTCGCTGCCGTCGCCGTGAGTGATGCACCCAGCAGAAGCTCTGGCCGGTATGCGATCACGAATGTCTTGCCAAGACCTACCAGAATCTTGGCCCCAGAGAGAATGCTCACTGGCTCTTCTCCTTCTCCGATTGCTCGGCTCGGTACTGCTTGATGGTGTCGGAAGCCTTCCAGATTCCGACGATGGCGCCGGCGATGGCGAATATGACATCCGCCTTCGTCTTCTTGTGGCTAAAGAGTCCCTTGAGCATCTTCGTCCTCCTTTTCTGCTCCTGGGTCACCGAAGATGAGATCGTGGATCTCGATTGCGACCGCCATGAATATGACGAGCCACAAGATCAACACGGCCAGTCCTGCGGTGAACAGGATCAGGTCGCTGAAGAAACCAAGAATGGTCTCCATGGGATTCCTTTCGTTGAGTGAAAAAACCTGTAAGAAGATGTTGCTACCGGATCTCCAGATCACTTGAAAGTGCTGGCAGTAGGAACTAATCTTCTCCATCTAGACACATGTAATTTCTGCCAAAACCCTAACCCGATGCAAATATCGGGCAGGGCCTGGGGTCGTCTTGAGGAACTACTTGGAGTTCTTCTCGCGACGCTTGACCTCGCGCCTCCAGGTGTTGGAGTTCTTCCGCCCGGTGTTGGCGTTGAGCAGCTTTGCGGCTCCGGAGAGCAGCGCGGCGGCAATGCCAGCAGCGAGCAGAGGCTGGTCCTCTACCTGGCGCTTGAGGTTGGTGGCGTCGAAGTTGATCTTCATTAGGGTTTCCTTTCGTTGAGTTTCCCTACTAGAGACATGTAAAACCTATACCCTCTGTTGAGAATATAGGTCTTTTGACTACTTCATCTGAGCGAGTTGGGCTTCGCGATGCTTGATCTCCGCTTCGAGCAGCTTACGTCGAGATTGGCTGTAGTGGTCTCTGATGCACAGCAGCACGTGGTTGATGAATTCCTCGTCGGAATCGTCAACCACAATGAGGCTGTCAATCAGGTCCTCCACGTTGCTAAGCTTCGACAGATTGGCTGTGTGCGAGGCGGCTTTCTGTGATTCGGTCACTGTGGCTCCTAAGGTTGAGTGGTCTACTTAGGGCATGTTTTTTGTGCCAAAAACCTATACCCTCTGTTGAGAATATAGGTCTTTGACGACTACTTGTGACGGATGATCTTGAACTTCTCCGTGTCCGCGACGCTCAAGCCGGCCATGAGTTCGTTCTTGCTGCGCTTCAGCGGCACGAGAGTCAGGAGTCGGACGCCCGGGATAACGTAGCTGATGGGCTCGTTATCACGGACGATGAACTCCTTCTTCCCGATGACGATGATGTCAGCGCGACGAATGTTGGCGGCCTTGATCTTGCGGGTCTTGGTGAAAGGCATGAGTGCTCCAGTGTGAGAGTGGTGGTCATCTTAGAGCATGTTTTTTCTGCCAAAAACCTAGGCCCATGTAGGGCTTTGGTTTGAGTATTCAGTTGTTGGTGGTCACTTAACGCGGAACAACGCGGTGTCGGCGGCAATCCGGCTCGTGATGAGCAAGGAAATGACGGCGACGATGGCGAGGATGAGCATTGTGGTCTCCAAAGGTTGATGGTTTACTCCATCTAGAGACGTGTAAAAGTTGCCCTTTTGAAATGAAATTTCCCCCGCGCGAAATTTTTAGAAAACCTAAACCACTGTTTCCAGTGATCTAGGCTTTTCAGAATCAGTCGTCCTGTTCGGACTTCTTCTGCTGCTGCCTTGCGGCGATCGAGTCGAGAGCCTTCGGGATGAGGACGCCAGCGAACTGCTGCACGCCATAGATCGCGGACACGCCAAGCATGGTTCCCATCGCGGGGATGACAGTCTTCGTCAGCTCGCTAGTCCTGTTGAGGATTTTGTCGAGCTGCTCGAGTCGGTTCATCACCGTGTGGTATTCATCGGATGACGGGTCCATGGTTTCCATGGTGTACAGCAGCCGCTCACGTTCCATGACGTAGGCTTCTTTTCGCTTTCGCTTGAAAGGATTGCGCATTTCAGCTCCTGTTGAGGGTGACGGTATCTGCACCCTAACAGATGTTTTTTGTGCGCTATCCTACTCGGCAGGGGTGTTGCCGGCTGCCAGCAGTCCCAGGAGCGCCGGGAAGAGCGACCCAAAGAAGAGCAGCCAGTCGCCGTCGGCGGCCTGGAAGGCAGCGAAGACGAGAGCGGCAACGAAGAGGATTGCATAGAGCGCGCGACGGATCGGCGCCGGAAGTACCCCATCGAGGGGGTTCACTGGAGGCATTGGAAACCTTCCTAGTAGATGGTGGCCGTTTCGAGCGTCGGGTAGGCCTTGAACCCGGACGCGTTTTCGGACCGAATATACTCGGATACTCGGGCCTTGGTGAGCAAGCCATAGTCGCCCTGTACGGTCACAATGTCGCCTAGCGAGTAGTCGACGCCGTACTTGTAGGGGCTGAGGTCTTGGTTGATCGAGCCGTCAAATATAGCTGTCTCTTTTGCTTGAGCTAGCGCATTTGACATTTCGTTCTTGAGAATCGTTGAATCAGCGATGCCAGACGTAGACGCATCCACCAATATGACACGACGGGCCAATCCTGTAGGTTCACTTGCCCCCTCGTACATCGTGGCAGCCAATCCGGATGCTACTCCGTAGGCCGCGTTCCCTGATCCTACCTTGCTGAACAGATAGTTGCCGTCATCGAGCAAATCCCGTGTGGCGTCAAATATGATCGTTCCCGATCTATCTGTGCCCTTGAAGATCTCGATGGAAACCGCTGTTCCAGTGCCACTGGGTCGAATGGACCTCAATCCATGCTGCACAACAGCTGGTGTGGCAGGCGAAGTCGAAGGATCTGCCGCGGCTTCCGTCTGGAGGAGGTTTCGAACGACCTCCAGCAAATTACCGCGCTCAATTACAAAAGGCTTTGTCGGGCCTGTCGATGTGAGGTAGTCCGCAGGCGTGGGGAACTGGACCTTCGCTGCCGGGAAAATATCCGAAGCAGAACAGATCCCATCCACGCAAATCTTGACGATGGCATAGTAAGCCAGGTCGCTTGGGGTCTTGACATTGACTTCCCAATTGGCCTGCCCCGTCAATGCGCCCACCGATTGCAAGGCTATGCGTCGATCCAGGATGGACGAGTAGGCACGGCCTGAAATGATCAGCTTCGATGCGGCGTTCTTCGGGCGCTCGATCTTGTGTGTCTCCACCACCATCGCATAGTTGGAATCGCGAAGTGTGAGCCCCGTTCCCTCCGGCAGAAGTGTCATGAATGTGCTGATGTCGCCAGTCTCCAACTGAAAGTCGCTTACGGTGTTGTAGCGCTCGGTCCAGAGAAGACTGTCCCAGTTCTCGATGAGCTTGGAGGGCTGATTGTTCGCATCTAGCGTCATGAGTTCCATCAGGCAGTCCTCCTCCACATGTAGACAACGCAGAAAGGCTGCAGATTGTTGTGAGATCCCGCTCCGCCGGAACCATTAGCAGTTTCACCAGAAACACCGTGAGTGTGACCCGAACCCGTACTCGAGGTAGCCCCTTGAACTTGAGCGTCACTGACGATCGTAGTATTACCCTTCGCAGCACCAGCTGCTGTACCAACGCCACCGCGCTGTGAAACGGTCAGCGATCCAGCATCGTGAGTGTGACCGGATCCGGTCTGGTTGGTGACCAATGTGCCAGAACCGTGAGTGTGCTTCGGAAGCTCAGCCTCAGTAAGAAGGTGAGTCTTTTCACCACCGGTTTCCAATGGTGTATCGAATTCGGTCTGGGCCTCATCGAGACCGACCAACACCTGACCCTTAGCGAACCGAACCCACGTTCCTCCGAAAAGTGTGGCCGGATCGACATTGGTTACATTGAAGTAGACAGAACCAACGGGGTAAGCCGACAGAAGCCCAGGTGCTGATCCCGAAAGACGAGTGACACCACGTTCTCTTCGCTCTCTGAAGACCATCAGATACCCCACCACGCGTCTTGGAACGTGTACGAGGTCATGACAACCTTGCCATCGCCCACAGCTCCTCCGTAGATCTTTGTGAGGTTAGGCGAAAGCTTCCTCAGCAGATGCCACTTCGATGCGGGCGTGAGCAATGACATGATATCACTTCCATTTTGACGAATGAAACGACTTCCTTCAACAGTGTTGAAAGTGATCACATCGTTGACAGCAAAGTTGCCGGTTGGCTTGAGAAGGGTCATCTTGACCCCATCGATGTCGACAGTGAGGGTGTTGGTGGCGGTCTTGACCAGTAGGGTCATCTGCAAACCGTTCTTGGCAGACCCCTGGTAGGGGATGTTGACGGTGGTCCACCCCACGGCATCGTTGCCGGTGACCGATACCACCGACTTGAGGTAGGGGTCGGTGCAGATCATGGAGATCTGCCCACTGGTATCCCTTGAGAAGATGTCGGCGGGGATCTTCTCGGTGTACCCCACGAAGTACCGGTCGGGCCTACGGTCGTCCTTGAGCACTACCTGCAGGCCGTCTGCCGTGGCTGAGGGCTCGAGGAACATGTCATAGAGCATCTCGCGGATGTCGGACACCTCGATGTCGGCCGCGTAGTCCGGGTTGAGCTTCAGGTTGAAGACAGGGTTTCGTACCCCAGGCCGGCGACCCTGGTAGTAGCCGCCGGCCCGAGCGTACTCACCGGTGAACAGAGTCACATCCGTGGCCTCGAGGCCCGAGATGCTCTTCACAATGATGATCTCGTCAGGATCAACCGCGTCGATGTTGAGGGTGTACGGCGGTGTGGTCTGAAGAACCACCTGCTCGAGCATCTCGGACCCCTTTCTTAGGCTGCGGGTGTGGAAACCTTCTCTGCAGCATACGAGAGAAGGTTGTTGCTCTGCCTGTAGATCTGATCTGCATTCAGAGACTCTGGTGAGGTGTTGTACTGGTTGAATTCCACGGTCGGACGTGCTGCAGCAGCCGCATAAGCAGAACTGTACGTGTCCGCGTAGCCATTGAACGCTAGTGCAGCCGCGTCAGTGGGCTGCAAGTTGAGAACCTGACCTGAACCGCCTTGTGCTTCGAAATCGATTGCTTCGTTCAACAGGTCACGAGCTTGCTGAGCCTGGTCCATTGCCAGTTGCGCAAGTTCGTTGGCAGCGTTGACGTCTGAGTACGCCAGTTGCTTCGCCGCCTTCAGGTTGTCATCAGCTTCCTTCTGCTTAGCCTCGGCTTCTTCACGCTTGATCTTGGCCTTCTCGGCAGCACTGAGCTTCTCGAACTCCTCAGCATCCTTCGCAGCCTTCGCTTGCGCGTCGAACTGCTCCTGGTAGCTTTCAGCTGCCGTCTTCCCCGCCTTCTGCTGCCATTCCATAGCATCAGTGGCGCTCTTCTTGGCATTCTCAAGCTGCTTGTTCGCATTCGCAGCATCGGCCTTAGCCTGATTACGCAATTGCTTAGCTTGCCTACGGAACTGAGCTCGCTGCTTTGCAGTAACGTCCTTTGCACGAGATTGACGCATGAGTGCGGCAGCCTGTACTCGGGCAGCTTCTGCATCTTGCTCAGCTTGCTTGGAAGCATTGAGCTGACGCTCTGCATCTGCGGAACGGATCTTAGCCCTCTCGAGCTCATCAGCCGCTTCCCACTTCCGCTGGCGTTCAGCTGCGGCCTTCTCAGCCTTAGCCTTCTTCTCAGCCTTGTCAGCTGCCCTATCGGCGGCCTTCGCTTGTCTAGAGATCCGGTTAGCGGCCTGATCGTCGGCCCGATTGTCCCTGCCCTTGGTCTTGTTAGCAGCAGCCTGAGCCTTCTTGGCTGCGGCTTGGAGACCTGATGCCTTACCCCTGGCAGCGAGTGCACGCTGATCCAGCTTCTGGATAAAGTTGCTCATCAGGTCATCTGCCAGAGCGATCTGTCCAGTGATCATCGCTGCCGTCGCCGAGATGGCTAGAGCAGCATTGTCCTGAATACCGTTCGTCAGACCCTGAACCAGGAACTTACCGATGTCGTAGAACACCTTCGATGGCGAAGACTCCCCAAGGAGTTTCCGTGCCCATCCAGGTAGCTTTCCTACGACCGAAGTGACTGCACCCTGAACGTCGTCCAGCATGCCCGTGATTCCGTTGATCATGCCTTGGACCATGTCGACGCCGACGTCCTTGAACGCGTCCGCGACATCGGTGATGCCTGCGCCAATAGCGGAACTACCACGACGAATTGTATCCGCCAGATCGTGCAGGAATCCAGCAATCAGATCTACGCCGGCCTCAAGTATCCTGTGGTCAGCAGCACGTATAGCTTCCATGAACTTGACGATGAGGTTCGCAGCAGCGTTCGCGATGTCCCCCACCTTGCGGGCGATACCGTTGATCACTGATACGACTACACCTACGCCAGCAGCCGCGATGTCGTCCGCCTTGCTCCTCATGGAGGTGAGGAACGAAACGATCAACTCGCCAGCCTTCTTGACGATCTCAGGCATGCGTGCTTTGATGCCGTCAGCAGCACTGGAGACCCAAGTCTGACCCGCTTTCCCAGTCTCCTTCTGCTTGTCGCTTGACGTGAATTCCTTCTTGACTGCCTCCCACATACGCTTGACAGCGTTGATGATCATGGGAACGGCCTTGACCATGCCATCGAGGATCTCCTCGAGGATCTTCAGGAACGCCTTCTTGATGAGAGGCGCTTCATGGGCCAATGTCTGGAAGAAACTCGCGACCGCTACAGCAGCCCCAATCGCCAACGAGGCGAACGCAGCCGTGCCGGCGGCAGCTAGGCTCATGGCTATCGCCATACCCGCTGCAAACAGCACTAGCGCGGCTCCTAGGGCCAACAGAGCGAGTGCGAACAAGAATAGTACAGGAATCACCGGTGCCAACGCGGTTAGGGCGACCGTGAGAGCCAGAACGGCCACGATCAACACCAAGAAGACCAGCGCAAGCTTGCCAATGGACGCCCATTCGACATCGTTGAGGTTCTTCAGTGCAAATGAGAGATACAGCATCGACGCACCCAGCGCTAGGAACATGCCTACGCTGATCGGGTTTGCGACGTACATCAGGGCGGCCAGTGCGAGGGTCAGACCCAACAGCACTACGCCTGCCTTGGCGATGGACTCCCATTCCACCTTCTTGAACATGATGAGAGCAAGAGCGATGGCGATCATGCCGGCCGAAGCACCCAGAAGTGCCAGACCGACCTTCGCAATACCCTGATACGGGATCATCGCCAAAGCGCCTACAGCAAGGGTCAAACCGAGCAAAGCCACACCGGCCTTACCCATTGAGCCCCAATCCACCAGCTTGAACATCAGCAAGGCGGCAGCAAGTAGAACCATCGATCCGGATATGATCGCAATTGCGGCCGCTCCAGAGATCATGTTCTTAGCTGCTGTGCCCGCCATCGTACCCATGGATTGCACGAGCTTCATGACGACGAACATTGAGACCAGACCCTTGACCACTCCATCGATGTCGACAGAGTCCATGATCTTCATCGCAACAGCCAACTCCATCATGGCGAACCCAAGGGCGGCCATGGCAATGCTGATAGCGATCATCTTGAGATTGGTCTTCTTGCCGTCCAACTCTTCAACCATCTTGGCCATCTGCTTCATCGTGAAAGTCAGCAGAAGGACAATGGCGGTCAGACCGCCCATGGCTACAGCGAGCTTTTCGACAGGAATCGTTGAGAGGAGGAACACGGCAGCGGCCATCACACCCAGTGCAACAGCAACAGCCATGATCTGCTTCGCCTGGGCTTCCTTCTTAGCCGCAGCTGAGAAGTCACCAAGAGAGGTCTGGATCTGAGCAAGAGTGCCCATGAACCCAGGACCAATCTGAGCGAAGCTATCCATCATCGTTGAGAAGCTATGAAGGAACTTGCCCACCTGAACGACCATCGTCATCAAGAACGCCATGTTGAACGACGAAACTACGTCATCCATCGAGATGCTCTTGATGAAATCAACGATCTTGTCCTTGATGGGGCCTACGAAGTCGACAACCGCTTGCCAAGCGGACTTGATCTTGTCTCCGGAGCCTGCAACAGCTGAAGCAACATCCTTAGCCTGATCTCCAACACCACCAAGAGACTCCTTGGCAGAGGAGAACGTCTCAGACTTGAACATGCTGCTCTTACCGACCGCATCCGATGCTTGCTGGAGTCGGTGCAGGTTACCGGTGAGATCTCCGACAGAGCCAGACATGACTGTGGCGCCCTTAGCTGCACCATCGCCACCAAAGGATGGCAAACTGGGCATCGAGGGCATCGACGGCATCTTGACATCGGGCATTGACGGCATCTTGAAGTCGATCGCACCGAAGGCGGACCCAATCGACGCACCCTTAGAGATGAGTTCGTCGACCTTGTTGATCGCGTCAGATATGGCATGTGCCAGATCCTTGACGAATCCGACCAGACCGCTGCTTGACGGCGCATCGATGTGCACCATGTCGAGGAGGTTCTTGATGAAGTCTGCAACTGTTCCGCCGGCACCCTTGATGGCCGCGCCGATGATGTGCAGGAGCTTGAAGAACGTAGCGACGATCGGAGTAGTACCCTCGATGACGTCTGCAAACCACTGCAACGGTCGAGTGATGGCTTCGAAGCCGGCTGACATAGCGTAGAGCGTCTTTCCGACACCCTTGTTCCCAGATGGGAACGCCGCCTGAAGAGCAGCACCAATGACGTGAAATATAGCTCCCAATGGAGCCAACAGGTTCTTGAACCCTTGGATGGTCTTCTCGAAACCACCCATAGTACGCCAGGTCTTGAGTGAGACAGAGAGGAAGTTGAAGAAGCCCCCTGTGACCTTCATGACTGCATCTGCCAGTCCAGTCCAGAATGCTGTGGCCTCATCCAACCCACCGATCAGTGAGTTGAATATAGCTGCCCAACCAGAACCGAGCGATTCCTTGAACGAGTCGAAGAACGCAGAGAACGTCCTGTACTCCATCGCGGATTCAGTAGCCGCCTTACCCAGCGCGGTCTGAGTGTCTGTGTACTTCGCCAATGAGGCGGTGACGACTTCGGTGGTGGCCCACTGGTCCTGAAGACCTTCTCGCCAGCCCTTGGTAGAGGTGACTACCTTCCCGGCGGCGGTGATGTACTCGTTGCCTCGCTTGGTCAACGTTCCCTGGGCAACAGCCGTATCGATCAGGGTCTGCTTGAACTTCACAGTACCCATGTTGGCGTTGTCGATCTGCTGCCAGTCGTTGAGCATCATGAAGCCGGTGCTCATGGTCTGGCTGAAGGCGAACATGGCCCGGTTGGCCTCTTCGGTCGTGGCACCAGAATATGCAGCCGCATTGGCGATACCCTTGATGGCCTCGACCGACTTGGGGAGCGGAACACCCGCGTTGACGAACTTCTGAATCGATGCGGTCATGTTGCTGAACGAGTAGATCGTCTTGTCCGAGTAGTGGTTCAGATCCGTGAGGAATCCTTGAACCACCTTTTCCGACTTACCCGTCGCATTCATGATGGTGTTGAGCTTGTTGAGGTTCTCCTCATACTCCGCGAAGCCCGAAGAAATCGGGTCGAGTGCCAGGCCCTTGATCACCGACAGACCCATGGCCGTAGCCTTGGATGCAATGGTGGCCAAGGCGGCGACAGTGACCACCTGCATCTTCGAGGCCGAAACCCCGACTTCGGCCATCTGGCCAGAAAGGTCTGTGAGACCACGAGTGTTACCAGCCGCGTCAACCGACTTGTTGAGGTCAGCCAGTGACTTCTGCGTATCGGCAGCGCCCTTCATGAACGACGCGTTGTCGAAACGCATCCGTACGACTCTTTCGTCGGTTGAGCTCACTTGATGACCTCCTTCCACACTGCTTCGGCGATCTGATCAAATATCGGCCTGATTGCGGGGTTGATGAAGTCGTATCCCTCGATCCATGCACCATCACCGGTTCCGTGACCGTATTGGATACCTAGAGCGACACTAAATCCATGTTGAATGTTGCTGTTCGTCCAGTAGATAGTGAGACCATCTTTTTCTTCCTTGATCTCGTATCCCCAGCTATCAGCAGTAAGTCCTGAATCTGTGGGTGTCCCAGCGATCAACGCATCAACACCCCGTTGGGCTTGAGGAATGACGGCGGACGTCAGATCACGACCGCTCATCATCCTCTTGAGCCACGCCTCGGTTTGGGCGGTGTTTCCGCCTGATTCCATCGAGAGCATGAGGCTCCTTCCTAGGACAGAACGAGCACTACCGCGCCATCGGGTGAAACGTCGGTCAGTGTTGACGTGGAGTAGGTGCCAAACCTTGTGGCCGGGTCATAGTCTGGAATGTCGTACAGACTGTTGACTCTCGCTCCGCCTCCCCCACCACCCCAGTTGGTCGCTTCGGCAGTACCACCAGCCTGGAGAGGACCCGGATAGGCACCGACCTCGCCCGGAGTGGGATTGGCCGTTGAGGCATTGGTGTTACTCGTTCGTCCATACCCACCACCGCCGCCGGCACCGCCAGCAATGACCGGAGCTACGCCGCCTGCCACATACGAGCCGCTGGTAGGTGGAACACCTGCAACATTTCCTTGAGGGTCCGTCTTGTACGGAGTACCACCAACACCAGGAACACCCAATCCGGCAGAGTTTCCTCCGCCATCACCCGCCTTTCCCAGGGTCTCAAAGTCTCTCGATGACGTGTAGTCGTAATCGGAGCCTTTAGCACCTTTACCGCCGAATGCAGAGTAGGCATTGAAAGACGATGCCTCACCATCGGTTCCGTTACCAGCAGGAGCTTCGGCTTTGGTGCTGGCGTCACCTCCAACACCATGCTCTCCAGCAACTACTGTTGAAACATCCGGAAGATCGATCAAACGACCGCTAAGTCTGAGTGACCCTCCTCCACCACCGCCATTTGCGTACTGATAACCACCACTAGTGCCCGTCGCTGTACCGGATCTCCCACCGGAAGCACCAACAAGAATGACATCGTAAGTCTTGTACCCCGCAGCGAGGGCGGCACGACGATCGAACGTGCCTGTTTCCTTCACCCAGTAATACTGCGACTTTACCTGCGTCTTGTCAGTGCGCATGATTACCTTCATCACTTGAAGTCAGTCCCCATAAGACCGGCGTACCACTGCACACCATCGAAGAGGAACACCACGATGTCAATCGCGTTCGGTGCTGGCGTCAAAGCCAACGAACCTTGCGACTTCTTGAACCCGGTGAGAGTCAACGTACGACCACCAGTGCCATCCTGCTGGATCTTGATCGCGAACTGCGTGTTGGGCTTGGGCGATGAAGGAAGCGCTGTGGTGTTGAGCGTCAGATTGCCGGTGGCGGTGACACGGATCATGGCGTTGACCAGATTCGTGCTGTTGAAGTCGGTCATTGGGATGGCGCCTGAAACGTTTCCCTTGTTGACCGTGGTTCCCGCAACATAGTTCGGGATCTGGGCAGCGACCTCGGTAGAAACCTGAGCTTGCGCGATCGAAGTGATGATGGCCGAGAAGTCTCCGGCGTCAATGGTCGATCCGTTTCCTCGAGTGAGAATCAAGTGCCCCGAAGCGTTGATCACCCCCGAGACAACGGATTGCCCGAGGATCTCGTCGGCCTTCTCCGCGGTAATACCGGTAACGGTAGCCATGTGGCATTCCTTCCTAGCCGACTACGACTGTGGTGGTGCCACCCGGAGAGATCACATAGTGACCCGCTGCATCGGGGGCAGTGGCGTTGATGTTGTTGAGCTGGAAGTGATCGTCGTCGATCATCGGCACGTTCTCCTGAGAACCTTCCACACTGAAGGTGCCATCACCATGATCGGTGACGATCATCGCGGAACCGAAGTTCATCATGTCGTAGAGCACGTTGGGATCAGGCATTTCGGTTGGAATAACGTCATCGCCATAGATCAATGTCTCTAGTTCAGCGATGAGCGAGTCATCCATACCTCGAGTATCAATCTTGAAGTGGGCTGTGGGCCTAAACCCAGTAAGCTTCACCGGTGTTGACACCACATCGAAGGTGAAAGTCGTTGGTTCGGGAGATGATCCATTGATGGTCCTTCTACTTCTCTGGCCGATCGAGGCCATGCAGTTGTAGACCAAGTGAATCTCGTACCCGAACATGTCGCCCTTAGTGCCACTTCCGATCAAAGTTCTGTATGAGAACCCAAACCGCTTCGGCTTCTGGCCATCAGCAAAGAAACCATCGGCAACTTCGGGGATACCGATGCACTCGCCAAACTGACGAGGATAGAAGATTGCTGAGATCTGGCCTGTGAAGTCGCCAGCATCGGCATCCGCGAGATAGATCACTCCATCTCGGTAGTAGAGAGTAGTAGCAGCTGCCGAGTTTTCGTCGAAACCTTGAAGCCCATTCCAGGGCATTGCTTCACGGCCGGGGATAAACAGAACACCACGGTCCAGGCCATGAGAGAAGTAACGCTGATCAGGCGGGTCCCACGTAAGCAACCTGGCCTCCTAACCGTTCGTGCCGTATCTCTTCTTACGCTCTTCGTTGATGCGCGTCCAATCAGCCATGTTCGGCTTTGCTCGCTTCTTCCGCTTGTCTTCAGGCTGCGATTTGTAGCCGCCGATCTGAACAAGCATGACTATGCGACTAAGATGCCAAGACTCCGTAGGTTGAAACGGAATCCGGAGAGCCGCCAACCACCAATAGATCAACTCGCTGGTGATCGTCTCATCGTCAAGAACCTTCTTATCGTCGACCGGAACACTCGACGCTGTCTGAGAGGTGTTGATGTAGTCCGTCAACTCCTTCATTTGCTCAGGATTGATGAGGACTACAAGATTCGGATCATCTTCCGGAGGCAAAAGCATGCACTCGAAGTACGAGTACAACTCGGATGGCGTTCTCTGACTTCTAGCCAAGAACGCCTTTCGTGTTTTTGCCTCCCATTTTGACAGAGAGAGAAGAGAATGCTCAAACCGTAGTACGACATCTCGTTCTCCGTCGAAGACTTTGAGTTCAAGCATTCTCTCCTCCTACTCTGTTGTCGATGTTGACTACGGACCGACTGCCAAGAGATCGTCGACCTCGTCGGGAAGCGGCAGGTGAGGTGTGACGACGGCACCCCGACCGTACAGCTCGTCCAACACCGCCTCGAGACCCGCCGGGTCGACATCCGGATCGGTTGAGTCCACCCTGGCGATGGCAGTGGGCCGGAAGCCCGGCACCGTGACAGGGGTGGAGGACACCGACCAGCTGAACTGCTTCAGCTCCGGCGACTCGTTGACCGTGGCGTTCGACTTCTCCGAGGGGGAGGCCTGCAGGCCGTAGGCCATGTTGAGCACGAAGCCCAAGTCCTCGTCCTCGGCGTTCCCCTTCAGGTTCTGCCAGGAGAAGCCGAAGGTCGGCCTTCCCTGCATCCCGATCTGGAGACCGTTGGCCGTCTTGGCCACACCGTCGTGAGCGAGGAACTCCACCGGGAAGGTGAAGGCCTCGATGGTCGCGTTGAACTCCTCCGCGGAGAGGAGGTTGACGTAGACGATGTTGTCCGCGTACTGCTTGTTGGACTCGGCGCCGGCGGGCGACTCGTTGACGGCCGTGAGACCGCTCCAAGCCACACCAGCTCCGTAGACACCGCCCGTTGGGGTGTAGAGGACACCATGGCTGACGCCGCGCTCGAAGAAGCGCTGGTCCAGCTCGTCCCATACGAGTTCAGGCATTGGAAACCTTCCTGTCAGAAGAACAACTGGTAAACGAAGTGATACAGTCCGTCGGTGACGAACCTCCGATCGAACTCACAGTGAGCTAGAGCCTCGACCTGTCCCGGAATCGGACTGTTGGGGTCCCGAGAGATCACGGTGATCGTGTAACCCTTCCTGAGCAGGTACTTCTTGTTGTCGGCGTACTTGTAGATGTTCTGCCGATCTTGATCAATCTTGATGCACGGGTAATTGAGCTTCGATGGCGGTTGGATGTAGACGTTTTCGGCGTCTGTGACTGTCTCCAATACCTCCTTCAGCTCACTCTGGGATCGGGCCATGGTATTCCTCTCCAAAGTACAGACGCACGTTCGGGGGCTCATCCACGATAGACGAAAGTGTCCATCGTGTTCCTGCGTACGTCGCGTACTTGATGTTGGAGTGGTCCTGTGGCCCGATCCCGAGTGCCCCCACGACGACACTGCGCGTGGATGAGACATGTGCGTGCACATCGTCTTCCGAAGCGTGTGTCTCCGTGAGGGTCTTCATTACACCGAGCACTTCCTGCTCTGTTATCCGATCCTCCCAAACGCCAGGTGAGGTCTCGACTTCCTCGACAATGCCGAGGTGGCCGGCGTACCTCATTGGCGCCTAGCTCAGGAGCTCGGCTGGCTGTAGCGGAAGGTGAAGTTGTCCTTGACGTCGGCGTCCGTGTCGAAGTAGTAGCCCGCGGTGGGCTCCGCCTCGAGGGTCACCGTCTTCAGGTTGGTGTCGTCCAGGGTGATGGTGGTGCCACCGGCGACGACGTTGCCCGTGTCAGTCCGGCGGTACTGCACACCGGTCTGGGTCGGGACGGTCACCACGTTGTCAGCCTTGGCCGGAGCGGTGGGCTCGACCAGCTGGTTGGTGGCGGGGTCGATCTGACGGAAGATCTGGGCCGCGTACGGAACCACCAGGGCGCCGGACAGGTAGGTCTCCATCAGGTAGTGGAACTGGTTGAAGTTGATGTCGAAGTCGTCGAACAGCGTGATCTCGCCGCCACGGTCCGTGCCGAAGTTGTAGTCGGAGAGGTCCAGGTTGATGCAGAGGACCCCATCCGGCATGAGCTCGGTGGGAACGCGGACGATTCGATCGACGTCCATGTCGCCGGCGACCTCGGAGAGGTTCCGGTAGACGCGGTGCCCGAAGTCGTCACGGATGGTGAGCAGACGCGTCGCCAGCCGGTACGACATGAAGGAGGTGATGTTGCCGGAGCCCATGTAGAACTCCTTGGCCTCCGTGACCGTGTCGAGCACGACGTTGTAGTCCGTGCCGGTGGCGTCGGGCGCCAGCGGGACGTAGTACGACGTGCTGTAGAGGTCGTCGTCGTTCATGATGGAGCGGATGCCGTCACCCGAGTTGCCCTGAGGCTCCGGGATCTTGTCGGGGTTCAGCTCACCGTTGACCATGACCGGCCGGCCGTCCGAGAAGAGCGCCGCACGGGCGATTTCCTCGTCGAGCTTGCCGCGCATCTCGACCTTGATCCAGGCGACGACGTCGAAGTCCTTGATGTCGATGATGTCCTGGCGGTCCAGACGCTGCTTCTTGATGACCCAGGCCGGCCCCGTCGTCCGCTTGAACACGGGGAAGACCTCGTCGGTCTTCTGGTGGGCCTTGATGTAGCCCTTCGCCCGGGCTTCCTCGGCGGTGATGTCCGCGTAGTAGGTCTTCACCCGCGAGAACGGGCTGTGGACGGTGCCGGACATGAACGCCTTGACCCAGTCCTGGCGACGGTCGACGAAGGTGGGCGTGGCCATCTTCGACTGGGCGTCGGGGAACAGGATCTCGAGGTTCTCGAGACCGTAGTCGGCGTGAAGGAGCTCGTCGGCGTGCAGCATCTGCTGACCCGTGTCGCTCCGGATGAGGCCACGCAACGACTGGGTCGCGCGATCGGCGTTGAAGGGGTTGTCGGCCGTGGCGCCCTTGGCGTGAGCCAGGACCGCCTGCAGGTCGTCGTGCTTGAGCTGCGGCAGCGGCCGTCCGCCGTTCTGCTGCTTGGTCTCATCGAAGAGATTCCTTGGCATCTTCGGTCCTTCCGGGGAGTCGATGTTTCCGTGTTGAAGTGACGGCTCCTCGGCGAGGGCCTGGGTGACACCTTCGGTGACAGCTTCCTTGACGACGTCGTCGATCAGGCTGTTGACAGCCGTCTTCTGTTCATCGGTGAGAGTTCCCAGAACATCACCGACGGTCTTGTCCGACGGCTCGTTCTCAGCGGGTGTTGACGGCTCCTGCGGAGGCGCGTCGGCCGGCTTCTCGTCCGGCTTGGCCTCGTCGGGCTTCTTCGGGTCGTCATCGGCGTGCTTCAGCTCGAGATCACCCGTGACGATCATCAAGATGTCGTCGGGGTCCATGTTCCCGTGCTTGAGGACGTTGTAGATGTCCGCTCCTGAGTTGGCCCCAGCGAGAACGACGCTGGTCTCCTGGATGACACCATCGTGAACCAGGTAGCCCCGCTGATCGAGGTCCTTCGCCCAGATGCTGTACTTGGTGAGGTCACCGTGCTCGACGGCCCGCTTGCAATCGAGGGCCTTCGGGTTTCCGTTGAGGAACGAGTCGCCCCAGATGCCATCCTCGCGCTTGGACAGGATGGTGTATCCGAGGACCTGACTGACGTCCGTGTGGTTGTGCTGGTAGACCAGCGGCACCTTCCTCGTGACCTCGTCATCCGCCTGACCGGCGAATGCGGCGTGCTGAATGGTACGACCATCCGTGCACTGGATCCCGTATCGGGTGACGTAGCCTGAGAAATCCGGTTCCATTTACGACCTTCTTCCTTGGTTACTTCTTGGCTCTGTGCTTGGCGACGTAGTCCAAAGGAGTCTTGGACTCCTTGAGCTTGGCCTTGTCGTCGTTCTTGAGGCTCGCTGAAATCTTGTCGCTGATGTACTTGTCACCGACAGAGTTGGCGACTTGCTGCAGCTGACGTTGAGCAGCGGTCTTGAGAACGCCCTTCGCCGTGGTCGAGAGCCACCCGGGCTGTGTCTCGTTGAGTTTCGCAACCTTGGACAAAGCCTCGGTACGAGCGTTGAAGAATTTCAGGTCGGCTTCATTCCAGTCTGCTGCCTTGCCGGCCTTCGCTTCGGATTGAAGTCGGGCATAGCGTTCAGGAGCAGGCTCCTGGATACCCGGAATTTTTGCCGCTGGCTTTGAATCGGAACTCTCGGGCTTCTTGTCACCCTCAGATTCCTTGGCTAGGGCCTTCTCGGCCTTTGCGGTAGGAGTGACATCCTTGCCCTCCTTCTTACGTTGAATAACCGACTTAGCCAGCTCCTTGGACGAACGAACAATCCCCCAGCGCTGGCCCTTGATGCCGTGATCTTCCTTGTCTTCGGGTTGCTTGGTGCGCATCCCGATGTGATCCTTAGGCACCCGTCACCTCCTCTGGCGCAGGGAGAGCCCTAAGTGGCTCAGGCGCAGGGACCTCACCAGTGGAGGCCGCCTGGTCCTTGTCCGGCATGTTGGGGTTGTTGAGCTTGTCAGCACCCGGCTGATCCGAAGGACGGTAACCGATCTTCGGACGCAACTCGTTCGCCGTGACAACAGCATTGCGGATCAACTTGTCCGCTACCTCGGCCAACTCGTCGATCGGAATGATCTTGAGCGGGTCGGTGTAGATCTCGATCGAATGGCGCTGAGTACGCGCTGTCTTGGTGAGGAACTTTCGCGTGTACTCGAGACGCGTGCCATTGGCAATCGGCTCGATCGTGCGGTCCATGTAGTTGTTGATAGCGTTTCTGTCCGCTGTCCCATTCATGATCTCTGGAGTGAGGCCGAGTTCGTCCATGACCTTCTTGCCAAGGTACTCGATCTGTTCCAGCAGTTTGTTCTCTACCGGTCGGTTGAGCTGAATGACCTTCTCTGAAATATCGATGTATCCGATACCCAGTTCGTCGTTCATCAGCTGCTTCCTGAGAGCCTCACGACGCTTCTCGGCCTGCTCTTGGCGGCTTTCGATGCGCACGTTGTAAGGCAACTGCAAGATCATGTCCAACTTGCCAGAAGCGGCAGCCTGGTCGATGTCGTCCAACAGGTTGAGCTTGGTGATGAGTCGCTGAAGGAGACCATTCGGCTCGTTCATGATGCTGTAGAACGGATTCTCCTGGTATACACAGAGTTCCTTCGGCACCCAGCGAGTCTTGACGACGCCACCGTTTATCGGCTTGCCGTTGCCATCCACCTCTCGGTCGTCATAGACGTTGAGAAGTAGCTTGCGAGGCGTTCGACCGGCGACTGTGGCCACACGAAGATCACGAATGCCATAGCTGGCATTGTTCAGCGGATCCAGGTCAGTATTGACCGGAACGATGCACGCTTCACCCGTCTCGAAGAGAGTCATGGCGAAGTCGATCTTCAGTGCGTGAGCCGACTGGTCAATGTTGGCATCCAGGGTAAGACATTCGTGAAGTCCATCTCTGACAATCGAAGCCGCCACATCATTGTCGTCCAGCTTGGCGTGAATGAACTCCACCGAAGCGTAGTCAACCGCCAAACGGTTGTAGATCGACGTGACGAACGACTTGTCGCTGTACAGACGAGATGAGGTGTGGTTCATCCGGGGGCTGTTCATGGCGTATCCGCCGCTGTTACTCAGCTCTGGGTTTTCACTAGCGAACAGGTTCCAGCCATGCTTGAGCTGCCTTAGAACTCGACCCATCTCTCACCTCCTCATTCGAATTGTTCCGGGTGGGTCTTGAGGGCGACATGTGCGTCCATCCATGCGGACACGTTGTCGATCTTTTCATCGTGGCGTCGCTTCATGAGCTTACGGTTGCCGTTCGAGTCCTCCCATGTGACCGCGTGGCCCATTGTGAAGGACAAGATACGCTCGTCAAAGCGGATCAACTTGGCGTTGGCCTGGATCTTCATCTCTCCAAGCGGCACCGATTCAGTTCGGGCACCCTGAGGCACCTTCACTACTCCGAACGGACCCCACTCTCGCTCGTATTGCTCCAGGAAGACCTGCGAGTTGTAAACGTCGTACCCCATGGTACGAATATCGTACTGGTGCTCATGCCAGTGGTTGGAGAGATCCATGTAGACCTCCAACATGTCAAGCACTGCACCCTCCATGATGATCAATGTGCCCTCAGCAATGAACTCGTCGTACTTCAGCCGCCTAGATCCAGGCAAACCTTCAAGAGTACGTCGAGTGATGTAGCTTCGGGTCTTGATTCCGAACTGCTCTGCTGGCAGCGGGAAGAGGAAAGTAAACGCACAGAAGTCATCACCACGTGACAAGTCAGCACCCAGAGAACACGGCATTCCATCGAAGCGGTTCGGAATGAGGCTGTCGAACGTGGGAAGAGTCTCCTCGTAAGAGAAGAAGAATGTGAATCCTTCCATCGGAAGACCGAAGCGCTTGGCCATGATCTCATTGTGAACAGAAGGAAATTGCTCGGCTTTCGCCACATCTTGCTCATAGGTCTCATAAGACACAGTGATCCCGATGTTGGGCTGTGCTTTGACCCACATACGAGGGTTCTGAACCTCTCGTGCATCATCCAGCTTGTAGTGCCAGATGGACACGTTAGGCGCCTGAAGCTCACCCTTGAGGATGGCTTGCAGTTGCATCTTGATGTCGTCGCCAACACCGTTTCGCACAGTACCCTCGGAGGATATGGCTATAAGAATGGGCTCTTCAAACTTCTGAGCACCTTGCATAAGTGCTGTCATGACGTTCTCTCGAGTGTCACCTGACAGCCACTCATCAACGGAGTTGTACTTAGTCCTCAGTCCCTGGACCTTGTCGATTGACATGGGGCGAATCTCGAGAACTGAGTTGGTCAGGAAGTTCTCAATACCCCTCTTAGTTGATGCCAATTTTTGTCGGCCAGAGCGAGCTCCAGTGGTGTTGTTCATCGAGCCTTCAGTCATGAAGTCGAACAACGGACCACGAGCCAAAGTGATTGCAGTCTTGATCGGAGAAAGGACTTCCTCAGCCTGCTTCATCGTGGGTGCCACAGTGACCTGATGTGTTGTCGCCCGGTCGCAGGTCAGGAAATATGCCTGCAAGAACGCTACGTACATCGACTTCGCGCCCCCGCGCGCGACAATCAGGTATTGTGTATCACGAAGACGCTTACGGATCACCTTCGTTACGAACCGGCCTTGTTCTTTGTCCCAGCGCTTGCGCTCGACAAATATGTACCAGCTCAATAGATCCTCGGCCCACAGCTTGAACGAATCAAGCAAGTGAACCGGGTCCCCGTCCGTGAGGGTCATCTCTGTTTCGCAGAATTCGATGAACCCATCAATCGCCTTGTCGTTGTAGTAAACGTTAGGGTCTTTGATGAGTTGGTCGACTCGCTGCATCTGCAGAGAGACTTCCTCACAGACGGGGATCTCACCGGCTAGAACCTTCTCCCTGAAGGCTGCGTAGTGAACTGGAACAGCAGTGTTGCTGAGCATGGATCACCCGTAGTCAGCGACGACGTTCAGGCGATACTCATGCTCTTGGATCTGGTCCTGCATCGCGGTGAGTTGGAACCCAGTGTCGGGAGGGTCGAACGCGAGCCTCGTCTTGAGGTAGACGTATGTCTTCACGGAGCTGAGACGAGGATCGGTGGTGTAGGCCGACCATTCCTCATCGGGACCCGTGATCGCGAATCCCACAGTGGGTCCAACACCCAATTGAGTCAGCGTACCGAACGCTGCATTGATGTGAATCATGATGTCTTGATCGAAGACAGTTTCGTCTTCGGGACGTCCAAGCATGTGCTTGATGTCTTGCAGGATGCTACTCACGTCGTCCCTCCTTTCACTGCTAGGGTCTTCGTTTGACGTGTTGAATGTCTGGAGTCGACGGCTCTACATGATCATCAGAGACGTACGGCTCACAGGCCTTCGTGGGATGGATCTTGTTGTACATCTCGTCACGAAAAGCATTCACGCGGTCGATGTACGCATTGATCCGGGCCTGTTGTGTATCGTTCTTGGGCTCTTGAATACCGACAGTTGCCAACGTGTATATGGCATCCACCATCGCACGTAGCACCTCTCGGTTTCCTTCACCAGATTGACAGACGTTGACGAACTGCTCCTGGGCCTTCTCTTTGATGTCCTGAGTGTTCGAGTACCCGACGTAAACCGAGTAGAACAACAGGCTCAAAGTGAAAACGAGGGCGATAGCTGTCGCCCATCCGCGCTCCAGGATTCCGTCATCGTTCTTCTTCTTCCGTAGTTCCTTGATCATCGTGTCCTGTCGCTTGTGAACGCCACGGAGTAGGTAAGTGATGTACGTGAGGATCAACCCCACACCGATCCCGATCCCGATGAAGAGCAGACGGTCAGTGAATGTCATCAGGTCTCCTCTTCTTTCTTGTCCTTCACGATGCGCGAACGCTGGGTGAGAACGAAGGTGAGAATCGCTCCTATTCCTGTGTAGGTGAGGGGATTGTCGCTTTGAATCGAAAGTCCGATGCTTGGGCCTATCAGCAGAAGCACGGTTCCCCCCACCCCGACAAAGAACAGGACGTCGAATTGCCATTGCTTCAGCATGTAACCCCCTAGCTAGCGACGGGGAAGAGCCTTGATGATGTTGCGGAGACGACCGCGGACCGCCATGACGCGTGTGGCGTTCGGGTGGTCCTTGAGGTAGGCGTTGAGGAGGTCCATCTTGAGAACCCGACGCTTCTTGAACGTGCTGACGAACTTGTCGACACGATCGTCCTTGAGATCAGTCGGAAGCAGCTTGACCGAGGCCTCGATGGCCTTGACCCGCTGACGGATGCCCGTGCGGCCTGCCTCCGAGACGCGATCCAGGATCTTGACGTCCCACTCGTTGCGCTTCTCCCAGAAGTTCTCGAGTCGGGCTGACCCGATGGTCTTCTTGGCCGCCTTGGTGCCCGGCACATCGAGGACCTGTCCGTTGAGCCACGTCGCACCGAACTGGAAGCTGTCTCCCCAGTGCTCCTTGAAGTAGCTGCCACGAACCACCACGACGCGGTCGGCGACAGCGTCATTGGTGCGAACGAGGACGTCGTTGAGGTCGTTGGGGTCTCCACCCTTGACACGGCCGACCATCGTGACGATGTGGCCGTAGGGGTTCGAGTCTCCGACGGTGTCGAAATAGAGCACCATCCCACGACGGAGGTCAGCGACCCGTTCGACGCGGTGCTCTCGAGGAGTTGCGTCCTGGGCCTGCTTGGCGGTTCCGTACATGGCACCGATGTCGCGACCGGTACGACTGATCTTCAGGCACATGCCATGAGTGTCGAAACCAATCTCGGCGTCGGTGTTGTTGACTCGAAACCACTGGAGCGTCTCCTTCCAGTTACGCATCCGGATCCTCCTGCTCCTCCTGCTCGTCACGAGTCGGGTCGTCCTGAGGGCCGGCTGGATGCGGGCCAACGGGAGGATCCTCGTGGAGCTCGATGTCAGCGAGGTCGATTTCCTCGTCCTCGGGGTTGTACTCGGTCATGCATCACTTCCTTCGTCGAGACAGTCCTCGGCGCTTGGCCTTGAACTCGTACTTCTTGGCTGGGTGATCTGAAATGCCCTTGCCCAGGTTCTTCTGGTTGACAAGGATGCAATTCTTGTAGGCGGCCAGGTCGATTCCCGCACCTTCGGCCTCAGCATCGCCCGGTTCGGCGACTCTCACCTTGAACTCATCCAGTCTCATGTTGGCATCGAGCACGATGACCGTCGGACGACCTGGAACGACGTTGCGAAGCCACTGGACGACCTTCCGGACTGTTTCGGATCTCGCCGCAGCCCCAAATGGGAAGTGTGCGCCCATGATCTTCCAGGTTCGACCATCGAACTCGACCAGAACCCATCTGTAGACCTTGGGATCCTGTGTCCAGCCGTGCTTGGGGCCTCTCCAGAAAGACTTGTGGCGCATGGCTTTTCGCTTGACGATCTTGAGGTCGTGTCTGACCAACAGAGCGATGTCACCTTGAGCTGGTTGACTCCCACGACGTCTGGATCGTGGTCTGAGCTGGACCACCTGATAGCCCATACCATCCAGGTGGCCAAACAGCTTCGTTGCCTCCGAGAGCGCGAAGATCTCGGGTGAGAAAGCTTGCGCGAAGGCCTTGATGGCCTTCCTGACCCGGTCTGGGTCGTTACCTACGTAGACGTTCCATGCCAGGATCGTCATGAGGTCGATGAGCTTCTTGACCATTTCACTCCTTCCAAGCAACATGGTCGCCAGGCCGTCTCTCGATTAAGGGCTGAGGAAGCAAGCTCTCATCGCCGAAATGGATGGCATTATGGGTTCGTTGGGTGACGCAGATGAGATTCTCGGGGTCGATAAGACGAGCCCAGTTACGAAGCTGAAGATCTTCCGGCTTTAGAGGGTTCATGTGATGAACAAAGACCTTATCCACGATCGGATAGTCTCTTACCCCTAGATCGCAACCGTGGTCACGAATAAGTGCCAGATCTCGAGCATTCTTCCACTCACGGCTCTTATAGAACTCCTGGTTGAGAAAACGCTCCCATCCAAAGGTATCTATGCCTACTTGGCCTGTGAGTTTCAAATAACGGAACCTAGCGAGATGAGTTTCACGCTTCGCCATCTCGGTATAGGATCGTTCGATGTCACTCATCGCCTGCGTACCGCTTCATAGCGGCCATAGCCTCTTCGAACTTCTCTTCTCGGAAAGTCTCAGACTCGGCCTTAGCTCTTTGAGCTTCGAGGTACGCCGTTTGAGCTTCAATACGCCTCAGATTTGCCTGAGCGATCGGATCGTTGAGTTTCAAGAGGGCCACTGACTCGGTGGGTGATGCAATACCAAGTCGAACTCGCTCTTCCAAGAGGTCCTCGGCTAGTGAACCGAGTTGCTCCATGCGTCTTGCCCTGGTTCTCGCCGGTGGGCGACGCTTTGGGACGTCTTCGGGAGACCTTTCGGTCGCTGCCCGTGACTTTGGCACTGAATTCACCACCTTTCCCCGGGCTATAAAGTGCATAAATGGTTTCAAGTGACCCCCCGGAGAAATTTCGAAGGAGGGCCTGATCGAGAGAGGGGGGTACTTTTGGTCGACCCCCCTCCCCCCATCAAAGAATCACGGAATTTCGCGTTCGAGCTTCTTGTAGAGTCCTTTGAAGCTTGGATTCGTCAAGATTGACTCGATTGCCTGCTCAGTTGCCACGTTTTGGTCCGCTTCGGAGATGGCATCAGAGGTTGAGATAGTGCGCGCTAGCAGACCTGCTGTATCGAAACCCTCTCGAGTATCGAAATTTTTCCACAACGCATACTCCGTCCATGGGTTGTGGGGGTTGGTGGCTAGGCTCAACATGAATTCTTTCACTCACACATCACCTCTAGCTTGTGCACTCTTCAGTGTGCCAACAGGAATGCCCAATGCTGCAGCTACATCACCAAGACTCTTACCACTAGCAAGCATAGCCTTAGCTCTACTACTAACAGCACTAGTCATAACAGTGTTAGTACGTGGCATAGCCAGTTCCATTACCCGTACTGGATCTGCATAGTTCAGTATGTCACTAAGCTTACTGGCACTAACAGCACCTGACTGAATAGCATCCCATTGCCTATCACTAATCTCAATGACGGGCTTAGTAAGATTCAGTCTTGCACGTGCAGTGATCAGGGCCTGGCGTTCTACCTTCTTACGCCTATCTGAATCAGTACGAATCAATGGATCTTCTTGTCTCTTGGCCTTGAAGATCTGGTTCGCATAGACTTGAGCCCTACGTTCTACAGGCTTTTGTCTTTTCGCATCATCGAGATCTGCATACAGCTTGGATACCTCAGGGGCGTACACTACCTTGGCCTGCTTGTTCATGGTAGGGTTCTGTATGCGGGCTGCTTGAAGTCTTGCTGTATTAGCAATAGTCTTCATAGCGTTAGTGTGTTCTGCGTACGTTCTCTCAACAGGATCATTCCTATCCCTTACCAATGTGTATGCATCATCAGTAAGGCTACCCCTTTTAGGTTCCTCTGTTACCAGTACCCTTTCCTCTTTGTAGGTCTGGGTCTTCTTGTCGTACACACTACGGGTCTTGCCTGTAGGTACGTACACAAGGGCACCTGTTTTGGGGTCAATAGGACCGCCTTCCTTCATGGGCCTCAGCTTACGCTGTGGTACACCACGCTGTCTGGCAGTAGACTGTGAGAGTAGGGTACTTGCACCACCGGGTCTTTTACCCGTCTCAGGATGGGCCTGATAGAGCTCCACCAATTGCTTGATGTTGTTCTGCTGCTCACTCTTCTTGTAATCGAGCTTATGCTTCTCAGCATCGATCACAACCATGGAATGCTTGACTGCACGAACAATGTGCTCTGGTCTAGCATTCTGAATGGACATGTCGGTAATGAGATTGGTGATCTTACCCATCTCAAGACCAGTCTGGGTCATGAGCTTGTAGTTGCCCTTACCATCCTTCTCTTCGTATCCACCGTACTCAACCTTAGGATCGAAGGTCTGCAGTTGCTCAAACGTTTTTGCTGTGGTCTTAGAACCTCTTATAAGTCCCTGCTTGTTCGGGATGACGACAACTGTGTCTCCGTCGAAGTCAGCTCCAGAAAGGCGCGCTGCCACTTCCGGGTGAATTCCAATCGCATCGGGCGCATCGCCCAACAGCTTCTTAGCTGCTCGATTGTTGTTGTTGACAGTGACTTCAGGAATCTCAAACCGACCTCCATGTGGGTATCTGATAAGTACCACCGGTTCACCAGTCTCGTAGTCAGGGGCATAGACCTCTGTCTTGTTGATGGTGGGAACAGGAAGAATGACCTTAGTACGTTGGCGAGGCATCGCTGCCGCACGTAGGTCTACTGCATCAGAGTCCACAGCTTCAGCGAACTTCTCGAGCTGATCTCGTTTGACCACAGGATTGGTGATGGAATTGATCTCGTCCAAGCGAGCCATGAGATCTTGTCTCGTGGTTGTCAGCTGAGATTCGATCAAAGAGTGAGGCTGCTTTGCCAACATTTGGGAAGGCAATGACTTTCGCCAGTCTTCCCAATCACCAGGAGCGTTGACAATGTTCATAGCCGATGAAGGCTTATCAGGGTCACCATCAAAGATCTGACGATTGATGGTTGATCCAAACGGGTTGTCCTCATCAGGCTCAAGCTTCTTGAGAGCACCCAACTTCCCTACAGCACGAGGCTTGTTGGTGTGGAAGATGAGATCGGGGCCATTGGGGTCCATGGTGTGATCAATGATCGCCATGCCCTTGATGTAGTGTGAATTGTCCACCATGATGCGGACCTGAGAATAGGTGTTCTTACCCATGCTCAAATCCTTGACACCCGGCTTGACGTGCACCACACCATCTTGATCAGTGCCGCCATCCTCACGGTACACAACCTGCAGACGCTTAGAATTGATGCTAAGCGGAGGTTTGATGTGGGAGAAGGTCACACCATCATTCTCTGTCCACTCACCCATCGTGTGGATGTCGGGGATCATCGCCTTGGCCTGGGCCTTGGTTGTACCAGGTGGTACGATCACCAATTGGTTCGTGAACTGCTTTGTGCCTACCTGAGGCACCTGAAGATTATAAGTCCGATACCCTTCGTCTCTGAGAACAGAAACGGCGGCTCGAAGCTTCTCTGGGCTGATACCCATCTTGATCCCGGTATCAATGTTGAGCTCTGTGCCCTTCCCGATGTCGACGATCTTATAAGTATCCACATTGTTGCGAATCATGTCCGCGGTGTTGCGCAATGTGGACTGCCGAAGGTTTTCGCTGTTCTTCAGCCTAAGTCGGACTGTCGGTGGTGGCAAACCGTCGAGGGCCTTTGAGATCTCGTTGATTGAAACACCTTTAGCCCTAAGCTTGACTGCTACGTCGGTCTGGTACTTGACGATCTCTTCCTTGGCAATGGTCTTGGTGTCACGGAGTTCCGCAACAGTGAGACCCATCGCATCAGCGACCTCTTTCTCAGGAGGATCGATTCCGAAAAGCTTACGGAACGTGCTCTTCAAGTCATCGATCATCGCATAGAAGTTCATTGAGCGCTGATACTCGTCTTCACCTGATCCCCAAGGATAGCGACCCGACTCACGAAGGATGCCGTAGTGCTGAAGCTCGTCTTGGTTGTCAAGGATCACAACATGACCTCCCTCATCGCCTGGATTTCCTTGGTGAAAGACTTGATCGTGTCCATGATCTCCTGAATCTCGGCGGGCTCGGCATTGAGTTCAAAGATCTGATCATTCTGGTAGATCCTCATGATCATCTCAATCTCGAATGGCCGTACCTTGTATTCGAGACAAAACAATGCACAAGCGATACGAGTCTGATCGAAAGACGCTGGATGTTCTCCTGTCTTAAGATCATGAACTCGAAGTAGCTCTTTGTCGAATGAGATTGCATCTGGTGTACAAAAGCAATCTTCGTTGTACATGAGAACCTGCTCAGGTGTCATACGAAAACCAATGGCGTCGTTGACATACATGCTGAGTGTGGTCCCATTGTGCTCAAGCTTGATCCGCTCTTTGATGCAGAAAGCGGCTAGCTTGTGAAGTCGGGTGCCCTTTTCGGACTTGAACTTGTTCTCCCAGATACGACGCATCTTCTCGAGATCGTATCGGATCCAGTGGTACTTGCTGGCGCCGAGGAAGGCGTGCTTGCCCTCAACATCCCAGTGATCGTTGAAGCGCAAGTAGCACCTCCTCTTCGTTCTCGGGGTAGA
>Ga0207708_10000363_pt1 | contig 35465 bp, 35 predicted proteins | sample KBSK5101metaG_FD_184340 | JGI IMG/M metagenome (GOLD analysis project Ga0207708, IMG submission 184340) | Corn, switchgrass and miscanthus rhizosphere microbial communities from Kellogg Biological Station, Michigan, USA - KBS K5-10-1 metaG... | ecosystem: Host-associated > Plants > Roots >... | reverse complement strand
CATTACATTTTTTCCATTTAAGCATTGTATAGAGATGCGTCGTATGGCTATTTTTATCCTTGTCTTCAAAAGCAATAGGCAAACAATAAAGCTTAATTTAATATTGTGAGTAGTTGATTTCAGTTGTCTTCATTTTCAAAGGCTGGACATCTTGTTTCATCATTGAATAAAAGTGATTTCAAAATTCTGAAGGTATTTGCTTCTTCTTTAAAGACTCATCAATTTCTAAACCTTTCTACTCTGAGTCAATACTCAAATTTAAATCAAAGATTAGTGGAACATCATTTAGAACGACTTGTTAAATCTGGTTTAGTTGGCAAAAGCAATATAGGTTTCACATTATTGGTAACAGGTTTAGATATATACGTGCTAAAAATTCTTTCCAATAGGAACACAATTACCTCTATTGGACCACAAATTGGGATCGGTAAAGAAGCCGAAATCTATTTGGCTCATGACTCGCAAGAAAAAGATAAAATTTTAAAGATGTTCAGACTCGGAAGATCAAGTTTCAAACAAATAAAGAGAAAACGAGATATAAGCACAAGTACTAGTAATTGGTTACTATTAAATATCCAAACAGCTAAAAGAGAATATGACATCTTAAACTATTTGAGACAGTCCAGTACTTCGTTTCCAACCCCTCTCTATAGATCTTTTCATTGCATTGTTATGGAACCATTCTACGGTTCCAAATTAGCTGATGCTGAAAGTCTTGAAGATCCACAATCTGTATTGGAAAAAATAATCAGCAATGTGAAGATCGCTTATCAGAATGGTTACATAAATGGTGATCTTAATGAGTATAACATTATGGTAAATAATGACAATATTTTTATCCTCGACTGGCCTCAAGCTATTAAATCTGATACCATTAATGCAAACGTCGTGCTCTTGAGGGATGTAAAAAATATTCTTAAATTTTTTTCAAAGAAATATAAAATTGAAAAGGATGTTGGAAACACAATTAACCACATTAAAGGCATTTAAATCTAATAAATTGGCATAGAATGTTGCAAAAATTATTTTATACTAAATAAACCAGATTTGTCAACCTTCTCCCACGTAAAATCGGGCTCATTCCTACCAAAATGTCCATAAGCTGCGGTTTTTTTATATATTGGTCGTTTTAGTCGTAACATTTCTATAATTCCGATGGGGGTAGTATCAAATATTTCTCTAACTTGCTTTTCAATCGTTTCTTCGCTAACTTTTCCTGTGTGAAACGTATCAACCATGATTGAAACTGGATCGGCTACCCCTATAGCATATGCCAGTTGTACTTCGCATTTTGATGCTAATCCTGATGCAACAATATTTTTTGCTATATATCTTGCCATGTAGCACGCAGACCTGTCTACCTTAGAAGGATCTTTTCCCGAGAATGCACCTCCACCATGCCTACCCATGCCACCATAGGTGTCGGCTATTATCTTTCTTCCAGTTAATCCGGTGTCCCCTACGGGACCACCTATAACAAATCGACCAGTTGGATTTACGAGAAATTTTGTAGAGTCGTTTATTAATTCATCACAAATAGGTTTTATAACCTTTGAGATGATCTCTTCTCTCACTTGGGATATTGAAACATCTTCTGTATGTTGGGTCGAAACAACAACGGTATCTATTTTCTTTGGAATGGAATCTTCATAGATTACAGAAACCTGAGATTTTCCATCGGGACCTACCCAATCTAGTGTTTTTTCTTTTCTAACCGTTGCCAACTTGAATGTTAATTTGTGCGCTAGGGTTATTGGCAATGGCATAAGCTCAGTGGTTTCATTTGTTGCGTATCCAAACATTAATCCTTGATCACCTGCTCCCTGGACTCCGTTCTTATTTTTAGAAACCCCCATCGAAATATCAGGGCTTTGTTCATGAATTGAAGTTAAAACAGAACAGCTGTTTCCGTCAAATCCGTACTTTAATCCATTGTAACCTATATCCTTCAATGTGGTTCTAACGACCGCTTGGGCGTCAATTCTTGCGTTGGAAGTTACTTCCCCGGCTACAAACACTATCCCTGTAGTGGTCATAGCTTCTACTGCTACCCTAGAATCTGGATCCTGAGAAATTATTTCATCAAGTATTGAATCAGAAACCTGATCACATATCTTATCGGGATGTCCTTCAGTCACACTTTCTGAAGTGAAGAGATAACGCCTTCCCATTTTTGTTTACGTCAAATCCTGAGAATTACTCTATTTCTAGAGATCCTTTTCTATTTTGATGAATAGTACATTGTTTCCTCGAATAACTACTTTCCCATAATTTGCAACGGGACTTGCACCATTAAATTCTTCAGCATCCAATAGTATTAAATTCATATATGAATCCACATTATTCATTCGACCTCTGTACTCCAACTCATTTTTAAGTCTGACAGATACTTTCATATTCAGTGAGCGCTGTAAGATTGTTAACGGTCTTTTTGGTTGCTGTGGAGTTGATGACATATTAGGTTATCACTTTTGTTTTCAAAAAATAAGATCGACAATAAAAAGTTTCTCCTAGGATCTCTGAAATTGCATATAAATAATTATAGAGTTTAGCTTTATGCGCATAATTACAACAGGGTCATCTTCGATTGATAAGATGTTGGGAGGAGGAATCAGAACTGGTTTGATAACCAATATTTTATCTGATTCGAGAGATGCAAGATCTAGTATGTGCTATTCGTTATGTGTCAACGCTGCACAAGGCTACAAAAATTCATCCATAATATTTGGTGACACACAAGGTTTTTACCGGCCCGAGAAAATACTTTCATACATCAAAGACAAACACAATTCATCCCCAATACTTCATCAAATAAGAAGTTTGAGGATACTTTCATTAAATGTGCAAATGGTCCTGGTGAATTATGCTCTAAATTTACGTCCTATTCTGATAATAATCGATAATTTCAGTTATTTATTTTTGAACGAAAGGAAAAGATTACTATCAGTACAAATATTCCTCAGAAAACACCTTCACGATCTAGCCATAAGTGCAATTGATAATGACATAGCAATAGTACTTACAAATCCAGTCTTTACAAAAAAAGAAAACATTGATTCGGGGGACATATTTGAAAAGAAAAGTCTACCCTACAATGAATTATTGAATAAAATGATTTCTAATCACGCTCATGTGGTATTAGAGCTAAAGACAGTAAAGGTTAACGAGTCTAGATTTTCTGCAAGAGCATTGAAACCTATTACAGCTGATAAATCTTATTTAATAGCTCGACAAGATGGGCTTTACGATTGTTGATGATATTTCTACTTTTATTTCAATTTAGTTGGTAAGGTCGTATTAATCGCTAATATCTTGATAATTATCCGAAATGATATAATTTGAAGAATCCTATCTAATAAGAATTATAAGATGAGAATTAATTATTATAGCAATTCTTCAGAATTTGTGTAAATTGCATCGAAATATATTATATTTCACATTATATTTACGGCAGGAGAAACATTTATTAATATTTTTTCTACGATATACCACTAATAAGATGCTAATGGAGAACTTCCATATCCTTGCGAATCGATAGGAAGCACGACTCCATTTCATCTTGATGGAAGGTTAAATTATATTAAAGATCTAATATCATTCGCAAGTGGATAGACTGGAAAACTTAATTGAGATGCAAAGAAATCTTGCCTCAGTCTTAGCGTCATCGAGATATCCCTTAAAAACCGAAGAGAGGATTTCGGTTCTCTGTACTGCAATTACACATGAAGCAATCGAACTTCAAAGATTGACAAATTGGAAATGGTGGAAAAATCCCACAGATTTTGATATTGAGGGGGCAAAAGAAGAATTAATAGATATCTGGCACTTTGTCCTCCAGGCTGCTATTGAATTAAAAATGTCGCCTAACGATATTGTAAAATATTATTCGAAAAAGAACAAAATAAACAAGGAAAGGAAAAAGACAAACTATTAAACCAATCTATCTAAATAAGCCTCTATAAAATTCAGGTTTGTCTCTTCTATTAGATTATGAATAGTAATTCGACCCCTAATATCTTGCACATCGTCATAAGATGACACAAGGTTAGGATAAGGGCTTTGTGACATGATGATTTTGCCTTCCTTTGAAATGCCTTTATCAAATAGCGTAATTAACGAATGTCCAGCTCTATGACCACTCCCGTCTTTCCCACATACGATTAGGTGAACAAGTTCCCGATTTGTGATACAGTAATTTATGATTTTATCAACTCCCCTATTTTCGGACAATAGCCTACCCACAATAGCAACTTTATTCATCAGTTTAGTATCATTTGAAATTTCTCGCAATAAATTGACACTGGATAAAGTACAAATGGCAATTCTGCTTCCATTTCCTAAGTAATATTCGTGTTTGATTGGGATAATGTATCTACATATTTCTCCAATACAATTTTCAATTTTGCTATAAATCACAGTTAGATCATCACAATAATTCTTTATATTATATTATACTGCCCTAAACTTAGTTTTAGGAACTACCAACAGAAATGGCGTCTCACTTGGTTGCCGAGGAACATGTATGACCCAGTCAAATCTATCATAAATAATCAAATTTTCAAATTATTTAGCATTATGAACGAATTTACTAATGTCTCATGACTATCGACCCATTCTTGTCATTTTTTAGCCACCCAGTTTATGTAGCTCTTCATAGATTTACTAGAATTCCAATGATCATGTTAAAAACCTCCATGTATCAAATTGACCTATTTATTGAACAATATCTAAGTAACCCCTGCATCTAAAATGCTATTATATTAATTGTCCTTGGAAAAAGAAAACACATCAAATGATGGCATTGTAATTGTATACACTGGGAATGGCAAAGGTAAAACAACTGCCTCACTAGGAGTAGCACTGAGAGCGATAGGCCAGGGACTTAGAGTTTGCATGGTACAATTCATCAAGGGGGAATGGCACTATGGTGAACTTAATAGTATAAAGAAACTAGAACCAGATTTTGAATTGATAGTAGCAGGTAAGGGATTTATAGGAATTATTGATGATGACCATGCCTTTGAGGAACATGTAAGCGCAGCAAAAACTGCACTGGAAATAGTTGAACAGAAGATGTCGCTTGATGTTTTTGATATTATTATTTTGGATGAAATTAATTATGCAGTGCATCTTGGTTTGTTACAATTAGGTGATGTTCTGACGTTAGTTAAAAATCGTCCAAAACAACTATCATTAATTCTGACAGGTAATTATGCTTGTGAAGAGCTCATCTCGTTAGCTGATCTAGTCACTGAAATGAAAGCAATAAAGCATCCTTACAAAAAAGGAAAAAAGGCTAAGCTTGGTATTGATTATTGAGAAATAAATAGAATATAAACAAACATCAAGAAAACATCATGAACAGATATACTTCAGTCCAACATTTGCAACACATCAGAACAATCAGAAGACGAAAAAACTAGATTATCTAAAGCGTATTTGGCCATTTAAGCTATACTCAACAAATTATTATATAGTTAAGAACGGTAGAGGGACATGAGTGGACTCCCCAATGAACAAGATTGTCCCACCACCTTCCATATGTTTAGGTCCACCAGCGAGGTGTTCTCAATTGTCGTAACTCAAGGGGCGATTATTAATTTGCGTGATCTAAATTAAGCAATACTTAAGAACTGGCGGGCCAATGAAAATGCAGTCTGGCTGACCCACCAGCTATGGATATATACCTTCGTATATATTATGGGTCAGCGAATTATAAAAACTTAAAGCCTAATTGAAAGAGGGTAGATTAACCGGATTTCCCCTTACATCGAAGAGTCCCATCCATCCCAGATCCGTGAACTCTGCCTGATGAGCATGGAACATATAGGTTCCTGGATAGTCATATGTAAATTCCATAATTCCTCTATCACCTTGTGAGAACGTTACTATGTCAGTTTTATAATCTGACTTTTCTTTTGTACCAGCAGCGATATAATCATACATAGCACCATGTATATGGAACGAGTTAACCAAGTCAAATTCCAGCATATTTACGACGTAAGCACGATATGGCTTACCAGTATGTAATACTATTGGATGCATCATATATTCAAATGCCTTTCCATTAACAGTGTATATTTCATTATCCCTTTCCTCTCCCTCGGCTTCTTCCTCGCCGTCATCTTTCGAAGTCGATGGAGCAGAAAGATGCGTCATATTGGCCATTGCGATAGTTTGGTTACTGTCGGTACCTTCAGTGTTATTGGCCACTGTCGCAGTTTCGTTAGTTTCCATCTCTTCTGTACTTCCGGTGTTATTGGCATCGATATCATCTGGTTGACTTCCTGCAAATTGGGCAACCGGAGGTAAATGGGTAGGTCCTTCTTGATCGTAATTTAAGTCATAACCATTAAGAAGCATAGCCATCTCTGTCATCTGTGGCCGTGGTTCTCTTGGGTCAATAATCATCATTCCATACAATCCCCTGTTGATATGATCTGCTATTGGATCTACATGACAATGATATGGGTATACGCCGTATGGTTGTGCAATAAATTCATAAGTGAAACTTCTACCGGGTGATATAGCACCCCCAGGATATCCACCCATTGAAACTCCATCATTCTTGGCGAAATGAACTGAGTGCATGTGAAGTGAATGAGGATGCTCATTCTCGTTACTGTTAATGACTCTTATACCGACTAGATCGCCTTCTGTAACTCTAATTGTAGGTCCTGGGACAGTACCATTAAATGTCCATGCATCAAAGAAGTGTCCTTCATATGAAATGGGAATCTTTTGATTTTCCTCAACTATGAGTGTAAATTGTCGAACAGTTCTTCCGCTTTCGTCCCTCGAAACATGACCACAATTAAAATAAGTAAGGTACTCTACGGGAGTGGGCTTCTTCCTCAGGTCTTTAGAACAATTTTTAATTTTATCGTAGTCCTCAGCAGAAATGTTGTTTGTTTCAGTTTGCGCATTTAATGGCAAATTCAAGAAACCTGAAGATGAAAAAATCAATATACTTGACAAAATGAATGTAAATAAATCCACATCTTTTCTAAACACATTGAAACAACTATATTTTTGATATAAAAGTGTTAGTCAATTTCAAATTTCTACGATGTACAAACGTAAAGTTAGTGATTTTTAATATATTATCTTCAATGTAGGATTTTTCAATGTTCACCTTTAAATAAAAAAAGAAAATTCTATTCCAATCCTTGTGGGGGATTAACATTCATTAATTCAAATGATGATTGAATAGTATGTCACAAGAATGTTCTAACTTTTAGTGAGTACTTAATCTTTTTTAGAGGGCTTTACATAACTAGATCACCATAACAACTCTTCTTTAATGACACCTAAAGCACTATTTGCACGGAATATTAATCCCATTATAAATAAAGGTCAAGCAAACTTAAAGTATAGTACCAAGGTGCGTATTTCCTAAATGGTCACTGATATAAAACAGCTTCCTGAGGCTGGTGATTTGGTAATTGCAACAGTGAAAGAAGTTACCGGTCATGGCGCTTACGTATCTTTAGATGAATTTCAAGGATTAACCGCATTTCTGCATGTTTCTGAAATTGCAACAGGGTGGATTAGAAATATTGAGAGGTATATAAGACCAAAGCAAAAGACTGTCCTTAAGGTCATAAGAGTAGACAAGTCAAGGGTAGAAGTAGATCTTTCGCTCAAACAGGTATCTCGTGAAGAAAGAAAATCAAAACTCATTGACGTCAAGAAGAGTGAAAAGGCTTCTGCATTCATGCATATCATTAAAACAAAAACAGGTATGGCCGATGATAAGGTTAATGAGCTTCAGGATATAATATTGCAAAAATTTGACTCTATTTATGATATGTTTGAGGCTGTTGCCTTCAAGGGAACCGATTCCATAAAATCATTAGATATTGCAGAAGAGGTAAAAGTTGCAGTAGCAGAAGAAAGTAAAAAGATCCAAATACCTAGCGTAGAGATTAGAGGAGTTATTGAAATTAACATAAATGAGCCTCAGGGGATTGAGATTATTAAGAATATCCTATCTTCAGCAGAACTAGATAAAAATAACAGTTCGATTGAAATTTCCTATATAGCAGCTCCCCGTTATAGGATAATTGCGAAAGCAGAAAATTACAAGATCGCTGAAAAGCTGTTGAATAGTGCTGTTGAGAAAATTTCGAACTCAGTTGGTAAAAAAGTGGGATTATTTAATTTTATCAGAGAAGGCTCTAAAAAAAATAGGAAATAATGCAAATGAAACATCTATTACGAAAATGTAGTTTATGCATGATCTATACACTTAATGAAAAATGTGCAAAGTGCAATAACCCGACTCTTGATCCACATCCGCCCAAGTTTTCATTAGAAGATAAATACATAAGATATAGAATACCTGCAAAGTATTTGGATAATGAGTAAATTATAGAATTAGCATCGCAATTTGTAGTCACGTTAGGGATTTTCCCTTTTTCAAGGGTGGACTGACACGCTATTACTGGTACCGTTAGTGTGAATATTACTGGTTTGATTATTCAACGCATTGCTTGCTGTGTCTATCACCTGTTCAAGAGACGAAGACGAATTTCCCTTACTTACTGAGTTTAGTACCCGTTCCAACGACGTAGATTGCCCTCCGCTGATAGCTTGGATGACTTGGTTTACTACCTGCGATTTAGTATCCGAGTCATTTGTCAAATTCAAAACATAAGGTATTGCATTATTAGTGCTAGAATTATTTGAATTTTGAATTTCACTTAAATTGGCATTACCTGTGTGATTAATTTCATTCACTGAGACGTTACGTGAAACCTGAGCATTAACGTCAACATTCAGATCTATTTTTTCACAATAACAAATTAAAAACAACAACGAAACACTCATAGTAACAACCGCAATGTCATTTTTTTGTAAATTCATGTACTATTCAACGATTCTCTGCATTATATGAATTTCGAAACAATATGAAATCTTTATGAGGTATTCAAAAAACTCAACAATAACTTGTATTTTCAAAAATATTGTCACATCATGAGAACTTATTTTTATTCTAATTTATACGAGGATGCCATGAACACACTAAAGTTAACGTTGAATACACTGTATCCAGGAATACTCTCAAAGTCAGATGCTGAAAAGCTGAATTCATATATTGCCGTCGTTTCAGGACTAAATCATTTCTTTTTTACAAGCTTTGAATTAAATTCGGAAATTTATCAACTATTATTGAGATGTCTGACAAAACGATCACGCATGTTAGTAGTGACGAAACGATTTCACATTATAACAAGCCGACAATGACTCGTACTTCGTTCGTACTTTCAAATTAAAATGACAAATATTTCTATTAGTTGTTTTTTATTGATAAAAATAAAAAAATGAGGTTTGTGGTTCTTAATCCATCTGTTTCAGCTTTGCACCTTATTGAGGATTGCATCCACCACTTGGATTACTTACGAAGCAATTGTTCTTCAAAAGTTCGTTTCCGTTAATGTTGAGTGGCAATCCGTCGGCATTGTTTATGTCGATATCATTCTTTAGTACATTGTTATACAGGACTGTGTTCTTGGTACTCTGCGAATCTAAATATATGCCGTTCCTGCTTCCGCCAATTGAATTCGCATCTATTTGAGATCTGTCTGTATTAACAAGGGTTATGCCTGCAAGATCATTGCCTGTCATCATATTGGCGTGAAGTTGAGCTCCAATTGATGAGTGTGATGCCACACCGATTGCATTTCCGTCAATGAAGTTCTGTTCAACAGTACTTCCAATAGAGCCGGTCATGAAGACAGCAATTTTATTTCCATCGAATGTAATTCTATTTATCTCAGTATTTTGAGAACCAGATATCAAAATGCCTGCTTGGTAATTGCGAATTGCGCCAGTACCCTGTACAACTACGTTGTTTGAGTGTGGTACAGATATCCCTACTTTGGAACTATTATCTCCAGGTCCATTTATTGAGTATCCATTCAAATTAATTGTTGTATTATCTCCTCCGACAATTAACCCATCTCCTGTACATTCGAGATTTGCAGTTAAAGTTACGTTGCCATGAACTACTTGACCGCATGCTGGACTTGACAATGGTTCTTGTGCCAGTGCTATTTGCGCTGAATTGTGCATACTTATTCCACTGATAGTCGCTAGTGCTACTAATATTGTTGCTAAGATGTATGACATTGTTTGTTGCATCCAATATAGGGCTACATTACTAACTATTTAAGTCGAGCTCATCTTTCTATTGTAACTAAGTTGCAGTATATGTAGCCTTTCTACTGGATGTACTAAATATTAGATTCTTTTATGATAGTATGATTTGACTAACTTTTTAGTAAAGTTTCGCTTTTTACCTTAGGCTTCACATAGTCATGAAAGTCTATATGAGAGGAACCAATTAGCGAGTGTTCTTTTTTGATGACAAATTGTACAACGACACTAATATTTTCAATAACATCTATGTTACCCTAAACTTGTCGAGCTTGGGAGACCGCTTTTTAAGGTGCAATTCAATATCTAATTCTCTATTATAGAAATATGCAAAGTAATATGTAATTGGATTTTTCTTAAGGAGTTATTTACTTTTGCTCTCGCTTTTTTTATGCTAATAAAATTATTGTTTACTGATTTGACTAGGAGATACTTCAATTTCTTAATACATGCAATTTCAGACTTATATCTCGACTATTTTGGCACGCATTTAATTCTTGACAGCTGATTATCAACAAGAAATATAAGCAATTTTTATCTCAAAGATATCGTGAAACTGGCTATCGTTGGTGCAGGTGTGGCTGGATCTTATCTGGGAAACCGTCTTCAAGAAGATGGACACCAGATAGAGATTTTTGAATCTTCAAGAAAAGAATCACATTGGCCAGTATGTGCCTGGGGAGCTTCAAAAAATATGCTCGAGACGTTTTCCAAAGATGCGGGACTGAAATTCGATGATTATGTTCTTCATCGAGGAAAGAAATTGAGGATGGATCTGCCTAATGAAAATATAGAATATCTGAATCTTAAGGGTTTGGTGACATACGACAAATTCAAGTGGGAGCAAGATCTCTGCCAAGGATTAAGCATAAAATATGGTTTTCACTGCAAGCCAGAATCTGATTTTCTCTCAAATTTCGATTACGTTATAGATTGTACTGGATTTCATAGATCTCTCCTACCCAGATCCACTCAAGATTTCGTTATACCTTCATACGAGTACCTAGTAGAAAACGTCAGCGGAATCGATGAGTTTTATGTAATGGGGTATAAAGGGGCTAGGGGTTACTTTTGGTTTTTTCCATTAGGAGACGGCCGAGGCTATATGGGAGCTGGTGATGTTGATAGAAAATATTATGGGATATCAGAATTCTTTGAAAAAAATCCTAATGCTCGAATTCTAAGAAAGATAGGAAGGCCTATAAGACTTTCTCCTCCAAAACGTATGTTACCTTTTCACAATAATAACATAATAGGGGTAGGTGAATCAATAGGATGTGTCTTTCCAATGCTCGGTGAAGGGATTATACCTTCACTAATTTGCTGTAATATATTCAAAGATGTATTGAACAAACATTCAATCTTTGATGCAGAACTTTATGAAAAGAGGGTTCTCAAGAAATTCGGCTATTACGACGATGTTTACAGGATTGTCCGATTAAAAATGGATGGAAAACTCAGTTCTGTAAAACACTTCAAGTTACTCATGAGCATGTATAGAAATATGAAAAGAGAAGAAAAACGTTTTGGTTTTGATATTGATTTTGAACAAATGAATAGGCTATTGAAAGCACTCTAGTATTGTCTCAGATTTATTATTGACAAATGAAATGTTTTAAGATTTGGTTATTCTGCGAGTAATTCACATCTTGCATTCGGCCATTTTCTCAAAGTTTTACGCATAGTTATTACTATATGTCACATTTTTGTTTAACTTTTCTAAATCTCGTTACACATTTTAGTTTGGAAATAATTGGAATTGGTGCTATTGGAGCGGAATGTATTTGTAAAAGATAAACTTACCTTTCCATATGTATCTTCCATTTGGTTCAGATTGGTTTAGGAGACGCTGGTTAGATTTTCGAAATGGACATAGTATCTATCTAATTTTTGTGATGACTTTTGCGAATTTTATAACAATTCAGTATAAACTGTTGATTGACAAGATTCCGTATTTGGCAGGCGTTTTCGATAATATTATAATTTTTGCTATAGCGTTTATTTTGCTTTATGTACCGATAAGTATAGCATTGGGATATTGGCATAGGAAGAGTCAATGGAAAGTTGAGCAGGATGCCTTGTTTAGGGAGAATAAAGTAGGCGCTATAATGTGGATGTATGTAATTGATCTTATTGAGGGTAATGTGAGTGAAGAAGATAAGAAATTGATGAGAGAGGCTCTTCTTGGAATCACAAGAGGAGAAAAACGTCTGTACAGTAATAAATTATCAAAGAACGATGGAAAGACAAAAGATAGTCATGAAAAATAATACAAGATAATTTGTATATCTCATAATCAAATTATCTAGCAAAAGATGTTTATGGTCCATTAATTTCATTATACTTGTGGGTAGTTACTATGCAATTGTGACCTGCAGGAATTCTGAAAACGAAATTGAAAATGCTGTCAACTCATTGCTAAAACAGTCAGCTAAACCCAGGTACATTATAGTTGTCGATGATGGATCTACTGATAATACGAATAGTATCCTGCAAGGACTAAAATTGAAAAATGAGAATATCTACATAATAACCAATCCTAACCTGGGATATGATATAGGAAGAGTAGTGAAAAATTGGAATAGTGCAATAAATCTTGCTAAAAATACGAATTTGGAATCGACAGATTATCACATGATTAGTACCGATGATACTCATTATGAGGAGCTCTATGCAGCTAAGATAATGAGAAAAATGGATTATGATGATAAAATAGCTATATCTTCAGGGAACTATGACGATAATAATTATACGACTCCACATGGAGCAGGAAGGTTCGTCAGGAGTTCTTTCTTTGATAATGTTCTCGGTCGTTATCCAGAAAAAATGGGTTACGAATCTGTTATCTTGCAGCTGTCATTGTATCATGGTTTTAAAAACGTAGTCAATAACGAAGCACGATTTTCACATACAAGACCATTGGGAACTAATCACCAATTTTACGAATTTGGCGCCAGTATGAGAACTCTTGGATATCATCCACTCTTTGTTCTAGGAAGATTCGTACAATGTTTTTTGGCTGGGAAGCCGATGGGTAGACTTGGAGCAATTCGCATGCTCTATTATTACCTAACATATGAGCCGAAAAAAGAAGGATATGATAGTATGTATGACCCAGAAATAAGAAAAGCAATAAGAATTAGACAAAAGACAAGGATACTGCAAATATTTGGGTTAAAAAATACTAATAAATGAGAATTCCCAGTCTTAGTATGATAACATTATTAGTAGAAGGAAAATCAGTAGCTATTAAATTTTAATCAATCATTCGAAAAAATAGTGGATTTTTATACCGACTCAAGTTAATTTCTTACAATAAATGAACATAGCCTCTGTAGTAGGTGCTCGTCCCAATTTTGTTAAGCTAGGACCTATCCACAAATCCCTAAATAATTCAGGAATTGAACATCTGATAGTTCACACTGGTCAGCACTATGATTACGAAATGTCTGAAATTTTCTTTAACGATTTTGAACTTCCCAAACCAGATATTCACCTAGGCGTCGGATCAGGAAGCTCATGTTTCCAAATAGGGGAAATAGTCAAACGCCTAGAGGAAAACCTTAAACAAAGACATGTCGATCTTGTTCTTGTTTATGGTGACACTAATTCAACTTTAGCTGGCGCCATATGTGCAAACAAGTGTAATATGAAATTAGGACATGTAGAAGCTGGATTGCGGAGTTATGATTTTGCAATGCCTGAAGAAAATAATAGAGTTTTAACAGATAATTTAAGTAATTATTTATTCGCACCTACTCGAAACGCTGTGGATAATCTGAAAAAAGAGAAAACAAGAGGTAAAGTATACCAAACAGGAGACTTATCTGTTGAAATTATAGATAACACTAAAGTAATTTCTAAAAAATCAAAAATACTTGATATCCTTAGTCTAAAATCAAGATCTTATTTACTACTTACGATGCACAGAGCTGAAAATACCAGTTCAAGAGATAATTTTATTCAACTCTTAAAGACATTTGAATCTCTTATCGATTACACGATTGTATTTCCTATCCATCCTAGAACAAAGAAAATGTTCAAGACATTTGGTTTGTTAGATAGACTTCTAAAATGTGCAAATGTTAAGATGTTACTCCCAGTTGGATACATAGATTTCATAGCGTTGCTACAAAACTCCTTGAAGGTCGTTACCGATTCAGGTGGAATCCAAAAGGAAGCCTATTTACTAAAAGTACCGTGTGTCACAATGAGGAAGAGTACCGAGTGGGTTGAAACCGTAAAGGGACAATGGAATATTCTTACTGGAGTCGATAGCAAAAAAATCGTTGATGCGGTCAAAAGGCGATCTCCAACTTCTAGCTACTCCAAATCCAACTTTGGTAATGGCAAGACATCACAAATCGTTAGTAAGCTTATATCTAGTATTATTCGATAACAAATTACTTAGACGTTTAGAATTTAAAATTGGTACTAATCAACGACTATAGAGAATATGTAATAATAGTGGTTTGTGCTCGGCATGCAGTTTATGACATTAGGGAACGGTGGAATATGAGAATAATACCAATTAAATCAAATATAGCATTTATTTTCACGATCAGTATAATGAAATCACGTACCTCTCCTCGTTTTGGAGTGATGCTTGGCTTGACGATATTACGGGAGTCATGGACCGCTCTTACTCAAAATAGTATGAGCTTCCCCGAGGTGTTTGAAGATTACGAAAAGTATCACTCTGCGATAAACACTGGAAACTTGTCAAGGGCCAAACTGGTTGAGGAGTGGATTGAACCAAATTCGACGGTACTGGATGTTGGAGTAGGTGATGGGATTGTTTCAGAATATTTGATAAAAAATAAGCAAGTCAAGGTAGTGGGACTGGATATATCAGCCACAGCTTGCGAAAAAGCAAAACAGCTTGGAATTCAAACCGAAGTGCGCGATATCACTAATGGATTGGGTTTACCAGATGGTACGTCGTATGACTATATTTTATTGCTTGAAGTAATAGAACACACTGCACATCCTCAAAGAATTCTAATTGATGCAGCTAATCATGCAAAAAAAGGTGTGATAGTAAGTATTCCGAACAGCGCTTACATAAAATGGCGAATACAACTATTAAGAGGATATGTACCCAGACAATCCTTTACACATCTGCACTTTTGGTCAATAAAAGATTTTGAGATTTTTTGTAAAGAAACAAATATTCAAATCTTGGAATTCAAGACGTTTTTACCCAGACATTTAATGCCATTAAGGAATCTCTTGGCATGGCAACAATGCTGGTATTTATTGCCAAAGAAAATAGAAGTTTAGCAAATACTTTATATTTTCGGTTAGTAAAGAACCGACACTAGCTTTATAGACTGAAAATTATAAAGTAGATATAGTACAGTACTACAAGAGGTTAAGTTCTTTGTAAATACCAAAGATTTGAGAGACTACATTTACTGCATTATGTTCGGGTGGCAGCGCTTGACGGAATTGCAGTTTATAATCCAGTACCCTAAGCCCACATGCAAGTGACTGGAGAGCTGTGCTACTTAGATTCTCCAAAACAGTATCATTAACGTATCTGATATCTACGTATGTTTTGTACCCTCGTATAAAGTCAGGAATGTTTTTATACATTATTGGATTTTTGGTCCTGTCAATTACGTCAACATCAAGATTAATGCCCTTTTTCCTGCAATAGTCAAGAGCCCACTGTATGTTTGTTACCTCTGAATTTATAGTGAATGCTTCTTTTAGTTCTACACTTGAATTACTGTCTGGTTTAAAGTGGTCTGTGTCAATAGGAATAGGAATATGAATACCATTACTTACTAATGGTAACAAATCTGGAGTAGATACACATACTGCGTCGGCTAATTTCTGAGCCTTTGAATGACCAATTTTTTTCCTATATAGCCTCTTGAGCCTAATAACAGCATCTGATAATCGTGATCGATGGGGCAGTTCTTGTCTACTTAGTCCGCGAATATCCGTCCCATGATAGTGCAAAATAATCTTCTTTTTGTGGAATTTCTTGTGTAATTTGAATAGTATGTCTATAAATCCATGAACATGAATTACGTCGGCTTCCTCTCCTTCTCGAAGACATCTATCGGTAAATTCCGCATACGGCACATTGATCATATAGTCCTTATAATAGTCATAAATTCCATATTTGTCTCCAACATCCTTGTTCCAAATTACTTTGGATTCATGTCCCTTTGTTTGTAAAAATTTTGAATATATGCACGCTACACCGGCTGCATCAAGAATGTGTAATATGCGCATATTCAGATGAATTAGTATATCAATATAATAATCTATTACTTGGGGTAGGACAACTCCAAATATAGGATCAAAATCAAACTCAACTAGTACATGAGAATACTAGAAATGCGATCATTACCACTGACCATAACTACAATACCAATATCCTTTAGGCCAGTTGGTAAAGGATGTCTCCTAGGAGGCGAAAATTCAGTGAAAAGCATCATATAATGAATCATTCCGTAATGAGTTTTAGTACAGCCATAACTCTGACTTGTAGTTTTTATACCAATCGATTAGTACAGCTAGACCTTTCTCAAACTGTATCTTCGGTCTGAATTGTAATAGTTTCTTTGCCTTTGAAATGTCTGCAATAAGTCTTTGTACTTCTACCGGTCTAGGTTCGACGTGAATTGGTCGCAATTTATTATCTTGCGCACCATGTTTGATTATCAGCTCCGCTATCTCGTTTATTGATACTTCTTTACCACTACCAAAGTTTATGCCATTTTTTCCTGGATTGCCTCTGGACTTCAGTACGGTATCATATGCTTCCACAGCGTCCTTCACAAACATGTAATCCCTAGTCTGTTTCCCATCACCGTAAATAATAGGTGGTTTGTTCTGTAGGACCCTGTTTATAAAAATAGCTATAACGCCTCCATAACCGGTATCTTTTTGTCGGGGTCCAAAAAAGTTGAAGCATCGGATTATGTCGACACCAAGATCATAAGTCTCATTGTAAGTATAGCATAATCTATCAGCCGCTATCTTGCTCACCCCGTATGGGTGTTTTGCAGATAAGGGATGAGCCTCATCCATCGGAGCATATTCAGCAGAGCCGTAGACTTCGCTTGTTGATGAAAATAATATCTTGTTGATATCGTTTACTCTGGCAAATTCTAAAATTTTCAGTGTTCCACCTAGATTTATCTTGAACGTTTCTTCGGGATTGACAATTGATCTATCAACATGTATTTGGGCTGCCAGATGAAATATGGCGTCAAAGTCATTTGGTAGTTTAGAATATACCTCATTTAGTGCTATGTCTCCTCGAATAAATTTAAAATTCTTCTTATGCAAAAGAGTACGGACGTTGTTAAGGTTTCCATTCATCAAATTGTCAACTCCATATACTAGGTGTTTATCGAGAACATATTTTTCAGAAAGGTAGCTTCCCAGGAACCCTGCTGCACCGGTAATGAGAATTTTCATAACTCTTGTACCCCGCCTTCTAATTTCAAGATAAACCTTTTCATTTATTCGCAGTAATACTTTTCTGTTTTAAAAATGTAATATTTTAAATGAAACATTTCCAGCCTATTTATTATGATTATGTCTAAATTTCCGTAAATTCTAATAATTGGAATGATAATTCAATGCAGGACTTGTTCGGCTCACGACGTACGATTTTATTAAAATGGTGATAAAATGAGGATACTTCACCTATCGGATGATGGACTCCCAGATTGGAGAGTTGAAAAATCCGCTCTAACAGCAAAGAAAAACGGACATGAAGTATTTTTTGGTGGACGTCTGAAGAGTGCAAGCCATTCTACTGTTTTTTCTGAAACTTATCCAATTGAGTGGACAGCTTCTGCCATGATAGGGATTCCGTACTATTATCACCGCGTCAAAAAGCAGATTGAAAGATTGGTGCAACAAGTTAGGCCAGATATAGTACATTCACACAACATTGGTTCGGCAAAAGTATCGCTTGATCTCAGCCTACCGCTAATATTTGATGATCATGAATACTTTAGAATGCTCTCACTCGTAAATGCCGAGAATCTAAAATATCAGTCTGGCCTCCCTTCAAAGTCAAGACTCGTCAGAGGGGCGGTACAAAGAATGAAATTATCATTTGTCTCTCGTCAAAGCATTTCTAACTGGATCAAGTGGGAGAAAGAATTGGTCTCTTCAGTACCTACTATAACCGTTTCAGAACAGATTGCGCGAGAGCTAAGCAAAGAGAAGGATGGAAGAACAAAAGAGATATTTGTAGTACCTAACTTTCCTATGGAAACGGAAACGAATGAGTTTAGAAAACCTCAAAAAAAGGATTCTCTATCGGTCGTTTATGCGGGAGGTGACAGCAAACACAAACAGGTTACTAACAGGGATATTTCCGGATTAACCGACCTTTTTATGCATGCTGACATCGGAAATTTGACAATAATAGGATGGGAACCCGAGTATTCTGAAAAATTCAAGGCAACTGGATTCCTTCCTAGAGAAAAGATGTACGATGAGATGTTTAAAAACTCTATAGGATTGATACCTTGGAAGAAACACTGGTCTCATCGTTTTTTGAACCCAAATAAAGCCTATGAGTATGCTCATGCGGGTTTATATGTCATGTTAACCTCAGATTTAAAATCCGTAATTCATACACTGGGAGAAAATTGCCTAACATTTGATGATTATGAGGACTTGGCTTCAAAACTACAGTATTATAAAAGAAACACTGATGAGCTATATGAGAAAAGATTTAAAATATTCAACTATGCTAGAACAAATCTAGTATGGGAGAAACACGATAAAAAGATCTTAGATGCATATAAATCAGTTTGATTTTTCTTTAGTGTGATTATTAATAATTAAGCTTTAACTATTCTAGTGTAAAGTAAAGTTCTCCCGCAAAGAAATAAGATTCGCGTTGCCACTGATATCACAACGAATAGTTTGAACTCACTTCAAATGTTATGAACATTTTGTACCATATTTCAAGACTTAATAGTTGTAACATTTTACTAATGTATCTCATATCGTAAGTTTCCTCAATTTTTTTAACTGAACGTTCGTAAAATTCACGGCTGATAATTTTGTCACGAAATATGCTTGCACCATCTAAAGCAGATATAACAATCTCTTTTGCGCTACTGGACCAGAGTTTTTTCAGATCCATACCAAAACCAATCTTTGAATCTGATCTATTTTTGCTATTTTTACTATCAACACGGGAAAGGATCTCCCTTAGCGGGATTTTTCCAATGCCGTTTTCCTTATTAAATTTGACAGAAGGAGGAATCCTAAATGACATGTCAATAATTTTTTGTTCTAAAATGGGTGAGATGCCCGTTACTCCAAAAGAATTAAAAAACTTGTCATTGGTTGGAACAAAGTCATAGATTAATTTTCCATTGTAGTCTGCTAGAAATACTTGATCTAATGGGTCCAACTGATTGTCAAAATACACCTTTAATATTGAATAAATTGGAGACCAATCAAACTTGATATTTTCTCCAAAGATATTTTCTTGGTCAGGAACCCAGTCCCGTTCATGACAGTCAAGATAATAACCAATACGTTGTTTCCAATCATCTATCTCTTTGATTAATTTCAGAAATTTGATGTATCTAAAAGTATAACCCCCAAATAATTCATCTCCACCATCCCCGGTAAAAATAACATTTGAATAATTTTTTGATTTTTCTATAAAGTAATATTGATATAAATTCCACCTTGGTTCTTTAATAATACTTATCATTGTTGGTAAATCCTTAAGAGGATTATCAATAGTAACATTATGAAAATCTGCTTCCTTCGATTCTGCTATTTTCTTGGCACACATTGCTTCACTTGTTTCGTCAAAACTAACAGAAATACAAGTGATATCTAACTCAGGATATTCATCTCTTATTAACGAGAGCATCAAGTTAGAATCAACTCCTGTACTTAATGCAAGTGATATTCTTTTTGGGTCAAGATCTGAAATTTTTTTAGTTATTACACTCCTCAATTCCTTTTCTATGTCCTTTGAAGATGGATATGCTTCACTTCTCATAACTTTGACTTGATCAGGAACAATTCTCGGCAATGGCGATTTAATCTCTACGGTGGGATCGTATCTTAAAGTCAGCATATTGCGAATGTCAATCAACAAAAGGTATGATAATTCCCTACAATAAATTACTTGGGATCTTTATCATACACTTTAAATCACTTACCAGTATGGAAGCGATAAAATTCACTCTATGCTATCTTCATCTGACTCATCCAAATCCTCATCTGACTCATCCTGATCTATAGAACCAAGAGTTAACAAGGCAGTTGGGGCTAAATCTTTCAGTATTGAAGCTAGTGGCATGATAAGCAGAAGGCCATATTCAGACCGATCCTGCCTTAATTATTTTTTATTTGCAATTTGGGACAGAATTCCTGTGTTTGGAGAGTGGGAGATTAAATGAAACCCTAGATAACGAAGAGTTACTTTCAAAATCAGGAATGAAATCAATCAATCAGCGTAAGCTACTTACAAAAATTTTTCAATAGCCTCAGATTATACAAAATTAGATAATAAATTAAATGGACTATTTAAACAAATTTTCTATTTTGCAGCTTAAAAATTTCTTTGCAAGTAATAGAAAATATCCATATTTAATCATTTTTTCGATTGGTGTACTTGTGAGAGTTATTCCAGAATTAGAAGCGCTACCTTTCCCCATTGGATATGATGTAATAAACTATTATTTGCCAGTACTAGTCAACTTTGATAATCATTGGGCATCGGCGTCAAATCAATTTCCATTATATGTAGTGTTACTACATGTAATAATATCAATAACGCATTTTGATCCTAGGTTAGTCGTAACCGCCACGGCTGTATTCATATTCGGATTGTTTTCAGTAGTTGTTTATTCAATTGCAAAGAATAATTTTCATCTCAGTAACTATCAAAGTATTTTTTTATCATTATTTGTTATCTTTCAAGTATCAGTACTCAGAACATCATGGGACCTTCACAAAGATATGCTTGCACTAACTATTACACTTTACTGTTTATCATATTTAGGCACAATTTCAAATGCCTCAAAAAGAATTTTGCTTACCATTTTACCATTATCCATTATTTCTGTACTTTCAGATAGAATGATAGGCTTTCTCCTGACATTAGTCTACATCTTGTACTCTTTAATCAAAAGAGAAAGAATGATCGCAATACTAGCTACAGTTACAGCCTTCATTTTTGCTGCCGGACTATTCAATAGCATTGATACACTAACAAATAATATCATGTTGGGAAGTGCATCAACTGCATCAAGAGACGCGCTTCAGCAGTCATACAACTCAGTGAATTTAGGTATTTTGTTTCTCGTAATGTGTGGTATATTGTTACCTTCTGGAGTAATTGGCTTTATGAAAGCTAAAATCACTATTCTGAAAATTCCTCTTATTATTTCATTACTGGGTTCATTCACTTGGATAATATTTGCAGGTACATCTGCCCTGCTGCCCGATAGATGGATAATCATTTTTAGTATATTTCTTTCAATATTTTCAGGATACGGATTTATAATGTTAATTGAGAGTAAACGAATTGCAATATATCATAAAAAACTAGTCAATTATCTTGTAATTCTCATCCCATTTCTATTTCTGGGTTCTGTTTTTGCTACGAGTCCCAATGGTTCCTACCTTAACCTCTACGGACTTTTCCATGAATATATGCACTACTATGATCCTATGACAATGCAATACAATTCTATATCGATACCTGAATCAGAATCATTAGTTTCGTTAATTGACTGGATGAATCATAATACACCATCAGGTTCATTAATAGTGGGTAGTAAGCATTTAAGAGGATGGATGGAATTGGATTTAAAAAATAGAAGTTTTTTATTTTCTGATAACATTACCAACACATTACATTCAAACAAATATGCTGAATTCTATCTGTTGGATTCTAGTTTAGTATCAAATTTAGTAACACATGAATTACAAAATTTTTCATCGACTTTGTCTTATAATAACACTAATTACTCACTTTATCATCTAAAAAGCATAGAATGATGGTAGTTTTGATGAGAGTTAACCAGAGGTCTAACTATAATCATATACATACCATCAATTTTGATACTTCTTTTCCATCTTCATGAATTTTGGTAATTCAACTAGGTCGTTAAATTCATTAAAATCAAGCATGATATCCATGCAATTTTTTGTGGTTCCGTTTCTTTTTAGATACGAAAAGATTTTCTTCATTGCGTAAGTTGCCCCGTATAACCCTGAAAGCGGAAAGACTACCATGCTATACCCCATACTTTTCAATTCATTAGCTGAGAAAGTCGGGGTTACACCATTTTCTATCATGTTAGCCAATAGCGGAGCATCAATCTTCTTAGGAATCTCGCGAAGCTCATCTTCTGATTGAGGTGCTTCTACAAAGACAACGTCTGCTCCCTCTTTGTGATACGCCTTTCCTCTGTTAATCGCTTCATCAAATCCTAAAGGGGCACGTGCATCGGTTCTAGCAACGATTACAAAGTTATTATTTGCACTCGCTGTAACTGCAGCCCGTAGTTTTTGGATATATTCATCTGCACTAATTACCTCCTTCCCACGCATATGTCCACAACGTTTTGGCCAAACTTGATCCTCAAGAAATATTCCTGAACCTCCATAAGCAATTAGATCGCTTACAATTTTCCAAACGGTAAGTGGATTGCCATATCCAGTGTCTACATCAACTATTACTGGTAGATCAACTGCTCTGATTATCCTTCTTGCGTTTTCGATATTTTCTCCCGCATTCAAAAAACCAAAATCTGGTAGCCCCAATAACGAGGCAGCAGATCCATATCCAGTCTGAAACATTGCCTCAAATCCAACATTCTGGGCAATTTTTGCGCTAAGCGCATCAAATACGCCAGGAAGTACAATAATTTCGTCTCTTTTTTTTATTTTTTCCTTTAGTAGCTTTCTTTTATCTAAAATCATATTTTTGCATAAGTTTTACAGATTTATTTATCTATTCTAATCGCTGCTCTTTTGGCTGTTCAGTTATTTCATAAGTACCATCAGATAGAGTATTCAGTTTGATCTTACAATTTCTACACTCATAGTAATTAATCTGTTGATCGTGCATTATGGATCCGTTCAACCATACCATCAATGTACCACATGACGGACAATTCATTGTCATTATATGAGATCAATTGAGATCACTGATATTTATTTTAAATAGTAGTATTGAAACAATCTGTACTATGACGGACTATTTTTAAGTGACGTAAATCAGTCATGAAAAATATAATTCATTATTTCATCTTCTTCTATTTCATTTCAACTTACCCATTTTTGAAAGGAAAACACGATCTATCGCATTTCTTAATTAATTTTTATCCTTACTCTTACCAAATTCTTCGATTATGCTGCCAATACACTTTGTAGTTTTTTTAATCAGGTCAATTCGAACAAATTCGTTTGGTGAATGCATTCTGCTGTATTTATAAGTACAGCCAATGCCAACACAGGGGCACTTTAATATTTCATTAAAATACCACATAGGTCCTGTTCCTGCTGAAGATACACTCTTAATGACTTTACCGTATTCTTCTCTGGCGCACATTTCAATTAATTTCCCAAATTCATTATTTACTGGAGTTCTGCAAGCAGGTTCACCACTCAAATATTTTAACTGGACGTCTTTGAAGCCATTATTATCAAGGTGTTCTCTTAGCAATTGAAATTGTTTTTTGGGTATCATATCAGGCACGAGTCTAAAATCAAGTTTGGCCATAGCTTTACTTGGCAGCACAGTTTTGGAACCCTCAAGAATGTAGCCTGAAAACAAGCCGCTAATATTGGCTGTTACTCCTCCTACATACTCTCTTTTTATTAGTTCATTATCATTTTCATTATATATTTTACTTAATCCATATGTTTTTTTAAAGTCCGAAATATCAAAGTCCTCATGTTTGATACATTCAAGTTCCTCAGGTAAAAAATCTCGTACTTCATTATACCAATTTTTAATTGTGATCAACCCACTTTCATCACGTATGGTATTTAGTGCGTGAACAATACGCCAGGCGGGATTTTCAACTAAGACTGCCAAACTAGAGTGAAGATCTGCATTAGAACATTTGGCATGTAATTCTACACAAAGCAATCCCTTCATTCCAAGGCTAATTATTGGTCGTTCTTGTTCATCTACATAACCAAATTCCCAAATAGTAGCATCACACGAGAATTTTTCCCTATATTTTGTCAAATATTCCTCTAAGTGAGAGCTACCTATCTCTTCTTCACCTTCTATTAAAAATTTAATATTACAGGGAACATCGCCAGTTTCTTTGAGAAAATACTCGACTGCCTTTATTCGAGTAATTAATTCACCCTTGTCATCAGTAGAACCTCTTCCGAAGATAAAATTCCCATCAATTTTACCACTAAATGGATCATCATCCCATAGTTCAATTTGTTCAGCTGGTTGTACGTCATAATGGTTGTAAAACAGGATTGTTTTTCCGTTTGGATTGCCCTTGGATTTAACTTCTCCATATACTATGGGTGGAATTTGTTCTAAATTGTCGTCTAGCTTTAGTAGCTCTGACTTTATTCCTGCCTTGGACATCAACTCAGAAACCAAGTTTGCACATTTTATTAGCGTCAATTCCTTTTTTGCAGAGACGCTAGGAACTCTAATTAGTTGTTGTAGCTGTGATGCAAGTTTGTCAATATCTGATTCAACTCTTGATTCAATTTTTGTCACATCAGGATAGAATTCAAATGAGCATGAAATTAAATATTCTGTTTAGGAAAAATTATCTATGGCATGAAAATTAAAAAAATAGTTTGGATTTTTTGATAACCCTGGGAAATTTCTTTAGAATGTTCTGATCAAGATGTAAAAAATGAAATATAAAATGACTCACACCGATATTTACATACTGTGATACTCCATTTATGATATCATCAATGGTTCCAACTGTTAATCCGCCGGCGACTGATTTTTTAAACTGATCTACTGTCATATCTACCCTGCTAATTTTCTTTATCGTCTTTTCTACTTCTTCATATTTATTGGTAACTAGACAGGGAAGAACTATTGAATATTCAATTTTCCTTTTTTGGGCGTTGTATTCTTTCAGAATGCTTATTTTTCTTTTCATCTCTTCTGGTGTTCCATAATAAAGATTATATCTATCTGCATATTTGGCAGCAACTTTTAACAAATATTTTTCGCCTGAGCCTCCCACCATTACAATAGGATGGGATTTCTGTATCGGTTTTGGTAAACAGACAGCGTCTTTAGTAGAATAATACTTTCCGTGGAAATCTGCAACTTTTTGTGTCCATAATTTTTTAATAATTTGAATTGACTCTTCTAATTGCAAAATGCGTGTTATGTCTGAAAAGTATTGATAACCATAGGCGCTATATTCTTCTTCATACCATTTTGCCCCAATACCTAATTCGGTCCTACCATTTGTAATAACATCCAGTGTTGCCACCATTTTCGCAAGAAGAGCTGGATTTCTGTATGAATTGCAAGTTACTATCTGACCTATTTTCAATTTCTTTGTAAATGTCGAAATGGCGGACAATAGGGTGAAACACTCAAAAAAGTTTCCAGTACTTGGATATTTGTAGTGAGGAATAAAATGATCATAAGCATAGACTGAATCAAAGCCAACTCTTTCTGCCTCTATGACAATACCTTTAGAATACTTGAACTGCTGTGTAGATGATACTTGGGGTAAATCGTTCCTCCAACCCTGTGGAATAACAATTCCAAATCTGATTTGTGACAAGTTTGTATGATATTAATTAGAGTTTACACTTTATAATCATTATTTGGATACGAATGCGATAATTAACGCTTCTGGAATATGTTTGAATCTAAACTGGTTAATCATAAACTAAAATATTGAAATATTAATAATTAGTCTTTATATTTATCGTTTCGCACTGAAAGGATCATTTTTCTCTATACTTGCACTACTAGAACTGTTACCGGAACCTTCAGCAACATTTTTTGTCACAGTTGCATAATGTCCATTCATGTAACTGTGCCACGACAAGTCTATTCCGTTATTTTCATTTGGGACATAAGTCACAGTACCGGAATTGGGATCAAAATTATACAAACTTCCCTCGGAAGGGGCTGTTACTATCTCGTATTTTAGTGAATCATTTTCCTTATCATATGCTTTCAATTTAATATCAACTTCGTCATTTTTGTTTAAGGATGCAATTTTAACATCCTTTTCTAAACTAGATCGACCGATTGAATCAGTATTCACATCCACAGTAGCTACATTACTATGGGCTCCCCTGTCATCTGTTACCTTGTACTTGAAGCTATCCGTGCCCGGATTATTCTTCTCTACGAATTGAGGATTATATGAAACACCTAAATTACTGCTTAATTTTTGAGGTGGATCAAAAGTAGAACCATCGTCACTTTTAGTATAGAATATATAGTTATTACCTGGGGTCGTACCTTCCCAGGCAACATGTGTGTGGTTACCAATCAGTGATAGCGCTGGATTGCCTGATCCGCCTGGATCATTGCTTATGTTTTCGACGCCACCGAAAGCGGATCCATAATCCGGACTTTTTCTTAAGAAGATATCCTGATTTCCATTTTTAGATTGACCTTGCCATACTACATAGACATTGCTACCAGATGAAGAAACCTCGGGATTAAATACCGCCGACCGAATATTGCCGCTCAGACTTATTGGTGATGTAAAAGTTTTTCCTCCATCTGCACTGCGAGCAAAAAGTATGAATCTGTCTTCTTCGTCGCCTGCACTCCATACAAGATATCTGTAGTTGTTTAAATTGGATTCATTTGTACTCACGTCAAAAGCATGGGGTGCTTGATTTGTCTGATTATTACTTTCTTTTACATCCCCACTCTCAGCTGCAACGTTACTCGCTGCTCCTTTGTCATCTACTTCTTCAGCAGACAAAAGATGACTAACACTGAAATATTGTAAACTAAAATTAATTAATGTCCCGCTTATCAGGGTAAATAAAATCAAAGTTAGATATTTTTGATACAATTTAATTTATTTGGAATAATATAAATTGCCATACATAAAAACATTGAAATTTGCAGCAAATCGAAGAAATGAGTAACTAACTTTTTTCCCATTTTAAAGAAAGTTCTGTTGAAATTCGCATACAACACAATTAATCAAAGGCATTAGTGAGAGTTTTTTTTTCGTTCTTTAAATAAAGGATCGGCTGTATCGGAAATGACGAAGACATATCTAATTCCCATTGATTTTAATGATTCGTTTAACATTGTATTCATCCGTTCAACGTCATTTTTAACTTTGTTCTCGGGATATCTATTTGTGCTAGCAACGACATATTGAAAATCATCATGATGATATTTGTGGATTTCATATATAACTCCCATATTTTCAATTATAATACACTCCACTATTCTTATTATGGTCCAAAATTATTTGACAAGAAAATAAAACAACCTTGATTTTGTGACAATCTAAGAGTTAAAACTGATAAATATCAAAGTTACCTAATACGAATAAATTTGTGACATGATTGAAATCTACTATAGGGCTAATGGACTTGTAAAAACGCGCCATTCTTTTTCAACCAATCTCGACAATATTTGTAGGTGGGAAATGCATCTCCTACTAATTTCCAAAAGTGCTCTGAGTGATTAAATTCCACTAGGTGAAATAATTCATGTATAATAATGTAATCAATTATGTTGATGGGAAGTGCGGACAATAATAAGTTAAAATTCAAGTTACCTTTTTTTGAACAGCTACCCCATCTCAATTTTTGACTCCTTACTCCTACTTTTCCATAAGATATCGATAACATTTTCCCAAAGAATGGAACTTTATTCTCAAGTAATTTTTTTGTCTGTTCCCTATACCAATTTATTATATTTCTATTATACGTTCTCCTATCATTTACGTGAAATGTAATTTTCATTAGATTTTCGGAAAGAATCGTATATTGGAAAGTGTCTTTGACAAAATTCATTTTGTACTTTTTTCCAAGATAAATAATTTCATCCTTTTGAAGAGGACTATAATCCAATTTATTATTCAGTTTTGCATAAAATTTTGTTTTTTTCAAAATCCATGCGTTATTATGATTTATGAAATTTCTTATTGTTGCAATATCTTCGTTAACTGGTGACATGACTGAAATACCTGAGCGATCGACCTTTATGGACAGGCGTTTGCTCCTTTTATTTCTAATTAGTCTCACCTTTAAAAAAGATTTATCAGAAAGAACTATTTCTATCCACGATTCAGGATTCAAATTGTAGTGCCATTCACTGAAGTGGGAAATTGGTATTATTATTTTTCGATCTTACCTGTTGATACTTAATGCAAATCTAGTTAGTTTATGGAATTATAAATTAAACTGACAAGGCAGGTATTGAGCAATTCAATTTTTTCGTACCGCGCTAGAACTAAATCAAAAAAAAAAATCATATCTGATAGCGTTGATTATGCTTGTTACTTCTTTATTTTAGTAAGTCTTAGGGCATCTAGATCTTGTTGTGTTTCCATTTCATTTTTGTTACCGTAGACTATTAATATCCTGTCGTTGTCTTTGAGCACATAATTTGCAATAGAGTTAGTTTTATTTCCGTTAACATAGAATTCTAGATTTGAAGTTCCGTTACTGCAATAACTTGTTTTATTTTCAAGAGTAAAGCAGTTGTTAGTGACATTCATTCCCACGCTTCTAAAGAACTCTCCTACCGGCACACGAGTTGCGTGTCTATGTAATGTATTACCATCGTTATTTTCTACGTGGATGTATTTGGATCGCACTTGATACTGCGGTTGGCTAAAATTCAATTTTTCACCATTAATCTTTACCGCAAATGCCGCATGGACATGCTCAGACCCGAGCGGACCAAATTTTAGATTTGGTTTTTGCAAATTCTCAGAATATACAGTTACCGCATAAGCCATTATGGCGATGAGTACTAGTACCGCTGGAACAATGATCATTAATTGCTTATTTCTTCTCTTTCGAGTTACAGAGAAGTAGCTCTTTTCTACCTTCTCTTTTTTAGTATTGGGAGTTTTGTCCTTCTTTATATTATTGTTATCCTTCTTTTTATTTTGCTTCATTACTAACACATCAACTGACGATTTAATGATTAGAACTTTGATGGATAATTTAAAGAAATCTTTGATCCAGGAAGTGAATAAAACCTCCTTCGAACTTTAATATTTGGGCCAATTACGAGTTTGTATAAATTTGTTTAAATTTTTCGGGCAATTCAGGATTACCGTAATCATTATTATAAGCAGAATATACATTGATTTTTTCTCCATGTTTGATTTCATACGATCCAATAAACCTGATATTATTTCTGTATTCTTCGTATAATGGAATCAGTTGCTTGGCAAAATTCTCTGTAATGAGGATATGCCAGCTATCACCCAGGTCCATTACCCTCCTTGCCATTATTATACCGGGCCCCCAAACATTAAGTCTGTTTGATATGTCATAAACTGTGAATACCGGCCCAGAACTTAATCCAATTCTAACCTTAATTGTGTTATCCATCATCATTCGTTTATTATATTTGCGGAGAGAGCCATGAAGCTCGGCGCTTAATTTGTATGGTAGTTCAGGGTTGTTTTCATACCCTATGGCCATGCCGTCTCCAGCAGGAAGAATTATTTTTAAATCATCCGATATTTTTCTGAATGAATCACAGGAACTGATAAATTCATTCAATCTTACGATCTTTTCCTTTTGCCGGTGGACCGCAAGCTCTGGATTAGACAATCCTACAATATCAATAAAACAAAAATTATAATTCAAAACTTCATATTTTGGATCAAGGTCCTTAAAAACTGACATAAATTTTCTATATGTTCTTGCACAGCCTTCTGAATGAAATGGTAAGTCAAGATAATAAACTGGAGCATGTTGTATGACTCTCCCATCTAATGTGCATTTGACTAGATCGTCTGCAAAGGTAAATCTTCCATTTTTATCAATACTAAATTGTAACCAAGTCGGTTTTGTCATTGCACGTCCACCCATAGAAAGGAGTCTTATTTTCCTACTCAAAGAGCCATTTGATTCTTCAAATTTCATTTCCATAATCCCATCACAAAATGACATTATGGGTTGATACTCTGGAGATATCGGTGAATCAATAGTAAAAATTCCTATAGTTCTCTTTTTCTTCAGCTGGAGAGTTAGTTTTGTCAAAAATTTTTTAATAGGGTAAACGTCAAAAATATCACAAAAATGATTTAGTGAATCCATAACAAAATATACAATATTGTCTCCATTTTCTGCACCAATTTTACTCCGTTGATGTAGAGAGGCATCAACTTGTCCAGATGAGAGATAAGAAATCACTTGCTTCAAAGTTTCATTTAAAGATTTTTCATCAGGACTATCGTATAGGAGCACCGGATTAACAAATAACGAATTAAATTTTTTTCCGTTCACGTTAAAGAAGTCTATGTCTTCTCTGTTCGTAATTTTCGAGGAAACAAAAATGCATCTTTTTCTGGAGGTTAAGCCTTCTTCTAGAAATTCTCTACAATAATCTCTCTTTCCAATTCCAGGTGGACCAGACAAGAGAAACAATGTGGGAGAAATATTTTCTTCGCCATCTGTGAGCTCAGCAGCCCCTGGAATAGACATTTTGGATACTATATCGATTTGGATCTATATACCTGTTTTTTCAAGCATATGGAAACAAAATTCAATAAATCGTTTCAGATTTCTATTAACGTTTTTAGGTGCTCAATTTGATGTGAGAAAGGATGTTCGGGATACCCTAGAACCGTTAGAAATTCCTTCTGCGCAAATTGGATATCACAATAACATGGGATAGAGTCCATCACGTCAATACCTGTTTCGGTACTCAATTTCTTAATAAAGTCATCTGCTACTGGAGTTAAGGTGCTATAATTTGGCTCTGAATTAGGATCGTGAGATTGACCAATTTGCGTATGTGGAATACAGTATCCCGCAATTCTGTTGAGGAGGAGATAATATTTGGTATTTCCTTGCTCCTTAAACTGAGCCAATATCTCATTGGCAATCATCTTAGTTCCTCCGATATCCATGTCTCCCATTTTTAGCGTGAGAAATACAATATCTGATAGTGCTAAGGCATTTATCGCCCAAAATCTAATTCCAGGACTTGAATCCATGATTACATAATCAATATCGTTTTTCTCGATTAATTCCTCTCTAAAGTTAATGAATCTCTTGAGCATACTCATCCTGTTTTTATCTTCTTTTACTCCTTCGATCTTTAGAATATCCTCTCTTTTTGGACTAGAAAAACAACCAATTATCTTGCCCTCTAAAGACCCTTTCTCCGATAATTGTTGTATGGGTGTCACTTCAATTAATAAGTCATCAACTGCGCAAGCACCAACAATATAATCATTTATAGTGTTCTTGATTTTATTTTGAACTTTATCTCCAAAGTATGAATGAAGGCTGGGCGCATAAACATCAATATCAACAATACATACGTTGTTTCCTTTTTTAGCTAACAATGCCGCCAAGTTGGTTGCTAAAGTGGTTTTTCCAGTACCACCCTTGTAGGAATGAAATGTTATTACTTGCTTCAACTTTATTAAGAGAATGACAAACACAGGTTTTTAAGTATATTCTAAAATACTTTTTGGATTTTATAGGGTACATGAGAATCAAATACTGTTTGAAGAATGGAATTGAATTTTTTATTTGCGAAGTGCGGGATTTGAACCCGCGATCCCGAGCTTGGGAAGCTCGTACCTTGACCAGTCTGGGCTAACTTCGCTTAACCGCCAATTACATTCTACAAATAATAAATTTGTATCTTTAATTAAACATCATTCAAATGCCGATATTTCAATTAATGCAATTTATGTAACTGTATTTGAATTGGTTTTCTGACGATTTTTCAAATCAAAATAAAACTTTAGTACGCAGATTCACTATTTGGTAACATATTATATTAAATCTATGATTAACATTTCAATGAAATAAATAGGATTCAATCACAATTATTTATTATTATTATCATCAAGTCGACAATATAAAACATACAAAATGAAATGAATGTTAATCGACAAAGTACTTTACCCTTTCTTTCTTGAACTCTCTTGAACTGAAGAGAATTCTATATTCCCTAACTCCTGTAAAATTGGACAGCTCGATCGCTATCTGCTTGGCCGCGTCGATTGTTCTCGCATGGATCATGCTAAATAGGTTAAATGGCCAATCAGGATATACTGGTCTTCTATAACAATGACTAACTTGCGGAAATGATGCCAATTTGTAACCAACCTCATCAATATTACCATCCGGAACTTTCCAAACAATCATTCCATTTGCAGTAAAACCAGCATCTCTGTGTCGTAGGATTGCTGCAAATCGTCTCATAACCCCTATTGATTCATATTCTATAGCCTTCTTGAATAACTCATCAACGGTTATCCCAAGATTGTTGGCAGATGTATCAAATGGTCTTGCAATCACCTGCAGATCTTTTTGTAATTCCCTAATGAATTCTTTGTCTCTTGCTGTAATGTCAAACTTTTTTTGATCTATTGTCTTTACACTATCATCCGGACTTATTTTGGCAGGATCGCTATTTACCATATCGAGTTTCACCCCTATTTTATATAGTTTAAGAGTTGGTAAAAGACGGAACTTTATTACACCATCGAATGATGCCATCTGTTCGAGGTCTTTTTTCAAGTCTCCATCAGGAGGAACAGCCAATGTAAACCACATATTAAACTCATGATCTCTTTCATAATTGTGGCTTACGCCCGGATGTTTATTAACTTCCAATGCCACTGATTCAAGCCTATCCTTTTTAACGGCAAATGCAACTAACGCGCTCTTATAACCTAATTTCCTCGTATCAAAAATTGCGTTTATTTGTCTTATTAGTCCGCATCGTTTCAAATAAGAAATTCTTCTCATTACATCATCCTCACTAATTCGATGTTTAGTAGCTATTTCGAGATATGGTCTACCGGACAGAGGAAATGTCCATTGAATGTCATTCAAAAGTTCTTTATCTAGAGGATCAATAGACTGTTGGTCTAGTTGCATCTATGTTAATTCCAAGAATTAAGCATTAAATACTTTATCATATGACAGAATAGTTGACAGGTTCAATTATGCCATGATTCTTAGAGGTCTGCAGAAGGATGACCTAAAAATATAAGAATTAAGTTTCTTTAAAATAGGTAAATAATTTGAAAGGGAAAATTGTCGCGTTCCAAGGGGAGCATGGAGCATATAGTGAGATTGCCGCCAAAAAGTTATTTCCTGAATCAAAGCCGGTTCCTATGAAATTATTCCAAGATATTTTTGATGCGTTACGAGATAATAACATTGACTTTGCAGTGGTTCCGATTGAAAATTCAATTGAGGGTTCTGTGAACGAGATTTACGACCTTTTATTAGGTACTGAAAAAAAAATCACCGGAGAATTATTTCTCAGAATTAACCACTGCCTAATTGCATTAGAAAATAATTCGACAATAACCAGAGTACTTTCGCATCCCCAAGCATTAGCCCAGTGCAGAAATTATATTAAAAAAAGAAATTTTGATCCTGTACCTACTTATGATACAGCCGGTTCTGTTAGAATTATTAAAGAAAAAAAAATTGTTGACGCTGGAGCAATTGCAAGTAAGAACGCTGCAGAATTTTATGATATGAAGATTCTTGAGGAAAATATCGAAGATAGGAAAAATAATTTTACTAGGTTTTTGGTACTGTCCGATCAGAATACTAATTCTACCAAAAATGATAGAACTTCAATGATTTTTGGATTGAAGCATACTCCGGGAACGTTATTTTCAGTGATACAAGAATTTAATGCCGCTAAAATTAATCTTACTAAAATAGAATCAAGGCCTACTAAAGAAAGACCTTGGGAATATAACTTTTATTTAGATCTGGAGGGTCATATTAATGAAGACAATGTTAAAAGAACATTAAATAAGATTGAAAAAAAATGCACATTTCTTAAAGTGCTAGGTTCCTACAAGAGAGGAACAATAAGCTAGCTGACAATAAATTTAAAGATACCGAGTCTTTATTCCAAAACCCAACACTATGATTCCTGTTATGAGTAACATCATTTGACCACCAATAGCCAATGTGGAAGCCTTACTTTCTACATATCCATCAATAAGTAGTACTGAGGTTCCTATATTCTTTGTTTCAATTCGATATTCTCCTTCTTTTTTAGCAACCAAGCTATAGTTATAATGTGACTGATTAGTAACTGAAACAACAACTGATTTATCCGGATCTTCAATTTTGAAATTAAACCTGGAACCTTCAATTATGACTTCGCCAACACTTCCTCTATTCATTATCGGTGTGACGACATCAGTTGAATTCGCCTTCAATGTGCTATCCAGTGCAACTTTTCGAGGAATATTGGAATCAATCACTGAGGCAGCACCAATTATGATAAATGCAATTCCACTCATCATCAGAATATAGAATGTTTTCTTCCTTGTCACGATCAAAACTACGGAGATGACATTAATTAACAATATGTTTTTTATCGATAATGTTCGGAGAAGATTATCATAATTTTTGAATCTTCGACGAAGAGTGGTTAAGACTGTAAATTAGTTGGTGACAATATTTGATTAAAAGATATAATATGCGGTGGGAAAATCATGTAACTAAATTGGATTAACCATTAAATCCACTATTTTTATTACTAGAACGTGATTTCATTTTTTTGTCAAAATAACGAGGCAATAGAGCAAAGATTTGTAGCATAGGCAAAAAGGAAAAAATGAATCTGACATTGATGGGTGATAATTTATTGAATTTAGCGAGTCTTTACGAAATGACAAATAATTTGAGCTATTATTAAAAGCTTATTGTGCTACAAAATAAGGGGCGTGACAAAGATTTATTTACAATGATTTTGATCTTTTATCATTGCATGGTTGGGACCTCTACTATATCTTATTTATTAGTAACAGTAATAAGTTTTGAAATATTCTTTTTTATTGGTAGTATTAATCCGATACAAGCACTGAATAAAGAAGAAACCAATTTGCAGGACTATAATAATTTGAAACAACTAGTAGATGATATAAAGAATGGCGTTTTAAATGAGGATAAGATCCCCTTTAATGACTTTAAAAATTCAGGAGCTTATCAAAATGCTGATAAAAATATGCAAGATTGTATAAACTTGGCAGCAAAAATAGGTCATAACCTTGGAGACAATGAAATAGTTCACTGTTCTGAAAATGTAAACTATTTCAAAGATAAATATCCTAATGTCAGTGTACCTCAGCCAGAAGGTA
>Ga0207708_10000361_pt1 | contig 35671 bp, 35 predicted proteins | sample KBSK5101metaG_FD_184340 | JGI IMG/M metagenome (GOLD analysis project Ga0207708, IMG submission 184340) | Corn, switchgrass and miscanthus rhizosphere microbial communities from Kellogg Biological Station, Michigan, USA - KBS K5-10-1 metaG... | ecosystem: Host-associated > Plants > Roots >... | reverse complement strand
TTCAGCGAGCCGCTGGCCGACTCGGTGCTGCTGGGCCTGCCGCCCGAGCGGCTCCCCCACGCCCTGCGCCTGTCCCGGTTGGAGCGAGATCAGCACGGCTCGCGCAGCGGCGTCCGAGCGGAGGACCACAGGCGAGCGGGTCCCATCGGGAGTGTCGATCTCGCGAAGGTTCCAGCTCTGCATCGTGAGGATCTTAAGGGCGCCGACAGGCCGCCGTTAGACTCAAACGCCCGTGAGCCTCGCAGTGAACCGATACGAGCTCGGCCCGATCGGGACGAACTGCTACGTCGTCCTTGCTCACGACCGCGCGCACGAGGCAGTCGTCGTCGATCCCGGTGCGGACGCGCCGAGGATTCTCGAGGAGTTGGCGGCCCTCGAGAGCACGTGCGCGGCGATTCTGATCACCCATGGTCACTGGGATCACCTCGGTGGAGTGGCTGAGCTGGCCCGGGCCACCGGCGCGCCCGTCTACATGGCAGACGACGAACGGCTGCTGCTCGAGGACGTCAACAGTTTCACGCCGCCGGGAGTCGAGCTCCAGCCTTACTCACCCGATATCGCGCTCCAGGGCGACGAGGTGCTCGAGCTTGCAGGCATGTCGTTCGAGACGTTGCGTGTTCCGGGTCACTCGCCGGCGCACCTCGCCTACCACACCGAGGGTGCGGTCTTCTCCGGAGACCTCCTCTTCGCCGGATCGGTCGGCCGCACGGACCTCCCCGGGGCAGACTGGGACACGCTCGTCGAGTCGATCCGGACGCTTGCGGACCGGTACCCGCGGGACACGATCGTCTACTCGGGTCACGGACCGGAGACGACGATCGGCGCGGAGCTCGATCGAAATCCGTTTCTCGCGGAGCTGCGCGCGTGACGCGCTTCGAGGCGCCGCGCGGCACCCACGACATCCTCCCGTCCGAGCAGCCGCTCTGGGAATGGGTGACGGGGGAGATGAAGGACGTCGCGTCCCTCTACGGGTATCACCGCATCGACACGCCAGCCTTCGAGGACACGGACCTGATCGTCCGGACGTCGGGTGGGGGCTCCGACGTCGTGCAGAAGGAGACGTACACGTTCACCGACCGAGGCGACCGATCCCTGACGTTGCGCCCTGAAGCAACGGCGCCGATCTGCCGGGCGTACCTGCAGCACGGCCTGCAACGCGAGCCCCAACCGCAGAAGCTGTACACGATCGGGCCGATGTGGCGCTACGACCGGCCGCAGCGCGGACGTTACCGCGAGCACTGGCAGCTCTCGATCGAGGCGATCGGCACGGACGACCCTGCGATCGACGCGGAGGTGATCCAGCTCTATGCAGAGCTTCTCCGCCGCGTCGGCGTCACCGACTACGTGCTCGAGCTGAACTCGATCGGCGACCAGAACTGCCGTCCGGCCTACATCGAGCAGCTGGCGGCGTGGCTCGATGAGCATGAGCTGGAACTCGACGACGAGGCGCGCGCGAAGCGCGCGACCTCGCCGCTCCGGGTCTTCGACGTAAAGAGCGAGCGCGTTCAGGCGCTGCTCGCGGGCGCGCCGAAGATCGGGGAGTCGCTCTGCGCTGCCTGCCGTGAGCACTTCGAGCGGGTACGCGAGTACCTCGACACCTACGGTGTCCGCTACGAGCTCACGCCGACCCTGGTCCGTGGCCTTGACTACTACACACGTACGACCTTCGAGTTCAAGGACGAGGCGATCGGAGCGAAGGACACGATCTGCGGCGGTGGACGGTACGACGGGCTGATCGAAGCGATTGGCGGACCGCCGACGCCCGGGATCGGCTTCGGCGCCGGCCTGGAGCGTCTCCTGCTCTCGATCGGCGCGGACCGCGCCGCGCCTGCGCACACCGACGTCTTCTTCGTGTTCGAGGAGGGCGCGGACCGCGCCCGGGTCCTGCCGCTGCTCGCAGAGCTACGGCGGCGCGGGCTCCGGACGGACATGGACTATGCCGGCCGGTCGGTCAAGGGACAGCTCACCCAGGCCGGCCGCCTCGGCGCCGGTTGGACCGTGATCGTGAACGGCGGCCAGGCAACGGTCCGCGAGTCGGGCCGTCCCGACGTGACGGCGTCCCTCGACGAGCTCGTGGACAGGATCTCCGGATGAACGCCTGGCGTGACCTGTACGCCGGCGACGTCCGTCCCGACCACGTCGGGCAGGAGCTCACCGTGGCTGGCTGGGTCGCGCGCAGGAGAGACCACGGCGGTCTCATCTTCATCGACCTCCGCGACCACACGGGCATCGTGCAGCTCGTGGTGAACCCCGAACGCGCCCCGGAGGCGGCGCAGACCGCGCACGACATCCGTTCCGAGTTCGTCGTGCGTGCCCAGGGCGAAGTCGTGCGCCGGGCGCCCGACGCCGTGAACCCGAACATCCCCACGGGCGAAGTCGAGCTGCAGGTGAACGAGCTCGAGATCGTCTCGCGCTCCGAGCCATTGCCGTTTCAGCTCGACGACGAAGGCGTCGAGGAGCCCCTCCGCCTTCGCTATCGCTACCTCGACTTGCGCCGCGACCGCATGCAGGGCAACCTGCGCCTCTCCGCAACGGTCATCGGTGCGATCCGGCGTTCCATGGACGAGCAAGGCTTCATCGACGTGTGGACTCCCTCGATGACGCTCGGCACGCCGGAGGGCGCCCGCGACTTTCTCATCCCGATGCGCCTACAACCCGGGCGGTTCTACGCGCTCGCCCAATCGCCGCAGCTCTTCAAGCAGCTCTTCATGGTCGGCGCCATCGACCGCTACTACCAGATCGCTACTTGTTGGCGGGACGAGGATCTTCGTGCAGACCGGCAGTTCGAGTTCCGCCAGCTCGACCTCGAGCTCGCCTTCCCGACGCGCGAGGAGGTGCTCGACGTCCTGGAGCAGGTCGTCGTCGCGTCGTTCGAGACGCTCGGTCGGACACCGCCGTCTCGGCCGTTCCCACGCATGTCCTATGCCGAGGCGATGCTGCGGTACGGCTCCGACAAGCCCGACCTCCGCTTCGGTCTGGAGATCCAGGACGCGACCGCGCTCACGCGCGACTCCCAGTTCGGGGTGTTCGCGAACACCGACACTGTGCGCTACCTCGTCGCGCCGAAGTCGTTCTCGCGGGGCGAGCTGCAGAAGCTCGAGGACTTCGCGAAGGAGTGGGGCGCAAAAGGGCTCGCATATCTCGTGTACGACGAGAACGGGGAGGTGCGCTCGCCCATCGCGAAGTTCCTCACGGAGGGAGAGCTCGATGCATTTCGCGCGCCGCCCGGCTCGACGGTGCTCTTCGTCGCGGACAGTACGCCGATGGTCGAGCGGGTGCTCGGCGCCCTGCGTCTCCACCTCGGCCAGGAGCTCGGCCTCGTCGACGAGTCGCGGGACGAGTTCCACTGGGTGCTCGACTTCCCACTGTTCCTGAAGGACGAGGACACGGGGCAGTGGACGTTCGTCCATCACCCGTTCACGAGCCCCGCTCCCGGGCATGACGACCTGATCGAGACCGACCCGGGTGCAGCCTTGAGCCAGCATTACGACCTGATCTGGAACGGGTGGGAGCTCGGTTCGGGCTCGATCAGGATCCACCGCCAGGAGATCCAGGAGCGAGTCTTTCGCGCGATGGGGATGAGCGACGAGGAGGCACGGGCGAAATTCGGCTGGTTCCTCGAGGCGCTGCGACTGGGCGCACCGCCCCACGGCGGGTTCGCCCTCGGGATCGAGCGTTTCGTGGCCCTCCTTGCCGGCGAGTCGAACATCCGCGAGGTGATCGCCTTCCCCAAGACTGCCAGCGGCTCGGATCCGCTCACAGGGGCACCCGCGCCGACGACGCAGGAACGGCTGGACGAGCTTGGAATCAGTGTGAAGACGCCGAAGGCTTAAGGCCCGATGCCTGAACGGCCGATGGAACCTGCATACTTTGGTCGAAGGGCCAACCGCAGATGGCAACTCAAGAACCCGGACAACAGACCTCGCTGACGGCGCTCCCGCGCCTCGAAGACCTGCCCAAGAGCGGGGACGGCTACGACACCGACAAGGTGCGCGACGCCTTCGAGGCGTTCCGCCGCCACTCTGCCCAGCTCCAGGCACAGCTCCGTGTGCTCCAGGCGGCCAGTCGTAGTGGCCAGTCGGTCGAGCCCACCGGTCATGCAGTCCGCATGGACTCCCTGCATCTGATTCGCGCTGCCTCAGAATACGCCGACACCATCGAGGCCGACGCGCAGAAAGCTTCCGAGGCCCAGCTGTCCAAGACCGAGGAAGAGGTTCGCGGACGTCGCCGCGAGCAGCAGGACCGCGAAGCCGAGATCGAGCGCTATCGCCAGGAGAGTGAACGCCAGCGCGCGGAGATGCTCAACAACGCGCGGAACGAGGCGCGCGAGCTGCTTGCGAATGCCAACCGCGATGCGACTCAGGAGCTCCGCGAGGCAGAGGCCAAGGGCAGCCGGCTCCTGGAACAGTCGCGCCACCAAGCGACCGAGCTGACGAACTCAGCGCGGGCCGAGGTCGAGCAGACCCTCGAATGGGCGCGCGCCCAGGCTGCGGCGATTCTCAGCCGTGCCCAGAGCGGCACCGAGCAACTCCTCTCGGCGGCCGGGCTCGGCGACGACGAGATCAAGAAGGTCGGCGAAGCAATCGTCGCAGCGGCGAGCAGCGTGACCGAGGCCAACCGCACGCCGCCGGCAGCCATTCGTCCCGCCGCCCCCATCGCGACACCACCCGTGTCGCCTCCCGCCGCACCGCCGACGAGCCAAAAGCCAGAAGCAGCCGATACCTCCGCTGCGGACGAGACAGAGCCCCCGTCCCCGGGGCCCGCGGGCAAGCCGCCCGCCGAGCAACAACCGTAGGATCTCCGCGTGCCCCTCGTCGGCTCCCGCTTCATCGTCGAGGCCGGATTCATCATCGCGGTCGCAGTCATCGCCGGAATCGAGGATCTCAGTACCTGGTGGATCATCGCGGTGGTCGCCGGTGCCTGGCTCATCGTCGCGGCCGTCGAGATCGCAGTGTGGGCGCGGAACGCGGCTGCACGGCAGCCTCAGGCGGTCGGCGAGGCTGCTGACCCGGACCCTGCACCGACGCTCGAGTACGCGTCGCAGCCGCCCGTCGTCGTGCTACCTCAATCATCGGTCCAGACACGCGAGGCGGAACCCAGCTCCGAGCCCGAGCCGGAACCAGAGCAGACACGAGAGCCCGAGCGGCCCCGGATCGTGGCGGTGCCGGCGCTCCCCCCGGAGCCCGAGCCTGAGCCGGGGTCCGAAGCCGAACCGGAAGAGCCTGATCGGGTCGTCACCTTTCTCCCGGCGAACGACAGCCCACGCGAGTGGAATCTCTGGGAGCTCGAGCGGGCTGCGCGCGACCACGGCGGCGACGATGTCGCGCGAAACGAAGAGCGTTCGTATCTTCTGATGTATCTCCGCGAGTTCGCCGGTCCCGACGGGACCCTCCCCGCCGATTTCGACGCCCTCGTGCGGGAGTCGTTCGGCGACGTGCTACACAGCGTCGCGTGAACGTGCCTCTGGCCCAGCGCGCGGCCTGGCTGGCCGGGATCACCCTCGTCGCAGCGATCGCGGCGCTCGCGATCAATCATCGAGACGCGGGCTCGAAGAACAAGCTTCCCGCCGCCGTCAGCGTCCCCGGCACGGCGAACGGCTACTACACCGCGCGGGCCGCGCCGTACGGACCGACCGCGTCCCGCCGGCGCACCGCGTGCGGTACGCCTTTCCTCAAGACGACCCAAGGCGTCGCGCATCCCGTGCTTCCCTGCGGCGTCAAGCTCTACATTCGCTACCAGGGGCGCGAGGTCCTGACACAGGTGATCGACAAGGGGCCGAACGTTCCCGGCCGCGACTTCGACATCACCAAGGCCCTGGCCAATCGACTGGACCTGCACGGCGCCCAGACGATCCAGTGGCGTTTCGCGCGGTAGACGCTACGCTGCGAGCGGCCGACCCTGTTCGTGGCTGCGCATTCAATGTAGAACCAACAAAGACGCTAAGGGAGCTTCTGTCCGGCCAAGGCTTTGCCGGAAGTCGGCATGGCACCCACCTGGCTATCCAGGTTCACAGCGGGCGCAGTCACGGCAGGGTTTGGCCTAACGCTGGAAAGTCCGGCCCGCTTCGCGGGCCATGATGACTTTCCAGCGGTGAGAGCGGCGGTCTCCGAGAGCGGTTGTGGCGAGCGCCGGCAGAGCCGCCACTCGCGGCGATTGCTAACGCTTGAAGGTCCGGCCCGCTCCGCGGGCCATGACTTTCCAGTGGTGGGAGCGGCGGTCTCCGAGAGCCGTTGGGGCGATCGCCATGTGAGCCGGCACTCGCGGCGATTGCCGCTAGCCTGAATTCATGGTTGAGCTGATTGGTGATTCGGCGCGTGGGGCTGACTTTGCGTTCGTGCGGCTCGTTTTTGATGGGGAGCGGATTGTTGAGGCTGATGCGTCTGGGCTCGAGCGGTCGCTTGTTGGGTTGACGTTGCTCGAGGCTGCTTCCGTTGGTGGGGAGGAGCTTGCTGCTGATGCGCTGGCCAATGCGATCGGGCCTGTTTTTCGGGCTCCGCGGTTTGAAGGTCGGATTGCGGTGGCGATGAGTGGGGGAGTGGACAGTGCGGTTGCGCTGCTCAAGTCTTTGCCCAACGCGATCGGTGTGACGCTTCGGCTCTGGCTCGATCCTGATGGGCCTGACGCCGAGCGCGCATGCTGTTCGCCCGATGCGGTGTTGGCTGCGCGTGCGACCTGCCACGCCCTCGGGGTGCCGCACGTGACGCTCGACCTGCGCGAGGAGTTCCGGCGCGCGGTCGTCGATCCGTTTGTCCGGGGTTACGAGCGTGGGGAGACGCCGAACCCGTGTGTCCACTGCAACGGCGGGTTCCGCTTCGCGCGGCTGCTCGCCTTCGCACACCGCGCAGGCGCCGACAAGCTCGCGACCGGCCATTACGCGCGCATCGTCGAGCACCGGGGACGATTGCTGCTGGGTCGCGGTGTCGATCCTTCGAAGGACCAGTCGTACATGCTCGCGAAGATCGATCCGGCGAAGCTCGACCGCATCTCGTTCCCGCTCGGCGGCCAGTCGAAGGAAGAGACGCGGGCAGAGGCGGAGCGCGCCGGGCTTGCAGTTGCGCGCCGCGGGGAGAGCCAGGAAGCCTGCTTCCTCGCCGGCGACGACTATCGCAACTTCCTCGAGCGTCGCGGGCTTGCCGCTGAGGACGGCCCGGTCGTGGACGAGGAGGGAACGGAGCTCGGCCGCCATTCCGGCTACTGGCGCTTCACGCCCGGCCAGCGCAAGGGTCTCGGCGTCGCAACCGGTGCGCCGGTCTATGCGCTCCGCTCGGATGCACGAACGAACACCGTCGTGGTCGGCAGCCTCCAGTCACTCGCGCGCACGTCGCTCGCTGCGACCGGGAACCTCTACGTGCCCGTCGAGGAAGTCGAAGCGAAGCTTCGCTACCGCTCGGAGGCCGTGCCCGCTCACGTCCAGCCGACAGCCGCAGGGTTCCGGCTCGAGCTCGCGCAGCCCGTGTACGGCGTCGCCGTCGGTCAGGCAGCGGTGCTCTACGAGGACGGGGTCGTCGTCGGGGCCGGGATCATCGAAGCCGATCCGTAGTATCCGAACCGGGTGGACTTTCTAGCGCTCAGCTGCGAAACCGGCTGCGCCGGTTGTTCGTTGTATCCCAGGGTCAGACTGGAGGGAGCACTTGAGCGTTGACGAGATCTGCCTGAAGCTGCCTGCAGACGATGCATTCCACGGCGTCGCCCACCTCGTGCTGGGCGGGCTCGCCGTGCGCCTCGACCTGACCTTCGAGTACCTCGAAGATCTCGAGCTTGCGCTGGACGCCTTGCTCGATCGGCCGAGCGCGGGTGATGAGTTGACGGTACGCGTGCTCGTCGCGGACGGCGAGCTCCGGACGATCGTCGGCCCCTTCACGTCGCTGCGCGCCGAGTACGAAGACGTCGGTGGCGCCCAAGACCTGAACCTGCACCGAATCCTGAGCGCCGTCTGCGATGCAGTCGAGATCGAGGATCGTGACGGCGGGCAGTGGGTCGAGCTCACGAAGCACGTCGACACGGCCAAAGAGAGGGCGTGACGTGAACGAGTCCGACAAAATCCTCCTGCGCCGATACCACGAGGACGGCGACCTCCAGGCCCGCGAGCAGCTGATCGAGCAGTACATGTCGCTCGTGCGCTCACTTGCCAGGAGGTACTCGTATCGCGGCGAGCAGCTCGAGGATCTGGTCCAGATCGGTGCGATCGGGTTGATCAAGGCGATCGACCGATTCGATCTCGATCGTGGAGTCGAGCTGACGACGTATGCGACGCCGAACATCATCGGCGAGATCAAACGTCATTTCCGCGACAAGGGGTGGGCGGTACGCGTGCCACGTGGGCTCCAGGAGCTGAACGTCCAGTTGTCCAAGATCGTCGAGCAGCTCACCGTCCAGCTTGGTCGCTCGCCGACGATCACCGAGCTCGCAAAGGCTGCCGGCGTCGAGGAGGAAGAGGTGCTCGAAGCGCTCGAGTCCGGCCGCGCATATTCGTCGCTCTCACTCTCGACCGGCAGCGGCGGCCAGGACGACGGCGAGGACCTCGACCCGCTCGAGTCGATCGGCACCGAGGAGCACCAGTACGACGTCTCAGAGGACCGCGCGGTGCTCGCACCCGGGTTTCGCGTGCTCGACGAGCGAGAGCGCATGATCCTGCATCTCCGCTTCTTCGAAGGCCTGACGCAGTCGCAGATCGCGCAGCAGGTCGGGATCTCCCAGATGCACGTCTCGCGCCTGATCCGGCGCTCCCTGGAGAAGATCCGCGAAGAGATCGCTTCGGAGGAGCCTGAGCCGAAGGTCGCCAGGGGCTGAGCCGGGCGGCGGGGCCTTCGGACCGCACTCGTACAATCCAGGGGTGCGAACGTCAGCCGAGCTGCGTGCGGGTTTCCGCGCTTTCTTCGAGTCGAAAGGCCACGTCTTTCGGCCGTCGGCGTCATTGGTCCCGCGTGCTGACGACCGCTCCACGCTGCTGACCACTGCGGGCATGCAGCCTTTGATGCCGTACTTCCTCGGCCGTGAGCGGGCGCCGGCGCCGCTCCTCACCACCGTCCAGAAGTGCTTCCGGACGCCGGACATCGACGAGGTCGGGCTCGACGGTTCGCACCTCACTTTCTTCGAGATGCTCGGCAACTTCTCGTTCGGCCAGTACTTCAAGGAAGGGGCGATCGACTTCGCCTGGGAGTTCGTCTTCGAGCACCTGAAGCTCGATCCCGAGCGTTTCTGGGTGAGTGTGTTCGCCGGCGATCCTGAGCTGGGGCTTGGCGAGGACAAGGTCGCGTACGACCACTGGCGGAAGATCGGTCAGCCCGCCGAGCGACTCGTGTTCCTGCCACGCTCCGAGAACTTCTGGTCGGTCGGAGGCCCCGGCCCGTGCGGTCCAGACACCGAGATGTATTACGACTGGGGAGTCGAGCACGGCTGCGGTGAACCCGACTGCAAGCCGAGTTGCACTCGCTGCGAGCGCTTCCTCGAGTTCTGGAATCTCGTCTTCATGGAGTTCGCACTCGGTGCCGACGGCGCCCTGACGCCGCTGCCGCAGCAGAACGTCGACACGGGCATGGGGGTGGAGCGAACCGCTGCGATCCTGCAGGACGTCATGACCGTCTACGAGACGGACGTGTACCAGGCGATCATGCGCTGGATCGCGGACGAGAGCGGCGTCGCCTACGGCGACTCGCCGGAGGCGACGAAGGCGCACCGCATCCTCGCCGACCACGGACGAGGCATGACGTTTCTCGCGGCCGACGGCGTCGCGCCGTCCAACGAAGGCCGGGGCTACGTCATGCGGCGGATCATTCGCCGTGCAGTGCAGCAGGCGGCGCGCGTCGGCCTCGAGCCGCCGTACCTCGCCCGTCTCTCGGACGTCGTGATCGAGCAGATGAAAGAGGGCTATCCGGAGCTCGAGGAGCACCGGGACGAGATCCGTCGCGTCTTGACCGCGGAGGAGGAACGGTTCGGCAAGACGCTCGAGCGTGGCATGCGTCTCTTCGAGGAGACGGCACAGAAGGGCGGGGACATCTCGGGTGAGGACGCGTTCAGGCTCCACGACACGTACGGGTTCCCGCTCGAGCTGACCCGCGAGCTCGCGCGCGAGCGGGGCTTGGGTGTGAACGAGGAGGAGTTCACGCGCCTGATGGAGGTGCAACGCACACGCTCGCGTGGGGCGATCTCGAAGGACGACGACCGTGCGGCGGAATTCGCGAAGGTGGCCGGTTTCCGCTCGGAGTTCGTCGGTTTCGAGAAGACCGACGTGCTCACCCAGATCGGAGCGCTCGAAGAGGTCGGCGACGGGCTCTTCCTGGCCAAGCTGCGCGAATCGCCGTTCTACGTGGCCGGTGGCGGCCAGGTAACCGATGCAGGCTGGATCGAGCGTGACGACAGGAACGGCGCGCGTGCCGAGTTGCGCGATGCCTATCGGCTTGAGAACGACCAGGCGCTGCTGTTCGAGGGCGAGGGCTTCGCTGCCGGAGATCGTGTTCGCGCGGTGGTGCCCTGGGCTGTCCGCTACCCGACGATGGCCAATCACACCGCGACGCATCTCTTGCACAAGGCGCTGAGAGACGTGCTCGGTGACCACGTTCGGCAGGCGGGCTCCGCGGTGCGCCCGGACAAGCTTCGGTTCGACTTCACCCATCCGCAACAGCTGACGGACGAAGAGCGCGAACGGGTGCAGCACCTCGTCAACGACAAGATCTTCCAGAACGTCCCGGTCCGGACGTTCGTGACGCCGATCGAAGAAGCGCGCAAGCTGGGCGCGATGATGCTCTTCGGCGAGAAGTACGGCGATCACGTGCGCGTCGTCGAGATCGACGGCTTCTCACGGGAGCTCTGCGGCGGAACACACGTCCGTTCGACCGCGGAGGTCGGCCCCTTCGTGATCTTGAGCGAGGGCTCAGTCGGGGCCGGTGCTCGCCGCATCGAAGCGGTCACCTCGGGTGAGGCGCATGCGTTTCTCCATGCAGGAGTGCGCGAGGCCGACGAGCTTCGTGCGGAGCTCGAACAGGCACGCAAGCAGTCGCAGAGACCGAAGCGAGAAGCTACGGCCGACTTCGAGATCGTCGAGAAGGACGGTGACATCGTGCTCGTCCAGGCGCAATCGGTGAAGGGCGGCGAGCTGCGCGACCTCTCGGATCGGGTGCGCCGGCAGGAGCAGGCTGCCGGTGTCATCGTCGGGTCCGTGGACGACGGGCGCGCCTATCTCGTCGTGAATCTCGACGAATCGCTGGTCGCCCGCGGCCTCGACGCGTCGAAGCTCGTGCGCGACATCGGCCGTCACATCGGCGGCGGCGGTGGCGGCCGTCCGACGCTTGCCGAGGCCGGTGGGAAGAACCCAGGCGGGCTGCGCGACGCCCTGGAAGCGGGCAAGCAAGCGATCGCCAAAGCACTCGAGTGAAGGTTCTCGCGCTGGACTTCGGCCGGGCGCGGACCGGCGTCGCCGTCTCGGACCCGACCGGCACGATCGCGCGGCCCCTCTGCGTGGTTGAGAGCGCCGCGACCGGCGACGGGCTCGCACGCCTCGCGACCTTGATCGGCGAAGAGCAGGCCGAGCGCGTCGTCGTCGGGATGCCACTGACCCTGCGCGGCGAGCGTGGCCAGCAGGCGACCGAGACGGAGCGCTTCGTCGAAGCGCTCACCGACGTGATCAGTGTTCCGGTAGTGACCTACGACGAGCGGTTCACGACCGATCTCGCCGAACAGGCTCCCTCGGATGCACCCGAGGACGCGCGCGCTGCGGCCCACCTCCTCTCCAGCTACCTCACATGGACAAGCGGCGCCGGGGCGTAATCCCGCCGCGGCAAGGGCGCCCGCCGGAAGGTCCGAACCCGGGCCAGGTCGCGCGGCGCCGGATTCTCGCGCTCGGTGTGCTCGTCCTGCTGCTCGGCGGTCTCGGCTGGCTCGCAGTCGCTGCGATCGGCGGGGGAGACAACACCAGCAACAGCGCGTCGACGACGCTCTCGAGCACGCTTGTGTACAGGACTGTGACGCGCTCGACCGCGAACGGCCCCGTCGTGACGGTGATTGCGATGCCGAAGCCGTTTCACGTCGTCTTTCCCGAAGGGTTCACCCGCAAGCAGATGGCCGACCGGGTCGGAGCAGTCGGCAGGATCGCCGCACGCAAGTCGAAGAGGCGTCCGAAGCTCTCGAAGCGGTCCTATATCGCCGCGACGGCGACACCGCGTGTGCCGAGTTGCTTCCGCGGGAAGCCGCGCAGGATCGAGGGTTTCCTGTTTCCGGCGACCTATGAGTTCTTCCAGCAGACCTCTTCCCCGCAGCTCGTCCAGGATCAGCTCGATGCGTTCTGTGAGAACTGGAAGCAGATCGACCTCGGCTACGCGCACTCAAAGAACCTGACGCCTTACGACGTTCTCATCATCGCTTCGATGGTGGAGAAGGAGACACTCTCGCCCGACGAGCGCCAGCTCGTCTCGGCCGTGATCTACAACCGGCTTCACGCGCGCATGCCGCTCGGTATCGATGCAACGCTTCGCTACGGGCTCGACATTCCTCCGACGGAGTCGATTCGCCAGTCGCAGCTCGAGAGCAACTCGCCCTACAACACGCGCAAGCGACAGGGACTGCCGCCGACGCCGATCGCGAACCCCGGGCTCGCGTCGCTGCAGGCCGCAGCGCACCCTGCCAAGGTCAAGTACCTCTACTTCGTGCGCAAGCCCGACAAGAAGCACCACTTCTTCACCGCGAGCTACCAGGCCTTTCTGAACTACGCGAACGCGCACGGCTACGGCGGCCCATGATCTCCGGTGAGACTCGGCTCGTCGGGTTGCTCGGCGATCCGGTCTCGCAGTCGTTGTCCCCGCGAATGCAGAACGTGGCCTTTGCGGCGCGAGGGCTCGACTGGGCATATGTGCCCCTGCAGGTCGCGCAAGAACAGCTCGAGGATGCACTGCGCGGCCTGGTCGCGCTCGGCTTTGCCGGCGCGAACGTGACCACGCCCCACAAGCTCGCCGTGGCCGAGCTCGTTGAGACCGACGAGCAGTCCGTCAACACCCTCGTCGCCGAGGACGGCCGGCTGCGCGCGTACTCCACCGATGCGGCAATCCTCCGCAGCCTCGACTTTCACCACGTCGCCATCCTCGGCGACGGTGGCGCGGCAGCGGCCTTTGCCGCGGCGCTCCCGAGCGCGCTTCGCTTCTCGCGACGCGGCACCTGGCCGCCGGACCTGTCGGACGTCGATCTCGTGGTCAACGCGACGTCGGAGCGAGACGACGTGCTGGTCGAGCTTCGCGCCGGACAGACGCTCGTCGATCTTCCGTATCCGAGAACGGCGACCGCCGTTGCCGCGGACGCTGCAGATGTGAAGGTCGTCGACGGCCTCGAGGTCCTGCTCGCTCAGGGGGCGGCGTCCTTCGAGCTGTGGACGGGGCTGCCGGCGCCGCTCGAGGTAATGCGCGCGGCTATAGGGCCGTAGGGGCCCGCGACACCGCGGGCCCCGACGGAACGGCTACGACTACGGAAGCGTCGAGTCGTAAGACGGCGGTGCCGAGTCGATCGGAGCCGGCCGGCCACCCTGGTCGTGTGGAACGCCGATGCGGCCGGCGCCGGAGCATTCTCCGCCCAGCCCGTCGGTCGCAGTGAACGCGACCCTGTAAACGCGTCCGTCACCCCGCCCGGAGCGCTCGGCTCGCACCTGGAATGCCCCGCCCGAATCGATCGTGGCGTCCGGCGACGTGTTGCCGTCCGCTGTGGAGTTGACGGGTTCGTCCTGCGTGATCCCGTTGATCGTCAGCGTGATCGGATTGCCGTCCGGGTCGGTCACACCCGCAAGCTGGCCGGCCACGTACTTGTGGTTAGGCGGCCAGAGGGTGCCAAGCCCCGTCGTCGCGGCGGTACAGACCGGGTTGTGGTTGATCGTGGTCGTTACCGTCGCCGTGTTGTTCGCTGGGCTGGGGTCGGCCTGGTCGCCCGCGACGGTCGCGATGTTCACGATCGACGCGCCCGACCCTGCGAGCAGTGTGATCGTGAACGCCTGGTTCCCACCGGGTGCGAGCGTGCCGGATGTGCAGGTGATCAGGCCGGCGGCCTCAGCGCACCCGGCACTCGCCGAGACGAACGTCGAGTTCGTGGGTACCGGGTCAGTGACCGTGACACCGGTCGCAGTCGTCGGGCCGAGGTTCGTCGCCGTTAGGGTGTAGGTGGCGTTGTGGCCCTCGGTCACGAGCGCCGGCCCCGTCTTTGCCATCGAAAGGTCGGGCGGCGCCGGCACATTGATCGTGATTGTCTCCTGGAACGCTGGTCCACCGTCGAGGTCGTTGAGCAGAAACTTGACGGTGCAGACGTACGTCCCGGCGAGCGTGCCAGCATCGACCCCGTACGTCTCGCTGAAGGTGAACGTCGTGCCGCTCACGTCGGTCCGACTCGCCGGCGAGAGCGATGCACTCACACCCGCGTCGCAGTTCACGCTGGGAGTCACCGTGACCGGCAGGTTCGAGAGACCGTTGAGGATCGCGTCGGAGACCTGGCTGTCGCTGGCGCCCGAGAGGAAGACACCGCCGGTGGCATCAGCAATGCGTTTGGCCTGTCCGGTGCCGTTGAGGTTGTTTGCTGCGCCCGTGCTGATCGCGATTACGCGGATCCCCTTCGCGACGAGGGCCGCGGTCGCGGACACCTCGGTCGCGCCGTTGCACGGATCGTGACCGACCGCGTCTCCGAACCACACGACGATGCGCGACGAGCCGCTGCGGAAGCCGGTCGCCGAGTCCGTGGCGAGCGTCTCGAGTGCGTTGAGCTGGCACTCTGGCGTATCACCCCCGCCGGTCGCAACCCACGCGTTCATCCCGTTCTGGACGTCCGTCGTGTTGCCTGTGATCGCCTGGTTGAGCCGGTAGGCGAAGGCGTCGGGCGTGTCCTTGTATTCGCCGACGCCGAATTGCGCGGTTGGCTGCGCGAGCAGCACCGTCGCCATGACGTTGGCATTGCCCGTCCGGACGTTGGCGACCGCCCCGCCCATGCTCCCCGTCGTGTCCGCGAGGAAGAAGATGTCCGGGTTCTGCGGAATCGGCGAAGTCTCGACGGACTTCGAGATCGTCTGCGACGCGCCCGGAAGCAGCGTGTCGTTGACCGTGCTCGGTGTGACTCCCGGCGCAGCGAACGCAGCGCCGCCGAGCGCAACCGCAATCGTGGCGACGCCCGAGGTCGCAAGCAGGTTCCGTTTCAGGGCGTACAGCTTTAGCGCGCAGTGATGCCCCTTCATGTATTGCCCTCCCTCTTCGTGGGATCCTCTTCGTGGGATTCCCGCTTTGAGCGTGGGCACCTGCATCCGCGCTGCCGAACGGCCCACTACGCTTGACGGCATGGCGCTCCAGCTCATGACGGCGGGTGAGTCGCATGGTCCGGCGCTCGTCGCCATCGTGACCGGACTGCCGGCAGGTCTCGTCCTCGAGCAGGAGGCGATCGATGCTGATCTGCATCGGCGCCAGCAGGGATACGGACGCAGCCCGAGGCAGCAGATCGAGCAGGACGAGGTCGAGGTGCTCGCCGGCCTGCGCCACGGACGAACGCTCGGAACTCCGCTCGCGCTCGTAGTGCGCAACCGGGATCACAAGAACTGGGAGTGGGGGATGAGCGCCTGGCCGCCAGAGGGTGAGCCGGCCGGCAAGGGAACCAGGGACGTCACGCTGCCGCGGCCGGGACACGCCGATCTCGCGGGGACCCAGAAGTACGGATTTGCCGACGTGCGCGATGTGCTCGAGCGCGCGAGCGCGCGGCACACTGCCGTGATCGTGGCCGCAGGTGCGGTGGCAAAAGCCCTGATTGCGGAGCTCGGAATCGCAGTCGAAGGTCGCGTGTTGAGCGAGGACCTCGAGCAGCAGGTGGACGAGGCACGCGCGGATCGGGACACAGTCGGCGGGGTCGTCGAAGTGCGCGCACGCGGCGTGCCGCCCGGACTGGGCACGTATGCGACGAAGGACGAGCGCCTGGACGCGCGGCTCGCCGCGTCGCTGATGGGGACGCAGGCGGTTAAAGGAGTGGAGATCGGTGAGGGGTTCGCGCTTGCGGCGAAGCGCGGGTCCGAGGCCCACGACGAGATCCTGCGGGACGAGCGCGGCCTCTATCGCAAGACGAATCACGCAGGCGGGATCGAAGGCGGCGTGTCGAATGGCGAAGAGATCGTTGTCCGCGCTGCGATGAAACCGCTCCCGACACTGATGAAGCCCCTAGCCTCGGTCGACCTGGAGACCGGCGCGCCTGCCGAGGCGCTCGTCGAACGCAGCGACACAGCTGCGGTCGAAGCGCTCGCTGTCGTCGCCGAAGCCTGCGTCGCCTGGGAGCTCGCGCGCGCCGCGAAGGACAAGTTCGGCGGTGACGCGCTCGCCGATCTCCTTGCCGCACACCGCGCTTATCTGGAGCGGATCGACTGGTCACCCAGGTAGGGGCGCTCGGGCGTCACCTCGCGCTCGTCGGGTTCATGGGCGCGGGCAAGTCGACGCTGGGTGAGAAAGCCGCGCGGCTGAGCGGCCGACCCTTCGTCGATCTCGACCGTGAGATCGAACGCCGCCATGCTCCCGTCGCCGAGCTCTTCGAGCGGGGCGAGCCGGAGTTCCGTCGCCTCGAAGCGGAGCTCGCCGCAGAGGTGCTCTCCTCGCCGGTGCCGGCCGTGATCGCGCTCGGCGGCGGAGCAGTCCTTTCCGAGCGCACGCGTGACCTTCTGCGCAGTCGTGCCTACACGGTCCGGGTGGAGGTCGACCCCGCGTCGGCCTGGGAGCGCGTCCGGAGAAGCGATCGTCCACTTGCGAGGGATGAAGAAGCGTTCAGAGCGCTCTTCGACGAGCGGCAGCCCCTGTACGACGATGTCTCCTCCGCCTCCGTGCGGAGCGTCGACGACGTGCTGCTCGCCGCGCTAGAGATCGAGGTCGCGCGGGGTCGACTCGCCGGTTTCGACGTTGCCGGTCCTGTCGCGGTGATCGCCGACGAACACGTCCTCGAGCTGCATCCACTCGGCTTCGAGCCGAACCAGGTGCATGCGGTCCCGCGCGGTGAGGCCGCCAAGACGGCGTCGGTCCTCGCGCAGTTGTGGTCAGATCTCGACCTCGACCGGAGCGGAACGATCGTCGGTTACGGCGGCGGTTCGACCACGGACGTGGCGGGTCTGGCGGCCGCGACCTATCTCCGCGGCGTGCGCTGGCTCGCAGTCCCGACGACGCTGCTCGGGCAGGTGGACGCCGCGATCGGCGGCAAGACGGCGATCGACCTTGCGGCGGGCAAGAATCTCGTCGGCGCGTTTCACTATCCCGCAGGTGTCGTCGTCGATCCGGACATCCTCGCCACTCTCAGCGAGACCGAGCGCCGCGAAGGCATGGCCGAGGTGGTGAAGGCGGGGCTCCTGGCGGGCCGGCCTTTCTGGGAGCTCGGCGAGGACGAGCTGATCCGCGGGGCGGCGGCGTTCAAGGCCGGTGTCTGTCTTGGTGATCCGTTCGACCGGGGACGCCGTGCGATCCTGAATCTGGGCCACACCTTTGCGCACGCACTCGAGGCTGCGGCCGGGTACGACGGCCTGAGCCACGGGAGCGCGGTCGCATTGGGGCTGCTCGCTGCACTTCGGCTCTCTGGGCGTTCCACGGACACCGTCGAGGAAGTGCTCGCACCGCGACCTGTGCCGGTCGACCGCAACCGTGCCTGGGCTGCGCTGCAGCGCGACAAGAAGTCAGAGCATGGTGAGCTACGACTCGTGCTGCTGGACGACGACGGGCCGGTTGTCGCGGCGCGCCCCGAGGCTGAAGTTCGCACGGCGCTGAACGAGTTGATCGCGGATTAGAGTGCGCCGATGCAGGTCGTCGTCCTGAACGGGGTCAACCTCGACGTTCTCGCACGTCGCGACCCTGCGCTCTACGGCGGTCTCTCCCTCTCCGAGCTGGAAACGCGAATCTACGAGTGGGCGTCGGAGCTCGGGTGTGCCGTACGGTGCCGGCAGACGAACCATGAGGGTGAATACGTCGAGTGGTGCCACGACGCAGTCGACACTGCCGACGGCATCATCGCCAACCCCGGTGCGTGGACGCATTACTCCTATGCGATCCGTGATGCGCTCGAGCTGCTCCAGGCGCCGATCGTCGAGGTGCACCTCTCCAACATCGAGGAGCGGGAAGAGTGGCGGCGCAAGTCCGTCATCGCCGACCTGGCGGCCAAGCGTGTCCTCGGCAAGGGGCCTGACGGTTATCGCGAGGCGCTCGAGTTCATCGTCGAGCAAGTAGGAGCGGCTCCGTGAACCCGCGAATCGAGCGCCTACGCGAGTCGCTGGAAGAGCCGCTGCTCGTCACGAACCCCACGAACATCAACTATCTCTTCGGGTTCAAGAGCTCGAACGCCGCTCTCCTCGTCGAGCGCGAGCGCGTACGGCTCTTCACTGATTTTCGCTACTCGGAGGCAGCGCGGGCGGTAGAGGGTGTCGAGTTCGAGGAGACCAAACGCGCGCTCCTGAAGGATCTCGCCGACAGGTTGTCGGGCCCGGTCGGCTTCGAGGCCGACTTCGTCTCCTACTCCGGGTACGAGACGCTTCGCGTCGGCACGATCGAGCCGGTTCCGCGCCGTGGGCTCGTCGAGCGCCTGCGCGCAATCAAGGACGACGACGAGCTCGCGTCGATCAGGCGAGCCTGCGAGATCACGGATCGGATGTTCGAGCGCCTGATCGCGGAGCCCTTCGTCGGTAGAACCGAGCGCGACGTCGCCTGGACGATCGAGAAGCTCTTCCACGACGAGGGCGCTGACGCGGTTGCCTTCGAGACGATCGTCGCCGCCGGGCCGAACTCGGCTCGTCCGCACGGCCGCGCCACCGACCGGCCGATCGGCCGCGGCGAGACGATCATCGTGGACACAGGTTGCGTCGTCGGCGGTTACGTGTCCGACTACACGCGCACCTTCACGACCGCTTTCGTCGAGGCGCCGGTCAAGCAGGCCTACGCGGTCGTGCTCGCCGCCCAGCAGGCGGGCTTCGACGCGCTGCGGTCCGGCGTCAAGGGCTTCGATGCCGATGCGGCTGCGCGACGAGTCGTCGATCAGACGGTCTTTGCCGGAACGTTTGGGCACGGGCTCGGCCATGGGCTCGGCCTCGAGGTCCACGAGGCTCCGCGCCTGTCCGTGGAGTCGACCGACACGTTGGCCGCGGGCAACGTAGTCACCGTCGAGCCCGGTATCTACATGGAGGGTCGGGCAGGCATCCGGATCGAGGACAACATCGTCGTGACCGAGGGCGGCTTCGAGAACCTAACCTGCTTTCGGAAGGATCTGATCACCGTCGAGTGATCCTGTGCCCCTACCAGCAATGCATGTCGGCATCACTGGCAGGGGCGCTAGTCTTCTGCGCCGTGGCCGAAACCGTCAACACCAATCAGTTCAAGAATGGGATGCACATCGAGCTCGACGGCGCGTACTGGCGCATCGTCGAGTTTCAGCACGTCAAGCCCGGGAAGGGCGGAGCCTTCGTCCGAACGAAGCTCAAAGGGCTCGACAGCGGTTCCGTCGTCGACCGGACGTTCCGCGCAGGTGAGAAGTTCGCACGCGTCCGTACGGAGACGAAGGAGATGCAGTATCTCTACGACGCCGGTGACGAAGTGGTCTTCATGGACACCGACACATACGAGCAGACGTCGCTGCCGCATGCCATCGTCGAGGATGCGCTCGAGTTCATGCTTCCGTCGAGCTCGGTTCAGATCATGCTGGTCAACGGCAAGCCGTCAGGTGTCCAGCTCCCTTCGTCGGTGGAGCTCGCGGTGTCCGAGACGGAGCCCGGCGTGAAGGGGGACACCGTCTCGAACGTGACCAAGCCGGCGACCCTCGAGACCGGCGCGGTGGTTCAGGTCCCGCTCTTCGTGAACCCGGGCGAGCGGATCAAGGTCGACCCGCGCGAGAAGCGGTACATCAGCCGAGCGTAGTTGCACGAGCAGCTCAGCTAGTCGGTCTCAGCTTCGATCGCGCTCAGCGCAAAATCCGCTGCTTCCTGGAGCGACATGGCTCGCCCTCGCTCGAACTCCGAGGCGAATGCTTCCGCGCTGAGCGTTGCGCGAGCCGAAGCGGTGGCAGCTTCATGCTTGCCCTGCTCGAAGGGCTCGCGGACGCTGCCCAACTCCTCGTGCAGTCGGTCGGTGGCACCGAGTAGGCGAGCAGTCTCGGACGCTCTGCCAAGCGCGGAGGTCAAGACTGCCGCCGTGTCGAGGCCCGCGGCAAAGACCATGTCAGCCCTAACCGCAAGGCTGTCCTTGAGAGCGGCGCCCACGCTTTGGCTCGCGTGCTCCAGACGACCGAGTTCGATCTCGGCCTCTGCGACATTCGCTCGCGCGAGCGCCGAGCCCCAACGATCGCCGAGCTCGCGGCGGATGTCGCTGCTTCGCCCGCAGAGTTCGACAACGCGCTCCCAGTCACCGGAGTTGAGCGCAATGTCGCCCAGATTGTTCAGGGCGATCGCGCCGTTCCAGTCATCACCCACTCGACTCGCAATCACTGCGAGCTCCTCGTACGTCACTCGTGCGCGTTCCAGATCTCTTTGCCACATTGCGGCCTTCCCGCGCTCGCGAAGCGCGTCCGCGATCCCCTGTTCATCACCAGCCTCCATGAAGGCGGCGTAAGCGGCCTCGGCATGCTGGCTCGCCGCAACAATGTCGCCTACCCGCTCCGCCGTGACGGCCCCGCACTCGTGCACCCTCCCAACCAGCGCCTTCGGCTGGGTGTCTGCAACCACAAGCGCTCGGTCGACCCACGATCGAGCCTCGAGGAAACCGCCTCGCAGCCAAAGAAAGAAGGTCAGTCCTCCGAGTAGCCGCATTGCAAGCTCCGGTGCGTCATCTAGAGCGAAGTCCATCGCAGCACGGACGTTTCCGTACTCCACCCAGATGCGGTGCGCCCATCCCTGCTGATCTGGCCCGTGGCGGAGATACGGATCTGCGCGCTCAAGGAGGGAGGCGAAGAAGTCAGCGTGCCGCAGGCGGATCGCTTCGGTCTCACCGCGGCGTTCGAGCTCCTCGGCCGCGAATTCGCGGATCGTCTCCAGCATCCAGTAACGGCTGCCCCTCTGGTCTTGGCGCCGCCTGACGAGACTCTTGTCGATCAACGACTGCAGTGAGTCGACGCCGGCGTCACAGACGGCCTCGGCCGATTCGTGGGTGCAGCCGTCGACGAAGACCGACAGCCGCACGAAGAGCTCCCGCTCGTCGGGCTCGAGCAGGTCATACGACCAGCGAATCGTCGCTCGCAACGTCTCCTGGCGGGGGTCTGCGTCACGCCCTCCCTTCAACAAGTCAAGCCGCTCACCCAGCCGCTCGAGGAGTTGCTCAGGCGTGAAGATCGAGCAGCGGGCTGCTGCCAGCTCGAGTGCAAGTGGAAGGTCGTCGAGACGGCGGCAGAGCTCCGCCACGGCGGGCGTCTCCTCGAACCACGCGTCAACCTGGCGAGCCCTGGTGAGGAAGAGCTCAGCGCCGTCGCGGGGGGTCAAGGACGGCACGGAGTAGGCGTGCTCAGCCTGAAGGCGGAGACGTTCGCGGCTGGTGACCAGTACGTTCGGCCCACTCGTCGAGAGGAGTTCGCCGATGCGCGAGGCGATCCCCGGTAGCAAGTGCTCCGCGTTGTCCAACAGCAGCAACGACCGCTTGCCCGCAAGACGTTCATCGAGCGTGTCCTCGATCGGACGACCGGGCTCCTCGTCCACGTCCAGGCTACGCGCGACGGCCGTGCCGATGAGCGCAGGGTCTCGCAGTGCGGCGAGCGGCACCCACCACACCCCGTCGGGAAAATCCTCCGCTGCATCCGCAGCGACCTGAAGCGCAAGCCGCGTCTTGCCCGTTCCGCCCGGACCAGTCAGGGTCAGCAGCCGGACGTCCGACCTCGTGAGAAGTTGAGAGGCCTCGGCAAGCTCGTCGACTCGCCCGAGAAACGGCGTCGTCGGAACCGGGAGGTTCGTCCGATAGAGCGATTTCAGGGGCGGAAATCGCTGCTCGCCCAGCTGATACACCCGCTCCGGCGCGGCCAGATCCTTGAACCGATGCTCGCCGAGATCGTGCAATCCATCGGGCTCCACGAGCGCGGCGGTCGCGGAGGAGACGAGCACCTGGCCGCCGTGTCCGGCCGCTGCGATCCTGGCGGCACGGTGGACGTCCACCCCGACGTACCCTTCTTCCGCGAGCAACGGCGTACCGGTGTGCACCCCCACACGCACCTTGATCGGACCGTCCCCCAGCGCCTCCGTCAAGTCGCGTGCAGCTCCAAGGGCGCCGGACGCAGCTGGGAACGCAACGAAGAAGGCGTCCCCCTGCGTGTCCACCTCGACGCCGTCATGTCGGAGAACCGCCTCTCGAATCGCGCGACGGTGCGAGGCGAGCGCATCCGCGTAGGGCTCAGGGCCGAGCTGATGCAGCAGCTGGGTTGAGGACTCGACGTCCGTGAAAAGAAATGTGACCGTGCCTGCTGGCAGCTCCGGCATACGGGGATGATGACGCCCTCTCCAAGCGCGGGAAGCCTCTGCGTCACATCCATCTGATTAGAAGCAGTCCTCCCGGCCGACTTTTACAGTGCCGTGGCTCTCGCTGCGGTCGACCAATTGCAGCCGTTCCCGCGAGAAGCGGTACATCTCAAGGGCCTAGGCGAGCGCGCGCTCGAGCGCGGCGGCGCCGTCTTCGAGCACCGGCTCGCCGTGCGAGACGACTACGAGCTCGATCGGAAGCTCAGCGAGGCGCTTCTGTAACTCCGGTTTCAGCTTCTGCTCGGCCCAGTCCTGTTCGCCTTTCGGGAACCAGCCCACAGGAAGCTCGACGCCGCCTCCGGGCCTACCGATGAGGAGGTCGCCCGCAATGAGTGCGCGGTGCGGCTCGAGGAAGAAGAGTGCCTCGACCCAGTCGCTCCCCTTCACGACTTCGGCATGCACGCCGGCCGGGAGCGTGCCTTTCTCCTCCGGGCGCCACAGCGTTGCCTTGTACCGCTCAAGTACGGCGGCGACACTCCGCTCGTGCCAGTGCACCGTGAGGAGCACGTGCACGGGCTTCCCGACCCGTTCGACGTCTCGGTCGAGAGCCTCCCAGAAGCGGTCCTCATCGTCCAGCGCCACAAGCGGGTCAACCATCACGAGCGCTTCCGGTAGCTCGGCGTAGACCGAGCCGACTTCCGGGCCCCAGTGCTCGGCGTGCTCCCACTCAGGGTGAGCCGCTGTCCAGCGCCACAGGCCCGGCCGGAGCTCTCGCACGTCCATCGCGGGAGAAAACCTATCGTGGCGGCGCTAGGCTCCCCGCATGCCGGCGCTTGCCGACACGACTATTCGCCTGCTCGGGCAGGAGCCACTCGCCGGGCGGCTGTCGACTGCCGAGCAGCTGAACATTGCGCGAATCCTCGATCGCGCCGGGTTCGCCTACCTCGAGGTCTCGGGTGGCGGTTGCTTCGACAGTGCTGTGCGTCGCGGTGTCTAGAGCCCCTGGGAGCGCATCCGAGCGTTGAAGGCGAACGTCGAGACACCGCTTGGCCTGGCGCTTCGAGGCCGCTTCCTCGTCGGCTCCCGGCCGGTCGACAACGACTTCATCCGCCGATTCATCGCGTCCGCCGCGGAGAACGGAATCGACGTCTTCCGGCTTCACGATCCGCTCAACGACGTTTCGAATCTCCGTGAGGCCGCCGACGCAGTCGCGACGGCCGGCGGGGAGTTCGAGGCGGGGCTCGTCTACAGCCCCGGCCGGACCGGTGAGACGGATCCGCTGATGGAGCAGGCCAGCGAGCTTCCGAACCTCGGAGCCGCGCGTGTGCTGTTGCATGACCCGACCGGCTCGTTGCAGCCGCATCGGGCGCGCGAGCTCGTCACGGGTTTGCGCGAGGCGACCGGTTTGCCGGTCGGCATCTACTGCCAGGGATCGGGTGGAAACGCGCTGGCGGCGGCGCTCGAAGCTGCGCGTGCCGGTGCCGAGCTGATGGCGTGCGCAGTGTTCCCGATCGCCCTGATCTTGCACCGTGTGTCGGGTGAGGCCTTGGCCGAGGCGCTCGCGGGGCTCGGGCTCGAGTGCGACGTCGACGTGCAGGCGCTCTGGGCCGCCTCCGACGTCGTCGACGAGCACATCGGCGACGAGCCGGTCACGCCGCTCGCACCGCGTATTGCCGCTCGCGCCGCCCAACATGATTTACCTGCAAGCCTCGTCACTGCGCTGGACTCGAACCTCCGCGCGCAGGGCGCCGGAGACCGGCTCGACGAGACGATCGAAGAGTTGATCCGAATCCGGGCCGAGGTCGGCTGGCCGCCCCTCGCTTCGCCGATCGGTCAGGTGCTCGGTTCACAGGCACTCCTGAACGTGCTCTCCTCGAGCCGCTACTCGGTTGTCGTGGATGAGCTCCGGCCGCTTGTTGCGGGCCATCTCGGAACGACTCCGGCCCCGATCGACAAGTCGATTCAGCGCGCGATCGGTCTCACCGCGGACCCCGATTCGACCGAGGACACGACGGCTCCTCCTCTGCAAGAAGTGCGGGCGCAGTCGGAAGGGCTTGCGTCGAGCGAGGAGGAGCTGCTTCTGCTCGGTCTCTTCGGCGATGATGCGGAACCACTTCTGCGGACGATCCGCGGGCGATCGAGCGGCGACGAGACGCTCGCGACCGGTGGTGTCGACCAGGCTCGCGCAGAGCGCATCCGGGAGCTCGTGCGCATCGTGCAGGAGACGGGCATCGGCGAGGTGACGATCGAGGAGTCGGGCATGCGCGTCTCCGTGCGACGGACGGAGGATCGTGAAGTCCCGGTGACGCCCACGGAATCGCTCTTCGGCGAGCCGCAAGAGGCGGAGCTCGAGCCGGTGGCACCCTCGAACGGCATAGTGCGCGTCGAGGCGCCGATGGTCGGAACCTTCTACCGGGCAGCGCAGCCCGGGGCGGACCCGTTCGTCGAGGAGGGACAGCCGATTGGCGCGGGTCAGACGTTGTGCATCCTCGAGGCGATGAAGCTCATGAACGAGGTCAAGTCCGACGTCGAAGCCGTCGTCCGCGCGATCCACGTCGAGAACGCACAGCCGGTGGAATTCGGCCAGCTTCTGTTTGAACTGGAGCCGCTGACCGGGCGTCCGCTGGACGCGCTCTAACGATGTTCTCTCGAGTGCTCGTTGCCAACCGCGGCGAGATCGCGGTGCGGGTAATCCGCGCCTTGCACGAGCTCGGCATTGAGGCCGTCGCCGTCTACTCGACTGCGGACGCAGGAACGCTACCGACGCGTCTCGCAGACCGGTCCGTCTGCATCGGACCTCCCTCGGCAACCGAGAGCTACCTCAACATCGCCTCGGTTGTGGCGGCCGGCGAGACGACCGGTTGCGAGGCCGTCCATCCGGGCTACGGCTTTCTGTCCGAGAACCCAGACTTCGTCCGTGCGTGCGAAGACAACGACCTCGTCTTCATCGGCCCCGACGCAGACGTGATGGCGCGGATGGGCGACAAGGTCGAGGCGAAGCGGGAACTGGCGGCGGCCGGGCTGCCGCTGGTGCCGGGCACCGAAGCTGTCGGAGTCGATGAAGCAGCCAAAGCTGCCGCCGAGCTCGGCTATCCGGTCCTGTTGAAGGCATCCGCGGGGGGTGGTGGGAAAGGAATGCGCCTGGTCGAGCGGGCCGATGGCCTCGAGGACGCGTTCGAGAGCGCGAGCGGTGAGGCGTTGGCGGCGTTCGGCGACGGCACGCTCTACCTCGAGAAGCTGATCACCCCGGCGCGACACGTCGAGGTGCAGGTGTTGTGCGATGCCGACGGCGGTGTACTCACGCTCGGCGAGCGCGAATGCTCGATTCAACGCCGTCACCAGAAGCTGATCGAGGAGTCCCCGTCGCCGGCACTGGACGACGCAACGCGGGAGGCGATGGAGACCGGGGTGGCGCGGGCCTGTCGCGCGATCTCGTATCTGAACGCCGGCACCTTCGAGTTTTTGCTCGCGCCCGAGGGCTCCTACTACTTCATCGAGCTGAACGCGCGCTTGCAGGTCGAGCATCCCGTCAGTGAGCTGGTGACCGGGATCGACATCGTGCGGGAACAGCTGCGGATCGCGGCCGGCGAGCAGTTGCACGAAACCGGCCGCGCGGCGCGGCGTGGGCACGCGATCGAGATTCGGCTCAATGCGGAGGACCCGGCGCGTGGCTTCGCGCCGGCGCCGGGAGTGATCGAACGGTTTCGGCCGCCGCTCGGACCGGGCGTACGCCTCGACACGCACATCGAGGAAGGGTCCGTGGTTCCGCCCTACTACGACTCGCTGATCGGGAAGCTCGTCGTCTGGGACGAAGATCGCGCGTCTGCGATCGAGCGTTCGCTTCGAGCCTTGAGCGAGCTCGAGCTCCGGGGCGTTCCGACCACGAGAGAGGCGGTGCTCGAAATCCTGGCGAGCGATGCATTTCGGAGCGGGCGGTACTCGACGAGCTTTCTCGACGAGACGCGGCTTGCCGCGGTCGGAGCGGGATGAGCTACGTCGTGCCCCAGTCGACGGGCGGCAGCATCACGGTCACGCCGGCGGCGCTTCACTCGCTCGTCGCACAGGCAGGCGACTCGGTAGAGGGCGCGCAGGTCCGGCGTGGGCGGCGCCGGGTAGACGTAGCGGTTTCGGCCGGCCATGCCCGCGTTCGCCTCGAGCTCACCGCGCGTTACGGCGCGGTGCTTCCCGACGTCGCGCGCGCTGTCCAGGAAGAGGTCACCTCCGCACTTGCGACGATGTGCGCCGTGGAGGTCGACGGGGTTGACGTGTTCGTCGAGGAAATCACGTGAGCGGCGGTCGTCGCACCGCGCGCAGGACGGCGCTCTTTCTGCTCTATCAGTGGGACGTCACCGGGCAGCCGCTTACGTCGCTGTACGAGGGGGAAATCGACGTCTACGCACGCAAGACGGCCGAGGCTGTCGCTGCGAACGCCGAGGAGTACGACCGCCGGATCACGGAGGCGGCCGAGGGCTGGACGGCAGACCGGCTCGGCGCCATCGAGCGCAACATCCTGCGGATTGCCCTCCACGAGCTGGATCGGGACGACATTCCCGACGAGGTCGCGATCGACGAGGCAGTCAATCTGGCAAAGCGCTACGCAACCGACGATGCTGCACGCTTGGTGAACGGCATTCTTGGTCGAATCGTCAGAGAGCGCGTGTCATGAGCGCCGAAGAGTCCCTAGCGCGGGCCGAGGAGCTGCTGGCTCGCCTCGAGCAGACGCGGGCAGAGCTCGAACGTCTTACCCAGGCCGACGACGCCGACAAGGCGCTCGACGTTCTGACGGAGCTCTCCGAGCTCAGCAAGGCGATCGAGGAGGAGCTCCAGAAGGCGAAGCGCGAAGCGGATGCCGGCGCAGAGCCCTGATCGCCTGCGTGCGCTTGCCGAGGGGTATCTCGGCGAACTTGCTCTGACGCCGGAGCTTCATGGGCAGGCCGACGCGGTGCGGTACGCGCTCGAGGGCGGCAAGCGAGTGCGGGCAGTGATCTGCCTCGCGACCGTCGAGGCGGCTGGCGGAGACGCCGAAGCGGGGCTTCCGGCAGCAGCGTCGCTCGAGCTCGTGCACGCGTTCTCGCTCGTCCACGACGATCTGCCGTCCCTCGACAATGACGCGGAGCGCCGCGGCCGCCCATCGGTGTGGGCCCAGTACGGCGAAGCTGTTGCAGTCCTCGCCGGCGATGCCTTGCTGGCCGAGGCATTCCGGCTTGCGCTCTCGTACCCGTTCCCGCAGGTCGGGCGCGAGCTTGCCCAGGCGACGCTCGGCATGATCGGCGGCCAGTACCTCGACGTGACCGACTCCGCGCCCGACGAAGAGACGCTGCACAGGCTCAAGACCGGTCGTCTCTTCGCAGCTTCAGTCGGCATGGCGCTCTGGGTCGCCGGCGTAGCCGTGCGTGATCAGACGCCTTGGCGCGCGTTCGGAGACGAACTCGGACTGCTCTTTCAGATCGTGGACGACATCCTCGACGGAGACGGCTACGTGCTCGTGCATGGCGAGGCGGGGGCGCGTGCATTGGCCGATGAAGCTGCGCTCCGCGCTCGCGAGCGTCTCGCCGGCATCCCTGTCGACACGTCGCAGCTCGAGGAGATCGTCGCCGGTCTCGCGACGCGCACATCGTGACGTGAAGAAGCGGCTCGACGTGCTGCTTGTCGAGCGCGGCCTTGCGGAGACCCGCTCGCAGGCACAGGCGCTCGTGATGGCCGGCCGTGTTCCCGGCTACGAAAAGCCGGGGATGCAGGTGGACGAATCCGCCGAGCTGGAAGTCGCCGTCCCGCCGCCGTACGTCTCCCGCGGCGGCGAGAAGCTCGCCAACGCGCTCGAGGCGTTCGGGGTGGACCCGGCTGAGCGCGACTGCCTCGACGTCGGCGCCTCCACGGGCGGTTTCACGGACGTCCTGCTGCAGCGAGGGGCCACGCGTGTCGCCTCGGTCGACGTCGGCTACGGACAACTGCACGAACGGCTCCGAGCCGACCCCCGTGTCTCCGTCCTCGAGCGCACGAATGCGCGCGAGCTGCGCGAGCTTCCGTTCGCCCCTGACCTCGTCGTTTGCGACGTGTCGTTCATCAGTGTTCGCCTTGCGTTGCCGGCGGCTCTCGTACTCGCCGCGCCGGGTTGGGAAGCGCTGGTGCTGGTGAAGCCGCAGTTCGAGGCGGGTCGAGCGGAAGTCGGCAAGGGAGGCGTCGTGCGTGACCCCGAGGTGCGCGCTCGGGTCGTGCGCGAAGTTGCAGAAGCGGCGCTGGGCTGGGGGGCGGAAACGTTGGGGGCCGTAGACTCCGGGCTACCGGGGCCGAAGGGCAACCGGGAAGTCTTCCTCCATCTCCAGCACCGTGAGCACCCGCAGCTCCCAGATGACATCGACGCCAAGATCGCAGCAGCGATCGTCTGACACCGTGCGCCGCGCGGCCGTCATCACGCACGGCAAGCCGGTGACGATCGGGCCGGCTCTCGAGCGTCTCGAGAAGGTCGCGCAAGAGGCGGGCGTCGAACTGCTGCTTCCGGACGAGGAGGTCGAGAAGCACGGCGTCGGCGAGCCTGAGCAGGACCTCACGGGCGCCGACATCGCCGTTGTCCTCGGCGGCGACGGGACGATGTTGCGCGCGCTGCAGCGTTTCCTCGGCACGCCGATCCCCGTCGTCGGCGTGAACTTCGGCCGCGTCGGCTTTCTCGCCTCCGTGCAGCCGAACGAGCTCGAGTCGGGCCTGTCGCGCGTGTTCGCCGGCGACTACCGCGTCGTGCACCTGACGACGCTTGAGGTCGAGGTCGACGGGTTCCGCGGTGCCGCCATCAACGATGTGGTCGTACTCAGCTCGATTCGGGGCCGAATGGTCGAGCTCTCGTGGGCTCTCGGCGGCGAAGACATGGGCGTGCAGCCGTGTGACGGGATGATCTGCGCGAGCCCGGCGGGGTCGACTGCCTACAACCTTTCGAACGGCGGCCCCGTTCTGGCGCGCGGGCTCGACGCAATGGTGGTCACTTTCATCGCCCCGCATTCGCTCCACGCGCGCCCGCTCGTCGTCCCCCGGGGCATCGACCTCGAGATCCGCAATCAGACCCTCGACGTCAACGTGACCGTCCTCGTCGACGGCCACCTCCTCGCGGATGTCGGCCACGGCTCGCCGATCTCGATCCGGCTGGCAGAACAGCGAAGCCTCCTCGCCACGCTCCCCGAGGCCACCTTCTTCAGGCGCTACCGGGACACCTTCGGTTCCTGATTCCAGGCCCGGATCCGGCGCAGACGCGTGCGCCTTCTGGGGCTAGGCTCGACGGCAGGGGAGGGAGGTGGGGTGTCCCGAGGCTAGACGCGTCTACCTTTAAAGGGCGTGGGATTCGCGGACGATGGTGCCGCGCCGCCGCGCCGCTTACCATCTCGACGGCACCATGCTCCGCCGCCTCCGCATCGAGAACCTCGTCCTCATCCACGAGGCCGAGCTCGCCTTCGCCCCCGGGCTCAATGCCATCACCGGGGAGACCGGCGCGGGGAAGACGATTCTGGCGCAGGCGATCGGGCTCCTGCTCGGCGCGAAGGGCGACGCGGCCTACATCGGCCCTGACGGGTCGGAGGCCTACGTCGAGGCCGAGCTCGATCTCCCGCCTGGGTTGCTCGAGGAGGAGGAGTTCGAGTCGTTCGCGGAGCTTCGTCCCGAGGACGAGGAAGGGCTGCTCGTCGCCCGCCGGGTCTTTGCCGACGGGCGGACTCGCGCGTATGCCTGGGGGCGCGGCGCGGCCCGCGAGGACCTCGCCGTAGCCGGGGAGCGGCTGATCGCGATGTCGGGACAATTCGAGCAGCGCCGGCTCGGCCGGCCTTCGTACCAGCTCGACGTGCTCGACTCGTTCATCGGCGACGACCAGCTGAAGCTGCGCGCCGAATCGCGTATCGCCTGGCGTGAGCTCCTTGCCGCGAGGCGACGGCATGACGAGCTGCAAACGGGCGCTGTCGCCGCGGAGGCACGCATTGCGGAGTTGCGTGCTCTCGTGGAAGACACGACAGGGTTCGAGCCTGACACGGAGGAGTCGTTGCGCGCGAACCGCGAGCGGCTTCGCCACATCACCGAGCTCGCAGAGGGAACCGCGGCAGCGGCCGACGCTCTCGCTCCCGACGAGGGCGACGGTGCGGCGGGGCTCGTCGCAAACGCGGAGCGCGCGCTTGCGCCGATCGAGTCGTTGGCGCCGGAGCTCGCGCGTGCCGGCGACGAGCTGCGGGACGCCGAGCTGCGCCTGCGGGAGGCGGCGAGTGAGCTCCGCGGCTTTCTGACGACGCTCGAGGCCGAGCCCGGGAGGCTCGAGCAGCTCGAAGCGGAGCTCGATCGCATCGCCGACGCCAAGCGCCGATTCCGCGCGGCGTCCTACGAGGAGTTGCTCGCACGGGCAGCGGCCGCCCGAGCGGAGCTCGAGGCGATCGACGAGGGATTCGATCCGGCAGCTGCGGCCGCGAAGGCGCTGGCCGTTGCAGAGCAGAACGTCCGGGAGCTCGCCGACGCGCTCCGCGCCGCGCGCCGCGACGCGGCACCTCGCTTCGCGGCGGCCGTCGCGCAAGAGCTCGTAGGCGTCGGGATGGGGGAGGGCGAGTTCGTCGCAGCGCTGCGCGACCGTGATGCCGCCTCGAGCGGCTCCGACGAGGTCGCATTCCTCGTCCGGCCGAACCGCGGACTACCGCTCGCACCCGTTGCGGAGACCGCCTCGGGAGGCGAGCTGTCGCGAATCGCGCTCGCGATCGCAGCCGTTGCCGGAGGCGACACGATGGTGTTCGACGAGATCGACGCGGGGGTCGGCGGTGAGACGGCGCACCGCGTCGCCGAGACGCTCCGACGGCTCGCCGAACGAGCGCAGGTCATTACGATCACCCACCTCCCGCAGATCGCGAGCGTCGCCGATCGTCACTTCCGCGTCGAGAAGATTCCCGGCGACCCGACGCATACGCGCATCCAGCTCCTCGACGAAGGGGAGCGCCGCGACGAGTTGCAACGCATGCTCGGCGGCCGCGAGTTCCTTTCGAGCGTGAGCAAGTGATCTTCCAATGAGTTTCGTCGAGCTCACCGGCCCCGCCAAGCTCGACCGCCGGACGAAGAATCTCGTCAAGCGTCTTTCCGCCGACGACATCGCGATCATCGACCACACCGATCTCGACCGCGTGTCTGCGGAGGCACTGCTCGAGTCCGGCGTCCGCGTCGTCGTCAACGTCGCCGAGTCGCAGTCAGGACGTTTCCCCAACCCGGGACCGCTCGCGCTCGTGCGCGGGGGAATCCGCCTCATCGACGTCGACGGCGCCGACATCTTCGACGACGTGCACGAGGGCGAGCTTCTGACTGTGCGGGGCGCAGGGCTCTACCGCAACGGCACCTGTCTCGCCGCAGGTCGTGTGCTCGAGGAGCGCGAGCTCGAGAGCGCACTCGCCGAGCAGCGAGGCCGCGTGACCGAAGCCCTCGAGGCTTTCGCCGAGAACACGATGCGCTACCTGCGCGAGGAAGGCAAGCTGCTCGCCGAAGGGATCGATTTCCCGGCGATCACGACGCGCTTCCGGGACCGGCACGCGCTCGTCGTTGCACGTGGTCCCGGTCACAAGCGCGACCTGCGCATGGTCCGGCCGTACATCCGCGACTTCAAGCCGGTGCTGATCGCCGTCGACGGCGGTGCCGATGCACTCCTCGAGGCGGGCTACAAGCCGGACGTGATCGTGGGCGACATGGATTCGCTGTCGGACGAAGCTCTTTGCTCCGGTGCCGAGCTGCTCGTCCACGGCTACCGCGACGGGCATGCACCCGGGGAGGAACGGGCGCAGCAGCTCGGCGTTGCGTACGAGGTCGTGCGAGCGACGGGGATCAGCGAGGACATCGCGCTGCTCCTGGCCTACGAGAAAGGGTCCGAGCTGATAGTCGCCGTGGGGACGCACTTCAACCTGATCGAGTTCCTCGAGCGAAACCGTGACGGGATGTCGTCGACGTTCGTCACCCGGTTGAAGGTGGGCGAGATCCTCATCGACGCCAAAGGCGTTTCCCGGCTCGCGAGCCGGCAGGTCGGGATCTGGCCCCTCGTCTTCTTCGCGCTCGCCGGCCTGGGGGCGATCGCCGTCGCCATCCTGGTTTCACCGGCGCTGCGGCACCTGATCGAGTACATCGCGCTGCGCCTTCGCGACCTGCTCGGCATCGGTTGAAACTACTCTTCCGCCATGCCCCGAGCCTCGGCCACGCGAGAGCTGCTCGCCTCGCGTGAGGAGGTCTGGGCGTTCCTCGCCGAGCCGCACCACTTTCCCGACTGGTGGCCAGACGTCGCCGCCGTCGAACCGGACCGGCGCGGCCTGGCCGAGGGCGCGCGCTGGCACGTGCACGGCAAGGACCAGCCGGCGCTCCTGCGGCGCTCTGCGTCGAGCGGAATGCTGCTGGTAACGGCGGTGCGACCTCTCGAACGCTTCGGCTGGACGCTCAGCGGTGATCACATCGATGCGGAGCTGCGACTCGAGGAGAAAGGCCCGAACCGGACGATCGCGACCCTCGACGTGCAGGCGCCCTGGCTGTACGGGTTCAGCAAGTCCCTTCCGCGCAGGGCGTTAGCCCGGTTGCACGCCTTGTGCCAGACTGGCGCGGAGCTCTAAGCCGCTCGCCCCCTCATGTTCGATCTCCGCTACCACGTCGCGTCACTCGCCGCGGTCTTCTTCGCGCTCGTGATCGGCATCCTCGTCGGTGTCGCGCTCGCGTCGCACGGCCTCGGGAACACCGAGCGCAAGCGCCTCGAGGAAGACCTGCGTCGCTCCGAGAACCAGGCCGATGTGCTCCGAAGCCAGGTGGACTCACTAAGCCAGGCAGGTTCTGCCGACCACGCCTTCGTCGATGCGACGTACAAGAGCGTCGTCGCGAATCGACTGAAGGGGAAGAGGGTCGCCGTGCTCTTCGTCGGCTCCTCGAGCGACGATCGCCGCTCGAAGATCACGCAGGCGCTGGCCGATGCGAACGCCGGCTCCACACTGCGATTCACGGCGGTCAAGGTCCCGGTCGATCCGAGCTCGCTCGAGAAGCTGCTCGGGAAGAAGCCGTTCCTCGCGCACTACGCCGGTCCGGAGGAGCTCAAGAACCTCGGTCAGGCGCTGGGGCAGGAGTTCGTCGCGGGGAAGGACACTCCGTTGTGGAACGCACTTCGGAGTCAAATCGTCGAGGAGACGATCGGGCCGTCGAAGAGACCCGCTGACGGGGTCGTGATCGTCCGCACGGCGAAGGCGCAGACCGGTCCGACCGCCGTCTTCCTCAAGGGTCTTTACGCAGGCCTCTCGGACGTAGGTGTTCCGGTGATCGGTGTGGAGGGCACGAAGGACGACGGCTCCTCGCTCAAGGCATTTCACGCCGCGGGCCTCTCCACTGTCGATGACGTCGACCTGCAGTTCGGAAAGCTCGCACTCATCGCCTTGCTTGCCGACCCTGCGTTGAGCGGCGACTTCGGCACGAGGGCAGGGAAGCCGCGCTTGCCGCCCATCGCACCGTTGCCCCAACAGGCGGCCGGTGGATGAGCCGCTGAAGATCCTCGTCCCCGCGCGCGACGAGGAACACGTCATCGGGAAGACCGTCGCGACCCTGCGGCGGACGTTTCCCGACGCCGAGGTGATCGTGGCCGACGACGGCTCGCGCGACGGCACGGCAGACGCAGCAGAGGCCGCGGGTGCGATCGTCTTGCGGCTCCCACGCCGGGGAAAGGGCCAGGCGCTGTCCGCGGCCGAGCGCGCTGCCCCGCCCGGCGCGCTCCTCCTCTGCGATGCAGATCTCTCGGGAGAGCTCGCGCCGCTGCTCGAGGGCGGCGGCGATCTCAACGTCGCGGCGTTCGCGAAGCGTGAAGGGGGAGGCTTCGGGCTCACGAAACGCCTCGCACGAATCCTGATCGAAGTCTTCGCAGGCTTCGAGGCGCGTGAGCCTCTTTCCGGCCAGCGGGCACTGTCTCCCGCTGCGCGGCGAGCCTGCTTCCCGGTCGCCGCCGGCTTCGGCTGCGAGGTCCGCATGACGATCGACGCCGCACGCTCGCACCTTTCGGTGCGCGAAGTCGAGCTGTCGCTGAGACATCGCCCGACCGGGCGGAACCTGCGCGGCTTCGTCCACCGGGGAAGGCAACTCCGCGACACGCTCTACGCCTGCGGCCCGCTCGGCGTGAACTTCCGCGGGCTGCGCCTGCCGCTCGTCGGCTGGAAGGTGGGCGTCACGAGTGGTCCGGCCGTCGCAGCGGTCGCGGCCCTCGGTGCCGCCGACGATATGTGGAGCGGGCCCGAGCGCGGCTTCCGTGCGCATCTCGTTTCCGGCCGGACCACCGGCATCCTCAAGCTGGTCGGTATCCCAGCCGTGGGCCTGGTGGCCACCCGGAAGCTCTCGGGTGCCCTGCTCGTCGGGCTCGCGGCGAACGCTCTGAATCAGCTCGATACCCGGCCCGGGCGCGCACTCAAGGCGTACCTCGCGGCGGCTGTCCCGCTCGACGCTCCGGTTGGAGTCGCCGTCCTCCTGCTCCCCTACGATCTTCGTGAGATGGCGATGCTCGGGGACGCGGGGTCGAACGCGCTCGGTGCGCTGCTAGGCTTGAATTCCGTGAAGCGATTCACGGGACGAGGCCAGTGGGTAGCGATCGGCGCCCTCGCCGGCCTCACCATCATTGGAGAGCGGACCTCGATTGGGGCGTGGATCGAACGCACGCCCGGTCTCGCCTGGATCGACCGGCTGGGACGATCGTGAGCTCCTCGAGTCGCCCGACGAAGTACGTCTTCGTGACGGGCGGGGTGGTGTCGGCGCTCGGCAAGGGCATCGTCGCGGCGTCACTCGGCCGGTTGCTGAAGGCACGTGGCCTGCGAGTGCAGGCGCAGAAGTTCGACCCGTACCTGAACGTCGACCCGGGCACGATGAGCCCGTTCCAGCACGGCGAGGTGTTCGTGACGGAGGACGGAGCCGAGACGGATCTCGACATCGGCCACTACGAGCGCTTCATCGACGAGAACCTGACACGTGCGGCGAGTCACACCGCCGGAGCGATTTGGGACGCGGTGCTGCGAAAGGAGCGCAAGGGCGAGTTCCTCGGTGCGACCGTGCAGGTGATTCCGCACATCACGAACGAGATCAAGTCGCGCATCCGTGCGAGTGCAGTGTCGACGCCGACCGATGTCGTGATCAGCGAGATCGGCGGGACGGTCGGCGACATCGAGTCGCTGCCGTTCCTGGAGGCGATCCGCCAGTTCCGACGTGAGGTCGGAGCCGAGAACGTGCTCTATCTCCACATCACGCTCGTCCCGTTCCTCGAGGCGGCCGGCGAGCTGAAGACGAAGCCCACACAGCATTCTG
>Ga0207708_10000358_pt1 | contig 35755 bp, 31 predicted proteins | sample KBSK5101metaG_FD_184340 | JGI IMG/M metagenome (GOLD analysis project Ga0207708, IMG submission 184340) | Corn, switchgrass and miscanthus rhizosphere microbial communities from Kellogg Biological Station, Michigan, USA - KBS K5-10-1 metaG... | ecosystem: Host-associated > Plants > Roots >... | reverse complement strand
GCTCACTTCTTGAACTTCACCACCTTCTGCCGCTGCTCGCCGAGGCCGTCGATGCCGAGGGTGACCACGTCACCGGCCTTGAGGAATTTGGGTTCCGGCTTCATGCCGAGGCCGACGCCAGGCGGCGTGCCGGTGATGATGACGTCGCCCGGCTCCAGCACGAAGAACTGCGAGCAATACCAGACGAGGTGCCGGCAATCGAAGATCATGGTCTTGGTGTTGCCGCGCTGGCGCTTCTCGCCATTGACGTCGAGCCACATGTTAAGGCCCTGCGGGTCCTTGATCTCGTCTTTGGTCACCAGCCAAGGGCCGAGCGGCCCGAACGTCTCGCAGCTCTTGCCCTTGACCCATTGTCCGGCGCGCTCGATCTGGAACGCGCGCTCCGACACGTCGTTGGCCAGGCAATATCCGGCGACCACGTCCAGAGCCTTGTCTTTGGACAGGTAACGCGCGCGCTGGCCGATGACGATGCCCAGTTCGACCTCCCAGTCGAGCTTGGTGGAACCCTTTGGAATGATCGTGTCGTCGTTCGGCCCGCAGATGCAGGAACTGACCTTGTTGAAGATGATCGGCTCCTTCGGAATCGCCATCCCGGCCTCGGCGGCGTGATCCGAATAGTTGAGCCCGATGGCGATTAGATTGCCGACTCCGCCGACGCAGGCGGCGAGGCGGGGACTGCCGCGAACGAGCGGCAGTTTCTCGATCGGGGCCTTGCGGATTTTGGCGAGGCCTTTGGGCGACAGCGCGTCCCCCGCGAGATCGGGCACCACCTTCGAGAGGTCGCGAATACCCCCTTTGGAGTCGACGATTCCCGGCTTTTCGCGGCCGTGCGGGCCGAAGCGGACGAGCTTCATGGGAGCACTCTCTCCTTGATGATCTGAAGGCAGTCGGATGCAGGGGGCGATCATGCGTCGGACGCCTGCGGCTAGCAAGCGAGGTGCTTGCGCCCGTACTTCCAGCAGTGTGTCACATAGGGATCTCATGCGATCCATAAATGTTGCTTATATGCAACATCGGCAGATTGATCACTCAAACCGGGTCGATTATACGATTTTTACGTTTGCAATCCGACCGAGCTCCGGACAGTATTACCTCATGCACCTAGCCCGTGCGCCTAGCTGCAAGCGACAGGGGCTCAGGGAGCGACACGAAGGCGAGCCCGACCCTTGGGATCTTGCCGGGCCAGTTTTAGAAGCTTGGGGGGTGCGACGAGGCCGGCGAAAGCCGGCCTTGTTCGCATTTGGGGCTCTTACATCGCGCCCGGGAACGCACCACCGTCGATCAGAAGGTTCTGGCCGGTGATGTAACCGGCTTGCGCCGAGCACAGGAAGGCGCAGGCCGCGCCGAACTCGTCCGGGGTGCCGAATCGCTTGGCGGGGACCGTGGCGATGCGCTCGGCCTTGGCCTGATCGGCCGAGATGCCGCGATTCTTGGCGTTCGCTACGATGTTCGACTGCAGTCGATCGGTGTCGAAGGTACCGGGCAGCAGGAAATTGATGGTGACGTTGGATCCGGCGACCGAGCGCGCCACCCCGGCCATGAACGCGGTCAGACCTGCGCGCGCACCGGAGGACAGGTCGAGACCAGAGAGCGGCATCTTTACCGAGCCCGAGGTGATGTTGACGATGCGGCCGAATTTCCTGGCGGTCATGGGATCGATGACCTTCTGGGTAAGCTCGACCGCGACCACCATGTTGGCGATCACCCCATCCAGCATCTGTGCCCGCGTGAGCTGGCGGAAGTCCCGGAACGGGGGGCCCGCGTTGTTGTTCACCAGGATGTCCGGCTCCGGACAGGCGCTCAGCAGCGCCGCCTGGCCTTCGGGGGTGGCGACGTCGGCCTGCACGGCGGTCACCTTGGCGCCGGTTGCCTGGCGAAGCTCGGCCGCGGTCTGCTCCAGCGCCTTGCCGTCCCGCCCATTGATGGTCACGTCGCAGCCCGCTTCCGCCAGGGCGCGCGCACAGGCGCGGCCGAGCCCGCGGCTCGAGGCACAGACGATGGCCTTGCGGCCGGCAATTCCGAGGTCCATGGCATGTCCGATGGTTAGGGAGGATGGCGCAGGATTGTACACCGTCGCGCCCGCGCGATGTCCAGACGTTCCTCGGTCGCTGCGCGCGCGGCCTAGATCGCGCCCCGCGACTCGACTGTCTGCATCTGATTGCCGCGCCACACGAAGCCGCGGCCAAGCCAGCCGCCGATCCAGATTGGCGGCAGCAGGATATCCCGTAGCATCCAGGCGAGCGGGGAACGCGCGGTCAAGTGCCAGCCCGCCATGCCTGCCAGCGCGGCCTCAGCGCCATACCAGATGGTCGCCAGAGCAACCACGCCGGCCACCGGCCAGTTCACTGCGGCCAGGACCCAGGCCAGGGCGAGGAGCGGCCCGAGCCCGCCCGACAGGATTTCTACTGCGTAGCAGTTCCTGAACGATGCCTGCCGCAGCCGCGCCCAGCGTAACTGGCGCGCCCACACCTCCGTGGCGGATCGGTATCCGAGCGGCTGCTCGAACGGCGCATCGACCAGGCGGACGCGTAGACCGGCGGCACGGACCAGCTTGGTGGTGGCGGCATCTTCCGCCGGTTCGGCCGCGAGCAGTCGAATGCCGCCGGCGGCCTCGATCTGGCTACGCCGGTAGAGCATCGATTTGCCCTGGGCAAAGCCGAAGCCGAACGCGGCGGCGGCATACTGCCAGCGCACCTGATAGGTATTGAGGAAGGCGCATTCGAGCTCCGCCCAGAAGCCTTGCGGGCGGCAGCCGACCGGCGGTGAGGTCACGACGCCGGTGTCCGCACGCCAGGCCGCGAGCAGGCGTTCGATGTAGTCGCGTGGCATCAGGACATTGCTGTCGGCCATGACGATTCGATCGTAGGCCGCGGCGCTCCAGCCCTTGCAGACATTGTTCAGCTTCGGGTTTTCGCTGATGGAGTCGTTGCCGATCAGCAGCCGCGCGGGGACATGCGGATGGTCGGCGATGAGGCGTCGAACGAGGGGCAGCGCGGAATCGTTGGCCGCAGCCGCGCAGAAGATGATCTCGTAACGCGGGTAATCGAGATCGAAGGCCGAGCGCAGCGTATCCTCGATGTGGTTTTCCAGTCCGCAGACCGGCCGAACCAGACTGACGCCGGGTATGCCGAGCGCCGCGCCGGCGGCGCCTCCCAGGCATTCCTTGCCATAGTGAAGTCCGCGTCTGCGGAGGAAGCGCGTCAAACCCAGCACGCCCAGCGCGGTTTTCCCTCCCGACCGAACGGAGACGGGTCTCCGTTTGCGGCAGCGGCGCGCTGCGATCAGAATGCTGCCGATGTGAGCAGCGGTCGCGAGGATGCAATACGCTCCGACAACCCAGATCGTGATCGACATGGGCGAGCTATGTCACGAGCGCAGTGACATGCGTGTGACGCGCGGCGTTCCCGACAGTCATGACCGCGAGACACATCGGCACGTGCCCGCCGCAGCGATTCGCAGCGGCGGCGGGCGGCTGCAGTTGACTGCGTGAGCGATCACGAAACTGATATTGTCGCTCGAGTGCCCTTGCCGGGCAGGCCATCGCGGCCTACCGTCGCTGCGATGCAGCAGCCATTGCACTACCCGGCTCTGCCGACCGCCGCTGACGTCGATGCCGCCGCGCAGCGGCTGGCGGGTATTGCCTTGCGCACGCCGCTGGTGACCTCGCCGGTGCTCGATGCGCTCACCGGCGCACGGATATTTTTGAAAGCGGAAACCCTGCAGCGCACGGGTTCGTTCAAGTTTCGCGGTGCCTACAACAAGGTATCATCGATCCCGCTGGCGGAGCGCGCCGGCGGCGTCGTGGCGTTCTCCTCGGGCAACCACGCCCAGGGCGTCGCCGCGGCGGCACGCCTCCTCGGCATGCCGGCGGTAATCGTCATGCCTGCCGATGCGCCGCGTCCAAAGCGGGAGCGCACCGCGGCGCTCGGCGCCGAGGTGGTGCTTTACGACCGGGCGCGGGACGACCGCCAGGTGATCGCGCGCGAGATCGCGGCCGAGCGTCATGCCGCTCTGGTGCCGCCCTATGACGATCCGCTCGTGATCGCGGGGCAGGGCACCACCGGGCGCGAGATCGTCGAGGATCTCATGGCGCAGGGGCTGGTGGCCGACGTGGTGGCAGTGACGGCCTCGGGCGGCGGGTTGATCGCGGGAATTGCGTTGGCGGTTAAGGCGCGCATGCCGCAGACGCGACTCTATACCGCGGAGCCCGAGGGCTTCGACGATCACGCCCGCTCGTTCAAGAGCGGGCAGCGCGAGCGAAACCCCGCGCTCACCGGCACCATCTGCGATGCGTTGATGGCGCAGACGCCCGGCGAGCTCACCTTCGCGATCAATCGCACGCTGGTGGGAGGCGGTGTCGCCGTCAGCGATCAGGAGGTGACGGCTGCGGTCGCTTTTGCCTTTCGCGAGCTCAAGCTCGTCGTCGAGCCGGGCGGTGCGGTTGCGCTGGCCGCGCTGCTGTCGGGGAAGATCGACGTGAAGGGCAAGGTCGCAGTCGCGGTCCTCTCGGGCGGCAACGTCGATCCGGAACTGTTCTATCGTCTGGTGGCCTAGAGGATGGCGCGGGCACGCGTGAACTTCGGAATCGGGACGTTAGACTGAAGACAGACGACAGAAGCCAATGCACGGACGGCAGCGTCGCAACTCCGGACCGGCATCGCTTTTCATTCGAGCCCGGCGCGGCGTTCGCGTGGCGGCTGGCGCTGTTTTACGCCGCGCTGTTCGTTGCGCTTGGCGTGCAATTGCCTTTCCTGCCGGTCTGGCTCGCGGCCAAGGGCCTCGATGCCGACATGATCGGACTCGTGTTGGCGATCCCGATGATCGTGCGCGTGTTCGCGATCCCGCTCGCGACCCGGCACGCCGACCGGCACGATGCCTTGCGCATGGCGATCGTGATCGCGGCCGCCGGAGCGGTCGTAGGCTACGGCGTGGTCGGGATAGCCCAGGGCGCCGCCACCATCGCGGCGGCGTTCGTGTTCGCCTCGATGTTCTACACGCCGATCATGCCGCTGGCCGACGCCTATGCGCTGCGCGGGCTCGCTCGCGTCGGCCGCGCCTACGGTCCGGTGCGGATGTGGGGCTCGGCCGCGTTCATCGCCGGCAGTTTCGGCGCCGGCGTCCTGCTCGATGTCGCCCCCGCGCGTGACCTGATCTGGCTGATCGTGGCCGCCGCGGTGATCACCGCCGCCGCCGCCTGCGTGCTGAAGCCGCTCGCCCCACATGCAGGCAGCGCGCGGGCAGCAGAATTGTCATCCGCCAGCGGCATTTGGCGCGACCCGGCCTTTCTCGCGATGGCGGCGGCCGCCAGCCTCATCCAGGCGAGCCACGCGGTCTTTTACGGCTTCTCCGCCCTCGACTGGCGGGCAAGCGGTCTTGACGGCGCCGCGACCGCAGCCCTCTGGGCGCTCGGCGTCGCGGCCGAAATCGTGCTGTTCGCGATCTCCGGGCGCCTCCCGATCGCGCCGACGACGCTGCTGCTGGCGGGCGCGGCCGGCGCGGTCATGCGCTGGGGCGCGATGGCATTCGATCCTCCCGCCATCCTGCTGCCGCCGCTGCAATGCCTGCACGCGCTGTCGTTTGGCGCGTCCCATCTCGGCGCGCTCGGCTTCATCGCGCGCACGATACCGCCCAAGCTCGGCGCCACCGCCCAGGGCTACCTCGCCGTCGCGCTCGGCCTGGCGATGGCGGCATCGATGGCACTGGCGGGCGTGCTCTACGCGCGCTGGGGGAGCCTCGCCTATGGAGCGATGGCGGCCCTTGCCGTTGCCGGCGGCGTTTGCGCCCTCGCTGCTCGCCGGCTGGCATCGAGAGGCGTTTGAATCGCAGATGGGTTTGGACCGCTGCGGCGGACTTCGGGCCGTGGATCATCGCAGGTCGGGTACATCGCCGTGAGTTCGCGGCCGCTCAGAAACATCATGTGCGGAGTGAGACCGCCGCGCCGTGCGATCCAGCTGCGCACATGCTCGGGGTAGATGTCCATCAGGAGCTTGGTGGCCTCCTGGCTCGGCACCGGGTGGCCGTCGTCGCCGGGATGCCACGCTGCGTGAAATCCGAGCCGCGCCCGGGGTGTCACGCAGATGCGCTCACGCGGGATCACGCCGAGTACCATGGTGCACGCTGACAGGCAGGGCCCGTCGATGATGACGCGCTCGCCCGAGCCGCGCAGCGCCACCAGATTTTCGAGATAAGGTCCGATCTGCCCTCCTGGATCCGACTTGATGCGCACCGCCCCCTGCGCAGTCGACATCATCAGCGCCGCCGTGACGGCGCCGGCCAGAACAGCAATTTTCATGCGTTCCCCTCTCCGTGACCCCGGCGCGTCCCCTGCAGGGACAGCACCGCCCGCCTAATCATTGAAAATCAAATGTGGGGTAAATGTGGAATCCCGGGAATCCGGCACGAAACCTGCCCTACGCGCTTACCGGGCGGTGTCGATAAAACCGGAGGTCAGCTGCATTTCACGTGGCCGCCATCATTCGCGGGGAAGGGCGGCTATTCGAGCTTGGCGCCCGAGTCCCTGACCAGAGCGGCCCATTTCGGGGCTTCGACCGCGATGAAGGCGGCGAAGTCCTGCGGGGATCCGACCTTCGCCTGCGCGCTGAACCTGGCGAAGTTCGCGCTGATCTCGGGCGACTGGAGGGCGTCGTTGACGGCCGCGTTGAGCTTGCTCACGATCGATGCCGGCGTGCCCGCGGGGGCGAGCACGCCGGTCCAGGATGCGGATGGAAATCCGCTGTACCCGTTTTCGAGCATCGTCGGCACATCCGGCAACGCGGGCAGGCGCTGCGGGCTCATCACCGCCAAGGGTCTGACCTTGCCCGATTGAATGTGCGCGAGGAGGGTGGTGGCGCCCTCGATGGTCATGTGCATCTGGCCCGCGAGCAGATCCGTCATCGCCTGGGCCGCGCCCTTGTACGGGATGTAATAGATGTCGGCGCCGGTCGTGACCTTGAACAACTCTCCCACCAGATGCGGAGGCGTTCCGATGGTGGCCCCGAAATTCAACTTCCCGGGATTGGCCTTGGCGTAGGCGATGAACTCGCTCAACGTATTCGCCGGCACTGCGGCTGCGACGCCGAGCACGAACGGGACGCGCGAGACCAGCGCCACCGGCGCGAAGCTCTTGATGGGATCGTATTCGACGTTCTTGTAGAGCGCCGGCGCGATGCCCAGCGTCGCCGAACTGCCGTACAGGAGCGTGTAACCGTCGGGGTCGGCGTTCGCCACCGCCTTGCTCGCGATGGTGCCGCCGGCACCCGGCCGGTTATCGAGGACGACCTGGCCAAAATTTGCCGAGACATGCTGGGCAACGAGACGGGCAACGTAGTCGGTCGGCCCGCCGGGCGGGAATGGCACGATCAAGCGGATCGGCCGGTCCGGATACGATTGTGCCGGATGCGATTGGGCGGCGGCGGGACCGCTCGCAGTCAGGACGAGCGCGATGGCGGCCGCGACCAGCAGGTTCGTTCTGGACATGACGGCGCCTCACGGATCCGGCGCGAAGGTATCGCCTCTACTGGAGCTAAACTAGAGCTAAGCTGCGGACATAAGCTTCACATACTCCCGCCGAACCGCAGCTTCGGTGATCGCCTCGGCGTCCTCGGTCCAGTGCTTTGAACCGCAGTGGTCGCAGACCCCCAGCGGGATCGTGACGCTGCAGGAGACATACCCCTTGTCCGTCCGCTGCCGGAACGCGATCTGGCGGAAGTATCGAGTGACATGGCCGCTTTGGCAAAAATTGCAGCAGTCCTGGTTGCTTTGCTCGGACATAGGTCGCTCGAGGTTTGAGGTGAGCCTCCGGCTCCGCTCTGCATCAGCGTGTCCGGACGCCCATTGGTCGCCCGTTAAGACGTCGTGCGTTCAACTCCCGATAGGGAAATCTGGTTTCGTCGAGCGCAAAAACGGCTGCAATTGGGTTTCGAGGGACAAGGAACGTGTTTCGACCGGACGATCGTATGGGTCCCGGGCGAGGCGCGATCGCTGCGCATTTCGCCGGACGCATTGTCATTCGACCTTGATATTCGCTGCCTTCGCGACATCCGCCCATTTCTTCGTCTCCGCGGCGAGAAACGCGGCGAAGTCCTGTGCCGATCCGGCCTTTGCTTCCACCTGAAATTTCGCCAGCGTCGCTTTCATCTCGGCCGAACCCAGGCCGGCGTTGATAGTGGCGTTGAGCTTGCTGACGATGTCGGGCGGCGTTCCCAGCGGAGCCAGCACCGCCGTCCAGAAGCTCATAAGAAAATCGATCCCACTCTCCACCATGGTGGGGACTTCAGGCAGGTCCGGATTGCGCGACGCGCTCGACACCGCAAGTGCCTTGAGCTTGCCCTCGCGGATGAGGGGTAGGAGCGAACCGGTGGCGTCGAAATTCATCTGGATCTGTCCCGCGACGAGATCGGTGAAAGCCGCAGCCGCGCCCTTGTACGGGACGTAGACGATGTCGGTGCCGGTCAGCATCGTGAACAAGCCCCACGCCATGTGCGGCGGGGTGCCGACGGTCGCGCCGTAATTGAGCTTGCCCGGATTGGCCTTGGCATAAGCGACCAACTCTTGCACGCTATTGATCTGCAACGTTGGCGATACCACCAGCACCATCGGTCCACTCGACACGGTCGCGACCGGGACGAAATTCTTGTTCGGGTCATAGTCGAGATTCTTGTAGAGCGCCGGCGTGATCGCGAGCGGTCCCGAGGAGGCGAACAAGAGCGTATAGCCGTCGGGCTCTGCCGTTGCCGCAGCCCGCATTCCGATCGAGCTGCCGCCGCCGGCGCGGTTCTCGATATAGACGTTTTGCCCGAGACCCGTGGACATGTGCTGCGCGACCAACCGGCCCATCGTGTCGATCGGCCCGCCGGGCGGGAAGGGCAGGATCATCTTGATCGGCCGCGTCGGATAGGACTGCGCCACGGCCTCGACAGCGTTGAGGCCGATCGCGGTGGTCACCACTGCAGCCAGAAAAGCTCGTTTGCCGATCATGTTTGCTCCGCGTGCTGTTCATTCGACCTTGATGCTGGCGCTTCGCGCCACGGTCGACCATTTTTGTGTCTCGGCGGCGAGAAAGGCACCGAAGTCCTCCGGCCGGCCCGGCTGAACCTCCGCGCCGAGCTTGGCGAAAGCCGCGGTCACCTCCGGCGCGACCAGGCTTTCGTTGATCGCTGCATTGAGCTTGCCGATGATGTTCTCGGGGGTGCCGGCCGGAGCAACCACGCCGATATAGGTCAACACCACGTAGTCCGGCACGCCGCTCTCCATCATCGTCGGCACGTCGGGGAGAAGCGCGTTGCGCCGTTCACTCGATACCGCGAGCGCCCGCAATGCGCCGTCCCGCAGCAGTGGAAGCGTGCCGCCGATGTCCCCGAAGAACATTTGCACCTGCCCGCCCAGCACGCCGGTCACGGCCTCGGAGGCGCCCTTATAGGGGACGTGCACGATATCGACGCCGGTCCTCAGCTTGAACAATTCGGCCGCGAGGTGAGTGGCATTGCCGTGCCCGGCCGAGCCGTAGTTGAGCTTGCCGGGATTCGCCCTGGCGTGGGCCACGAGCTCGGGGACCGATTTCGCCGACAATGCGGGATGAACGACGAGCACCTCGTAGTTCTGCGAGATCTTGGCGACGGGGGAGAAGACCTTGCTCGGGTCGTAATCGCGATTGTTGGTCACCGCCGGCAACACCACGAGCGTGCTGATGTTTCCGCACAACAGGCTGTAGCCATCGGGATCGGCGCTCGCGACCGCTCGTGCTCCCAGACTGCCGGCGGCGCCCGCACGGTTTTCAATGACGACCGTCTGTCCGAGCGTACGCGGCAGGTGCTGCCCGAGAATCCGGGCGCTGACGTCGACCGGACCGCCCGGCGGGAACGGCACGACCATTTTGATCGGGCGGGTGGGATAGGACTGCGCCCCCGCCGCGCCGGGCGCGCAGGCGAGCAACAGAATGGCGAACAGCGATGTGCCCTTGCCGAGCATGGCTCTCGTGTCCCAAACCTTCGCAGCACACTCCGACGCGAACGTCGGAAACGGTTTCAAATCCACCGTACTAATCGACCTTGATGCCGGTCTCGTTCGCGATCGCCGCCCATCGCGGCGCCTCGGCGCCGATGAATGTCGCGAAATCCTGCGGCGAGCCGATTTTCGCTTCCGCGCTCAAACGTGCGAGGCCGGCCTGGGCATCCTTGGACTTGAGGATCTCGTTGACCGCGCCGTTGAGTTTCTCGACGATCGGCGCCGGCGTTCCGGCCGGGGCCAGCAGCCCCGACCAGAACGAGGCCATAAGCTTGGGATATCCGCTCTCGGCCGTGGTCGGTACGTCCGGCAACAGCGCCGAGCGCTTATCGGTCGCCACCCCCAGCGCGCGCAGCCGCCCGCCTTCGACGTGAGGCAGAAGGATGGCAGTGGTCTCGAAGATCATCTGGACTTGGCCGGCTACGAGATCCGTGACGGACTGGCCCGCGCCGCGATAGGGAATGTGGATGATGTCGATGTCGGCCGCGAGCTTCAACATCTCTCCGAGCATGTGCGGCTGCGTTCCATAGCCGGAGGATCCGAACGTGATCTTGCCCGGATTGCTCTTGGCATAGGCGACGAACTCCGGCAGCGAATTCGCCGGCACCGCGGGATGCACCACCAGCATCTGCGGTGCGTAGATGAGCATCGCGATCGGTGCGAAGCTCCTGATCGGATCGTAGTCGAGGCTCTTGTAGACGGCGGCCGCGGTCACCAGCGGACCGGGCGAGCTGAACAGGAGCGTATAGCCGTCGGGTTCGGCGACGGCGACCGACTTCGCCCCGACGGTGCCGCCGGCGCCGCCCGGCCGGTTTTCGATCACGAAGGCCTGCCCGAGCGTGGCTGTCAGGCGATCCGCGACCAGACGGATGATGAATTCCGTCGGGCCGCCGCCCGCGAACGGGATGACGATCCTGACCGGGCGGTTCGGGTAGCCTTGCGCCGCGGCTGGTGCAGCGAAGAGCAGGCCGAGGTTCGCCACCAGGCTTGCGGCCAACAGGATCCGCCGGGTCAAAAGGAATTGCTTGCCGTTCACGGCGCACCTTCCCGGGATGTTTTCCTCGATCTAATTCGCGGCGACTCTGCGGCCGCCTGCGGAGAGCTTATCTCAGCACGCGCCCTGGCAGTAGGGCGCCCTTCATCCCCACAGTGCCGGTGTGGACGGATGAATTCGGCTGCCGTCATAGACCAGTCCGTCCGGGCGATCGCGGGCGAGCAGAAGCGCCCCGTCGAGATCGATGACGCGCGCCCGCTGCGCCACCAGCATGGCCGGCGCCATGGACAGTGAGGTCGCGACCATGCAGCCGATCATGAGCGTGAACCCGAGCCGTTCGGCTTCGCCGGCCATGGCAAGCGCCTCGGTCAGCCCGCCGGTCTTGTCGAGCTTGATGTTGACCGCGTCGTATTTACCGACCAGCGATGACAGCGATGCGCTGGCATGCACGCTCTCGTCGGCGCAGATGGGAAGCGGCCGCGCGATCTGCGCGAGGGCGTCGTCGCGCCCGGCGGGCAGCGGCTGCTCGACCAACGTGACGCCGGCTTGCGCGCAGGTGGCAAGGTTCCGGGCGAGATCGTCCGGGGTCCAGGCCTCGTTGGCGTCGACGATCAATTCGGCGCGCGGGGCCGCTCGCCGCACCGCGTCGATGCACGCGGGGTCCTGCGCGCCTCCGAGCTTGACCTTCAGCAGCGCGCGATCGGTGGCCTTGGCGGCGGCTTGCGCCATCGCGTCGGGCGATGCGAGCGAGATCGTGTAAGCGGTGGTGACCGCGTGCGGCGGAGCGAGGCCCAGGAGCTCATGCACCCGACAGCCCTCCTGCCTGGCCGCGAGATCCCAGAACGCACAGTCGAGCGCGTTGCGCGCCGCGCCCGCCGCCATCGCGGTCTGCAGGCGCTCGCGATCGAGGCCGTTCGCGATCGGATCGGCCATGGCTTCGATCGCCGCCGCCACCCGTTCGACCGTCTCGCCGTAGCGCGCATAGGGCACGCATTCGCCGCGGCCGTGATGGCTGCCGTCGGAGAGTTCCGCCACCACCACGACGGCCTCAGTCTTGGCGCCGCGGCTGATCGTGAACGAGCCGGCGATCGGCCAGCGTTCGACGCGGACGGCGAGGGTGGGAGCAGGCCGGCTCATCGGCGCCCACGCCGCATTGCCTGGGCTCCGGCGACTGCGCTACAAGCGCCCGGGCGTCGAGCAGGAGCTGCAACAATGTCGCGCTTTGGCATACGGACGATTCCCGCGACCGTCATGGTCGCTGTTTGCGTAAGCGCCGCATTCTGCACGGCGGCCGTCCATGCACAAACCGCGGGCGCCGACAATTCGGCGATCTATCTGTACAAGGGTGCGGATCGCGATCAGCGCCTGATCGCGAAGGCGCGCGAAGAGGGCACGCTGACGTTCTACACCTCGATGGCGACGACCGAGTCCGGCCCGCTTGCCCAAGCCTTCGAGAAGAAATTCGGCGTCAAGGTCCAGCTCTGGCGCGCGCTGAGCGAGAATGTGCTGCAACGCGCGCTCACTGAAGCGCGCGGTGGGCGCCGGAGCATGGACGTGGTCGAGACCAATGCGCCCGAGGTCGAGGCGCTCGCCCGCGAGCAGGCGGTGGCGGAGTTCGACAGCCCTTACCTCGCCGACCTGCCGGCGTGGGCGATTCCTCCGCACCGGCGCTGGTTCAGCGACCGGGCCAATCTCTGGGTGACCGGCTACAACACCGGCAAGGTGAAGCGCGAGGAACTGCCCGCGACCGTCGACGGGTTCGCCGATCCGAAATGGAAGGGACGGCTCTCGATCGAAGCGACCGACAACGACTGGATGTACGGCGTCAGCAGTTTCATGGGCGAGCCGCGCGGCCGCGAATTCTTCCAGAAGCTCGCGGCGTTGAAACCCGAAATGCGCAAAGGCCACATCCTGGTGGCGCAGCTGCTCGCCGCCGGCGAACTGTCGGTGTGTCTGACGATCTACAGCGGCAACGCGGATTCGATCAAAGCCAAGGGCGGCCCGATCGACTGGGTCGCGGTCGAGCCGCTGGTCGGGCGCCCGCAGGCGATCGCGCTCGCGAAGAACGCGCCGCATCCCCATGCGGCCCTGCTGTTCGCCGACTTCGTGCTGTCGCCGGAGGGCCAGAAGCTCCTCGGCGACATGGGCCGCGTGCCGTCGAGCCGGACGCAGAAGACGCTGCTCGATCAACATAAATACGTGATGGTCGATCCGATCAAATGGACCGACGAGGCGCCGAAATGGGAGAAGGTGTGGAACGAGCTGTTCCTGAAGTAGGTGACCCAAGGTCCGACGACGGAGGGTGCGGGTTCACTGGCCGACGAGATCGGGATGCTGCCGCGCGACGCTACTTGATCGCTTCGCACTCATAAGAGTCGCCCTGGAACACGCTGAATCTCGGCGCCTTGTTGTAGAACGAGCCGGCGTCAGGGCTGTCGGATTTCGGATTTGCCATGTCCAGCAAGAAAACCGTGTCGGCTTGACCGTCGTCGGGGCCTGACAGCGCTCCGCGAATCCAGCACGAACCCTTCTGTCGAACAATGGTGGCGAAATACTTTCCATCCTCCAATCGACGCGTCTGCTCCCTGTCCAACCAGATGCGAAAGACATCTTTGGAGGTATCTTGCTTGGCTTTCTTATCGTTCGCTGACAGGGGGACGAGACTCATCAGGCGACGCCCCTCCTTGTCGCCGGCTCCGAGCGTGACCTTGAAGGCGCCCGAATAGTGCGACCAGCAAAAGAAAAGCGGCTTCTCTTTGCTGACATCGTTCCACTCCTTGGGAAATGCGGCACGCTGCTGCTCGCATTCATCAGGTCGAATGGCCTTGGCCGGGCTTGCAATCACGAGGCAGAACGCTGCCATCGATATGATCGCTCGCATCGAATTCCTCCGAATCGACCGGCGATGACCGTTGTCACCGACCCTTGGCACGCATGTGGATGCCAGCACGGTCTGCTCGAGCACGTCCATGATCTTACAGCAGATATTGCCGCTTTGCTCAGAGAGCTCCTGAACGGCAATCGGCGCATTCCGGCGGGACCGCAGAATCGAAACGGGCGCGCCCATGGCGCGCCCGTGATTTTGAGTGCCTGTCGTCGGTGGTCGTTCAGTCCAACCGTCCAGCGGCGTGCGCCAGCATGGTGTAGACCTTGCCGGTCTCCGACGTGAGGTAGGAGCGCGCCAACTGCTGGCCGCGATCGTCGCGCGAGACCTCTTCGAGCAACCGCTCGAACTCGCCGATATAGCGATCGACGGTCCGTTGAAAGTCGCGCTCGCTGCGATATTTCCTGCGGATTTCGTCGAACGCCTTCTGGCCCTGCATGGTGTAGAGCTTGCGCGTGAACACGTTGCGTTCGCCCCGGTTGTAGCGATCCCATAGCTCCGCGGCCGCGTCGTGGTCGATCATCCGGGCGATGTCGACTGCCAGAGAGTCGAGGGCCTCGATGGTGTGGCGCTCTGGGCGCGTGCCGTCGGCCGGCGCGTCCCGCGGTGTTTCGCGCGGCGGCGTTTCCCGCGCTGGCACCTCACTACGCGCCAGCGGCTCGGCCTCCTGCGAGGCGCGCGTGAGCAGTTCGGAGAGCCATCCCGTGCGGCCGCCGCCAGCCTGTGCCGGGCTCAGCGAGGGCGCCTCCGCCCGGCGGGCCGGCATGACGGGAGCAGCCACTCCGGTGATGTCCGCGCGCTGGCGGGCCGGATCCGGCCGCGCGCTGCCATTGGCAGCGGTCGGCTCCTCGCGACCACCGGCGCGAGGCGCACCCGCATCGACTGGCTCGGGCCGGCGTGCAACCGCCTCGGCCGTCTCCATCCGGCGAACGGCGGCGTCGGCCGTCTCCATCCGGCGCGTCGGCTCGACCGCGTCGAGGCCGCGGCCGTGGCGGGCGACGATGCGGTTGAGCTCGGCCAGCGCCTCGATCTGGTCGACGATGACGCGTCGCATGTGGGAGGCGGTCTCGGCCGTCTCTTGCGGCAGCTCGAGTATTCCCTTGCGCAGCTCGGCGCGCGTGCCCTCGAGCTCCTGCTGCATCTCGGCGGTCATCTGCTTCAGACCGTCGAGCATCTCGGCGAACCGTTGCGCCGCCTGCGAGAGCATCGCGTGCGACTCCTCGGAGGCCTGCTCGTAGATGCTGTGCATGGCCTCGGCCAGCCGTTGGCGCTCCTCCTCGGCTCCGCTGCGGATCAGTTCGAAATTCTCGGTGATCGCCTGGACGCCGCTGGTGGCGGCGTCGGCGGTGAGTCGGGCGATGTCGCGCGCCCGTTCCGCCGCGCCTTCGAGCGATTGATCGAGCACGTCCGCGAAGCGGGTCAGCCGCTCGTCGAGCTCGATGCCCTTGCCGTCGAGCGTGGCGACCAGTTCCTCGAGCGAGGTGTTGCGTTCGGCAAGCTCGCCCTCGGTGCGACGGTTGCTGTTGTCGATCAGGGCAACGGCCTCGGCGAGCGAGCGTCCGTGCGTGTCGAACTGGCCGGCCAGTTGCGACAGATCGTTGAGCGTCTCGAGCGACATCGCCTTGAAGCTGGCGATGTTTCGCTCGACGTCGCTGTTGGCGGAGCCGGCCTTCTGCGCGACCTCGTTCATGGCGGCGACGAAATCAGAGACCCGCGCGACCAGCGTGCTCTCGATATCGCTCATGTTCTCATGCGCGCCGCTGAGGACCTCCTGGAGCAGGATGTTGGCCTCGCGCAGGCGCTCGTAGAGCGCGGTCGTATCCGACCGCAGCATGTTTTGCGTCTCCTGGATCTCGGAGACGGCCGCCGAGGCCGACTGCGTGGACTGCTCGACCGCCGCTTGCGTCGTGTCCTGCAGTTCCTTGAGCGTGCGGGTGATCGTCTTCGCGGCACTCTGGGTCGCGAGCTCCGCCGCCTCGCGCAATTCCCGGATCGAGCGGTTGACGGCTTCGCCCGTGGTCTCGGTCGCGGCGATGTGGCTCGTCTGCAGCTCCTTGAGCGACTGATTGACCGAGCCGGTCGCGGTCTCGCTCGCCTCGCTGATGAGGCGGGCGATGTGCTCGCTGTTGTCCATCATGGTCTGGGTGAAGTTGAAGCCCTTGGCTTCGATCGCCTTGACCGCATGCTCGGTGACGCGGCTCACCTCGCTCACGAATTCCTCGCTCTTGTTGGTGAGCGCGGCGAGCAGACCGCTCGATTTCTCGTCCACGATGTAGGTCATCTCGGCGGCGCGCTGGCTCACGGCCGTCGAGATTTCCTCGGCCTTGCCGACGAAGTTGCGCGCCACTTCGGCGCTGACGGCAAGCAGCGTACGCTCGACCTCGCCGGCATTCTGCTTGAGCACGTTGCTCACGCCGGTCGACATCCCGTTGATCGTGCGTTCCGCGTCGTGCGCGCTCGCGCGGATTGCGCTCGTGGTGTTGGTCGCGAGCTGGGTGAGCGAACGCTCGGCGTCCGCGCTGTTGCTCTTGACCGCCTCGCCCAATTGCTGGATGCGCGAGCTGATGAGACTCGAGATTGAGCTCGTCAGATTGCCGATCGAGCGCTCGGCCTCGCTGGTATTGGCCTTGATGGCGCTGCTCAACTGGTCGGCCCGCGCGCCGATGGTATCGACCGAGGTCGTGACCAGCTTTTCGATCGCCTGGGCGGCTTCCCCGGCGTGAGACTTGATGGTGCTGCTCAGATGCTCGCTGCGCGAGGTGAGCAGGTCGGCGGCGGACTGGCTGCGCGTCTCGATTTCCCGGTTCAGGCTCTCGGTGCGCATGGTGAGCAGGTCGGCGGCCGACTGGGTGCGGGCCTCGATCTCCTTGCCCAGGCGCTCGCTGCGCGCGCCGAGCAATTCGGCCGCGGCCTGGCTGCGCATCTCGATCTCCCGGCCCAGGGTGTCGGTGCGCCCGATGAGCAGGTCGGCGGCCACCTGGCTGCGCGTCTCGATCTCCCTGCTCAAGTGGTCGGTGTGGCCGATCAGGGTTTCCGCTGCGGCCAGGCTGCGCGACTCGATGGCCCGGCCAAGGCTTTCGGTGTGCCCGATGAGCGTATCGGCGGCGGCCTGGCTGCGGGCCTCGATGGTCCGCCCCAGGTTCTCGGTGTGGCCGACCAGGATGTCGGCGGCGGCCTGGCTGCGCTCCTCGATTGCCCTGGTCAGGCCCTCGGTACGCCCGATGAGCGTGTCGGCGGCGGCTTGGCTGCGCTCCTCGATCGCCCGGCTCAAGCTCTCCGTGCGGCCGACCAGGAGCTCCGCGGCAGCCTGGCTGCGCTGCGCGATGGTCCGGCCCAGATTCTCGGTGTGTCCGATGATCGTTTCGGCCGCGGTCTGGCTGCGGGCCTCGATCGCCCGCCCCAGGCTCTCGGTATGCCCGACCAGCGTATCGGCGGCGGCTTGGGCGCGCTCCTCGATCGCGCGGCCAAGGCCATCGGTGTGCGCGACGAGCGTTTGGGCGGCGGCTTGGCTGCGCTCCTCGATCGCCCGGCTCAAGCTCTCGGTGCGTCCGGTGAGCAAGTCCGCCGCGGCCTGGCTGCGCGTCTCGATTTCCCTGGTCAGGGTCTCGGCGCGCCCGCGCAGGAGGTCCTCGAAGCGGCCGATCCGCGTATCCAGATTGTCGGCCACCTCCATCGCCTTGACGCCGAGGGTCTTGTCGATGTCCTCGATCTTGGCGCCGATGCTTTCGGCGAGTTCGGCTCCGCGCGCGTTGATCACGCCGGCGACGTCGCCGATGCGCCGGTCGAGCGCGCCGACCACTTCCTGGCCGCCGTCGGCCATCGCCTTGGCCACGTCTTCGACCCGGGCGGCGAAGTTGTCGTTGAGCATCTGGGTGCGGGCGGCAAAGTGCTCGTTGAGCGTCTGGGTGCGGGTGTCGAGCGCGTCCCGGAAGCGATTGAACTGCTGGTCGAGGCTCGCGGTGATCTCCGCGGACTTGACGGTGACGCGGGTGTCGAAATTGTCGAGGTAGTCGCGCATCGCGCCGGAAATATCCTGCGTGCGCTCGGCAAGACGCTCGACCATCTCACCGCCATAGGTCTTCACGGTGCGATCGAACTCGGCAAGGTGGCGGGTGATGAGATTGCCGAGGGTGGTGGAATCGCGCGCAATCCGTTCGGCAAGCTCGGTGCCGCCGTTGTTGAACATGTCCTCGAACGCCTGCAGGCGTCCGACCAGCATCTCGTGCACCGCGTCGCCGCGGCCGCCGATCACGTCGGAGAGGCGTTCACTGCCGCGACTGAACAGGTCCTCGAACGCCTGCAGCCGGGCCGCGATGACTTCGCGCGCCGCGTCGGCGCGGGTGGAGACCACGTCGGAGAGCTGTGTGCCGCTCTGATTGAACATGTCCTCGAACGATTGCAGCCGTGACGCCAGCATGTCATGCGCGGCGTCGCTGCTGCTGGCGATCGCGTCGGCGAGCTGGTCGGCGCCGTCGCGGAACTTTTCGGTCACCTGCTGGCCGCGCTGCACGATCGTATCCGCGATGCGCGTGCCGGACTGCTCGAGCTGCGATACGACGTCGCTGCCGCGCAGGGTCAGATCGAGCACAAGCGAGTCGCCCGTGTTCTTGAGGGTCGTGTTCACCTCTTCGACGCGGCTAGAAATGGTGTCGGCGAGCTGGTTGCCGGTCTCGATCACGAGATCGGTCATTTCCTGCGAACGGGTGTTCATCAGCTCGACGATCGACTCGGATTTTTGCGCGAAACCCTCGGTCACGTGATCGAGCCGCGTCGACATCATCTGCTGGAGGTTGGCGGTGATCTCGGTGAATTCATCACCGATGTGGTCGGTCTTGAAGGTCAAAGTCTCGGTCAGGCGGTCGCTGGCGGCGGAAATCGCCTGCGAGGTTTGCTGGCTGGCCTTCTCGAGGCGGTCGAGCAGGTCCCCGCCGCGATCGCCGAGGGTTTCGATCATCGTGTCGCCGGCATTTCCGAGCGCGCGCGTGATGTGCTCGGCCTTTTCCGCGAGCGTATGAGTAATGCGGCGCGAGGCCTCGTTGACCTGCTCCGCTACGAGCTCGCTGATCTGGGAAATGTCGTGGCTGAGATCGAGGTGGACGCCATTGATGGCGTCGCGGATCTGCCCGGCCTGGCCGACGAGGGTATCGCGCTGGCTGCCCAAATCCTGCAACAGCGCCCGGATGCGCACCTCGTTGTCGTTGTACGCGTGTTCGAGGGCGGAGACCTCGTTCGCGACCAGGGTCTCGAGCTCGGCGGCGCGCGCGAGCGCGCGCTCGATGCCGTCGCCCATGGCGGCGACTTCGCGTCGAATGGCCTGGCCAACGGTGACGATCGACTCGCGGGCCACCGTCTCGGGCTCCGCCAGCCGCATGGCGACCTCGGCCATGGATTGGGTGATGAGGCGCAGTTCCTGCGAGCGCCACGCCATGTGGGCAAGCACGTAGAAGAAGACGATCGGCACGAAGAAGGCGGCGGCGAGCACCGCCAGCACCGGTGCGGTCAGGCCGCTCGGTCCGAACGAGGCCTGCAGTTGCGGCAGATAGAGCCAGCCGAGCACCAGGCCGGCCAACACCCACAGGCCGGCGAAGACGGACGCGAAGACGTAGGAGGTGCGGGACGGGCGACGCTGCAAGGTGCGCAGGATCTGCCCGATGGATTCACGGTCGTCATTGGCGGGACGGCGCAGCGCGCCGGGCTCATCCGCAAGGCTGACCTCGTCCGTTTCGAACAGGTCTTCCCTGACGGACGAAGTCGATCTCACGGTGCGCCACGGCTCCTCGGCGGACGGCGCTTCTTCGGTCGACGTCACCGGAGGCAAGGGTGGCAAGGATGGATTGACTGGTTCCGCCTCAACGGGGGTGTCCCGCGCCGTGAGCGCGTCCTGGATCGCCGAAAGCGCCGCTTCCGTCGGATCCGTGATCTTTTTCGGGGTGTTTGCCATGTCCGTCGTCGCCTCGTATTACGCTGGAACAGAGCAGCGGCCAGATCCCGGCCGCGCCACGAGCGCGTTTAGCCTTGAGATCCCCTCCGGAACCCCCTCGGGCAGCCGGCAGAAACGCGCCGCTCAGACATTTCACTGCCGTTCGGCTATCCTATCGGCTTGGCATACCGAAGGAAACCGCTCGTTAAGGTCTCTTTAATCATCGTTAACGGCGGCGCGCATGCGTCAGGGACCGAACAAAGAGAAAAGCCGCCGCGTCGACCCGCCGGCGGGTCGGCCGGCGGCGGCCAGACGCCCGACCCAGGCGCAGTGGCGTTACCTCGAGCGCGGGCTGACGCAGGCCGGTGGGAAGCTCCCGCTGTTCGATCGCAACGGCCGCGAAGTGTCGAGGAAGACAATCGAATCCTGCATCGCCCAGGGCTGGGCGATGCCCTGGATGCACAACCCGATCAAGCCGGATTGGCTGGTCTGCCGGCTCACGGAGGGCGGCTATCGGGTGCTGGGCGGCGAGCCGCCGTCGCAAAACCCGGGGCCGGGCGATGATCGCACCCGGTCGTGAGCATTAACCATGCGGCCGCCGCGCGGCGTGAGCCAGTCACGCGGCGCTGACCCTGACGCGCGTGGCGCCTGCTCCCATATGTCGGGAATTGCCAGGCCGTCACCCGTATCGATTGCCGGGCCGTGCATCTGCTCGCGGGGATGTCGGCGGCGTGCGCGCCGGACCGGTTTTGAGGCCGCCGATTGATCCCTGGGCTCATCTGGCGCGCGCCCTCGCCAGCAGCTATAGGAGCCCGGCATCGCCGCACCTCCCGCAACAATTTCTCCCCCATTCACATGCCGAGCATCACCTACATCGATTACGAAGGCACCCCGCGCACGGTCGAGGGCGAAGTCGGTTCGACCGTCATGGAGACCGCGATCAAGAACGGCATTCCCGGTATCGAGGCGGAGTGTGGGGGTGCCTGTGCCTGCGCCACCTGTCACGTCCATGTCGACGAGGCCTGGCGCGCGGTGGTGGGTGAACCGTCGCCGATGGAGGAGGACATGCTCGACTTCGGCTATGACGTGAAGCCGGACTCGCGGTTGTCATGCCAGATCAAGGTCACCGCCGAGCTCGAGGGCTTGGTGGTACGGACGCCCGAGCGGCAGGCGTAGCGGTCATGCGTGTCCGCGCCTAGCAGGCGCGGCGCATCTTCCCATATCAGAGCAGCGACATCGTTGAAGTTCGGCGAGAGGGTATGAGCCAAGTCATCAAGACTGACGTATTGATCATCGGTGCGGGGCCCTGCGGTCTGTTCGCGGTGTTCGAGCTTGGCCTGCTGGATATGAAAACGCACCTGATCGACATTCTCGACAAGGTCGGCGGTCAGTGCGCCGAGCTCTATCCGGAAAAGCCGATCTACGACATCCCGGGCATACCCTATGTCACCGGCCAAGGTCTCTGCGACGCGCTCATGGCGCAGATCAAGCCGTTCGGACCGACGTTTCACCTGCAGGAAATGGTGCAGACGATCGAGAAGATCGGCGACCCGCTGTTTCGCGTGACAACCGATCGTGGGCAGGTGTTCGAGGTCAAGGTCATCGTGATCGCGGCGGGGGGCGGTTCGTTTCAGCCCAAGCGCCCGCCCATTCCGGGCATCGAAGCCTATGAGAGCACCTCGGTCTTCTATGCCGTCCGGCAGATGGATGCTTTCCGCGACAAGCGCATCCTGATCGTGGGAGGCGGCGACTCCGCGCTCGATTGGACATTGAACCTCGCGCCGCTTGCCAGCCACCTCACGCTGTTGCACCGGCGCAGCGATTTCCGCGCCGCGCCCGACAGCGTCAACAAGATGATGTCGCTCGTCGGCGAGGGTAAGATCGATTTCGTGCTGGGTCAGGTGGCTTCGCTGGAAGGGCAGGGGGGACGGATCGCCAAGGCGATCGTGAAACGCAACGACGGCTCGAACTTCGAAATCGCCTGCGACGCGCTGCTGCCGTTCTTCGGACTGACCATGAAGCTCGGCCCGGTCGCGGAGTGGGGCATGGAAATGAAGGACGGCGAATACATCATCGTCGACACTTCGACTTTCGAATCGAGCATCCCGGGCATTTTCGCGATCGGCGACATCAATTGGTATCCGGGCAAGCTCAAGCTCATTCTCTCGGGCTTCCATGAAGGCGCGCTGATGGCGCAAAAAGCCCATCGCTACGTCTATCCCGACAAGCGGCTGGTGTTTCAATACACCACCTCATCCACCAGCCTGCAGAAGAAGCTCGGCGTGGCGTGACCAACCCGTCCGTGTCCCGGCCTCGTCGAACGACGGCCGGCGCGCGTTAAGCGCGAGACCATCCGGGACGGGTTAGCGACCGGAGGTCGGCAGCCGCGGTGTGATCATGTTCGGCGGGGGCGGCAACGGCTCGCTGCGCACCGGTTGGGCCGGCGGACCCAGGCCGAGCGCCTCGCGCGCCGCCGGAAGCGCCGCATCCGCCATGGCAGCGTGGCCTTCAGCGGTCGGGTGAACGGCGCCGCCATAGACGGCAGCGAACACGCCCCAGATGGCATCGTGCAGATCGCTCGGCTGCAGCAGCGCGGGCAATCCCTCGGGGTAGGTCAGCGCGGTGAAGTAGCTGTCGTTCGCCGTTCGGATCCAGCGTGCACGCGACGCATAGGGGCGAAACTCGCTCGCCGGATAGCCGCAGGTCATCGGGTCGTTCGCACCCTTCGTCAGGCTGCTCTCGAAGGTCTCGCCCTTGCCGGAAAAGCATTCACGATCAAAGGGCGGATCGTCGTCGGCACGCGCACACGCGCCGTGCAGCGCGAAGGCCGGCTGGTGCGCATCCACGAACGTCATGCGCTCGGTCGAGGGATCACGGCACGCCTTGCCTTCTTCGCAGCGTGCGAGCGCCTTGACGCCGGGCAGAAATTTTCTCGATACGAATTCCGCGGCCTGGCGCAGTCGTTCGCCGTCGGCCGCAAAGGCCGGATGCACGTCGAAGCCGTCACGGCCGCCGGGGCACGGCGTGTCGGGGCCGGCGAGCGCGGGATTGCCGTAACTGACATAGACGACGCGCGACAGATTTCCTCCGACCATCGGCTTGAGCGCGGCACGCAGCTTGGCAAAATTGGCGGGCAGCTCGCGGTCCAGGACCTTTTGCGCGTCCTGGACCGACGCAAGGATGCCGCCGCGGTTGAGCAGGTTGCGTTCGGTACCAGGTTCGATGATGACGCTGGCGATCAACCCGGAAAAGAGGATGTCGTTGGCCCCGATGGTGAGCAACACCAGGTCGAGACTGCGATCGGCGCGATAGCGGCGCGCGGTCGTCATGAGGTCGGTCAATTCGCTGATCTGGGCACGCGCCGTTCCCGAACAGGCTGCGCCGGTACCGGGGTTCGGGCACTCGCGTGTGCGCTGGCTCTCGAGAAAACCGGTCTTGATGGTCGCGCCCGAACATCCGAGGGGAAGAAACGTAACCGCGAGGTGGGGGGCTTCGACCGCCAGCGCGAGGGCAGTGCGCATCTGATAGCTGTAGAGCGAGCGGTGGCAGGGGCCGCTCATCCAGCGCGCGCTTTGCCGCGCCCAGTCGCTGATGCCGGCATCATCGCCAGCAGTGGTATTGCACGATCTGTTTCCGCTGAAGCCCGCCCGTCCCGGCCGGTAGTACTCGCCGCCTTCGAAGCGCTTGAAGCAGAAGCCTTCGTCCGAGAGCCGCACCGCCCGGTCGGGGTTGCCCTCGCCGGCCGCGATCGAATCGCCCATGCCGGCAATGAGGAGATCGCGCACCTGGATCTCGCTCATCAGCCGCAGCGCCGTGCCATCGAGCAGAATGATATCGACGGTCACGGTGCTTGGGCGCCCGTAGGGAAGGTGGGCCTTTACTTCCTCGTTGCAGGTGGCGTTGACCTGCCGCGGGGGCCCGTCGCCGTCGTCGAAGCTCCAGACGCAACCTTCATTCGCGGGTACCGTTCCGGCAAGCACGACGCCGACGCGGTGATCGCGCGGCGACAGATAGACCTCGCGCACGCCGTCCCGCTCGCAGACTTCCAGCAGCCTGCCGGCACGGTCGACGCACAGGCGCTCCACCGTATCGCGGGCCCAGCCGCGGCCATCGGTCTCGCGCGCCAACAGTCGCTCGGCCGCCAGCACCCCGTCGCTGCGTGTTGCGGCGACGTGACGCTGGAAGTCGGCGTCGCTGCGAAACAGGCGAAACCGGTTCTTGACCTCCCACTCGATGCGTGGCGCGCCGCCGCCTCGCAGTTCGGCGTGGGCAGCCGGTCCGCACCAGATCGAGAGCACGAGGGTAATGAGGCCAAGGATACAGAAATGGCGCATGGTACCCGCCGGAATAATGGGGCAATGACTAGCACGCCGGATGCGGCGGAAATGTGAGGTCGAAACGGCTCCAGCCGACAGTGCTAAGCTCATAACGTCACAGGGATTTCTGTGCGGCATTTGCCCGGTTGCGGTTCACGGCGGCAGCGCTGCTGCCGAGGGCGCCCGTAGGCGAATCCTTGCGCCCAACGGGGCTCTGGCGTCCGGCCATCGCCCGCTGCGACAACGCGACGCCGGGCAACTCCGCTTGCTTCGGCTGCGCAGACGCCGAAGCCGGCACCCATGTTCGCGCTTCATCCGAGGGCGGTCGCCCAACACGGGCGTCGCGGCGGAACCTTCGCGCACCGATCCTGACAATATCGATTCGACCGCGTAATTTTTCGTGAGTACACTTTTCGCAACAAAGGGTCGGCGACAAATCAATCCGGGAGGATGGGCAATGGATCGAAGGGTTCTGGGACTTGGCTGCGCCGCCGCGCTGCTATTGGGGGTCCCGTCCGCGCAAGCGCAGGGCACGGTCAAGATCGGACTGATCAACGTGCTGTCGGGGCAGTTCGCTGATGCCGGCATCCAGCTCGACAACGGCGTCAAGACCTACATGAAGCAGTACGGCGACACCGTTGCCGGCAAGAAGATCGAGATCATCCGCCGCGATGTGGGCGGCCCGGCGCCCGACGTCGCCAAGCGGCTGGCGCAGGAGCTGGTCGTGCGCGAAGGCGTCGACATCCTGGCCGGATTTCTGCTGACGCCGAATGCGCTGGCCGCCGCCGACGTTTCCGCTCAGGCCAAGAAGTTCATGGTGGTGATGAACGCCGCCACTTCGATCATCACCACCAAGTCGCCGTACATGATCCGCACGTCGGTCACGTTGCCGCAGGTGATGGAGACATTCGGCACATGGGCGGCCAAGGGCGGGACCAAGAAGTGCTACACGATGGTGACCGACTATGGTCCCGGACATGATTCCGAGGCGGCGTTCCAGCGCGCGTTCAAGGAAGGTGGCGGCGAAATCGTGGGCTCGGTGCGCTTTCCCGTCGCGAACCCCGACTTCTCGGCGTTCGTGCAGCGCGCCAAGGACATGAACCTGGAGTGCATCTACATTTTCATTCCCGGCGGCGCGCAACCGGCAGCGCTCGGAAAAGCCATGGCCGAGCGTGGCATCGATCCCACCAAGACCAAGATCCTGGCATCGGGCGAGGCCACGTCGGAGCAGGCGTTGAAAAGCATGGGCGACGCCGGCCTCGGCATAATTTCGGCCTGGCACTACGACTACAAGAGCGACGCGCCGCGGAACATTGAGTTCGTCAAGCTCTTCAACGAAATGCATGGACGCAATCCGGACTTCTTCTCGATCGGCGGCTATGACGGCATGCACGCCATCTACGAGGCGCTCAAACGGGCCGACGGCAAGACCGACGGCGAGTCCTTGATCACGGCCGCCAAGGGAATGACGTGGGATAGCCCGCGCGGCCCGATGTCGATCGATCCCGAGACGCGCGACGTCGTGCAGACGATCTATATCCGGCGGGTGCAGAAGGTCGGCGGCGAGCTCGTCAACGTCCCGTTCGACAAGATCGAGAAGGCCAAGGATCCGACGCGGGCGCGCGGCGGCTGAAGGTTCGGAGAGCAAGTTGCGCGCGGCAGTGATGCCGCGCCGTGATCTCGCCCGCCAACGGCGGCGTAAGTTGTTGGGCGCGGGCGCTCCGGGGGAGGACAGCAATGCGACTCGTTGGCTATGCCGGTTTTGCCGCGGCCATCCTCGCGGTTTCGCCGGCTGATGCGCAGCAGACGATCAAGATCGGGCTCATCCTGCCCTATTCGGGACAGTTTGCCGATCCCGGTGCCCAGGCCGACAACGGCATCAAGCTCTACATGCAGCAGCACGGCGATACGGTTGCCGGCAAGAAAATCGAGATCGTGCGCAGGGATACCGGCGGCATTGCGCCCGACGTGGCCAAGCGTCTTGCCCAGGAACTGGTGGTGCGCGACAAGGTCGACCTGCTCGCCGGCTTCTCGCTCACGCCGAATGCGCTGGCGGCCGCCGACGTATCGGCGCAGGCCAAGAAGTTCATGGTGGTGATGAACGCAGCCGCGTCGATCGTCACCACCAAGTCGCCCTACATGGCGCGCGTATCGTTCACGCTGCCGCAGCTCAACGAGCCGCTTGGCGTCTGGGCCTACAAGAACGGGGTGCGGAAGGTGTACTCCATCGTGGCGGATTTCGCGGCCGGCCATGACGCCGAAGCGGCGTTCCAGGGCGCGTTCAAAGCGGCCGGCGGGGAAATAATCGGCTCGGTGCGGTATCCCGTCGTCAACCCCGACTTCTCTGCCTTCGTGCAGCGCGCCAAGGACATGAATCCGGAGGCGATTTTCGTATTCGTGCCCGGTGGCTCGCAGTCGCCGGCGATCGCCAAGGCGCTGGCGGATCGCGGCATCGACCCGCGAAGGACCAAGGTCATGGCGCAGGCGGAGCTGACCGACGAGCAAGCCTTGAAGAATATGGGCGACACGGCGCTCGGTATCATCACGTCCGCGCACTACGACTACAATCACGATTCGAAGCTGAACAAGGAATTCGTGGGTGCGTTCAATGCGGCGTTCAAACGCAACCCGGATTTCTTTGCCGTGGGCGGCTATGACGGGATGCATCTCATCTACGAATCGCTGAAGAAGAGCGCCGCCAACACCGATGGCGAGGCGTTGATCGCCGCCGCGAAGGGGATGGCGTGGGAGAGCCCGCGTGGTCCGATGTCGATCGACCCCGCGACCCGCGACGTCGTGCAAACGGTCTATATGCGGCGGGTGGAGAAGGTCGGCAGTCAGCTCGTCAATGTCGAGTTCGACAAGATCGAGAACGTCAAGGATCCGGTGAAGGCCCGGAGCACGAACTAGTGCGGCGGATTTGAAGTTCCTGCCCTTGTCGCGGCGAAATGGTCAGGTCCTTCAGCTCCAAGATCAGACTGGAATTAATAAGTGGCAGAACTACAAGGTTGCTGGCGTCCCTTTGATTCCGAAGTTCGCATCAGAGGGTGCCGCGGCCGCCGGCGAACTTCGAAATCGGGACAATAGGCGAGTGCTCATGCTGACCACGGCTCGGACTCCGGCATGATCGCCTCGGCCTTCGGCGTGCTGTTCGACGGCTTTGCCTATGGGATGCTGCTGTTCCTCCTGTCGGTCGGCCTGTCGGTCACGCTCGGCATGATGAACTTCGTCAACCTGGCGCACTGCAGCTTCGCCATGCTGGGCGGCTACGTCGCCGTGTCGGTGACGAACGACCTCGGCTGGCCGTTTCTGGTCAGCCTGCCGGTGGCATTTGTAGCCGCGGCGGTGGCAAGCGTGGCGTTCGAGCGCTTGCTTTATCGTCGCCTCTACCGTGCCACTGATCTCGACCAGTGCCTGCTGACGATCGGGATCGTTTTCATCTCGGTCGCCGTCGCCGCCTATGTCTACGGAACCATTCAGCAGCCCCTGAACGTGCCCTCGTATCTGCGCGGCACGATCTCGGTCATGGGCCAGAGCGTCGGCGTATACCGGCTGTTCCTGATCGGCGTTTCGCTGTTGGTCACGCTCCTTCTGGTCGCGACGCTCGAGTACACCCGCTTCGGCGCGCAGGTGCGCGCGGCGGTCGACAACCAGCGCATGGCGCGCGGACTGGGCATTAACGTCGATCGCGTCTTCGCCATTACCTTCGCACTCGGCAGCGGTCTCGCCGGCCTTGGTGGCGCGCTCGCCGTCGAGATCGTCGGCCTCGATCACGCCTTCGCCTTTACCTACCTGGTCTATGTCCTGATCGTGGTTGCGGTCGGCGGGCTCGGCTCGATCGCCGGCTCGTTCGTCGCAGCGACCCTCCTCGGCATCAGCGACATGGCGGGCAAGTATTATTTCCCCGAGCTCGGCGCGTTCCTCATCTATTTCGTCATGGTCACGCTGCTGATGTGGCGGCCGCTCGGCCTGTTCGGGAGACGTTAGGCAATGACGTCTTCTGCGGCAGCCGAGCCGCAACGTTACCTCGAAGCGCAGATCCGCTGGCGCCCGCTCGAAATTGCATTCTGGCTCGCAACGCTGCTTCCGTTCGTGCTCACGCCCAACTATCTGCTGCTGGCGAGCCAGATCGCCATCACCGCACTGTTTGCGTTGTCGCTCGATCTCATCCTCGGCTATGCGGGCATAGTGTCGCTCGGCCACGCCGCCTATTTCGGCTTCGGCTCCTACACCGCAGGCCTGATTGCAAAATGGGGCTGGGGCGAGCCGTTGACCGGCTTGATCATCGCCGCCGCCGCGGCCGGCGTACTCGGCTATCTCACGAGTTTCATCATCGCCCGCTTCCGTCATCTTGCCCTGATCATGATCACCCTCGGGCTCGGCCTGTTGCTCGCCGAGGCCGCCAACAGCGCCAGCTGGCTGACCGGCGGCGCCGACGGCCTCCAAGGCGTGCGCATGTGGAAGCTGCTGGGCATGTTCCAGTTCGATCTCTTCGGCACCACCGCCTACAGCTATTCGCTTGCAGTCCTGTTCCTGCTTTTCCTGGTCGCACGGCGAGTGATCCATTCGCCGTTCGGCTTGGCCTTGCGCGGCATCCGCGAGAACGCGGTCCGCATGCCCGCCATCGGAGCGGCGAGTCCCGCGCACATCCGCAAGGTCTACACGATCGCCGCCGTCATGGCCGGCGTCGCCGGCGCGTTGCTCGCGCAGACCACCGAGACCGTCTCGCTCGAGACACTGAGCTTCCAACGCTCGGCTGACGTGTTGGTGATCCTCATCCTGGGCGGCGCCGGAAGGCTCTACGGCGGCATCGTCGGCGCGATCATCTACATGGTCGCGCGCGACCAGCTCTCTGGCATCAATCCGCAATACTGGTACTTCTGGATTGGAACGTTGCTGGTGGCGGTCGTGATCTTCCTGCCCAATGGCATCCTCGGCGGTTTGGCGCGGCTGATGCCGGCTAGGCGGAGCCCGGCATGAGCACCGCGGCGCTGTCGACGCGCGGACTGGACAAGTCCTTCGGCTCGCTCGTGGTCGCCAAGAACATTGAAATCGATCTGCCCCGCGGCGCGCGCTACGCGCTGATCGGGCCCAACGGCGCCGGCAAGACCACGCTGATCAACCTGATCACCGGCATGCTCAGGCCGGACCAAGGCCGCATCTTTCTGGAAGCGGACGAGGTCACCGCACTCAGGCCGGAGGAGCGCGTCAAGCGTGGTCTGGTGCGGACATTTCAGATCAACACTTTGTTTCCCCACCTCAGTGCGCTCGAGGCGGTAACGCTCGCGGTGTGCGAGCGGCGCGGCTATGCCGGGACCTGGTGGCAGAAGCTGCCGGCCTATCCCGATGCGATCGAGGAGGCCTACGCGATCCTGCTCTCGCTGCGGCTCGGTGCGAGCTGCTATCGGCCCACCCGCGAGCTCGCCTATGGCCAGCAGCGGCTGTTGGAGATCGCGCTCGCGCTCGCCACCAACCCGAAGGTGCTGCTCCTCGACGAGCCGGCCGCCGGCGTGCCCCAGGGCGAGAGCGCCGAGCTGTTCTCGGTGATCGCGGATCTGTCGCAGGATATCGCGGTGCTGTTCATCGAGCACGACATGAACGTCGTGTTCCGCTTCGCACGTCGCATCATCGTCATGGTGGGAGGGCGGATCCTGGTGGAGGGCACGCCCGCGGAGATCGCCGCCGATGCGCGTGTGCGCGAGGTCTATCTAGGCGGAGCGCATCATGGCTGAGGCGCTGCTTGCGCTCGAGGGCTTGCGCGCCGGTTACGGCGACGCCGTCGTGCTCGACGGCATCACATTCGAGGTCCGCGACGGCGGCAGCCTCGCGTTGCTCGGCCGCAACGGCGTCGGCAAGACGACGCTTCTGCTGACGATCATGGGCTTCACCCGCGTCAGCCGCGGCACCATCGCCTGGCGTGGCCGCGACATTACCCGCCTTGCTCCCCATGGGCGCGCACGCGACGGGATCGGCTGGGTGGCGCAGGAGCGCGAGATATTTCCCTCCCTCAACGTGGAGGAAAATCTCACGGTGGCCGCGCGGCCGGGACGGTGGTCGCTGGAGCCGGTCTATAACCTGTTCCCGCGGCTCAAGGAGCGGCGCGCCAGCGCCGGCAATCACCTCTCGGGCGGCGAGCAGCAGATGCTGGCGATCGCGCGCGCGCTGATGACAAATCCGGCACTGCTCCTGCTCGACGAGCCGCTCGAGGGCCTGGCGCCGATCATCGTCGAGGAATTGACCGCGGCGATCCGGCGGATGACCTCGGATGAAGGCACGGCCTTCATCCTGGTCGAGCAGCATGCCGAGGTGGCATTGTCGCTGACCGAACACGCCGTGGTGCTGGAGCGCGGCAGCATCGTGCATCGTGCGCGCTCGCGCGACCTGCTGCAGGATCAGGCAACGCTTGATCGCCTGATCGGCCTGCGCCTGGACGACGCCGGCAACTCTTTCACAAAGCCCGGCGGCATTCCCGCGCGCTGAACCGTTGGGAGCGAAATCGCCTCGGATTGAATCACGATTTCACTCGATCCGAAAAGTCGGTGAACTTTTCGGGATGGCTTTCTAGAGTTTCTCCGCGATGAATTTCAGGATCTCGGCGCATTGCCGGTTGACATCGTGCGCCGCCGCTTCGCCCTGTTGCTGGGCTTCCGCCTGGATGGCCCGCGACACGGCTTCGTCGAGGAGGGTCCGCACCGCTTCGTCGCGGGTCAGGACCCCGTTTTTGACCAGCACCCGATAGAGCGCAACAACGGCGCTGACCGCCGCCATCGTGTACGCCGCGTCGTCGAATGGCTTCATTTCACGCTTTCTGGTGAATGCGTGCGGCTCATAGGGCGGCCGTAACGGCCGGATGGCTCGCTGCCGTGAGAAACCTGCTCAATGGCCTGCAATCGTTGGGCATTAGGCGATTGGGGTGCAAAGTTACCACGCCCGGTAGGCGATGCCTATCTGGCACACCGCGTCGAGCCCGGATCTGTTGTCGCCACGCAACACTTGGCGGAAGAGTTCAGTCTCCGAGCCTTCATGCCCTTGATTGGTCACGCCAGGGAATAAATAGTCGTGATCGAACATGTACGCGCCAAATGTGAAGCAGGCTGGCGCGGTGTGATGTAGGTAAGTGTAGAGGGCGTGTCATGTCGTCATATGCAAGTTACTGCCAGGCCCAGGCTGCGGAATGCGCGCGGCGCGCCAGGCTGGCAAGCTCGCCCGACATCGCCGAGGACCGCCGGAATTTGGGTCTGCGTTGGCTGAAGCTGGCAGAAAAGGCGCGTGCGGCGAGCCGGCCCCTCACGCAGGCGAGCAAGCCATCCGTCGCCGTGCCGGCCCGCGCGTAGAGCGGCATCGTCTTGGGTTGAAGCCGGATTTCGCTCTCGGCATTTTACCGGGTCGCACACCCTTGCGTGGAGCCCCTGCAAGCCGGCGCGGCGCGCTTCCCCGCGCTGACGGGAAACGCGCCGTGATGCCGCGGCGGTCTTACTGCGCGCGGATGACCGCTTCATCGTAGTTGCCCGTGCCCATGCCGCTGTCGGCAAAAATGCCGTGATCGGCGATCCACTTGAAAGTCTCCTCGTAGACTTCCTTGGTGTAGGGCTCGAACACGAGACGCTCGCCAGGCCCCCAGCGGCGCGTATCCATCGTGGCATGATAGCGCGTGGGGAATTCGCTCTTGTAGTAGTGGGTGTAGAGATCGGGACGCAGATCGATGTCGCGTTGCGCGCGTTTGAGCGCGCGGAAGAACTTGCGCAGGTCTTCCGGATCGGGATCGCCGGTGACCATGGTCGCGATCATGAAGGTCGTGTCGATGATCTTGCGGAACCCGAGTTGCTCGGCGAAGTAATAAGGTCCGCTGAACAGCGCCGATGCCTGTGCCTTGCCCTCGATCAATTGGTCGAGCCGGTGAAACAGCATGCCGTCGGCATAGCTCAGATTGATCTTGTCCGCCGGCATGTATTGCTCGAGCGCCTGGATGGTCGAGTAATGGCTGCCCGACTGGTAGCCGACCGCGATCGGCACCCCGGCCAGATCCTCGGGCCGCTTGATGGGCGAGTCCTGGGGAACGAACACGCCGGACGGCGCGACCGAATAGACATCGGCGTAAAGTCTGCCTTTGCCCTTCGAGGCGGCGACACCCACGGTCCAGTGGCAGGCGCAGCTCACGTCCGAGCTGCGGCCGCGCTCGAACGACTGCATGGCGCCGACCTTGTCGCCCTTGTAGTGGTGCGCGCCATCGGTCGATTTGACCAGTTCCTGGAAGATGTAGTCGAGACCTTCGTCCTTGAAGTAGCCCTTCTCGTCGGCGACCCATTCCTGCAGCCGGAAGTGCGGCTCGATGATGAATTTCTCCCTGGCCATGCTGTGCTCCTTTCTCGGATTGTTGGTTCCCGGTGCGTTGCGTTTTGCTCAGCAGCAGTCTTGCTCCGCTGGGCGCTTGTCGCGTTGCTCGGCGACGCGCCGGGCCGCGATCATCTTCACGTGGTCGTCCATCAACCGGCGTGCGCCGGCGGCGTCGCGGATTTCGATGAGGGAGGCCAGCTCCTTGTGAGCGTCGAGAATGCGGCGTGCCACTTTGGCAGTCAGCGTCGGGTTCCGCGCCGGCCATGACACATGCTGCAGCGAGATCAGCTGCACGACCAGGACGCGGTTGTGCGACGCCTCGGCGACCGCGAGATGGAACTCGCGCGATGAGCGGGTAAAGGCGACGACGTCGTCGATCTTGCCTTCCGCATCGACGATGAGCTCGCGCAGCCGCGCGTGGTCCTCGGCGGTGGAGTTGACGGCGGCGAGTTCGGCCGCGAGGCACTCGATGGCGCGCTGCGCATCCATGATCTCGCTCGTCGAGACGCCGGCAAGATCGAGCTGCACCGCCAGCGCCTCGGCGAACAGGCGGGCATTGCCCCGGGCGATGCGCGCGCCGCCGCCGGACCCGACCTTGATGTCGACCACGCCCTGGGCTTCGAGCGTTCGCAGCGCATCGCGGGCGACGATGCGGCTGACCCCGAATCGGCCGGCCAGATCCTTCTCGGTGCCGAGGAAATCGCCGGGACGCAATTCGCGGGCGAACAGCGCATCGCGCACCTGCGCCACGATCTGCGTCGACATGGTAGCCGAGCGGAAGGGGAGAACCTTCCGTTCACTGCTGTTAATGGCGGGATGCAGCCGCATAGGGCCTCTGCGCGTCCTTCGCGGCTAAAGGTAGCAACGATACTAAAGATGATATCTTTCGTCTTGGGACGCGTCAAGAGCGCCGCGCCCGCCGCGGCGCGGGCTCAGGGCGCTATTTTTTCAGGCCGGCGGCCTGGGCGACCTCACCCCAGCGCTTGATCTCGCTCTGGATGATGCTGGCGAAAACCTCCGGCCCGCCGCTGAGCGCGTCGAACCCCTGCGGATGCAAGGCCGCCAGCACGTCTTCCGACTGCAGGGCCTCGCGTGCCGCACGCGCGAGCTTGTCCACGATCTCGCGCGGCGTTCCCGCCGGCGCCATGAGCCCGAACCAGATGCTGGTGTCGAAGTCGGGCATGCCGGCTTCGGCCATGGTCGGCAGGTTGGGGGCGATGGAGGGCCGTTTCGCGGCCGCCGAGGCGAGCGCCTTGAGCTTGCCGGTTTCGACTTGCGAGACCACAGCGGAGGCCGGGGAGAACATCATCGAGGTGCGGCCGGCGAGCAGATCGGTCACCGCTTGCGGGCTGCCCTGGTAGGGAACGTGTACGAGCTGGACACCGCTGCGCATGGCAAACAGTTCGCCGGAGAGATGCGGGGCCGTGCCGACCCCGGTCGACGCGTAGAACACCTCGCCCGGCTTCGATCTCGCCAGCGCGATCAGTTCTTGCACGCTGTTCACGCCGGTCGAAGGGTGAACCACGAGGATGACGGCGGCGGTGGTCACGAGCGCGATCGGCGCAAAATCCTTCGCGAGGTCGAAGGAAAGATTGGGATTGATGGCCGCATTGGTGATGTTGGCGGAGGATCCAAGGAAGAGCGTGTAGCCGTCCTTCGGCGCACGCGCGACAAATTCGGCCGCCAGGCTCGATCCCGCTCCCGGCTTGTTCTCGATCACGAATTGCTGGCCGAGAATCTGGCCCATGCGCTGCCCCAGCACGCGCGCGGTAATGTCGGCCGACGACCCCGGGATGAAGCCGACGATGATGCGGACCGGCCGCGCCGGGTATGCCTCGGCGTTCGCACCTGGCGCAACAAATTGAGCGGCGAGCGCCAATGCGAGCGCGATAGCTCGTCGCCTTGCTCGATCCATCTTCCTTCCTCCCGCTGTATCCGGTCGCACCGGTCAGTGCGCCGTGTCTGTTATTTCTTGAGGCCGGCGGCCTCCGCGACCGTCGCCCAGCGCTTCATCTCGCTGGCGAGATAGCGGGCAAAGTCCTCGGGGCTGCCGCCGACGAGGTCGATCCCCTGCGGCGCCAGCGCCTTGGCGACCTCGTCCGCCTGCAAGGCCTCATTGGCCGCGCGTGCGAGCTTATCGACGATCTCGTTGGACGTACCCGCGGGCGCGAGCAGGCCGAACCACAGCCCGGTCTCGAAGCCGGGCAATCCGCCTTCGACCATGGTCGGGAGGTCGGGCGCGATCGCGGCGCGCTTGGCTTCGGTCGACGCGAGCGCAACGAGCTTGCCATCGCGCACGTGCTGCAACACGGTCGAGGCTGGCGAGAAGAAGACCTGAATGCGGCCGGCCAGCAGGTCGGTCACCGCCTGCGGACTGCCGGCGTAGGGCACGTGCACCATCTTCACGCCCGCCAGCACCTTGAACAGCTCGGCGGAGAGATGCGTGCCGGTCGCGACCCCGGAGGAGGCGAACGACAACTGGTCGGGCTTGCTCTTCGCCAGATCGATCAGTTCCTTGACGCTCTTCACGCCCACCGAGGGATGCACCACCAGGATGTTGGGCGTGGTGGTCAGCCGCACGATCGGGACGAAGTCCTTGGGGAAATCGAACGAGAGATTGGAGCTCATCGCGGCATTGATGGGATTGGCGATCGTCGCCAGCAGCAGCGTGTAGCCGTCCTTGGGGGCGCGCGCGACGAACTCGGCGGCGAGCGACGATCCCGCCCCGGTCTTGTTCTCGACCACGATCTGCTGGCCGAGGATTTGACCCATGCGCTGTCCCACGACGCGCGCCGTGATGTCGGCGCCCGATCCCGCCGAGAACCCCACCACGACTCGAATCGGGCGGTTCGGATAATCGTCGGCACGCGCGGCAAATCCCGACAGCGAGGCAGCGCAGGTCAGTGCCGCCACGATCGCAAGCCGTCTCCCCATGGTCGCTTCTCCCTGTGTTTTCCGGCAAGCGAAGCATGTTTGCGCGCGCCCCGCCAGCGCGCGGATGTCCGGCCATTGCAGGCCGGGAGCGCGCCATTCTGTCGCGCTGTCCGCTTGTGTTGATGCAGGACCGGTGCGGAAGGCGATGCTCGGGCCCAGGTGGGAGAAAGCAACGATCCGGTCTTGACCGCCCGGCGCAATGGCGCAAGTTTGCGCAATGTTCGTCACCTTCTTCCATGACCTCAAAGCCGCGGGCGTGCCGGTGACGCTGCGCGAATATCTCACGCTGATGGAAGCGATGGAGAAGGACCTCGCGGGCCGGCGGGTCGAGGACTTCTACTATCTCTCGCGCGCCGCGCTGGTGAAGGACG
>Ga0207708_10000357_pt1 | contig 35836 bp, 57 predicted proteins | sample KBSK5101metaG_FD_184340 | JGI IMG/M metagenome (GOLD analysis project Ga0207708, IMG submission 184340) | Corn, switchgrass and miscanthus rhizosphere microbial communities from Kellogg Biological Station, Michigan, USA - KBS K5-10-1 metaG... | ecosystem: Host-associated > Plants > Roots >... | reverse complement strand
GTAGATGTGGGTACTAGCGTCAACCACAGAGGATATTGTAACACTACTGCCGTTGGTCATCGGCATTGTGGGCCTCGGTGGGCTGGTCTTCACCGCACTCAGATTCCGGCGAGATGACACGACTGCTGTCATAAATCAACAGAACGTAATCCTTGACGACATGAAGAAGCTCAACGACGAACTACGAACCACCGTGGGCGACTTGCGCACCGAGCGCGACGAACTCAGGGTGCAGGTGGGCGAACTTACAATACAGATCAAGAGTATGCGCAATGAGTCCTGACGATCAGATCGACAAGATCGCGGCTGAGATCGCCGAACAGGGCAACCGCACGCTTCGCTACTCGCGCATTCGCTTCCTGTGGACGTGGCTGCTCGGCAGCCTGGTGGCGATCTTCACGGCGATTGCGCTGACGCTGGCCGTCGATAATGCCAAGGAGCACGACGAGACAACAGCATTCCTGGCATCGAACGCCAAGAACGCGGCCGAGAAGGCGCATGAAAGAGCAGTTGACATCTACCAATACCTGAGCGGCGTGGAAGGTCTGCCCGGCGTGCCTGGCGCGAACGGACAGGATGGTGCCCCCGGACAGCCTGGTGCTCCCGGCTCGACGGTGGCTGTGCAGGCGGCTGCTCCTGGCCCACAGGGAGCCAAGGGTGAACAGGGTCCGGCCGGTCCGGCTGGCACGCAGGGCGCGATCGGGGTTAGTGGCAATACTGGAGCAGCAGGAGTACCAGGGATACCGGGGGAAACAGGCCCACAAGGCGTAAAGGGTGATACTGGTGACACCGGACCCCAAGGCAAGCAAGGCGAACCCGGTCCTCAAGGACCACCTGGCACCAACACTCCTGTCCCTGGTCCGGAAGGACCCGCCGGTCCCCAAGGCCCTACCGGCGCTCAAGGCCCGCAGGGAGAGACGGGAGCGACAGGCCCACAGGGACCATCTGGTGCAACTGGCGCGCAGGGTCCGGCTGGCCCGGCAGGTGGAACAACTTGCCCAACTGGGTCCACTCTCCAGCAGATTCGAGTAAATGCTGTTGGTGGACAACAAACTATCGTTGCGTGTGTGGTGACAGCGCAATGAAAGCCCTGGGGGCCGCATACCCAGGCGTGCGCCCGTCGAGCGCTCCGAGTTGGGGACTCGCCGCCCCCGCTTGTCGAGTCGTCTCCGGGCGCACGACAACTTTGCCGGTCCGGCTCAATCTAGTGGGGTACTAGTAATGACACAAATTATGGAGCTTCCATTGAAGGTCCAGCCTTCGCCAGCGGCGAGAAAGCTGTTCAACGTGATGGTCGCGCGATCCACGGAACTCCACCTTCCGCTCGCTCAATGCCTCGCATTGAGTGTGAACAGGGCACGGTCCGGCGAGGACCCGACCGCCTGCCAGGAGATCCACGAACTGCTCTCGGCCGCTTGGATCGGCCCGGCCGACGACGGCGGTTGGCTGCTGCTGTAGGGGCGTACAGCGCGGAACCACGGTACCAGCCGCGTTGCTGGGATCATACCGTGCTACAATGGCGGGATGCGTGTCGCACCCGTCGTCGTTGACAATGCCCTGAGACTGGATGGCAACTATATTGGCATGGATCTCGCGGAGACGATCTTCGACGAGTTGACCATCCACAATACTGCCAAGGACATCGCCCGCAAGATGGAGCGGTGGGGCTGGCAACTGTTGCCCGACGAGTTTCAGTTGGGCAATCTCGAAGGCGATATCGTCGTCATGCCGCGCGGTTACGCCTTCCAATTGAAAACACTGTTGCGGGAAGAGGGGATCAAGGTCCACTGGATCGATCGCCGCATGTGGCGTCGCAAGGCACCGAAGCTCGGCAACGGCACATTCCCCTATCGCCCGCACCAGCGCGAGGCTGTGCGCCAGATGATCCGCAACCAGCAGGGCATGTACGAGGCCCCCACCGGCTCCGGCAAGACTGTCACCTGTATCGGCTTCCTCACGGAGAAATCACCATTGAAGACACTGATCCTTGTCGAGAAGCTTGATCTGCTGCACCAGTGGCGCGAGGAACTGTCGCGCTGGCTCGACCTTCCGATACAGCAGATCGGCCAGATCGGTGACGGCAGGTGGGAAGAGGGACCGCGCATCACGGTCGCAACAGTGCAGACAATCTGGAAGGCGCTCAAGAGCGAGACGTTCGGCCATGAGTATCCGTGGTTCTTCCAGAAGTGGGATTGCGTCTTCGTGGACGAGTGCCACCATGTGACAGCAATGACGATTCAAGAGATCGTCGGTCGCTTCTGGGCCAAGTACCGGCTTGGCGTCAGCGCCACGCCCGATCGCAAGGATGACAAATTCGAGTTCGCGCTCAATGTGCTGGGGGAGGTGTTCTGGGAAGATGACGAGGATGTTCTTCGCGAAACAGGAGTGCTTGTGCGACCAGTCGTACAGGTTGTCAGGACTGATTTCGAGCACGTCTACTGGGGGGATCACCAGTCGGACGATGATAACGAGTGTGATGTACCAGGGTGTCGTCTTTCTGGCAAGCGGCCACACTTTCACCGCAACAACTACCAGCAGCTTAGGATGCACCTCGTAGAGAATGTGGCTCGCAATGCTCTTGTCGCCGAGACGGTGATGCACGAAATCACCAAGGGCAAGCACCACCATCTGATCGTTTCCGATCAGGTCAAGCATCTTGAGGAGATCATGGCGGTGTTCGAGCGCGAATACGGCCATTCTCGGCTCGTCCCGCCGATTTGGGTACTGACGGGTAAGGTCAGGGGCGAGAAACGCGCCCAGATGCGCGAGGAGATCATTCACGCGCCCGCTGCGGTGGTCTTCGCGACCGTGGCGAAGGAGGGAATCGATCTGCCGCCGGTCGATCGCATCTATCTGCCGTTCCCGACGCGCTCCGCGCCGAAGGTGCAGCAATGGATCGGCCGGGGAACGCGCACGGCGGTGGGCAAGACCGACACGCTGATCTACGATTTCTTCGATCACCACTGCGGCGTGCTCAAGCAGCAGTTCAAGAATCGCCGTCAGCAGTGCTACAACAAGCTCGACATCGAGGTGCGGATCGATGCCTAGCATCACTTGTCCGCGCTGCGGCATGACCAGCTACAACCCGAACGATATCCGCGAGGGCTACTGTGGCTCCTGCCATGATTTCACAGGCGAGCCTACCGAGCGCATTGAAGGACCGGTGACAGTAAAGGCCGGTGATCTGTATTGGGCCTGCCGGATCGCTGGTCGCTGCTTGCGCTGGACGATCAATGGCCGTGAGCATCCCTGTATTTGCAGCTATATCCCCGAACCAGAGAGAGCGCATGACCGTTGACGCACGCTGGCAGCCGGTGACGTGCAAGAACTGCGGCAAGCAGTACATCTGCACTCCATCGACGGACTACTACGCGGTGAGAGGAGAGACGCTGACTTCGCTGGAAGATGGGCTGTGCTGGGATTGCTTCATGGCGGCGACGGGCATGAAGCCGCAACCCGAGCCGTTGCGCTATGCCAAGAACCCGTTCGAGATCGAGGACGACTGATGCTGCGCGTGCTCATGCTTGCGCTGCTGTGGCTGTTTCTGATTGTGGCGGCGGCGTTCATTGGCTTCTACGCCGGGATCGAGTGGATTCACCGATGACCACCACTATCAAGTGTCCTTACTGCGATTTCGAGATCATCGGCGGCAGTCCGCACTTCGCTGCGCGGCTGGAAGTCATCCATATGAACCACAAGCATCCTGACATCGTGGAGCAGCGGCTCATCGCGGCGGGCTTTGTGAAGAATGCTGACGGCAAGTGGATCGATACGAAGAGCGATCCTTATGCCTAAAGCGCTGATCTGGATCGACGGTGGCTGCGCGCCGAAGAACCCCGGCCACGCCGGGATCGGCATCGTCATCAAGCAGAAGGGCGAGAAGACGAAGATCCTCAACCGCTACATCGGCGTCCGCACCAACAACTACGCCGAGTACACGGCGCTGATCGTCGCTGTCAAGTATGCTAAGGAACTCGGCTTCCATAGCGTCAAGATCCACAGCGACTCGAAGCTGATCGTGGAGCAGGTCAATGGCCGCTGGAAGATCAAGAGCGACGGCTGCCGCCCGCTGGCGGTCGAGGCCAAGGACGTGCTCACCCGCTACTACCCGATGGCGTGGGAACTGACCTGGGTTCCGCGCACACAGAACGCGCTTGCCGACTACTACTGCACGCTGGCGCTGAACTGGGGCCGGATGCAGAACCCGTGGACGCGCAAGCGCAAGTCTCTGCCTGTAAGGATTATTGACCCGCTCAGTCATGATTTTGAAACTTCTCCGCAATAGGGACTATCCCCCTGCGGCAAGCGTTATATCAGGGTTGTACCCTCTTGCCCTCCAGAAAGAATCTGAAAGAACCGGACCAGACAGTACGCTTACCGCGTAACAGTATTAGATTATGCCAACGTCCCCGCCTCAGCCGCCCCTAGCCTATAACGGGTCAGATGCGGATGTCAAATTCCCGCAAATTGGTATAGTTCCTAGAAAGGAGGTGAACCCAGCATGATTGCAGATAGACCGGAAACGCGCGATGAAGGCGTCGTCTATATTGACGAACTCGCGAAGATCATCAATCGCCAGCAGGGCACGATTCGCAAATGGGAACGCGAGCGCCTACCCAAGCGCCTGCATCCTCATCGCGGAGCGCGCAACTGGCGCTACTGGACGGACAGTCAAGTATGGGGACCGAACGGAATCGTTGCGTGGATGAAGCGCAACGACATGCGCCCCGGCAATCTTGTCACTGATCCTGACAAGGCCGATGAGCACGTTCGCAACCTGCGTCGGCCGAAGTACCTCAACGGCTACCACATCCGCAGCGCGAAGGCATTCGTCGCACAGGGTCGATCGCGCGCCTGGATCGTGGAGACGCTGTGGCCGCGAACGAAGTATGCTAGGCCCGAGAACCTTGAGGTCGCGCTCGTCAAGCTGTTCGCGTCGAACAACTGGTATTTCCCGCCGCACCACCGTGTTTCGGGGGATGAGTTGCCAGCCAAGATCGAACGTGACATGGTGAAGTACGAGGACAAGTTCGAGAAGATCGCCGCGAAGGCGAAGACCGACGGTAATCCGACGACAACACAGACGACAAGACGGAGAAGGAGAAGGTAATGGCGACAAGGCGGACAACCCGCAGCAAACCCCGCGTCAGTGATGACGAGACGGCGAGCCGGGTGGCGAAGTCGGCGCAGCATCGTGGTTCGGTAACTGCTCTCAGCAATGACAACATCGAGATCTCCTGTCAGCTTTCGGAGCTTGTTCCTGTTGCGCAGTACGCAAACGTGACGATCGGCCCGGTGCAGTTGCGTTGGCAGACGGAGAACCCCGGCATCGAGTTGCTGGGCGACATCGATTGGGATGAGGGCGACGAGGAACCAGTCTTGACGCCTGAGCAGCGGCGCGTTTATGACAAGATTCGCGGCTACATCCGTGCCACCAGCAAGCTGATCGAGCACTCGATTGCTGAGGATCGCGCGATCGTGGAGGAGTCGGTGCGACTGCACAACGAGCGCGAGGCTGAGGAAGCCGAGAAGACCCGCAAGCGCCGCCGCTAGTCATGGATGTCGAGTCAGCACTATTGAGCAAGGCGCTGCAAAGCGGTGATCTTGCCGAGGTCGTAGCTCGCGGTATCGAAGCTGACCACTTCGCCGACGAAGATCTGGCCGACATCTACGAGTGGGCCGGGGACTTCATGGCGCGGCACAAGTCGCCGCCGTCGATCGAGGTCGTGCGCGGCGAGTTCGATTACAAACCACTGTTGACAAAGGACCCGCTGTCGTACCTCATCGAGCGCTTCGTGCTGTTGGTGAAGGAGCGCGTGGCGGTCGATGAGGTGCGTGCCTACCACGATGCGCTCGATGATCCCGAGGCACTGCCCGAGATCGAGCTATACGCCCTGGAAATGGCAACACGCTTGGTAGAGCTTGTGCCGACGCCGAAGGCACAGCGGCTCAGCGAGGGCAAGGCGCGCAAGCAAGAGTACGAACGGCGCAAGAGGAAGCGGATCAAGCCCGGTATCAAGATTGGTGTCCCGACGTTCGATGGCGTCACGATGGGCGTGCAGCCGCATGAACTGGTGATCTGGGGCGGTCCTCCGGGCGGCGGCAAGACGACCGGCTTACAGCACACGGCGCTGAACGCCTACTTGCAGGGAAAGACTGTTGTCTTCGTCAGCCTCGAAGTCGAGGGTGATGTGATCCTGCGGCGCTTCGACACGATGCTCACCCACGTTCGCTACCGCGCGCTCAAGGCGCTGGAACTGAACGACGAGGAGGAGCGCGAGTGGCACAAGATCCTCAAGCGCTGTGAGAAGGATCGCGCTCGCAAGGACATCATCATCATTGACGACATCCGTAACTGCACGGTCGAGAAGATCGTCGCCGAGCAGATGCGCTACAAGCCGAACATGATGGTCGTGGACTACCTTGAGGAGATGCGCACGCCGCGCAACCTCCAGGGCTGGGAGGGCGTGGCGCAGAACGGTCGTGGCCTCAAGCAACAGGCGCGCGTGAGCAAGATCCCCTACGTGACGGCCACGCAGCTAAACCGTGAGGGCGAGACGGCCTACCAGAGCGCGCAGAAGATTGCTGACATGCTCATCATTCTGATTCCGCCCGAGCCGGAAGACGATCAGACGCGCATGTACCTGTCGCTGCGCAAGTACCGCGACGGCCCCTCACGCAAGACGGCGACGATGAAATGGGATCTCGACACAATGTTGATCGATGAGCTTCCTGCCGACAGCGAGAAGTTCAAGCCGCGCGAGCCGCTTGGTGACAGCAGTAAGAACGGACTGCGGGCGAAGAAGAAGGTGTGGGCGGCGCGCAATGGCAATGAATCTTGACAAGTATCACGGCGGAGGTCAGTACCCTGTGGTGAGCGGTAAGTATGCGTCCGCTTTGAACGGCTGGGACTGCGGCCCATGTACTCCGACCGCTGATGGACGGTTGGGAACCGTCCCGGTTGCGCGCAAGGGGGGAGGAGGCGGCTATAGAGTCTTCTCCCCCGCCGCGCACCGTGGTCGCTAGCTCAATGGTGAGCACGCTCTCTTTGCAGGGAGCAAGGTCGGGTTCGATTCCCGGAGCGGCCATGCTGGTATCATCCAGAACATGAGGAACGAAACTGAGATCCGGCCTTCGACGTGGTTCGCAAAGTACGACAATGGCAGGACTGTTCACAACTGGCCGAGCAACTTCTACATCGAGCCGGACGGCACGAACGTCGAGGCCGAGTTCCAGGCGGCGAAGCACTTCGCGCATCCGTGGCGCGTGCGGACGATCAAGCGCGTCGGACCGGGCCATGCGAAGCGACTCGGACGGATGTGGCCGCTGACCGATGAAGAGCTTGCGGTGTGGGAAGACAATAAGATTGCGGTCATGCGCACGCTCGTCCATCAGAAGGTGATCGATCACCCGGAGATCGCGATGGCGCTTATCGCCACTGGCGACGCGAACATCTGCGAAGTCAACTGGTGGCACGACAACTTCTGGGGCAACTGCACTTGCATCCGCTGTTTCAAGACCGGCGAGAACCATCTGGGCAAGATCTGGATGGCGGTAAGGGAGAGCATCAGTGGATCTTGATGAAGAAACGCGGATTCATTTCCGCTATCACGATGCGGTGGAAGCGCTTGTTGGTCATCATCATTGGCGCTATGAGGTTCATCGCTACGGTGATCTTGGTGAGCTTGTCAAGTATCTTTCAGGAAAAGGTATGGATGAGTTTGCATGGCGTCCACTGCGCTCGCTGGAGTCGTGGCGCGAGGAGGCTCTAAGTGAAGCGCGATGAAGTGTCATGGGAACTCACGAAGAGGCTTTATCTCGAAGGTTTCTCTCTCCATGAGGTGTCAAGACTGGCGCACGTCTCTCCGACGGCCGTCCGCTTCCGACTGCAAAAACAGGGTGTCACCCTCAGAAGACCTGGGGCTGCGGGTGGAGGCGGACCGCGCCTATCGAGCATGGAGATTGAACGTACGGTGTTCCTGTACGTCAATATGGACATGAGTGCTTACGAGGTCGCGGAAGTGCTTGGCATCAGCCATTCGACCGTGATGTACCGCCTGCGCAAGGCCGGTGCTCATATTCGTACGCCCCGTGAGCAGGGTCTACTCGCGTGGAGGAAGCGATGCCTCGCAGCCTCAGCGACAGAGTAGCCCGCCTAGAGCGGAACCACGGCACCAGAAGCCGCAAGAACCGCAACAATCTTACATGGTTGCGTGATGTCGATGTTATTGACATGCTGGAGAACTTCGACATCGCCAACATCAGCCAGGCGACGGCCGATGAGGTGATCTTCTCCTGCCCGTTCCCCGGACACTCGCACGGCGACGAGCGTCCGAGCGCGTACATGAACAACGGCTCGCGCAATCCCGACTCGACAACACTGTGGAAGTGTCACGGATGCGGGCGCAGCGGCAATGCTGTTGGCTTCGTCGCCGAGTACATCAATGTCTCGCGCCAGAAAGCGCGCCAGTGGCTCAAGCAACATTACGCCCCCGGCTACCGTGCCCCGCGCTACGGCTCGATCGCGAAGGAGTTCGAGGAGCGCTACAAGCTCTCAAAGCAACGCGCGGGTAACGACTCGCTGCCGGTGCTGCCCCCGGACACGCTCAAGCGCTTCGATGTGGACTGGGGCCACTACGCCGAGGAATACCGTGGTTCGCCCGATGTTGACTACATGCTTGACAGAGGATTCAGCCCGGCCGTGCTGGATGAATGGGGCATCGGCTACGATCACGATACGCGCCGTCTGACGATCCCCGTCTGCGATCCTGACAACAATCTTGTCGGATTCAAGGGACGCGCGTGGGAAGCGGAAGCGCGTCCGAAGTACCTGATCCTCGGCGACAAGTACCGGTTCCGTGGTTCCGCTCGTTATGGCTTTGCTCCCTACGACAAGAGCCGTGTCGTCTTCGGGCTGAACGTTTGCGGCGAGCAGCAGCGGCTCGTACTGGTCGAGGGCGAGATCGATGTGATGTCGCTGTGGGTGATGGACATCCCGGCGATCTGCACGGGCGGCGCAAGCATGAGCGAGACGCAAGCGCATCTGATCCGCCAGCACTGCGATGAGCTTGTCGTTTTCCTTGACGACAACGCAGCGGGGCACAACGCGACTTGGGGATACGTCAAGAGTGATGGTGAAGAGCGGCCGGGAATCGTGGAACGACTGGAGCAATTCGTCCGTGTCCGCATCGTCGGGCGTCATCGCTATGATGCGAACGACTACCTAGTGCGGGACGAACGTGAACGGGTCGCCAACCTGATTGCGAACGCAAAGTCCTCGTTCTGGTATGATCCCGGCAAGAAACGGCAAAACACCGTATGATCGCAACAAGAGCAGACAAAGCGACCGAGAGCATGAGCGCAGCTAGCGCACACAACAACAACCACGACCGCAGGAGGTCACGATGGCAGTGAGCAGACGGCGCACTCGTACGAGTAGCGCGACGAACGGAGCCGGGCGATCGCTGGGCAACGTAGACGAGAACATCAAGAAGTCGGCAAAGCGATTCAAGTCGCCGGACTGGGTAAAGGTCCCCGACGGCGAGAGCACGATCGTTCGTGTCATCGATGTTGGCGATGAGTTCCGCGATGGTTTTGTCCACCCGGTCGAGTTCGACCGGAAGGGCGGGAAGTCCTTTACCCGCGATGTCATGTGCCTTGACCAGAACGATGACGGTACGCCGTGCCCCGGCTGCCGTGACGATCTGGATCGCCGGTACAAGTTCTGGGCGCGCGTCATTGAGCGCGAGGCCGAGAAGACCAACGACAGTGGCAAGGTGATCGGCTACGAGGATCAGGTCAAGATCCTGTCTTCTGGCAAGAGGCTTGTCACGGCGCTGAACAAGAAGCACAAGAAGCGCGATCTGTCCCTGCGCGATATCGAGATCGAGCGCGAGGGCACGGGCTGGGACACCGACTACACTGTTGAGTGGGTCGATGAGGAAGACAATCCGATGAGCAAGGACGATCTCAAGCTTGTCGAGGAGTCGGATATCGATCTCGATCGCTACACAACTGTCCCCGATTTCGATGACTTCTACGAGTTGCCGGATCGCGACAACGATGATGACGACGTGGGAGAGAAGTCCAAGCGGCGAGGCTCCCCGTTCGGCGAAAAGAAGACCCGTTCGTCCTCCGTCCGTTCGCGCAAGGACAAGGATGACGACAACGATGACGACGAGGATGAGCGTCCCCGCCGTCGCCGTACCAGCGGCAGGAAGCCGAGCAGTGGCAGTGCCAGTGCCCGCGCGAAGAAGGCCAGTGACAGCACTGGCAAGACCACAATCCGGCGTCGGCGGACCCGCTGACGCCTCAGCCATCAAAGGAGGCTGACAACAATGCAGACCAATATCTACGCGCAGAACGCGAAGGGCGATCTCAAGCTCGTCGCCGAAATCGAAGGGCTTGACGACCCGGCGCTCGCCGTGGACATGCTCTTGGACGAGATGCCGCGCCTCAAGCAGCGCGAGTTCGTCGTCATCGACATTGACCAGATCATGATCGTGGAGGCGGGCGACGAAGTTATCCAGCCGCGCCGCCAGATCACCGTCAGCAATGGCAACGCGCCGAAGCCGCGACGTGGCCGGGCGACGGTGACGACGGAGCCGGACGACGACGAGGAGGAGATCGAGGAGGGCGACGAGGAGCCGGAAGCTCCGAAGCCGACACGCGGACGAGCGCGCGGTACCAAGCGCACGACTGCCACCAGCGCCAAGAGCGGTGGCAAGAAGGCCAGCCCCTTCCGGTCCAACCCGAAGTCGGCCGAGTAACATCAGCAGTGACGACAACAAGGGGCACCGTTCGGTATGGCACCGGCGGTGTCCCTTTCCTTTTGAGGACTACCGTTGACACCAAAGACCAAGAAGCCAACTCCGCTCAGCACACACGCGCTAGCGGCATTCATGACGTGGAAGCAATTTGACCTGCTGCTTCTGCTCAACCAAGAGGGTTCGCTGACAACAGCATTGTTGTCGGATCGCCTGGAGGAGATCTTCAAGTACGACCAGCGGCACGGCGGCGCGTTCTACGTTGGCACCTCGCATGCGGCGACGTATGCCTCATTGCGTACGCTGGAGAACCGGCAGCTTGTGCATCGCCACATCGGCCAAAGCAATCTGATTGAATGGACCGCAACGGCACGCGCTCAGCAAGCGCTGGCATGGCTAGAGGAAACGAGGCTCTACGCATCATGACAACACTACAGATCACGTTCAAGTGGGAGGAGGACGAAGCGATGTCTTATGACACCCTGATTGACAATCTCATGCATCTGGGCGCGTACGACATCGAGGACATGCCTGCTCCCGAAGAGCCGAGGACTCCCAAGGGACAGCCGAAGTTCAAGTCGAAGGAAATCGCACCGGAGCATGGCTAGTGAGCAATCTTGTCTGTGCTCATGAGGGCTGTGAGAAAGGCGTGGCGACAGGGCACGCTCTCTATCGCATCTCACCGACCGGGCCGGGGCAGAAGTTCGTCGGTATGTGCGAGGAGCACTACGACGGCGAGCCAGATCCGGTAGCCAAGACGTTTGAAGAGGACAACTTGAAACATGGTTGACTTCGACTACGAGAACGATTGGGCGGGTGAGATCCGCAACGATCCCAAAGACGGCAACACGTACGTACTGCGCGGCATCGAGGATCAAATGATCGGCGGGCCGGTTGTCATCATCAATGATGTCTTCGGCGGGCATTCGCGCTATCTCGATGTCTTTGAATGGGTGAAGTGGTCGAAGCCGGACGCGGAGTTTACGGAAGTCTCTTAGCATGATTGACTTCGCCGGACACTTCCATGTTCACGACGAGTACTCGCCGCTCGACGGGGCGGGGACGCGCAACCAACTGTCGCATCAGGCCGTCCGAAAGGGCCAGGCGTACCTCGGCTTCACCAATCACGGGCGGCTCGGCGGGGCATTGGAACACGTTGATGCCTGCCGCCATCCGGAGAAGCTTGACAACCCTCTTGACCCGACGGAGAAGCGCAGCGCTGACGAGCGGCTGATCCCGATCCTCGGCATGGAAGCGTTCTGGCGTCCCGATCGCTTCATGGAGTGCGAGCACACCTGGGCCAACCATCTGTGCTTACACGCAGCCTCGCTGCGCGGCTGGCGCTCGCTGATGCGGCTGTCCAGCAAGTCATGGGTCAAACGCGAGTTCGGTGGCGGGTTCTACGGCAAACCCGTCATCGATCTTGACATGCTGGAGAACGACTACGAGGACATCATCGTCTCGACGGCCTGTCTCGCCAGTCCGCTGTCGCAGATGATTCTCAAGGGCGATGAGAGCGGTGCGCGCGCCTGGATCATGGACATGAAGGATCTCGTTGGCGACCGGCTGTGGCTGGAGATCATGCCGCACGATCTCGATGAGCAACGCACCATCAATATTGCACTGGCGAATCTCGGCCAGGATACGAGCACGCCGCTGATCGTCACCGGTGATGTCCACATTCCTTACAAGAAGTGGATACGCACACACGAAGTCCTGCGGATGGCGAGCTACAAACAGACGTTCACGAAGCGCGAGGCCAAGAAGGATGCTGGTGAGGACGTATATACCGAGCGCATCAATACTGTTCACCTCTCTTCCGGTAAGGAACTACTGGGTTGGTTCCGCGACTACCATCCTGATCTGCCCGATTACGTTGTACGTGAAGCTCTTGCCAACACACATGATTTCGCCCGGCAAGTCCACTGGTACGTGATTGGCAAGACGGCCAAGCCGCCGAAGGTAGAGGTCGATGCCGTCGCTCAGGTCAAGCAGTGGATGCAAGAGGGCTGGGAGGAGATGATCGAGGAGTACCCGGCCGAGCACTGGGACAAGTGGCCGATTGACACGTATGTTGATCGAATGGACTTCGAGTTCGGCGTGCTTGAAGACAAGGGCGTGCTCGACTACTTCTACATCACTGGTGACTTCGTTCGGTGGGCGAAGAGCGATCGGCCGCTGCCTGTCAAGATGCCGGACGGAGAGTTGTACTTCCCACCCGGTGAGTCCAAGAAGCCGATCAGAGTGGGTTTGGGGAGGGGTAGCGCGGCGGGCTGCCTGATCTCGCGTCTGATCGGCATCACCGCGATCGATCCGATCCCGCACAAGCTGCTGTTCGAGCGCTTCATGAACCCCGATCGCGAGGGCTATCCTGACATCGATATTGACTTCGAGTCGAATGGGCGCGATCTTGTCAAGGAATACCTGCGGATCGTCTACGGCTACGACCACGTTTCTGACATCATCGCCTACCAGACCTTCGCTCCGCGCGTCACGATCAAGGAAGTCGGCGCGGTCTACGACATCGACTACGGGCGGCTGAACCGGGTTACTGACAGCATCGGCGACACCGAGCGCGGGCTGGATAAGATCGCTGCTGACAATGAAGTTGTCGGTGAATTGAAGCGCGATTTCCCCGAAGCGTGGGAGGATATGACGCGGCTGGAGGGTCAGATCCTCCGTGACACGCGCCATGCGGGCGGAATTCTCATCACTCCTCGGCCGACGAACTGGTACATCCCGACGCAGACCGGCTCCGACGAGAAGACGATCGTCACGGCGTGGTCGGACCGCATCGAGTTCCCGATCATGTCCAACTACGGCTACCTCAAGTGGGACGTTCTCGGTGTCACTAGTCTCGACAAGCAGCAGATCGCCGTCGATCTGATCCAGAAGCATTACGGTGTGCGCGTGGAGCCGAACGAGCTTCCCTGTCTGCGCGATCCCTATGATGTCGATGGCCGGGTCATGGACGCCTTCATCAAGGGTATTACGCTCGGCGTGTTCCAGTTCTCCGGGCGCGGCATCACCCAGTTCCTTCGCCACGTCAAGCCCGAGAACACTGTTGAGATCGCCGCTTGCAACGCGCTCTACCGGCCGGGAGCGATCAAGTACGCCTTCGAGTACGGCGACCGCAAGAAGGACCCCTCCAAGATCACGTTCCCGCACGAATCCCTGGAGCCAGTACTGGCAGAAACCCTCGGCCTGATCGCGTTTCAGGAGCAGGTCATGGAGATCTGCAAGGTGCTCGGCAAGTTCACCGGGGCGCAGGCCGACTTCATGCGCAAGGCTATCAGCAAGCTTTACCGCTTGGGCAAGGCCGAGGCACAGGCTGAGATGGCTCCGTTCTACGAGCAGTTCATGCAGGGCTGCCGTGACCAGGGTGTCAAGCAACGCGACGGCGATCAGGTGTGGCTCTACATCCTTGAGTGGGGCGGCTACGGCTTCAACCGCTCGCACTCCGATTCCTACGGTTTGCAGGCATATCAGGACATGGATCTGAAAGTCCACTGGCCGCTCGCCTTCTATGCATCATTGCTGACGACGGACCACAAGGCGAAGAAACAGGAGCGCCAGGACTTCTACAAGAACGTGCTCCGTGAGGCTCGCTACTTCGATGTCGAGCCGGTTGGCCCCGATGTCAATCGTAGTGATCTAAACTGGGGGATCGATGATGGACGACTACGGTATGGACTCCTATCGATATCTGGCATGGGCCGTGGGCTGGTTGAACAAGTCGTCGCCAACCGCCCCTACGATAACTATAGTGACTTCGTGGCAGCCGTCGGCACGGGATTTGGCACTGATAAGCTTGAAGCTCTCGCTCAGGCTGGGGCGTTTGACGCCACTGACGATCGTGCCTATCTCCTTTCCCAAGCTCCCCGGTGGGACGAAGGAGTAGCGAAGCTCAAGGTGAAGATGTCCTGCGGCCATCTCAAGTCGAAGACCATCAAACTTACTGACACGTCTCGCCAAGAGTTCAAGCTCGATCATCCGACCTTCAAGGGTACGGACGTGGGTCGGCTGGCGGTGATGACTGATGATTGGCTCGAAGACCTGCACTGTCCACATCACCCCGACGCCTTCCCCGAGAAAATCAACAGACTTGACGACACCTGCTCGGTTGCGCGTTGGCTCAAGGAACATGACGGCGAGCCGAGGGTTGTCAAGCAGCCGACTCCCATCGAACTGAACGACATGGAGTTGAACGCACTGCATGTGTCGCTCACGCAGAGTAAGTTCCTTCAGCGCTACAAGCCGTTTCTCGACAAACGTATTTACACAGAGAACGAGATCAACAATCTGCCTAAGCATCCAAAGCGCAACGGCCACCAGCACGGCAATTGGTGTACCTGCGAGCGCTGCAAGCTGTCTGCCTGCGTGATCGGTGGCGAGATCACGGCGACCAAGGTAATCTTGACCAAGGCGAAGGACAAGATGGCCTTTCTTGACATCGCCTACGAAGCCAACCAATACTCTTGCACACTGTTCCCGAAGATCTACTCGCAGTACGAAGAACTGTTGACAACATCAGCGCTGTTTCTGATCGCTGGCTACAAGGACGATCGCAACCAGATCGTCGTCACCGACATGGCTGACGTGTTCGAGGTCGCCGCCGATCAAGAATGGGAGATAGAGGATGCCCGTTGACCCCGACAAACGCGCGAAATATCTGGAATGGGTTATCAAGCGCGGCGTAGGATCGCGGATCTATGAGCCTTCCACCGAGGGTCCGTTACGGGTTCCGTTCGTATCACCGCTATTGACATGGGCTGCGTGCGGTGGGATGCCGATCGGTCACATCGGGCGCTGGTACGGGCCGGAAGGCAGTGGCAAGAGCCTTGCCAACTGGGGTCTGAGCTACTGCGCACAGAACTACCCCGCCGTCATCACCGAGTGGTACGAACTGGAGATCAAGTTCTGGGAGTCCCGCAAGCTGCGGCTCAAGGCGAACATCGCCAAGCGCAAGCTCAAGAGTGCTGTCGCCGCCTTCCCCGATGGCATGAGCGTGCTGCTGTTCGATACCGAGCAGCGGGCCGAGCCGTCTTTCGGTGCCAAGCTTGGCGTCAACATGCACAAGGACCGCTTTCTCATCATCGAGGAAAACATCATCGAGGAGATCATCGAGGAGATCATCGCGGCGCTCGATGCCTATCACCTCATCATCATTGACAGTGCCTCGAATGCGCAGAGCTACGCCGAAGCCAATCTCGATCCCGGCGAGTACGAGCGCGGCACGGCAGCGGCGGCATGGAAGCGCCTGCGCAAGGTCCGCAAGCGCCTTGATCGCGATGCCAATACCATCATCATCGTTGACCAGATGCGCTCTCAGGGCCTCGGCGGCAAGACGTACGGCCCCGAAACGGCCCCACCCAACATCCGCTTCCTGCGCCACAATGCCAGCATTGCGATCAACTTCGCGCCTGCCAAGCGGCTCTTCCTCAACGACGAGAAGCAGTTGACGGACGACTACAAGAAGGCCAGCAGCGACTTCATGGCGCTCGGCTCGGACGGCAAGGAGACGGCCGGGATCGAGATGCGCTGCAAGATCGACAAGAATAGCACTGGCAAACCTTTCAGAAATGCTGTCGGTCGCTTCGCCTTCGATGTCGTTGATGCGCGGACCGGCGAGTACGTGCAAGAGATGGGCTTCGACCAGGGCTTCGAGCTACTGACGATCGCCGAGTACTTCCACATCATCGAGAGCGGCGGTGGCGGAATGTTCTACGCGCTCGATAACAAGTTCAACCGCACGAAGCAGAAGTGGAAGGGTGAGTGGCGAGCCATCGATGGCATCGTCAACGATGAGGAACTGTCATACCGAATTATGTCAAGACTAAGGATGGCGACGTAATGGGGAAGACGAGAGTGAAATGGAACGAGTCCGCCCGCAAACGAACGGCCGTGCCGTCTTCTACGACGAAGATCTCGGCTTCTACTACACGACCGAAGACGAAGAGCAGGATCGCGGCACTCCGCGAGTCGAAGGCAACAGCATTGTCCTCCCCCTCCTATGGCGTGACCTTGCCCGATTGGCTGCGTGTGGGATCGTACGTGCGGCTTACGTGGGACTACGATCCGGCCTACGGCGTGGGCGAAGGCTCATTCGAGGGCCGCGTAAAGGAACTTGACGGCTGGATCTTGGTGTGGGGACCGGGCGGCGTGCAGTGTCACATGCCGTTGTCACAAGTGAAGACATTCAAGCGTGCTCCCAAACCACGCCGATAGACTGCCGTTCCCGGCCACGCCCGAGGACATGTACGCGATGCTGTGCCTTGAGGAACTTGCCAAGCTCGAAGGCTGCCTGACGCAGGCGGGCATGGATGGCTACGTGCTTGTCAAGTGTGGCTACGTAATCATCGATGTTGACAGAGTGGAAGTGGTACACAGTGGGGCTTAGCAGGGGCGAGTTCTTTTCCCGCATTGGCATGATGCGTGAGGTTGATCCTCTCACCAGTGCTGCATATCGCTTCGCCGAGAAGCTTGAGGCCGAGAAGCCGCACAAGGGCGCGCAAGCTGATGCGCCCTGGCATGTGTCCTTCCACGGCTCACAGTTCCCCGGCGATGACCCGAAGGCATGCGGGCGGCGAGCGATCTACAGCATGCTTGACCTGCCGCGCGGACAGTTCTCACGCCCATCGCGACAGCGCATGGACGCCGGGAAAGACCTGGAAATCCAGCTAGTTCGTCGCTGGCACGCCGCAGGAATGTTGCTGTCCGCAGCGCCAGATAGCCCGGTGCAGACGCAGTTCGAGGACCCGTCCGTGTGGCTCACCAGCACGGTCGATGCGATCATTGCGCGCCCGCGCTCGCTGCGCCCGATTGTGGCTGAGGTCAAGAACATTGACGCAGACACGCTCGACTCCATGCTGCGGATGATCCGTGGCCCACATGAGGCGTATGTGCGTCAGGTCAAGTGCGAGATCGGCCTCGCGCATGAGCACGGCCCGTGGACGGTCACGCGCTGTGTCAATAGTGGGCGCATCGCGATCCCGATAGGCCGTAGGAATGGTTCCGTGGTTCCGCTTCTATGCCCTGAGCACGGCGGCGACAAGTGTCTGGAGGAGGTCACGCTCAGCCCCGTCGAGCACGGGTACCTGTACTACGTGTCGCGCAACGACCCGGACATCACCCGCGAGTACTACTACGAGCACGATCCCGCCTTCATGGAGGCCGGGCGCAAGCAGTTGCGCGTGTGGCGCAAGTTCTTCGAGGAAGGTGTGCTACCCGCGACGCAGACGACGGGCAAGCATCCGTTCGGGTGGAACTGGACCACGGATGACAGCCCGTGCAAGTGGTGTCCGTTCGGTCCGACTGGCAGCTATGTTTGCAAGGAAGACCACCAGGAAACTGTCAAGCGAGGCGACTTGCTGCCGCTGGCCGAGAGCGCGGCGATCGAGCTTGCACGGGAGACTCGTCCGAACTACGATCTCGGTTTGGTCCGGGCGGCAGTCTTCGCTCGCTGGAACGGATCTGCGGCGAACTAGCCCCCTACGGGGGCTACGATCTAGGCTTGATCCCAGCGACGAAAGCCGCTATAGTCCCCGGCCGGACAACACCGACCGAGCCGACAGGAGGCTTGAAGTGGCGAAGCAGGTTGAGCAGTTGAAGCTGGACGACGAACACGCTACGGCGATCGTCGAACTGGGCATCGAGTACGAGGCGTACGAGTCGGACCTGCCCAAGACGAAGAAGGACCGGCTGGCAGCCGCGCAGGAGGTCATCACGTTCTGCATTGATGCGGTCGTGAGCGACAACTACACGCCTGACAACGAGGACCCGGAGATCGCCGAGGATTCCGTGAAGATCGCGGAGATCCTCGAACTCGCAGGCATCGAGATTGACGAAGACAAGAACATTGAGTACGGCGATCCGCCCGATCTCGATGCGGCTGCGGATGAGGACGAGTCCGAGGACGACGAAGAGGACGAGGCCGACGACGACGAGGCTCCCTTCGACCCCGACGACTACCTTGACGGGTACACCGAGATGCGTGTGTCCGAGAAGGTGAAGGCGATCAGGGACTCCCTCGAACCCGACAACGATGATGACGTTGCCACGCTCGAAGCGCTGGCCGAGTGGGAGAACGAGCAGGACAAGCCGTCCTCCCGCGTCCTCAACACGATCGAGGAAATGCTCGCCGAGGTCGAAGGCGAAGAGGACGAGGACGAGGAGTCCGACGACAGCAGTGACGACGCCGAGGCCGAGGCCGAGTCCGGCGAGCCGTGGGACGGCTACGACAAGATGACCGCCGCCGAGGTCAAGAAGGTGCTCGGCGACCTGCGCGAGGACGAGGAGGACCCGCTCACGGCCGAGCAGGTCGAGTTCGTGATGGAGTACGAGCTTAGCCGCAAGGCTCCCCGCAAGCGCGTTGTCACCTACTGCGAGGAGCTTCTGGCCTCCTTCAACGGTGAGGACGAGGAGGAGGAGAAGCCGAAGGGCCTCGCCGCGCGGCGCAAGAAGCAGCAGCGCGAGCCGGAAGTCGTCAGCAATGGCGTCATCGTCCTGACCCGTGAGCAGATCCTCGCTGCCCTCGCGGACGGCACGGTCGAAATCGAGGTCTGATGGCGACGCGCAGGACTGTGGCGAAGCGTGGGGGCAGAGATGCCCCTGCGCGTCGTCGCGCTTCCAACAACGACGGAGCGTTGACGGACGAAGATCTGCGCGAGCTTGTCCCGGCCGGGATCGAGTCCGCGTTTCTCAAGTCCAAGCTCCATGACAAGGCTCTTGGCATCGCGGGCCTTGGTGCGCCGGGTGACTGGGATGGCGATATGCCTGATATCCCCAGTGACATCGGCACGATCGACCATGAGCAGATGGCGAACCTCCTGGGCGAACTGGCGAGCGCCCTGAGCACGTCTCTGTGGCAGGCCAGCAAGGCGTACATCGAGGCCGATGCCTACGGCGAGATCGTGGAGTACCTTGAGGATGTCGCCTTGCTTGACGCCAATGAGTCCAATGAGGGTAAGCGCAAGGCGCAGGCCCGTACGGATGAGCGCGTCGTAGCGGCGAAGGCGATGGAGCGGACGGCGTATCACAACTACGTCCGCTTCCGCGACCTTGCCAAGACCATTGAGCACAAGTGGCGCACGGTTAGCCGTGTCGGCGGCTTCGTGAGCGATGAGGCCGAAGGCGAGTCGGCGAGCGCAATCAAGCGCTCCACCAGAGGCAAGGCTGCCGGTACCGCAAAGGGCCGCGCCCGAGGCACAGGCAGGCCGCGTAGTTCCAAGTAGCATGCCTATTGACAAACGTGACTTGCAGGACAAGGAAGACACGTTGACGTTCACCAAGGCCGCGTGGATGATTGCGATCGCTGTGATCGTAGCTATCTTCGCGGCCTTTGTGCTTGGGATCTTTGTCCACTATGTTGTCGAGTTCTTCGAGAGGGGATGGAACCTTGTCCGATGAACCTGAACCGGCTGGTACAACAGGACCAGACCAGACGCCTAGGCCATATCGCGGTCGGCGCGACAACTACAGAGCGCTGTCAACATACTGGGCAAGACGTGCCTATGCGGCCGAGGAGGAGGTTGAGCGCCTACGGCGGTGTCTCGCCGTCGCTGCGCCGCCAGAGGGCGGGCCGGTCGTCGCTATTCCTGTCACGACTCTGAACAAGCTTACTGTCGAGCTTGAGGCGCAGACGATTCTCGCTGGTGGCAATGAGGCAACGATGCAACAGTGGGAAGGCGAGGCTGCGCGGTTGCGCGTCAAGGCCGAGCGCATGCAGGAACTCTACAGGACAGAGTTTGTCAAGCATACTGAAACAATGACTCGGAATACCGGGTTGACGTACGAGATCGACCACCTCAAGTACCTGCTGGCGTGGATCAGAACCGGCCTCCCCGCTCTGTCGGAGCCTGCTCAGCGTATTGACGCAGTGGTAGAGGACTGGCGCGAAAGAGCGATGAAGTGAGCATTCCTGAGATCATTGCCGCCGTCATTCTTGTCATCTTCCTGCTACTGGCGATCGATTCACAATGACAACTCAAACACACATTGATGACATACGTATCGCGTACCCTGCGATAACTGTGCGGTGTACGTGGTGTGGCGGCGACGGCGAGGATCAATACTTGGATTTCGTAGGGCCGTGCGGCAACTGCAATGGTACTGGCAAGGTCGGTATCGGCAAGCGCGATCCGATGGGAACGGTGGCGCATGAGTGACATCAGCTATAGCGACCTGAAACGAGCACGGTCGGCGGTGATGAAGCAGGCCGGAGTCAAGGCTCCCGGTCAAGGTTCGCGGGACACGCTGACGCCGATGGTGCGGCTCGGCCTGGAGGTGGTCGAGTTCGACGTTGACGGCACGCATCGGTTCGCAGAGGAGATCACGCAGCGCAACCTCCACCGCATCAGTATTGCCAAGGGCAACTACGGGATCATGCTGTTCTCAGCGGCGATTATGAGCGGCATGACTTACGGGGCGATGGCCGAGAGAAGGCGAGTGCCCCAGTGATCTATAAGTGGCTCCGGGGCCACAGATTATGTAGCCGTGTCAATTGCATGCGGGCGCGATACCCGGCTCGGCCGAATCTCTAACGTGCGCTCGGTCGGCATCGATATCGCCAAGTCCAACTACGCTGCGGTTGCGCTCGCCATCGATGGCATTCCGCGATCGTCATCAGTGTGGTCACCGAAGGACAAGCGCGACAGCACGGCAGCGCGGTTGGAGGATTACTACCTCTGGGTCATGCGCAAGCTGCTGCTCTATCGGGCCGATGTCGTCGCTGTTGAGAAGCTTGAAGTCTTTCAGAACAAGAATACGATCCGGGCGATGAGCAACCACGAAGGCGTAGCGCTGCTCGCAGCCAAGCAGCGCAAGGCGATCGTCCTCAACCCTGGCGTCTCACAGGCACGGGGTGTAGTGTTCGGCAACGGACGGCTTTCCAAGGACGACGCATGGGGGTTTTTCAGAAAGATGTATCCCGATCTTGAACTTCGCGGTAAGAATGCTGGCGGCACCGATCAGATGGATGCCTTCACTCACGCGCTCGCAGCACCAACGATCCTTGAGCGCCGCTAGCATGTTCTGCAACAATGTTACTACGAGGACCGAAACCGAAGCTGTGGCGGGGCTATCGGAACTGTTCGCGCTGCACGCGCTGGCGGCCCGTTTCTGACTTCCCTGTTTACAAACTCCGCTCGGGCTACGAGCAGATTCAGGCGCAGTGTGAGTATTGCAAGCGCGAGATAGAACGCGAGCGCTACAACAATCTTGACGAAGAGGCCAAGGCCGAGTACGGTCGGCGCGTCAATGAGCGCAACCGGCGCTCGCGGGAGAAGTACTTGGCGAAGATCCATCGTGCGGCCGAGGAGATCGCCAAGCAAGATCGCAAGCTTGACAAGCAGCATGTCAAGATTCGTGAGTTGCGCAAGGAGATTCCACGCGGCCACTGGATCGGTAGCGGTGTTGACATCGTGCCGTTCCGCATGTGGCTGCTGCGCATGCACCGCACTCATAACTACAATGTCATCAATCTTGCCTTCGACATCGGTCAGTCCGAGAAGCAAGTACACCGCTGGCTCGATGGCTATGAGTGGAATGGAAGCCGTGGCGAGCCGATTCCGATCCGCTCCATCAACAAGGAGACTATCATCGCTATTGGCGACAATATCGGTGAGCCGCGACTGCTCGAAGAACTGTATCCCGGTGAGGTTGAATAGTGTTGCTTGCACTGATTAGGTAGAATGCGCGGCAATGGCCTCGAAGAAACTCGTCAAGAAAGGCGATGGGGACGCCGATTCGGCGCTGAGAGAGCGGCAAGTAGCTGCGCTCGAACGCCTGCATGAGCTTGGCGGTGCGCCGCGCAAGGACGGCGATCAGTACAGCGGCGATGCCCAGATTCGAGCACTGCAACTGGTCTACGAGGGTCGCTTCGGTGGTCCGGGGCTAGGCCAAGGGCGTCCCCGTGGGCGCGGTGAACCGCGCGCCGCTGAGGTCATTGCTGAGGAGATTCGCACCCGTTTCACAAAGCGCATGACACGCGCCATCGAGCGCGCGTTGCGAGCCGATGCCGGTGTGAAATCGAACCTCGATGCGGTCAAGCTGGCACTCGAAATCGAGAACCGTGAGGCCCAGCTACAGCTACGTGAGAGCCAAGCGGATCTTGAGACAGCAACGAAGGAGGAGCTACTTGTCACGCTCTTTGAACTCCTCGGCCAGCCCCAGACCGAAGCGGCCCTTGAAGGGTCCGCGATCGACATCACAGAAGCGCAAGTCATCAGTGGCGACGAACGGGAAGAGAACGGATACTCACCCGCTGCTGAAACGAATGGGGATCGAGGAGATTCCCCCGGCCCTGCGCCGTCTGGGAGTAACGGCGGAAACGCTGGACACGATGAACGAGGACGACCTAAGAGGGATCGTCCAGCGCGTCCAAACCCTTTCACGGAGACTGCGGTACGAAGGGCCACAGAACGACGACGAACTCCACGCCTGGGTAAAAACTAACATCGGTGTTGACATTCCTCGCACGGCTGTCTGCGAGGATCATGTTGCGCCGTTCACCTTCCTGGCCGATCTGTATTTCGAGCGTACTTCGGCAGCATTAGCGCTGGCAAATCGCGGTGGCTCGAAGACGTTCATCGTCGCCATCCTGCATTTCGTCAATAGTACATACAAGCCTGGTTGTGAGTCGCTGTCGTTCGGCGCGACCGAGGCGCAGGGCAACCGCTGCTATGGCAACATCGAGGAATGGTGCTACGAGCGCGACCCTGAAACCGGTAGGCGTACTGACATAGTGCTGCCGTTCATCCGCGAGCGCCCAAAGAAGTCGCAGACGGTGTGGCGCACCGGCTCGGCAGTGGAGGTTGTCGCCGGTAGCGAGAACGCTGTCTCCGGTCCGCACCCGGCCAAGGCCCATGCCGACGAGATCGACATGATGGAGGAGCCGGTCTGGAATCAGTCGCGAGGCATGGCTGTCACTAATCGCGCCAAGGGTCCGCTGCCCGGCTGGATGGGGCGCTTCAATGGCATGATTCCACCCCAGGATATCGCCACCAGCACCCGCAACAGTACGAAGGGCCGGATGCAGGATCTTCTCGATGAGATCGCCGAGGATCTGAAGGCTGGCAACATTCCTCAGTTCGATCTTTATCCGTGGTGCATCTGGGAAACGGCGCAGGAGGTGCCCAACTGCCGCTGCATCGACAAGAAGACGCGCCGTAAGCGGCTCAAGGAACTGGGTCACGATCCGGCCTCACTGTGCGAATGCAACCGTGTTGTCAAGGGTCGCATGCCTGGCGGCAAGCCGCGCACGCTTGAGACTGCCTGTGGCGGCAAGGCGTTCCGAGGCCGGGGCTGGAAGCCGTACATCGACATCGTTCGCACTTTCAAGCGCAATACTCCTGGCACATGGCTGCTACAGCATGAGTGCCGTCACGGCTTGGACGAGAACAACTACATTCAGGATTGGTCGCTCGGTGCCTACGGCGTGCGGCACTACGAGCCTCATCCGCTCTACGGGCCAATCTACATGGGTGTTGACTGGGGCACGACCAACCCCGCAGCAGTGCTGTGGTTCCAATATCTGACAGCAGAGGTCCCTGGACTCGGCTTCGAGTACGAGTCAATCTGGCTGTCGCCGGGAATCTACGTGCTGTTCAAGGAACTCTACGTCAGCGGTATTGGCACCGACGCTTTGGCGAAGCGCGTGGCCGGTGTCGAGAATCTGTACCGCAATGAGTACGGTCAGGCGTGGAAGGTCAAGGGCCGCTTCTGCGATCCGCAGGGCGCAGGTGATCGGATCATCTTCAAGAACCACGGCTTCCCCTCTAGCTGGCCGATCAAGACCCGGCAAAAGGCCAGGTTTATTGACACAGTTCAGAACCTCGTCGTTGATGACAGGTTTGCTGTCGATGTCGAAGCCTGTCCGATGTTCTGTGAAGAGGTCGAAGGCTGGCGCAAGGACCCGCGTACCGGCAAGGAGTACGACAAGTACAACCACGCGATGTCGGCATGGCGCTATGGCATCGCGAACGCTGAGGTCATCGAAGGCAAGCGCCGCGTCATTGTTGAAAACGCCAAGCGTCAGCAGAAGCGGACTGCAAACGACGTTCGCATCGTCACACCGCGCCGTCGCACTCTCATGAGCGTTGACACAAACGAGGTCGTCTACGGCAATATGGCCTCGCGCGGCGGCACTGAACTCACCCTAGATCCACGCTTCGCTCTCAATGTTGGGAAGGAATAATGGCACAGGGACCGCCTAAGAACGCGAAGATCGATACCGCTACACTCGATCCCAAGCAGCAAGACAAACTCATCAAGTCTGTTGTCAGTGCTGAGCAGGCACCGACGACGGCGCAGATGACGCCGACCACGGGGCAGTTCGCTGCACTCTCCTCTCAGCTTGGCCCGCCGTTCGACTCCGAGCGCGTCACCTTCAGCCAGATGCGGCAGATGCGCAAGGACTCGATGATCGCGTTCGGCCTGCACTACATCAAGGTGCCGCTGGCCCGAGCCGACTGGCACATCGATGCCCGTGACAAGAATGGCCCCAACGCACAAATCGCCGCCTTTATTGACAGTGCGCTGCGGCCGATCTACGCGCGCTATGTCTTCCAGCGCACGCTCGCGCTCGATTTCGGCTTCCAGGCGATGAGCAAGCGCTTCGTCTACAAGAACCCCGGCGGTGTCTACAAGGACCCGACCGAGCAGGACCCAACGAAGCAGATCAAGCCGGTGTGGGACGAGGGATCGGTCGATCCGATCATCTGGAAGACGACTTCACCGCTGCGTCCCGAGCTTGTCACGCCGGTCTTCGATGACAAGACTGGTGAGTTCAATGGGATGGAATACGACGCGCCGCAGGTGTCAACAAAGGCGTCGCAGAAGAAGAAGGGCCGACTCGAAATCGACGTGTACCACTCGCTGTGGGGCACCAACGCCAAGGATGACGAAATGGGAAGCATCTACGGCTTCCCGCGCACCGGCCACGCTCGCGATTACTGGTGGGCCTACAAGTTCCTGTTCCAGCTTGCCAATCGTGGCTACGAACGGATTGCGATCCCACCGGTGCTCGCCTTCCATCCCGAGGGCAGTAGCGTTATTGACGAAGAGACGGGGGAGATGCGGGCCAACTGGGAGATCGCGCTGGAAATGGCCGATCGCCTTCGCAGCAATGCTGTCGCAGCCGTGCCGTCAACAATGGCTGAGTCGGGCCTCGGCGATGCCTCCAACACGCAGCGCGCCTGGGACTTCAAGTTCCTTGAGACGCCATCTGATGCGCTGCGGATCTTCGATGGCCGCTTCAACTACCTCAACGTGATGAAGCTGCGCTCGGTGTGGGTGCCTGAGCAGGCGTTCATCGAGGGCGAGGGCGGCACAAGCTCGCGCAATGTCGCGGCGCAGATGGCCGAGATCTTCATCGAGTCGCAAGCACTGTTGATGGACGAGATCGATGACGAGATCAACAGGTTCATGATCCCGCAAATTCTCCTCGTCAACTTCCCCGAATTTGTCAACAATGGCGGAAGCGCACGGAAGGTCAGTCACGGCTTCCGCAAGGAGGACATCGACTTCTACAAGCAGGTGCTCCAGCTTGTCGGCCAGAGCCAGCCCGAACTGATCGCCAATAACATTGACATCATGGAACTGCTGCGGCGGATGAACACGCCGCTCAAGGATGCGCGCGAGCTTGAGATCGAGCGCCAGCAGGTCGCGGCGCAGCAGGCGCTCGGTGGCCCGCCGCTGGTCGGTCCCAACGCAGGCCGCAACGTCGGCGTGGTCCCCAACCCCGGCTCAACGAACGGCGGCTCGATCCCCGCTGTCCCCAGCGGTGGGAATGGCGCGGCGGCAGGCTTCGAGGACAGGCGTTTCAGCACCGTTTACATTCAGCCGAACGAGTACATCGAACTGTCGGATGTCGATGACTTCCTGACAGGGCTGCCGCTGACGAAGCACTACATGGACAAGACCCTGCGCTCGCTGACCGTGCAGCTTCGCAAGCAGTGGGAGGCCCACTTCCGCCGTCTGTACCCAGACTTCGCGCGCTATGTCGCTGGCGTTGACAAGATCGACCTGTCCGACGAGGAGAAGAAGCTGCGGGTGACCAAGAAGACGGCCGAGCGCGCAGCCAACCGGCTGATGAAGGGCTGGTCTGTCAGCAGTGTGATTCTGGAAGAACTCGCCGACAAGAGCCGCGCGCTCATTCGGAAGATGGTTGACAGAGGTGCGCGGCTCGATCAGCAGAAGTCGCGCAGGGAAGGTGACATCGACCCGGATCGCTACGATCAGTTCCTCGATGAGCAGATCGGGCGGCTCATCAAGTTCACCAACCGCACTGTGCGCGACGAACTGCGCGATTTCCTCGTCAACGAGATCCGTGAGGGCAACGGGCCGAAGGAAATTGGTGACAACATCACTGCGCACTTCACCAACTTCCCGTCCTCGAAGGCCGATCGCATCGCCCGCTCTGAGACGCGCGATGCCGTCAACGCCGCCACCCTGCTGTCGAGCGAGGCGTCGGGTATCCGCTACGTCAGGGCCACGGACGGCGAGGAGTTCGATCAGGAATGCCGTGAGCGCAACGGAGCACTGTTCACGGTGCGGGAGGCGTGGAAGGAACTGCGCAAGGAGCACCCGAACGGTACGCTGGCATTCGACCCGATCCCGAGGGCCAACTTCTCGATCGAATACGTCAAGACGCTTCCCGACAACGCTCCGCATCCCAACAGCACTGCTTACTTCGACGACGACTCCTCGACCGCATTCATCATTTTCAACAGCGACGGCACGGATGAGTATCTGTCAGCGCTCGGCGAATGGCTGATGACGCACTCGGCTACGAACGGAGCCGCCCATGAAGCCGCGTAGGACTGTTCACTCCACTCGCGCACTGACACTGCCGGGTGGCACCGAGGACAACGACCTGTGGATCTACAACATGCCCGACGAGCAGGGCAACAATGTTATCTGCTCGGTGTGGGAGCCGACGCCGCAGCAGCGCGATGCTATCGCCAAGGGTGAGAATATCCGCCTGCTGGTCTGGGGCCGGGGCCATCCGCCGGTAGCGATGGATACAACCGATGAACCGCTGGGGAAGGCGGTGACGCAGAGTGACTGACGAGGATTTTGTCATCGTTTCTGACAACGGTACTGCGCCGATCATGTTCGCGGGCGGCATCAAAGCCCCCGGCCAGGTTGCTGCGCAGCCGATTGGTTCCGGCGCTGTCGTGGCGCGCGGTGCTGCGTCGGGCAACCCGAACTTCGATCCGCTCACGGGCAAGTTCGCCGGGAACAAGAACAAGCAGATCCAAGTCGTCGCGCAGACGGTGCGGCAGGGTGCGCTGCCGATGCTGTCAGGAGTACCGCAGGGGGTTGATCCTGTGGTCTGGGCGCGGCGGATGGCGGCTGTCAGGGATGCTGCTCGCGACTTGCAGGACTTGACGCCTGAGACGGCACGCACATTCCTCGCCGCTCGCGTGGCCGATGTCAACTCAGTGGACATCAATCAGTTCCTCGCCGATGTCCAGTGGCAGCGGATCTACGATCTCGCCGATGTCCTCGATGCCAAGGTGCGCACGAAGCTGCCGGTGCGGCTGATCGCCCCGGCTAGCTGGACGAAGCGGATCTTCACCGGCCTCGATACCGCACAGGCCGCGCATCTTGTCAAGATCGTTGAGGGCCGTGGATGGGACGTGGAGGACATCAAGCGGGAGATCGTCGCCAAGGTCAAGAATGTTGACCTGCGCAAGCAACTCGAACTGCTCTATGGCGAGGCTCCAAAGAAGCAAGGCAAGAAGCTTCCGGCACCGGCTGGCACCGGCAAACCATAGGAGGTCTGATGGCGTCAAACGGAAACATTCCATCGAGTCAACTTGCCTCCATCCCCGGAGGCAGGTTGCAGAAGGGCGCGGCAGCTTCCTGGCTGCGGATGCGCTCGCACATCGGCAAGAAGACCGGTGTCTGGATTTGCCCGACAAGTAGCAGGACTGCTTACAGAACATACGGTGAGCAGCAGTATTTCTGGAACCTCTACCGCTCGGGCCGTGGAGCGCTGGCTGCCCGTCCTGGCACCAGCAATCATGGCTTCGGCGTGGCTGTCGATGTTCCTACGACAACAATGGCGCAACTCATCAACCGGCACGGTGCCGAGTTCGGGTGGCAGAAGCGCTGGAGCGATGCGCCGTCGGAGTGGTGGCATTTCAAGTATGCTCCGTCGTACGATCGACACAAGGGCGAGTCTCCTGCCGCCAAGCCGCGCAAGAAGCATCCGTACCACTCCCTGACGGCGCAGGAGAAGAAGTGGCGCAACACTCTTATCAGGGAGCGCAAGATCGCCAAGCGCAACGGCGGCTGGAACAAGGTCGGCGCTGACCATCTGTCAATGGCGAACCGTTCCAAGCAGAAGCTTCGCGCGCAGATGCGAGCGATTCAGAAGGCTGCCAAGCAGAGCGGCTGGGACAAGGCCAACCGGCGCACTCGCTACAACTACATGAGGAAGCTTGTCAATGGGTGAACAGTCTGAAAAGCCCGATCAGACCGCCGATCATGTCGAGGAGGCGGTTCCGCACTCAGAGATCGCAGCCACGGTTTCTGACATCCCTGTTGACTTCGGCGATCCCGGTGTCGCCGACTTCCCCGATCCTGCCTTCGGCGAGATCGATGAGGAGGAGGACGAGGACGAGACTCCCGGCGAGGGTGAGCCGGACGATTACAACGGCGACGGCGAACCAGAAGACGACGAAGAGCAGCCCGACGACGACGAGGACGAGGAAGACCTCACGATGCCACTCGATGATGAGCGCGGGTGGGAATGATGCCGTATCGTTCCGCTGTCACGGGGGAATATGTGACCACCGAGTTCGCTGCCGCCAATCCTGACACAACGGTGTGGGAGGACGACGTTGAGCGAGACGTGGAAGCAGTACATGGAGCGGATGGAGCGGACGTACGGCCATCTGCCGAACTACATCACGAACGTGGGGAGCAGCATGAGTAGTGAGGATGTTGTCGGTTCCGAGCCGCTCGATCCGAAAGACAAGATTGCTAACGAGCGGCCGGACGACGAAATCATCGATGAGGAGGACTTTCCTGACTTTCCGGATGAGGTAGAGGAAGAGGATCGGGGCGACTCGGGCACCGCTGAGGAGCCTTCGGGGGAGACGTGATGGCGAGCTATAGCGGCCTCAACAAGCAGCAGCGCATCCGCTGTCGTGATCGCGTGGTGCAGGCAGCACTGCTGGCATACAACCGCAAGGGCAACTGTCACTACACTCGCGGTGGGCGACGCTGGGACGGCATCGCCAATCACCGCAATGCGCGGCGCGGCCAGTATCCGTACTACACGGACTGCTCGGCATTTGTGACATGGTGCCTGTGGAACGGCCTCAAGCTCAGCTTCAACAAGGACGATATCGTCAACAAGTGTGCGTGGAAGGCGGGTTTCACCGGCACGCTCATCAAGAACGGCAAGCGTGTTACCAAGATCGGTAGCGTTCAGCGCGGCGATGTCGTCCTCTACGGGCGGAAGGGGACCAACGGCAGTCATGCGGCGATTGTCGTGAAGGTTGTCAAGGGTGTTCCGTACGTTATCTCGATGGGCAGCGAGAGCGGCCCTCACTACGTGCGCTACAACTACCGTCGTGATCTGATGCAGATCCGGCGCTACATTTAGAAAGGAGGTGTAAATAGTGTCAACGGAAGTCATGCCCGAGGTGACCAGACCACAGATCATCGCGATCGCAATCGCTGGCGTCCCGATTCTCGCAACACTAGCGCGAGCGTTTGGGATCTATGATCTGTCGATCGAGCAGGAGAAGGCGCTTTCCGATGCGTTGACGTGGGCCGGTGTGCTCGCGGGTTCGCTGATCGGAGGCGATGCAATCCTGCGCACCGGGCGCAATATCCGGAAGGGTCAGGTCGAGGCCGCACTCGTCTCCGACCCGTCGCAGACCCCTGGCAACGTGGCTGTCGAGAACTCGATTCTCATTCCTGCTGCTGGCAGTAGTGGCACCGTGTATCAGCCGCCGTCCAAGACCGCTACCGTCCCGCCCTCGCCTCAGTAAGGACTGTTTCCAATGAGTGTTCTGCCCGGCCACGAAGATCTCAAGCCGAAGACGATCCTTGGCTTTGACAGCATGGGTTACGCGCTGGTGCAGCATGGCGCTGAGGTCAAGCGCTACCAGATGTTCGTCGGTCCGGGCGGAACACTTTCGGCTGTTCCGTACAACGAACCCTTCCCCGATCTCCCCGATCAGCTACAGCCCGTCAAAATCACGCCGTTGCGGCATCGCGGCGTTGACCAAATGTGAGCACTAATGTCCGACAATCACCCTAGACTGGTAAAGAACTCGAAGAACCGCCGCTGCGAGCGCTGCACCGGCATCCATGACTACATCACCCGACTCAGCGACGACACCTTCTGCGACGCCCCACTTGCGTTCAGTCACGCCAAGGCGCTCAAGATCGCGAACCTGCTCGCCAATGGGCCTCAAGATGTGGTTCGTATTCCTGATGATACTGTTGTCATCATGGATGACTCTGCTCGGCGACTCCCGCACGGAGCCAAGGCAGCCCCTCTCGCCCAGTTCACATCGGTCGAGCGCCTGGCCTAGTACGCTGGCGGCATGTCAACCACCGATTGCCTCGTCCTCTTGGTCTGCATCGTCGTCCTCAGCGGCGCTGCGCTGGCCGTGGAAGTCTCTGCGCTCCCGTTCTGGTAGCCCTTGACCAGAATCCGGTATGATCCCAGGCCATGACCTTTCTCCCCGATCACAAGCTCATCCAGTACGCCGAGGGCTTGATCCAGCCGTTCCGCCGTGAGTGCGTCGAACCGGCGAGTATCGACCTGCATCTCAGCGACGAATTTCTTGTTCCTGACATCAGTAATGTCAGGTGCATTGACTTGAACGATCCGATCGATTTCATGAAGCATGTTGTCGTCGGCATCGAAGGGTATGTGTTGCACCCCGGCGAGTTCATCCTCGGCGTGACCGAGGAGCGGGTGTCGCTTCCCGCCAATATTGTTGGCAAGATAGAAGGCAAGAGCAGTCTTGGCCGATTGGGCTTGATGGTCCACGTCACAGCGGGGTTTATCGACCCTGGATTCCGGGGACCCGTCACCCTGGAGATGAAGAACCTCTTGCAGGTTCCTATTGTCCTGCGTCCGGGTAAGAAGATCTGCCAGATCGCATTTGCGAAGATGGAGACTCCTGCGCTCAACCCCTATCAAGGCCGCTATCAGGACTCCGAGGGCGTCGTTGCCTCGCGTTACGGAAAGTGACAACAATCATGGCGATCTACTGTCGCAAATGTGGTGAGCAGCGCGATTTCCCGTTCTCCTCGATGCGTACCAGTCGCGGCCCATGTGACTTCTGCGGCGGCTATGACACCTACGAGGGCCGCAACCGGCGCACGCTCAAGATCGAGACGATGCGCCAGAACAACTACAGCTACCCGGACAACCTGCTCCCCGGTCCTAGTGATGTCAACACCACTGCGGAGAAGGAATACGAGTCTGCACCATGACTGGCGGCGACAATTTCCTGCGCGGCTCTGCTCCGTACGGAAAGGGTTGGGCCGTCATTGCTGTTGACTGGGTGACGAAGAACGTCATCGAGTGGTGCGAGCGCGAAGAGGACGCCAAGCGCGTTGCTGATGCGTACGACCGGCTCGCCGTACGCGCGACCGCTGTTCCATTTGGCGACCCGATGATTCGAGAGTGATGATGGACCGTGATGTCCTTTCCGAATGGTTCGCAGGATTCCTCGTCATCATCCTTGCCATCGCAACCATCTATGTCGTCTATAAGGTTGTCCGGTGAGGCATGCCGTCGAATAAGAGAACATCTAACGAAATTGGTGACCGCGCTGAGGAAGATGCTGCGTTCATTCTCCAAGGCGCTCGCATCGTGCAGAGCGGCGGTGGCAAGTTTCTCAAACTTGATGTCAAGGATGGCGGCACGTTCATCTACTCCGTCAAAGCCGCAACCTCCCTGGCACAGACATCCGTCCGAGCAATATGGAAGCTCTGGATGGAGGCCCGCAAAGGAGCGCGCGGTCCGGCCGGGCATGGCACGGATGCTAAACCGGCGATGATCTTCGAGATCAACGGCGAGACACTAGTATTGATGAGATTGTCCGATCACGCTGCGCTGGCGACCGGCGAGATCGCTCCGTATATCACCCCGAGCAAGGCGCAGGAACGGCGAGCACGCGCCCTACGTAGTCCCTTGGACAAGTAGGAGGTAGCAGTAATGGCAGCGAAGCGCCGTCGCCGCAAGCGTGGAACCCCACGACCCAAGCGCAAGTCAACCGCTAAGGGGACCAAGCGCCTCAAGAGTAGTGACTTCGTGTACCCGAAGACGCGCAAGTATCCCATCAATACCAAGAAGCGTGCTCGCGCGGCCCTCAGCTATGCCGCTCGTAGTGACACCGCTGGCAGCTATTCGACTGTCGCCAAGAAGGTCAGGCGAAAGTACCCCGGCATCAAGATTGGCGGCAAGAGGAGGAAGAAGTAGTGGGTATTGCACTAATTCTAATCGGGCTGATTGTGATGCTGTTGCTGAACTTCACGGTCGGCTTGATCCTTGTCTTCATCGGGATCATCTTGTTCTTTGTCCCGGCCGTACCGTACGGTTACAGCCGGTATCACAGGAGGCCGTAGTGCCGAACTACACAAAGGGCGCAAAGAAGGCTGCGGCGGCGCGCAAGGGTCACCGCAGGACTACTGCGCGCAAGAGCCACCGAGGCGTTCGTGTCGCCGCCTGGAAACGGTGGGGCAAGAAGAGGAAGAAGAAGTAATGCTTCCGGACGAACGCTTGCAGCAGATCATCCAGTCGAAGGATGTTGACAACGCCGTCTATGAGGAATCATGGGCGATTATCGACAATGCTCTTGTCATTTATGACGGAGCAGACCCGCCGCATTGGCTCCCTACGGAGCGCGATGAAGACGGGAACACAAGACAATTCACGGAAGGGAGTAGTGTTGGCAACCAAGAGGAAGCTGCCGGACGCCTTGCGCGAGAACGCTGACCGGCTCAAGCGTCGGGAGCCGCTGCACAAGTCCAAGCCGCGTACGCCGCAGAAGCCGAAAATCAGGACGGCTAAGTCGCGCAAGGGAGGCTAATGGCCGAAGACGTTGACATCACCGATGACGACACTGATCTCTTGCGGATCATCAAGATCTGTCAGAATGGTCTGAAAAACGAGCGAGAGGGGGTCAATCCCGACGACAACAATTTCCGTCTCGACACGTTCGCCGTAGTCTGTGTCTGGGCGTGGGTAGATGAGGACGGCGATGAATGCGAAGGCTATAGTGTGTGGTCAGAAACTCGCCGCACCCACGTCAAGCTCGGTGTCCTCAGTGCTGGCATTGAACGACTAATCGAAAGGGAGTAAGCATGGGTGAAGAGAAGGACCTGACCGAGAAGCAGCAGCAACAGGAAGGCTCCGATCAGCAGGAGAACGATCCGCGCGGGGAGGGCATCGAGGGCGGCAGCGCTCCGGTCGGCCCTTCCGAGCAGCAGGGACCGTCCGCCGACGACGTGCCCGCCGAGGGCGCGGGCGATTCGTCTCGCACGGCCGAGGAGGACAGGCCGCAGCAGTAGTGACAGTCACGACGAGGGGAGGCATCCAAAATTTGGTGTAAGCCCTCCCTTTAGAACACGTTTAGGGAGGTGGCATAACATACCCTTGTCAACACTAACACAATACGTCCATCAACTACTCGCCCATCGCTGTCCTGTCTGTCGCGGCGAGATCGGCAGAGAGCACCGCGTTGTCCTTCTCCGTGGCCGCGTAGCACATCGTCGCTGTGTCATCAAACGACCAGCTTGACTTTTGGGGTAGATCCAGTCAGGATTACCCCGAAATCGAGGAGAATCAGATGGCTGGACTCACACCCAAGAAGACGCCACTGTTGTCACCGACTCCCGGTGGGTACGCGATCACGACGCCGACGCGGCCCGCGCATCCGACGTTCACAGCAGCGCAGGATGCCGGTGACGGCAAGGGTCCGAAGACAGGACGCATGACAGTCGGAGCCGACCCGATCGGTCCCGCCAAGCTCGGGCAGTACAGGGGCAAGCGTGTCTCCCCATCACAGCCGTCCACCCTGCGGTTGACTCAGCGCACGGTTGGTCCCTGACGTACCCCCGCTGTCTGAGGACGAAGACATAGGCCGCTGCGAGCTTCCTCCCCCTTAGCCGCAGCGGCCTTTGTCGTTCTAGTTCTCGTCGTAGGGCAGCACCGTGAGGTTCTTGCCGTCGTCCGCGACGATGCCGACCTTGATGAAAGCGTCAACAATCTTGTTGATGTGCTCGGGCGGCTCCTCGCTGAACGTGAACGCGAGCAGGCCGCGAGTGATGCCCTCGTCGTCCACCGGGTCGCCGATGATGCGGTAGACCATCGCGGGCAGCCACAGATCCTTGCTCGCCTGGATCTCGGTGGCAGGAATGTTCGTCTTTACTCGGTCCATCCCTGCTCCTCAGCCTCCTCGGCGCTGACCTCTTCGTAGTGGTCAACATTGGTTTCGATGACCTCGTGCGGAAAGCCATTGGTCCGCATAACATGGTCGAGCGATTCGAGCGTCATGCACGCCTGCTCGGCCTCGCTCTTGTCCTTGACATCGATGATGATGTCGGTCTTCACTTTGACAAGCATGTTGCTCCTTCCTGTTGTAGTAAAGGCGCTGCGGTTGCTGTGTCCCTTCCCGCAGCTATGTAGTGCCCGGATGTTACGTGCGGTGTTACTCGCCGTTGCACAGAGGCACAGTCGTCTACTCGCCGTTCAAAGGGGACAACTCCAACGTTCCGCCCTTGCCGTACCGCTTCTGCACATTCATGTTGTAGAGAATGTCCATGACAGCACTAGCGGCGTCGAACGGATCGATACACGTCTCGCCGTTGACGACCCACGTATCGTTGTTGGTGAGACGGATGTGGATCGCGGCGTAGTAGCCGTAGTTGGTGGGCTGAATGTCAGTGCCATTGACAGCCTTGCGGTTGAGCGGCATTTCAGTGCTTACTCCTGTTCGATTCGTAGTGACTCGACCACACAGCGACGATTTGATCGCGCGGGGTAGTCGCCTTCTTGTACGCCTTCCAGCGTGCGGTGTGGGTCT
>Ga0207708_10000354_pt1 | contig 35978 bp, 48 predicted proteins | sample KBSK5101metaG_FD_184340 | JGI IMG/M metagenome (GOLD analysis project Ga0207708, IMG submission 184340) | Corn, switchgrass and miscanthus rhizosphere microbial communities from Kellogg Biological Station, Michigan, USA - KBS K5-10-1 metaG... | ecosystem: Host-associated > Plants > Roots >... | reverse complement strand
GGTACATACCCCTTCTGTGTTAAAACAAGCGGGAACGTTGTCATGTTAAGCTCCAATCATTGCTAATAGCCATTGATACTTTCGGCTAACTGTTAGTGTATGCGAACTAGAGTCAATTAAACCAGTTTGCTGATCGTGCGCTTGAATACTTAATGTTTGCTCTATTGGAATAGCGCAAAGTGGTATCAACGTCAAGTAAACTCCAGCAACCTTACGCGGCTGTGTATACACAGTACATACAGCGCTATGGTAACTCAGATCACAGGGCGGGTTTGGTTCTCCTGATCGGTTATCTATAACGCCAAACTGAATTGTTATTGTTTGCGGTAATTCGACTTCAACGATAATGACATTACCATCTGTGCTATACACATCTAAACGTACATGCGTTTTACTAAAAACTGCTGTATGCGATTTTGCAACAATAGTAACGATTAAATCAACAGATCGTACATTAACAACGTTCGACCACAGAAGTAATGTAATAATGATCAATTTCATCGTTTCAACACTCGCGCCAATTGTTGATCGATACTCGGAAGATTACTCTCCAAATCGACCGTAATCTCATCTTTGATCAGATCATACGTACGGCGTTTGATTACAAGTGTACGTATTTTGTCATAGACAATTCCTAAAATTGCTGGCAAATTTCGGAACGTGATTTGATCATTCGATCGCACTGCAAACAGTTTATAGTTCAATCCCGCGTTATCCTCAATAAATGTAATCTTGACGCTTGCACGCGGAATCGGGTCCTGATACGCAGCCAGGTACACATCTCGATACTGTGTTGCGATCGTCTCGGAAGTGGTATCAACCTGTACGCCTTTACGTCGTGTAATACCAAATTTTGTTACACTTGGCGCGTTTGCACTCACAGGTGAACGCATCTTACGGTTATCTGCTGTTTTATAGATTGCATAGATGCTGTTAAATAGTTGTGTCAATGATCGCACAACCTGTAAATCTTCAATGTCCGTGACCCATGCACGCCCAGTACCTAATTGTTTCACAAGCAATTTTTGATCGTCAAACACTTGCGCGATCCACACTTTCGGCGTAGTAGCTGCATCACCGCGCTTGATCACATCATTGATCACATCTGCACACGTTACATCTTCAAACACAGCATTATCCAAATCAATCGCTTGTGAGCCGACACCACTCGTATCTGCGATGATTTGAGTTGGGTTTAGGGTATTTACAGTTGTAATGCAATCTTTAATGATCTCATCCGGGTACACTACATGCGCTTGCACTGCTTGTCCGGTTGTATACGCATTAACGAACGTTGCATTAAATTGCGTTGCAGATCCAATACTTAACACCGTTACTGTTTCTGATGTTGCCGTGCCAGCGTTTATTTGTAACTTTTGGCCGATGTACATCCGCGCTGTGCTTCCGACCGTTGCTGTAACGTTTGAACCGGCTGCACGATTAGCGGTGAGTGTTGTATTAATTCGATTAGTTGTTGACGTGACTACACGAACATTTGATATATCGACATACGCGCCGTCGCCAGTCTCGCCTGTATACGTAGTTGCAACACCGCTATTATACAACAAATCAAACACTATACGATTACGCGCGGTGAATGTTGCATTAACCGAAGCTGTAATCAATGCGCCGGTTGCATTAACCGATAGCACATTAGTTAGTGTTGCATAATCAAATGTGGCTGCATTACATTGAAAAATCCAATTTGTCGGAGCTATGAATTGATAATCAAAGCTAATTCCAATAATCTCTTTTGTTGAATCATCTGGAATATTATATACAACAGAACCAATTTTTAGGTCACTTGCACCCCCACCAAACTGTTCATTTTTACGCGGTACTATGAGGATACGATCACTAATTTTTATTTCATAACGTTCTGGTCGTCTATTGAATAATTCAAGCTTTGAAATGGTACGAAACAACGATAGATCTGTAATACTCCACATTGCGGTGTAGAAAGTATCACTAAACGCAGACCAATACCCCAACGCTACAATCTTTAAGCTTACATCAGTTTCAATAATTTGTGTAGGGTCCTCTAATCGACCGCGAAAAATCCCATAACCGCCCCAATTCGCGCGAACCTGGAGCGCGCCAAGCTGCTGGAAGAAATTAAACACTATATGAAACGGCACATCAATTTCAGCCTCCAGGCTCTCATTCCCATGCTCGCCGTCGCGTGCAACACACGATGTTGTAATCTCTGAACAATCTAACAACAATGTGGTGCCGGCAGGATTCCAGATAGACAGTTGACCTCTCATCTCGGCACCAAGTATCCAATTGTACGATCTGCCGACCAAACAAACGTATGCGCCGCAGTACCGGCGGCATTTGCAGGTCTCCAGAACGACCCTTGTGTCAACATCAAAAACACAGCAAGATCGGTTGCTGCAATTGGTTCAGTGCCGTTAACATATCCTCCTTGAAATACATATGGATTGCCAGTGTAATTGTATAATGAAGCATTTACAGATGCGTTACCAACAAATGGTGTTGGATGTGTCAATAATCGATGATCAATAACAGTTCCCACACTGTTTGTGAGTGCTGGAATTGCAATGATCGTCGTAAACGCATTGATCAAAAAGATACCTAAATAATCAATATCGATGTTAATTGATCCTGAAACCGTACGATAGTAAAACGTTATCGTATCAAGTTGTTTTCCGTTTGTAGGGAAGATACCAAGAAATACAACTTGCGGATTTGCGGGATTTTTAGCAAGTATCGTTACTTCTGGTAATACCATAGTATTACCGCCAATTGATACTTCTGGGCGAATGATTACATTAACAGTTGTGGAACTATTTTTCAGATTGGCGTAGATCGCAACATGATCACCGTTTGCATACGCGGCGAGTGTGCTGGTGTACGAGAAATTACCCTCTGTGGTTGTAGCCGCAACACGCCCGATCGCACTGTTTGTTGCCAGGTTTGTCGTATCAGTAACGTTTGTCGTGCCAGTTAAATCACCACCAGATGCAATTGGGCGCCCCTCCACGTGAATGAGATGTGATGCTTCATTAGAAAATGCAATCACACCAGATAAGGAACCGCTAAACGGGCTAGCCGATGGTGTAATTGTTACCTTCACTGGACACGGCTTCACATGCGTTGTGGTAAATGTGAGCGCATTAGGACCTGGACACGTAAACGTGCTACTCGACTGTGTATCAGTCGCGCCTAACCATAAGCCGTTTTTGCGAAAGAACGCAATGCGCACATCCATAATCCAATAAAAATCACCTACCTTGGTAAAATCGTCTGGTGCTTTTGGTTCGCGTGCAAAACCAGTGATTACATCTTTCTGGTACGTTGAAAGATCAGAGCCTTTGATTTGATACCTCAACACAGGAGGTTGCGCAATTTCGCGTTTTTTCCACCATCGAAAACCTTGTTCAATCAGACGAATCAATTTTTCGTAATTCGCAAGTGCTATAGCTGCCGTTGATCCTCGAATGTTTAATGTCCACTCTTCCGTAACCACAGGATAGGGGAATCCGAGTAGGCTTGTTTTCAATTGTGCTATTCGCGGACCCCAACCACCCCATTTCAATTGATAATCAGTTGCCGCGCCAGTACTCGACATGATCAGTACAGATTCATCTGCGCCGTCAAGATTTGCCACAATTTCGAGATAACTATACGCTGTTACTGTCAATTTGACCTCACCAAAATATCAGCACTAATCCCCATTGCTTCAAACGCGGCTGTAAGTAAAATCATAAACCGCTCCTCTTCTGTTTGATCGGCTTGAAGATTAACTATTAACTCGACCTTCTGTGCTTCTTTTTCAGATCGTTGTGCAGCTTCTACTAACCTGATTTGTGTGTCTAAAAATGATTGTTCGTTAAAATCAGTAGACAATGCACGACGTTGCCGTAAGTCTGCAAGCTCTGCAATACGTGCTGACTCCTCATCAAAAATTGCAATCGCTTCCGCTGACTTGCCAGCGGCTAATAACTCATTGACTTGTTTTTCGAGTGCCGCGTATTGTTGCTTCGCCTGCTCTGCAATGGCGAGTACTCCATTACGCTGCTGTGTTGTTTGCGCTCCCTGTTCCTGTGCTTTTACTTCTAAGTAGCGTGTTTGGTTACGTGCATCATTTTGATCAAGCAATAGTTTGTTTTGCTGATCGTACAATCCATTAAGATACCGCTGATGTTCTTCGGCACGCTTTGCCGACTCTTCGTCAAATACAATTGGTTTCGATGCTTCCGCATTCGCGATCAAGTGTTGAACTTCTGCTAGTTCTGATGTAATCCCGTCAAGGTTCTTCTTAGATTCGGCAAATGCTTTGTTTGCATCTTGTAACGCTTTTTCTGGTCCGGTTGCTTTTCCCAATTCATACAAATCCGCAAAGTTTTCAGCAACGCCGCGTGCAATACCAGCGCTTGCATTTGCAAAGTCCTTTACAAAGCTGAGAAAATTCTTTTGCATATCTCGGATCATTTCATCGGTATACCCCTCCAATTGTCTACCCATCTCGCCAACAGAGTCTAATATTGCATTTAACATATCCGGCCATGCTATATCCCAACCGGATACCGCGCCTTCGATGAAATTATTTGAGAACGCGCGCCCAGCTCGACCTAAATTAGCCAATGGTGATGATCGATCGCGTGGCTCGCTACCTGGCAATAGATCACGCGCTTGCTGCAAAACTTCATTCACAGCGTCAACGGCTGATTGTGCCATTGCTTTAATGCCATCAATCATATTTTGTATGATTGCCTTACCAGCGTTAAAGAATTCAGTACCTTTGTCGCGTATGCGTTGAACCATTGTACCAGTAATTGATACTAGCATGTTCCAACTATCAGCCCAAGATTGTACAATCTTCGCACCCGTAGTACCAAAAAACCCCGCAATTATTTCAAAAGCGGCCCCAATAGCTTCGTAAATCCGTTTAACAACACCTTCGCTCATTGTACGTATTGTTTCCCATGCACCCTGCCAATCGCCTTGAAATAGTTGTAATGCAGCCTTTAATAGCCCACCAATGATCTCTAAAGCACCTAATACAACGTTTTTAATAACGATCCACGCATTATCTAATACGTGTTTGATACTATCACCATGCTCTGTTGTAAACTTAACCCATGTAAGCATAATTGCATTAAACAGTACACTTACTAAACCTAACGCAGAACTAGCAATTCCAGAAAGCTTTAACAATGCTTGCGCAAATGTATCACTAATATCCTGTCCATTACGTTGCATAAACGCAAGCAGTATGCCCATTGCACTTGTAAAGATACCATTGACAGTCAAAAACACTGTATTGACTGTTGCTACAAACTGATTGAACGTACCATCCCATCCGGCCTTAATTTGCGCGCCGTAATTCCAAATGGTTGTATTAACGATCAGTAATGCTTGATCTACTATTTCACCTAACCGATTAAAGCGTTCGATAGTGCTATCAATTGCAGGCTGAAAATGTGTTGTAAAACCAGCTGCAAACGATGAAAACATTCCGCCAGCGGCACTAACTGTTGCAATTGTCCCGCCAATTGCCATATTTGCTTCAAGGAACTTGTAATTCAACACGCCCGCCGCTGTGTTCACATCTGAAATGAGTGTCGATACGGGCGCTAAACCCTCCGATAAACCGCTCATACTACCTGCAATATCGCCAATGCCTCCAGCGGCGCCCCCAGCACTTGTAGCGGCTGTGTTTAAGAGTTGAATCTGTTGACCGATGAGCGAATTTGTTTGGTTGCCAATGTCAAGCAATTTTTGTTCTGTGTCAACACGCGATTGCGCTTGCGATTGCTCTAACTCAGCAGCAGCTACTTTTTCTTGCGCCGCCGTTACAACCGCATCACGTTCGGACTCTACTGCGGTTATACGCTTCTCAACATCCATTTGCGCTAGTTCATTACGCGCTAACTCTTTGTCAAGTTCGCTTGCATCTTCGTCCGCAATTGTTTTATTTAATTCTTGCACACGTTGCATACCGCGTATTTCTTTTTCACGATTCTGTAACGCGCCCAATTCAGAATTAAGCGGCGCCAAGATGCCTTTATAGTGCTCTGTGGCGCGATTAAGATCATCCTGTGCTTGCTTTACTTTACGTGTTGCTTGTGTTAGCTCGAAATATGATTTGACAAAATTAGCAACCTTCGCACCAGCAGGACCAATTGACGAAATGATACCGTTAAATGTGCTTTCTGAAACACTCCCAATGCTGTTAATCTCATTGATCGCTTTTGCAACACCTTGTCGGCCTAGTAACACAGCGGGTATAATACCTTCTTCGCCAAATTGACCTACATCTGCGAGTCCGCGTAGTGTAGATTGAATTGCATCGCCAATACTACTTAGTATACTGTAATCAACATTTGCCCAATTATTAATGTACAGTTGTCCGGCTTCACTTCCCCACTTATCGAGATCGGGTGTAATTTTTGGTGGTGAACCGGGTTTCAGCCATCCCGCAATGATTGATCCTAGTGTTTTCAGTGCTGCTACAACTTCTTTTGCAGCAGCTAGAATACCCCCCGCAAACGATCCGGAGATGTTCTTTCCCCAACCAAATGCACTCTTCGCAAGATTTGCAAATGTTCCGGCAGATGCCAACACCAAATCAACCACTTTTGCAAGTGCAGTACCAAACGCCTCGATAAAATCCATTGCACCTTTTGATTGAAGTAACGTTGCAAAGCTTGCTGCTAATTTCGCAATACTAGGTGCTAATTTCTCACCAATAGTCACCAAAAACACCGCGCCAGCAGCTTTAATCTTTTCACCGGACGCCGCAATAGTGCTATTCATTATTTTGTACGCTGCGCCGGTTGAGCCTGCACTATTCGCCATTGCATCAATTGCGCTAGTGAATTGTTGTGTACCTGTTCCTGTGAGTGCTAGTGCCGCACCACCAGCTTCTACCGATCCAAATAGTTCATTAATGCCCTTTCCACCACCTACGGCGGCTTTTTCGAGTAATTGCAATGCACCTTGAAGATTACCACCAGATGCAATAAATGCGCGAAAACTTTGCCCCGATACCTTTTCAAACGTTTTTGCAACTTCTGTACCACTATCAGACAACTCGACAAGCATTTGCCGTAGTTGTGTTGTAGCTGTTGCCGTTGGCACACCTTGTAATGTCATTGACGCCAATGCTGCTGTGACATTATCGAAACTCAACCCCAAACTAGCAGCAACCGGCGTAACATTATACAGGCTTGTAGACAGTTGCTCGAATGTTGTTTTACCGAACTTAACCGCCGTAAACATCAAATCGCTGGCTTGTGCCGCACTGATGTTACTTTGCCCGTATGCGTTGACAACACTCGTTAACCCGTCCACTGTGATCTTTAAGTCAGTTACGCCAGCCTTTGCGGCTTGCTGTGCCGTTTCTAAAAATGTGAATACATTATCCGCCGGGATGCCACTCGAAATACTTTCGTATAATGCGGGAATCAATTTATCTGGCAACACACCAAACTCTAACGAAAAAGCTTTTACCTGGCTTGTCATCTTAGCCATGGCTGCATCGCTGGCGTTTGGGAGCAACGTAAAGACTTCGGCCATCTGATTTTGAAAACCAGCAAACGCCACGCCAGCACCAGTGGCAACACTAATCAGCGCAGCCGTTGCACTAACAGCAACGCCAGCAGCAAGCTTGCCAAGTGACCCAATGCTAGAGGAAAATTTTTGGGTTTCAGAAACCGACGCGGCGAGTCCGCTATTGTACTCGCCTGCATCAATCCCCAAGCCAACCAATAATTTCGCGATTGTAGTCACGTGTAGTAAACCATTTCAGCGTAATATCGTCATTCTACGATAAAGTTCTTGACACGCGGATCGTTTTACTGTATAGTACTTACACAGGAAAGAAAACGAAAACAAACACAAACCGAAAGGATGTTCTAATGAACACATACACACTCACCGTAATGACCACCGAAGGTATTGAGATCATCACAGATCACGATACAATGAATAGTGTTCAGGTAAGCTTCGCTAGGATTGCCGCTGCCGCTGCTGGTTGTTTGGAGTGGAGCGAGATCCTAAATAACGAAACTGGCGAACTGGAACACTACGATTACTAAACAAAAATACTGACGGGGGAGGTATCAAAATCTCCCCCCTCACACCAACACAGGAGCCAATACCATGACAGCCGATCAAATTGCTCTTAATTTCTACAACCAACGCCCGATGCTTGATCAAAATCGCTGGTTAACCGCCAAGCAAGCAAAATGGTTGTTTGACGTGTGGAAACGCGAACTTCTTGCGGATGGCGGGCGTACAGGTGGACACACCGATCGCATCGCAACAGGATCATTTTATATCACCAATGTTGAGTACAAATGGAAAATGATTCTCCAATTAAACGGTGCAGGCGCATTCGTTGTTGTCAATGCGCAAGAATGGCGCGACGGTAAAACAATTTCACACGGTTTCTAAGCGTATCAACACAGGAGCAACACCAATGAAACGCGGGCGTAAACCAGTATATGCACGATTTAGGATCGAAACCCTAGAGCGCCACATAGCCCTACAAATAGTGCGAGAACAGGATGCTGGTGTGGCCGCATTACGTCGTTTCGCTAAAGAAATAGGCGTAAGACCAGATGAAGCTCAAATCAAAGTACACACACAAATGTATATAGATGAAATTGAGCGCTGGCGTAAACAAAGTTAAAACAAATTCACCAATTACATACCTTATGCAATTGGTGAATTTTTGTTGCCTCGCAAATCGAGCCCACCAAACGCAGCATTAAGCCCTTCCACTATTTGCAACTGTTGCTCCATTGTTTGCGGCTCTCGGATGCGTTTTTCTGGTTGTGGGATCAAATCATCCCATTGCCAAACTTTCTGGTGTTTTTTCGTACGTTGCGTGTTGGCAATTGTAGCAGCTATTGTTCCTGCGCGCATATCCGCACGAGTTTCACCAAATGGCTCTAATTCAGCATACGCTTGCCATTCTGCAAACTCATACGACGAAATTTCCTCTTGCGCGCGTGCAACACTCATGCCAAGCTGTAACGCTAATCGAAACCAGAATCGCCGTTCTGGTCGTTTTTTAGTTCACCAACTAACTCCTTCACGTCCGCTTCTGTGATACCACTCAACACTTGGCTAGCCATAAACACACGATGCAACGCACTAGCCGATAATTCCCCCAAATCGTGAACTTCAAGATCAGTAAACATTCGATGCGGCTTGCTGCCTGGTTTCAACGTGGCAATAATTGATCCATCTTCCTGTTGCATCACGTCAAAGTCACTAGGGTCAACAACTGTACGCGCGACAAGCTTTGCACGAATGTTTTTGAGATTCATGCTTGTATTGCCATTTTTACCGTGTGTTACAATGTCTGCCTCAAATTGATCACGCTGTGTACCGCTCATCTCCAATACAATGACCGATCCGCCCCATTCTGGTACTTCAACCACATCTGTACGTAACTTCCCCCGCTGCGCTAAAATGTTATCACGCGAAAGCATTGTGAGCGTCATTCATCACCTCTTATACTAATGTCGGCTGCCCAGCAACCGCAATTGTTACATCACCCGTTAGTTTGTCGTCATGCGGTGCGCTTGGTTCAAAGTTTGTTACAATCCCCGGAAAGCTCCAGGTAGTTGCGCCAGTATCGGGAAACACAAGCGAATACGTATCGATCGTGGTGTCATTCGCAAAATCAGCAAGCAATCCGGTACTTGCATTGTGCGTTGACGCGGTTGGTGTGTATTGAATGGTTAGCGTCACTTCACCCGCACGTTTGATACCTTTGATCAGTTGACCCCACATCGCCGGTGATTGGTGGTGCGTTGAGTCAAGTGTTTCACGCGACAAACCAGGTCCGCTAATTTCCGTCACTTCCGCGATCGTTACGCCATTACGCTTTAACAGCGCTCCAAATGCGTTTAGGGCCATGTCAGTACCTCCAATGTATTAATTATAGACCAACACAGCCGATTTTGATCGCAGCGTTGTTACCTTCGCAATACAGCATTGCATCTGCTTGGTACCAACCGTTGCGCTCGAAAATGAACACTCCAACCTCAGTAGCCGCTAATGAATACGGGCCAATATCGCCGGTACGATTCAGTGTGGTTGCACTCGCAAGCGAAGTGAAAGTAACCGTATACGGATTAGTTGGATCGGTGTTGTGTACGAACACCAACAATCGGCTAAAATCTCCCCACGCGATCTGATTCCCACTGGAACCAGATGATCCTGTTACCGCTGTCTCTACGAGGTCTGCACTGCTCGCCACGAGCGGCAAAGCCGGGTATGAGCCTAGCAGCGTTGTTTTTGGTAGCGTTGTTCGTGCCATTTGACATAACTCCTCAGATAAAGGGTTTACGATCGTCTAAAAACAGGGCTAATTTATGGCTTCCTAATGCCTAGATTTTTGCGAGCCGTAAAGACTTTTAGAAACTCCTACCATGACAATAACTATTTGGCGTCCTAATGCGGTAAAATGCTCCATTGTGTTTAGGCCGACAGTTAGGTCACGATTGCCCCTCTTTGTGCCACCCAACACAGCGGGCAAAGCCTATGCAACGTATGCGATCAATAAATCAAGCGTTCTTTGGTGTATTTGTGTTGTTTCCTCAAAGTCAGTAATTCCCGATTGTAAAAAAATACGATCAATCTTTACGCTCGACACAGTACCACGATAGCCATTGATTCCCGCCGTTGGGGGCTGTTCTAACACAGCTTCAAGCGTTTCACCATCGCTATACTTTCGCGTCCACATTGTCAATTGAAAACGTGCATTGACTAATCCAGAAAAGCCGCTATGCGAGTAACTATTCACATCGTCAATGCGCTGGTACGTCACTTGTGGATACACAGGAGGATCACCAACCAATCGTACAGGATAAAATCGTAGCGGACTCGTACCGATAATCGCTGTTACCCCGCTTAATGATCCGATTAACGTAACTAATGCTTGGGAAATACTCGCCATTACACGCTACCTAAAATAATATCTCGGAGCGCATTGCTTGTATCTCGAATTGCTTCACCACGTTTTGTATCATATGCTGGACGATAGTATGGCTGCGCAGGTTGATTATAGTGCCGACCTAATGAGTCAACCCCGCTAAAACCAAACTCAATACGCCGCGCGTATTCAACATCAGTTCCGCTAATTGCTTCCGCGTACGTCGCGCGTTGCTCTGCAATCTCAGTGTGCAAGCTACGTGCGAGTGTACTGGTATCTTTTGCCACTAACACGATCGCTTCATTCTGAATTGGCTGTATACCTGTACGTGCTGCGCCTGCAAGTGCTTCGCCGCGCGCAGCTTTTGACATACGCTTGAATTTGGCGATAACTTCACGCTCGCCTTTAATTGTTGCTTTAACTCTCATTGGTTGGTGTTGGATTTACACGTTCGCACACAAGTATCGTTTGTGTCTCAAAATCGTCATGTGCAACCGTAATAATGTCAAATGTACGGCTCTTATCATCGATCAATTGATCGTCTACCGTAATTCGAGGATAAAATCCATACAACAACACATTGTAAGGATTCTGTACAATTGTTTGATCAGGGCGCCGTACCTCTTGTCCACGACCGCCAATACCGATGACAGGCTCAATCAATGCCGGAATATCAATCATTAGTGGATCGATAACGTACGTTGTTGTAGGCTCATTCGATGGATCGTACGTTATTGCAGCGTTTGCAATCGCAACACGCGATCCACTATGCGATCTACTAAGATGCCTCATGAGATCAGGATGTATTAATTCATTTGGCATTATGATCGTTGAAACTGTTTTTCGAGTCGTTCATCCTCGGAGAACGAATCGAAAACGTGCTCTGCCCAATCAAACAATCCCGTTGAGTCTGCGCCTTCGATTGCAGCTTGATCGCGTAACTCTTTCGCCTGTTTCATAAGACTATCCGCAAGCTTGGCACCATCTGTTGACAAGTTGAGCGTTTTCATCACTTTCTGAATTAACGCTTCATTGGTTGCGATCGTTTCCAAACACAACGCACAAGCTTGTTTTACTGTACCTTCCATCACAAGCGCTTCCGCTATCTCTTCATCGTCAAAGAGATAGTTTGACGGATTCTTATCTCGAATACGGAAGCGTACCCGACCAATGTCGGTTGTGATAATGTACGTAAAACTCACTTCGTTTTCTTACCTTGCTGCTCGATTTGTTTCATAACAGCCGCTGCGCGCTTTTGAGCATCGCCAATATCATGCAACACACGATCAACATCTTGCGTCTGTTTCTTGAGTGTTGCTGCAAGATCAACACGCAACGCGCGTACTTCCTTTAGTAACAACAACAACAGTTCATCTGTTACCGTTACTGGATTTGGAATCTTACTTGTCGTCATTACGCTTTCCCACACTTGCTGTGCTGCGCTTTGTAGGTTGTGCGGCGCCAAGTGTGCTTACCTCTTCAATTGGCGCATCCACTACCACAGGGCGCTGTGCCGTTTGCTCTGCTTGCACTTCCTGGAAAATACGTTGACGCTCGGCGTCTTGTCGCACCTTCTCATCAGCAAAAACAATCTCTTCGTCAAGCGTACGTGTCATTCGCTCCAACTCGACACGAATTCGCTGCAAACCATCACGCATCTGTTTAGCGTCCATTATTGTACCTCCACTACGATCCACTACCATTCGATACAACGGCGGCCTTCGGATCGATCAATGTACCACCAATGATGTGAATGATTTTTTGGTGGATTGACATATCCTGAAAGTCACCCATAATCGGGTCAACCGATCCGCCCAAACGTTGCGTATTTGGCGCCTTTTGCCACAATGAAGGCTGCTCATAGCCACTAAGAAACGTTACTTCCATTCCAGGTCGATTTGCGTTCGGATCGGCAAACAGATACCACGTCGTATGACGATTTGCAGATACGTCAACAATCGGTTGATACCAGTTTGTTGCGGGCTTAAACTTACTGATCCACGGTACACCCATGAACACGGCGGTAGCGCTAGTACTTCCCGGTGTTGTCTCTAGCGCATACGCTTTAAGCACTTCCTGTGCTGTTAGTTGTAGCAATGGCGGCACGACCAATACAACCCCATCAATCATGATTGGGTCGCCGCCAGCATCGGTATGTGCGTACATCGTATTTAATGCTGTTTTCAATGCAGCAACAGACAATGCAGGATTACCAGTTACGAGATTGGCATTACCAACACTGAAAAACGTTGCATCAGGACCACCAGCACCCATGTACAGATCGGATGCAAACTTTTCCTCAGTCCTTTGCGCGCCACGCGCCAAAAACGACGGCAACCGCGCAAGAAAATCACCGCGTCGATTAACAAGCATACGCCAATTGTACGCGATTCCTTTTTCGTACACTTCTACTTGTGTAGTGTACGCTGTCTCATCCAAATCATTATCATACTTGACGGTTTCAAGCTCTACTTTCTTGCTTGAAGGATACAGTGGAGACTGCAAACCGTCGAGAGCAATCAATCGCGACGGGCGAAAGTCTACAACTGTACCGCGCTGTGCGTACTGACTCCATGTCGGAGTCGTTGCCGCGTATTGATTAAGCAACCGCGTATCCATCACGTCGCCAAATAGGATCGGAAAGTCTGACGTTGATAACACTTCACGCAGGTGATGATCTGACACATGACCGTGCTTCAATGCGACAAGAAAATCACGACATTCGCGCAGTTTTGACAAATACTTCGCGTTGCGAAACCGCGCCTTCTTTCCAGGCTTTGCACGATTTACATCCGCGTACACCTCACTGAACGATCGTTGTGGTAGATCAATCTCATATACCGCTTCACGATCTACCAACTCATCCAAATCGCCATCTGTATACATAACTACTCCTAAATGTTACTTACGCGCGTATTCTATCCAAGCGGCATACAACCAAATAGCATCCGTTGTGTGTGTGCCGGGAATAAGCGAAATGTTCAAAAAACCCGGATGTTCGCCAAGATCGGCTAGTGCCACAGTTGCGCTATACTCCGCAAGCGCAGCCGCAGCCAACGCAGCCGTAGGTGCGCCACATTCAGTATCTCCCACCCCATCAAACACTTGAATATCAACAGTCACCGTATTATCGGTGTTGGTATCTTTTCCAAGCATCAAATGAACAGTTAGATCAACCGCGCCGTCCATATCGGGTGGTTTAGGCACAGGTGGAAATTGACACTCAATTGATGACGATGAAGCCCAAATAACACGCAATGCCTTGTCAGTTGCACTATTTACACGTTGCAAACTTGGCGCGGTGTTACCGTCAAGCAACATCCCCTCACTGGTGTTACCGATAACATTGGCCGCAATAATTCGCAACGATGCAATATCAAGTGGAATAAAACCCGTTGCCATCGTATCGGTAACTTTAGCCGCTGTGATTTGATCATCGGCAACTTTAACAGTCGTTACTGCATCAGTTGCGAGATTGGTTGCACCAACCGTACCACTGCCAAGTGTACCGGCACCTGGCGATGGAATGTGCATGACACGAATGGTGGTTGTTGCACTACTTGATACAATCTCACTTGCAACACCAAAGAAGTAACCACTCGACTTTTTCGACAAGTGCGGTGTATCGCCGTCAACGTAGAAAATACTATCGCCAACCGCAACAGCACTATTTCCACTATCGTTGATGCCCTTCACACTCAACAACCATTCACGCGGTCCAAAATCAACCGTAGTCATTGTTGCTGAGTTACCACCACCACCTTCATCTGTCAATGCAACACCTGTTAGTGACCCATAACGCACAGGATCGCCACTCACAGGTGTGGTTGGGTTTGTCACGACCACAGGAACGCGATAAATATCATCGCGCGTCATGTTCTTTGCCATGATGACTCCTTAATCAAGAGCCTTCAAGCTCTCATTAAACGCTGCAAATTCCTTGTCCGCATCAAAATCTTTGTCAACTGATGTGCTTGACTCACCAAATCCCTTGACATGCCCAACACCGCCAACACTTGTGAGGTATTCCATCTCTTCTTTCACTGCTGCATCAATTGCGGTATTAAATGCAGCAAGATCAATCGTACTACTCTCAGTTAACGGTACATTGATCACAAGCGATTCGAGTAGGCGTATCTTCGTTCGATCATGCAACTTTACACTACGCAACTTGTTCGATGCGTAGTCGCGCGCATCTCGTGTGATCAATCCCTCTTGCAGCCGGGCAAGCTGTTGAGTTAGCTTACCGATCGCATCGTCGGCTACTTTCGTTGGTTCATCAGCCATAATCACCACATCCTTTACGTTATACCCACTTTCGCGGAACGCTTCAAACAACTCAAGTACTTGTCCACCTGCACCAGGGATTGTTACATAATCAACACTTTTCGCACTTGTAATTGATTGAATGATCGGCCCTTGCCGCCCATCAGCTTCACCTAATTTTGATCTACCGCTTGCGCGGATCGATGTGCCAATGTTTTTTCCAAAATCATTTAAGAACGTATTGAACGTTTCCTGCACACGCGCGGGCGCGTACAATCCAGGTCCATTACCTTTGTAATCATCATACCACTTCGCATCTTCTTGTAACACAGATGCAAGCTTGTTAATCGATCCCTCTGGTTTGTCGCGTTCTTCTACTGCCGTAGGATGATCGATATAGTTGTGCAAACCCTGCTTAAACACAGTAGGGCCATCTCGCTGCAATACCGCAGCCGGATAATAACCACTGCTACCCCAGCCCGGCGCAATTAGTTTCAGCATGCGTGTTTTCGCTTCACGTAGATCGGTATCACTTTCGACCAGTTGAATGTATTCGTCATTCAATTCGATTGTTTGCGCTTCACTTGCGATTGTTTCGTTAGCTGGTTCAACATACGTTACCTTACGTACCACTTCTACGGGCGTTCCAAATGTTACTCCGCCGCTATCATCTACAGTGTAGCTAACACGAAAATATCCGCCGCTATAGTCTGCGCTAAAAACCACTTCATCATCATATACATCTACAACGTAAGGGTAGTTATACGATGTATTCTTGAATTGCTTACGTAATGCCGCTGTGAGCAACATTCGTACATCGTCATTTGAAAAACCAGCAGCTTCGCTCATTGCAGAACATTGCGCGCCAAGATCAACAACGGTGTCGTGCATTGCTTGGATGCGCTTTGTGTCCACAGTACTATTACGCTTTCCTATTTCGAGGAGTTTCTGTAACATTCCCATCAAACACCTGCAAATATATCAATCAACCCATTAACGATCGTCTGTAACTCCGCATCGGTTACAGTACCAGCTATTACTTTCGCATCTGATGCGATCGGCCATATAATCTGATTGGTCGCAACATCTGGATTAACTAACGCATTCTTAGCCCATTCGACACGCTTCACCTTGTTTGCTGTATTTGGTTCGCCTAGTACATTAAACGCCGCTTTGGTTACGGCTACCATTACACGCGCGCGTAATGTACTTTCTATGAAAATACTTCTGTAAATATCCAAATAGCTCATTTTGTTTTTCTTCGATACATTGCTACACAACGGCAGCCAACGTGATCTAATGGTCGCATCGCTCCACTTGGAAATGGATCATTTACATCAATCCAACCAGCAGCTTCATTTGATGTGCAGTGTTCATCCACTTTGTCATCTTTACGAGTTAACCACGATTTTTCAATTTGCACACCTTGCGCGGCGAGTTCCTGCGCAACGATCAAATTACCTTTCTGATATGCACTTCCTATTTCGTGAACTGCAATTCGTTTTGATCGCTTTGTACTAAATTCGCCAAACGTTTTATGAATTGTTGTTGCTAATCGCGAATACGCCCAACCACTACTCGTAGAACGTGCTAACAACACTCGTAATCGATCGCGCGTTGTCTTATCAATCGCTGTTACAAAATCAGCACCGTAATTCTCCAGATATGTAACCGCACGCGGATTCTCTAAGCTAAACACACTTGCTTCAAACTCAAATTGCTTTAACAATTCTTCGGCACCAATTTTGACAGCTTGCGTAACAATGCGTTGTATAAATTGCGCTGCATTATCATCGATTGTTGTGATCTCTAGCAACGATTTAATGTCATTTTGGGTTAAATTAGGTTGAGTTTGCAAGTACATCTTTAGTTGTTTCGTAAACGCAATACCTTGCTTTGCGAACAATCGCGCTAATTTGTTTTGAAGCTGTGTACGTATTTTAGCAGTAGCTTTTTGCTGTTTTAATCGTTCGCCCGCTTCCTGAATCAGAACGAACATCGATGCGGCTGTTGCTCTATCCATGGACGTTTAGGGCTTCTAACAACTTGTGAGCAACATTCACGAGTGTAGCGTTTTCTTGTGTCTCGGCATCTTCGGGAAATAAACGTTCTACGAGTTGATCTACATCATCAGTGCCAAGAGCATTTAATAACATCGTTGTAACCGTTTTCAAGTCAAGTGTTACTGGCTGCTTACCGTCAAGTGTTGCAACGCTAATGATTGCAGCTACGTGATCTTTAATTGAAATGCTAATAATCTCAGGAAAATCAACATTGATTAACGTATCAATACTTTCTGCAAATTGTACAATTTCTTCTTCATACTCATTCGTAACCACAGTAGCGAGACCGGCTAACAGACCATTCACCGCGCGTACAGACTGCTCAACAACATACCAAACGATTTGTTTCAATACTGATTGCCACAACTCTTGGCGATTACTAAACTTTAATTCAGTTGGGCGATCTAAGCTTTCAGCCGTTGCAAGCGTCCCCACTGATACATCGCCGTAAAACGTTTCTGGCAAACCTTGTCCAGCAGCCGCCATTAGTGCTAATCTTCGGCCTTCTTCGGCCTTTGTAGTTGCGCCAGCGGTCTTTACAACGTCTAGTACAATCTTATCGCTCTCACTAATAAATGTACTACCCGCTGTTGCTGGGGGGTTTGATTCAGCATTACCGATGTTTACTGTTGTGTTTAATCGTGCTTTAACCGCCGAAACAGCCTGTGATCCTCCTTTTACTTTAATGTTTGTAGCAAAGCGCGCGTATGCTTGCATAAGCGTAGCCCAATTGGTGAGAAAATCTTTGTAAGCACGCGCCCAATCATTTGCAGAGTAAAACTCGTTGATCCCAAACTTCCAATCACTAAAACCACCCGTCTTAACGTGAAACACCGTAGCATCTGCAATCGGCACATTTTCAATTGTTGTGCGTGTATCGCCATGAAAACGCCAATCACGATAGTATGCTTTCTTGCTTTCTGTTTTGTACGTTCCACTCTCAGGATCAAACGTTTTCTGTGTCCAGACACGTTTGTAGTACCACGGTTGCTTTTTATCATCTGGATTACAGATTACATCGTCAATCTCCTGAAACGGTATCGAGCGCACCCGTACATGACCTGTCAACGGATGAATAAAGAAACACAGGAAGATATTTCCATCGCACTGTAATTCCCGATCTTTTTGGATCATTGCTTGGTGTGATGTTAACTCAGCCTGGTTTTGTGTATCCGCAAGAAATGCTTGCACAACTGTATTGATCTCTTCATCCGCCGCATTAACACTGATACCACGACCGAACGTATAATTGCTTGAAACATTAACACCTTGTCCAATCAATGGGTTTTTCAGGAAGTACACACGCGCCATACTCGCAATAGCTTTTAATCCTATTAAACTAAACTCACCTGTTTCGGTAAGATCGCCTAAACGCATCCAACCTTCATTATCGAGCCGTTGTTCCAGTGAAGCAAGACGTTCCAGTAATGTTGTCATCACTAGATCATCAGTCGATACATATTCAGTTGATATGCTATCGTTCGTAACCATATTGATTATTCATACCATCTAATGCTATTTGCAGCCCGACTACAACTGTTGCCATCTTCTCTAATTCAGTGTGCGATACTTTAGCCCGCTCTAACTCAGTTAACATTTCACTACTACGCCGCAACAAATCAACTAACTCTCGTTTCAACTGTTCTAACTTCTCGTCCATTACTTCCCAACCAGCTTGTGTTAATATCCGTTCGCAGCGTTTACATGTGTATAGTACGTTTTCGCCGTGTTGCATCTTGATCGGAGTATATCTGATTACATCTCCGCAGCTTTCGCATTTAACTAACAATACCCTTTGCACGAGCTATCTCGACTATTTGATTAGCATTTTCCACCAAACAATTCGCGCACACATTAATCTGTTCACGATTTGATTTTCGTACTGCAATAACTAATCCTGTTTCCACATTGTCAAGTGTAACGCCACAAAATTCGCAATACTCAACATCTGCCCCATCCAAATCCTTTAATGCAGCTTTTAGTCGCCTAAACTCAGCCAAGCCACTATCATTCGTATTCTTAACCTTAAGATACGCGCGTACCGCTGTAACCACAGCGTGTAGCTTCTCTAAATTGTGATACTTATCAGGAAGCATAATTATACATCTATAACAATATTATCTTGATTCATTTGCGGCCAATTTATTTGTAGTAAACGCTCATCACCTAATTGTTCTATATACACTGTAACCGCATCATCGAATGGTATATCTAACACAATACGCCGCACTTTATGATCTAATGACAATGCGGGTATAAGTAGCTCCAATAATGCTGCACCGCTAATTATTTTCTCTGGTGTATTCATAATACCTCAATACTCACTAATCGTATAGTACTCTTCATTTTCGAGTACGTATGTTGTTTCCTGTGACTCTAATTCGCTCCCAATCTCATCAAACCAGCATATAGCATACCGCATAGTATCCATACCGTGATCATCGATCATACGAGGTACTTCTTGAATTGGTTTGCCGTCTTTTGTTTTCTCCCATTCGTACCCGCCAATTTCATCAAGCGTACACGTCGGTAATTTACTCTCAATTAACATAGGATCGGCAGCAACCAACGCATCCTCTACAAGCATCAATTTGGCGCGTCCAGTATTTTGATCAACCTTTAATCTTGACTGTACCGCTTGAATACCTAATTTAATCCGCTTAAATGCAGCGATGTTGAAAATACCATATTTACTGAGTGTAGCGCGATCCTCTGCATCATGATCACAGATGGTTACAACAATTCGCTCACGTTCGTTACGTTCTGTAATTCCATTGTCTTTCATCCACGCAATCACAGCGGGGTGATCGTATTCTCCACTTAGATGTTTAATTTGCGGCGCCAAATCTTCGACAAGCTGTCCAGTAATGTAAATCTCACGATACATTACTATTTCGTTGTTACCCGGATCGCGTGCCCACCATTGACATACGAATGGTGCTTTATAGCCAAAATCGATTACTCTGATTTTTTCCCAATGGTGTGGTATTTGCCCACCTGGAAACACAGAACGGCTGATAACATGGACTTCTTCGCGAAACTCTTCATAGATCGCACCTTCCGCAGCCGCCCATATTCCCAATCGAAACCGTTTGTAACGTACACCGCTTAGTTGAGAAAGCGTACCAAACACATAATCTAATCCGAGTTTTGTCCATTCCTGTGTTGCTTGGTTGTAAAACTTTGGGTTATCTTCGTGTCGGCTTTCATAATATTTTGTTCGGCCACTCTCAACACGTAATTTTAGCGGATGCTTCGGATGATCAGGATTACAGTCTAATAAAAGCTGATGAAACCCAACCGCATCATTTGACAACCGCGTTATCAGATATTCAATATCATCAATCGTCGCTTCTGTTGCTTCCTGGAAAAAGATAATGTCAAACTCAGTTGAGAGTATCTTTGTTTTCTTATCCATCCCATCGATAACAATTTCTGCGCCATTAGGATAGATGTAACTTTCTCGATACCTTCTGCGTGGCCCATTGATCACAAGGGGGTGAGACGGCCCTAATACCTGTTGCTCAAATGTCTGTAAAGCACTCTCCGAAAGACTAGCGCGTGTTTTTCGTACAATCAATCCACGAAAACGTGGATACTTCGTAGCAAACTGATGTAATTTCACTAACCAAGCAAATGATTTTCCAGTTCTCGTAGGGCCACAAAGCAAAATCTCTTTCGATTGATCGGTCAACACAGCAAGGTTGTTACCGTATAATACAAATCGCTGTGATTTACGCTGATCTGCTACACGTTGCAACGCAACCTGCGCCGCCTCACGCGCCATCGCTTCTAATGCTTGCTGTGATATCGGTAGCATCTAACTCTATCACTTCATCATTTGCGGCCAACAATCTTTGTTCGGCTTGCGCTACGAGTTGATTAAACAATTCTTGCGGATCAAATCCGGCGGCTTCCAACTCAGCGCGCCAATTAACATGCACATTCACAACCGGGCGAAACTTTTCGGGCCGATTAGCGGCTAAAAGAGTATTAAGTAATCCATCACTATATTTACGGGTGATTTTGCGGCCTACTTCTTTTCCGTAGTACATTATTGGTTCTTCGCAAACAATTACACCTTCTACCGCACGCGTCCAAGCTGCATCTTCTAATTTGTCACCCGCAACGTCGATTGCTTCCTGCCAACGCTCCGCAATGAATCTATCGGTGTTTTTATAGCGATACGCCGTCATTCGACTAATTTTGCCAGCTTCACATGCTGCACTCACATTCCCACTCAATGCAAGCGCTTTGAAAAAGTTACGCCACTGTTCAGGTGTAATTGCATCTGCCATTTAATTCGCTAAATCCTGCAAAATACGTACAATTGCGGGTAGCTGGGGAATTGTTAACAACACGCCTAAACCGCTCAAAATACCAGCAGCCCAACGTACAGTTGTTTTAATTCCCAGAATCTGATTCTGGATTGCTTCACGTTGATCAAGCAATGCTTTCAATGTTGCCGAAACTTCTCGAAACTCACGACGTAGGCCGACAATGCCTAATGAATCATTCCCTAATACCACATTTTTTACTTCACCAACAGTTGTGTTAATACTCCCAATGTCCCGATCAATTAACGATACTTTCGATTGGATGTTAAGCAACTGTTGCACATGTGGGGCTAATTGCGACGTTAATTCCCGTTGCACAGCATCGTGTACGTAATAGCGTAGTAATTGCTGTTGCGGTGTTGACCCCGTAAACTCATTTGTATCGTCATGTACTGTCATATTCCACATTTATGTTGATTTGGTTACGTTACCTTCAATTGCCCCAATGATCCGCGCCTCAGTTGCATCTGCATGACTTTGCGCCGTTGCTTTCGCAGCCGATGACGCTTCAAGGTGTGCGAGCTTCGTTTTCACAGCTTCCAATTGACTAACAAGTAGATCATGTTGTGAGTTAACAAGTAGGTGTGTTTTTTCGGTTGTTACAGTGTTCCTTTGCAGTTGATCTGCCTGTATCTCTAACCGTACTGCATTAGTTTGCGAGATAGCTGCTGCTGCTTCAATTTTGCTATCAGTTTCGCCTAGTTTATAAAACACACCACTCGCCGTTGCGATTCCGGCAAGTATCAGCGGAAGTTGTGTTGCCATTTGATCGGGTGTTATAAACGCTAACACAGCAATCAACACAAAGCCAGCTATAACGACTGTTGTGATATATCGACCTGCTCTCATACGTAATCAAACCCTAGTGCTTTAGCAAGAATAAAACGCTGATACTGTTCGACAAGCGTACACGCTAATTCATGTGGCACACTATTCTTAATTAACGCAGTATAATACATTCCCATTCCACTTGCCATCTTATCAACATCTTGCGCCAATTCAGCTTGCTGATGCGCTGTGTATTGTTTAATCTGCTCACCAATATTGCCTAGATCGTCGCTCATTTCTTAACTCCAATATCAGCGGCATACACAATTTCAGTTTTGCCTTCCTTATACAAAACAACGCCGTGCTGAAATACTTGCACGACGTAATCGCCTGGATACACTTCAGTTGACCGCGCTTCACCTAACCTCTTCGCCACTTTCAGCCATGCTTGTGGAATACCCCATTGTTTTTGTGGTTCGTACAGTGGTACTTCTGTGCCCCATAATGCCCATTTGTCACCATCGTTAATCACAGGGGGGGTAGGCGCAACCGGTGGGTCCCTATCTACGAATTCCATTTTAAGCCTCGCTTTCCATTGATCCCACGGGAAACCTAAAGGATCGGTCTTTCCACGATACAACGCAAAATCACGGTGTCGAATGAAGTTTGACAAATCAATTCGATGTTGCCGCTGTTTCATCACAGCAAGCCAGGTTAGCGCATCGATCTGTGCTTTGGTGTACGGGTCCTTACCATCGTTTTTGTTAACAAGCTCCACACCAATCGACACTGCATTAAGATTTGTCCAGTGTCTCCACACACCTTCACCCGCGTGCCATGCTACCCGGTTGTCTGCTACCAACTGATAGATCAGTCCAGACTTGTCTATGACGTAGTGTGTAGACACAGCCTGTAGGGGGTCTAGCAGCCCCGTACGCGGGTTAATCGGGCGTGGGTTGCAGAGATGCCTCAATGAGCTGAGTTTGCCGCCTACAGTGGCGTGTAGCACGAACACAGCGGGGGGGAATACATCTCGTGTGGAGTGGTTTGGGGAAACCCATGTCGTAGCATCGATGGTAGGCATTGAACAACTCCGCCGGCAGCGATGATCGGCAGTGGTCTAGTGGCGCGCCTACAGTGTAATGGAGGTAGAGGACTGCCGATCGCTCCCATTATCCCACTAACTTAACCGTAATACAATCGCGTGCAGGGTGTCTCCCCTTTTGGCGAAACTTTTTTCTACGACCGCGTTCGACCTGTGCAGGGCTTTTTCATGACCTTTACATGTCACCGATGCGGTTAATTTATTTTTACCTGATCGTTCACTTTTCAATTACATGAAAAAGCTCGGCACAGGTTGCACATAATAGACATAACTAGAGATTTTTAGGGGTTTTTACTCGAAAGAGTGTTCGCGGTCACTGACAGCTACCCCCTACCTAGCGTATACTAGCCCTACCTAGTGACTGCTAGGTAGAGCCTAGAAGGAGCGTTTTTTAATGTATTTCACAACATTAACCTACCCAACAGAAGCATCGATCATAAACATACACACTACGCCAGCATTAGAAGTTTGGTATCCGACATACCCCCAAATGGCACTCAGATATACTTTATACACATTTTACGATCGAGAAGGTAATATTTTCTACACTGGCAAGACATACAAAGGGCGTGAACGGTTTCGCTGGCATCTTCGCAATACATTCAAACAACATAAAGCATTAGATAAGTTGTGGCTCGATGCGTGTTCTATTTACTTAGAGCCGAAACCTGCACCAGATGATTGGGATAATTACACACCAGAACACTATGAAGCTATACTAATTCGCCGTTTTCGTCCGATGTATAATCGCAACATCAAAATAACATACCTGCGATCAATGAAAGAGAAATACGGCTAGACCCCCTCTCACCGTTCTACACGCTTACGGCTCTTACCACCATACAAGCTTTTGGTGGTGTAACAGGCGACTGCTAATCCAGGTGTAACAACAGAGGAGCGAGCGATGCACAACCCCTCCCTGTGCTCCTCACAGATGACCCATAGAAACCCGTAGAAAACTGCAATCCACGCTGGACAAATGCGACAGACTAGTATACAATACGACAGACGGGTACACACGACGACAAACGGTCGTTCAGCTAGTGAAAGGAATTGAGATGACTCGCTAGAACATAAAACAGCATGTGGTGGCCTGCCTGAGTGTGTTTAGGCAGGCCACGGATTATTAAGAAGGGGGGTAACTAAATGAAAATTGGCATGTATGACCATATTAACTATGAAACTCACAACGGAAAAGATATTGTTTGGCGTGTAAAGCACGTTGGCTATCATCATGCGTATACATGGCAACATCGTTTTGCATATGTTATGCGGCACACGTTTATTGCGTATCGTTATTATTGAGTGGTGATAGATTATGCGTATTGAAACACTCCACAACGATCGAATTAAACTCATTCACGGTGATTGTTTAGATGTAATGCGTTACATTAAACCAAACTCAATCGACATGGTATTTGCAGATTTACCATATGGTATAACACAATGTAAGTGGGATACGGCTATACCGTTAGATATATTGTGGCAGTTACTTAAAGGTATAAGCAAACAAACTACACAATTCTTATTTACTGCTAGTCAACCATTTACTACTATTATGGTACAATCAAATTTGCAAGAATTCAAATATGAATGGATTTGGCAAAAAAATGCTGGTAGTAATTTTGGTGCAACTAGATTTCAACCAATGAAAGAACATGAGAGTGTTCTAGTGTTTTATGATAGATTCGGAACATACAACCCAATTATGCAAAAACGTGCAGAAGCAGGCTTACAAGCTATTAAACGACCTATTAGAGCGCATACAATTACTAGTGGAATTTACGGTTTACCTAACAATACCATAGCAATATTAAGAGATGTATTACGTGTACCATCCTCAGTACAATTATTTAAGCGTCAACGTGGACTACATCCTACACAAAAACCACTTGAACTTCTGAAATACCTAATCAAAACATACACAAACGAAAATGATGTGGTACTTGATCCTGTGTTCGGTTCAGGAACAACAGTCGAAGCCTGCATCAAACTAAATCGCAAATGTATCGCAATTGAGAAAGACGATCAATACTTTGAAATTGGTTTAGCGCGTGCTAAAAGAGCGATCAATGAATTGGGGGTGACGTAGTGATTGAATTAAACGAAACAAATGATTATCTAACAATTCTTGAAGCGGCGCAGATATTGCGTGTGCATCGCCGCACAATTGAACGTATGATTGCAAATGAGCGGTTACGCAACGTAATCAAGATTGGTAATCGTCTACGCATCCCCCGAAGCGCGATCACGCAGTATCAGCAAGATCAACGCATAAATTGAGGTAACAATGACGACTCAACAGCGCACAAATATGCGCGATCTTTCTGTTTTCCTCGAAACGTTATACCAGCACGTACCAGAAGATACCTACATTGGCTTAACAACAATCAAAAAAGCAACAAAGCGGGTTGAAAATTACACATACAAAGCTACTGAACTGGCGCGTGTTGCGCATAATGTTGAAACACGTACAGATAAATACAACATTTTCGTGCGTGTTCCACCGCTCAAATCACGCCCACAATCAGGCTTACGTGGTACTGCCGATCAGTCGGTTGGTAGCGCTGTCTTATGGCAAGATATAGACACACTCGACAAACAAGAAACGATCAGAATCCTAGAAGCACTTGAACAACCACCTACAACAACAATTGATAGTGGTAATGGTATCCATGCGTATTGGTCGTTACAAACATTTGAAACTGATCTCGACAAAATAGAATCGAAAAATTGCGGATTGATGCAACAAATTAATCAACTTGCCGGCAACACCAATGCTGATAGTGTATTCGATTTAGCGCGTGTCATGCGTGTACCTGGCTCTTGGAACGTCAAGAATGGCGCTCCAAAATTGGTTAGTATCCTATCGCATCACCCCGAACGTGTTTATCGTATTGATCAATTCCCAACAGGTGTTGTCAATCATTCTATTAGTGCGATCGAAACATGGGATACAGAAGAACTACCACTCGATTTTATCGATCGGTTGCACGATCTAGATAAAAAACTAGCGGCGCGTATCCTTACCGAAAGTGGGGCTAGAAAAGCCGCCGCGCACTCAAAACCAGATGGTAGTGTCGATAGCTCTAGAAATGATGCGTACATTGCAACACGATTATTCGCGATGGGATACTCTGCTGGTGTGATCCTTTCTGTGCTTTCGCACGATGAATGGTTTAGCGGTAAGCGCTATCAAACAACACTTAGATTTGATTACGTTGCACGAACGGTTCAGAATGCGTGGGAACATTACCAACAATCACCCGATCGGTTTTTTCGCGGACGTTCGTTCCAACCGGATGCAGTAGCAGCAACAATCGACGGCGATCACCCATTCATTTACACTGCGTCGAATTTATGGCTCTATCGTGATGGAGTGTTTCATGAAGATGGCGAAGAAGTTGTCAAGAAAGCAGTCATCAAGCAATTAGGATCAAAGTGGTCTAGTTATCTCCAGGGGGAAACACTCCAGTGGCTACAAGCGCAGTACACTACACCAATTGAGCAAATCAATCAACACGGCGGCTTGATCAATTGTCAAAATGGTATGCTTGACATTGCGTCTCGACAGATCAAACCACATGATGAATCCTATCGTTCGCTTGCGCAAATACCTGTAACTTACAACGAAAATGCAGATACAACTGCGATTGATGCGTTTGTGAGTCAGTTGTTACCAGCAGATGCGCTCCCTGTGTTTTGGGAGTTTGTCGGTAGTGCGTTCATAACCAATCATTATTGGCCAAAAAAGTTTGCTTTAGTGTTAGGGCCGCGTGATACTGGTAAATCGAAACTGATTGAACTGTTGTTGCGATTTTATGGTCGATTGAATTGCGAAACGATTGATTTTCAGACGCTAGCCGATCAACGTTTCGCCAAGATCAATCTTTTCGGCAAAATGGCAAACATTTGCGACGATTTGAGCGAAAATGAAGCGCAAAACACAGGCAACATCAAAACGTATACAGGAGACGGTTACATCTCAGCAGAGCGTAAATACGGTGATTTTGTGAGTTTCAAAAACACTGCTCGGCTGTTCTTTGCTGCAAATCATCATGTACCTGTACGTAATCCAGACGATGCGTATTTCTCCAGAGTACTGGTGTTTCCTTGCTTAAATCAATTTTCAGGCTCGGCAGCCGATCACAAAATCGTTGACAAACTCAGCACACCTGAAAACCTATCAGCGATGTTGTTGCGAGCGTTACAAGGTTTACGGCGGCTACTTTCACAAAATCAGTTAAGCGCATCTCCAACAATGGAAGCTGCGTTAAATGAGTATCGATTTGGTGCCGATACTGTTTTAGGTTTTTTTCAGGCTTCCACAGAAATGAGCGCCGAAGGGCGTATGCTTAAAGACGGTTTGTATCAGCACTACAAGAATTGGTGTACCGCTGGCAGTCGAAGGTACTTTAGCTCAGACAAATTCTTTAAGCGTATTACAGAATATTCTGTGTTACTTAACATCACTGAAACATACGCAACAATCGACGGCGAGCGTAAACACTGCTTCATTGGGCGTAAGCTGTTGAAAGAAGTAACCACCCCTGTGTTTGTGTTCTCTCGTAATTGAGGTAATTATGGCTAGTCCCTTAACAGTTTCGCGCAACGAATATAGACTAAATCCAAAGCGATCTGATATAGCTACGCCACTACCAGTAGCACAGTTCATTGCAGATTTGTTTCCAAATGTACGAACGGTGTTTGATCCGTGTTTTGGTACTGGTGCGTTACTACAACCGTTTAAAGCACGTGGTTGCCGCACAATTGGGTTTGAGATTGCGCAGGGAGCGGATTTTTTACGTTATAACAAACCAATTGATTGTGATTTAGTTGTGTGTAATCCCCCGTTTAACTTGGGTGTAGGTAAACAATTAGGTAGTGAAGTGTTTCTATATCATATTCAAGCCTTATGTGGTAATAAGCCTACCGTGTTGTTTACTCCTATGGGATTCCGATTAAACCAACGTAAAACTAGTAAACGCTGGCGTATTATACGTGATACATTCAATATTACAAGTATTATCACGTTACCGTTAGATATATTCGACAATGTGTTGTTTCATTGTGAAATTTTAATTTTTAATGCGTCAGATTTACAACCACATTATTTTCTACCTGATGGTGTTCTCTCGTAATTAGGAGGTACTATGATGTTAAACTATGCTGGCATGACAGATGATTGTGTGCTAGAAGTTACTAATCAAACTGTCCGCGAAAATGATGTAATTGGGCGTGAATATATCTTAACACTTGTATGTACGCACTGTGATCGTAAACCGTTTGAATTACTGCTACTTGATTCGCCGTGTGAAGTGTGTAACGGCAAAGGCGGTACTATCACTGACGAAATGCAAGGCGAACCGCCAATGACGGGCTATGTGGAGTTTTTCGAGGCTTGCGAATGTTTGTGTGATGGTAAGTGTCCAGGTTGCGGTAATGCCGGTATAACAAAGCCGATCGATGATGCAACTATCGAAAACATTGATGATTTTGTATGCGAGGTATGCGGTTGGTCGTTCGTTCGTGAACGGTTTTACGACGATGAACTGGATTATTATGAGGGCGATTATCACAAACTAGACGATTACGAAGATCAAGGTGGTGAGGATTACAATTTCACTGTATACAGCTATTAGGAGGCAACCATGATCGAAGAAACAGAACAAACAACCGAAACCGAAACCGAAACCGAAACCGAAATTACATTCGAGTTAAACATTGGAGCAATCATTTTGTTAACGCTTGCATTTGCGTTAATGGGCTTTATTTTGTTTGCGAGTTATTAGAAGGGTTAGTATGCTTACTGTAACACCAATCAATCAAATCGATTATGATCTTGATTTTCTGCCAACACCAGAACCGTTAGTGCGGGCGATTGTATATCATTCCCTATTCTACTCGCAAGATCATAACCAACTAATACGTTTCCTTAAACTTAACGAGTCACCACAACGTATACTTGATCCAGGCTGCGCAGATGGCGTGTTTGGGCGTGTTTTACGCACCGTATTTAATACTGCACAAATCTATGGTGTTGAGTTACGCGACGTTGAACTACCTGACGGGTATGATCGTTTAATCAACGCAGACTACCGTAAAATCAAATTTAGTCAACCATTCGATTTAATCATCGGGAATCCGCCATTCAGGCAAATAGAGCAATTCATCCTCAGATCGCAGGATAACTTGCGTGATGGTGGTTATCTGGTGTTTCTGCTGCGCCTTGCTGTGCTCGCTGGCAAAGCACGTTATGAGCACATTTATAACCACTGGAAACCAAAGCACATCGATGTATGTGTCCAGCGGCCTAGCTTTACTGGCAACGGCAAAACAGACATTAAAACAGAGTATGCTGTTTTCACCTGGCAAAAGGGCTATACCGGCCCAACAACATTGGATTGGTTGAATTGGAGATAATACGTGCAAATTGTAAAACTCCATAACGATCGTATTGTATTAGTTTGTGGTGATTGTCAAGATGTGTTAAAACGCTTAAAATCAGAGAGTGCTGATTTAATCATCGGTGATCCTCCGTATCGTGGCGTAGTGAAAGCTGATTGGGATCATCAGTGGGAAACTCAAAATGATTACCTTGAATGGTCGCAACGATGGTTACTGCAATCAAAACGGGTATTAAAGCAGAGTGGATCGCTGTACTTGTGGGGAGGTATAGGAGAGCGATCTGATACGATTGTACACTTGTATTTGTTAGTTAAACAGATGCTTTACTTTAAAGATTGGATTACCTGGAGTAAATCACGCGGGATGGGAACGCGGCGTGGTTGGTGTTACACCAGAGAGGAACTATTGTGGTTTGTCAAGGATAACTCCCAATTCATCTGGAATAAAGAGCATCAATACAGCGCGGAACGCCGCAAACGTGATAGGGGTATGCCGTCTGGTGAGATTCGTGTAAGTCAAAATGGATATAAGGCATTATCTGAATTTAAGCGATTAACAAATGTGTGGAATGATATAAGCGAGAATACGCTTGACGTGATCAATCGACCTGAACACTGCACACCTAAACCTCCACTAGCGATTGAACGTATTATCCAAGCGCATACCACATCCGATCAAGCTGTGGTTGTTGATCCATTCATGGGAAGCGGCACTACTGGCGAAGCGTGTGTCAAGCTTGATCGGAAGTTTATAGGTATCGAACGCGATTCGCACCATTTTACGTATGCTGTCCGGCGTATCGAAAACGCGATTACAGCACAGTTGAAAATCACATCAAAATCTTAACTAAATCTTTACGATTGCAGTATTGACTCCGTGTTTTGGGTATGGTATATTGGCTTCAACAAATCGATACGGCGCGGTAACTAGGATCGGTTCTCACATTAGATGAGAAAAACTGAGCGCCAGTTGAAAAAGTGTCAAACGACCTCGCTTGTATCGATTTGCAAACTATCAATTTTTATTTGAAAGGGAACTGATCAATGGCACGCGAAAAGACCAATGGCACAGTTGAGCTGCCTAAGCTGTTGACGCTCAAGAAAGCTCATGCGTATCTCGGATCGCAGGGACTTGAGTTTTCCACGCAACAGGTTCGCAACCTGGCGCGGACGAACGATCTTATCAAGGCCGGTGTGCAGGATTACACCGATCCGGTGACTGAGGAAACCACCAAGGTTATCGATCAATCAGCGCTGGACAACTACATCGTTTGGCGCCGCGAAAATCCCGATGCAGTGCGCAGTGGCCGCAAGTCTGATCCGAACGCGGCGCGCAAGTACTCGGCTGCGTACACGCCCGATCAGCTTGAAACGATCAATGCTTGGCTCAATGCGGCCAATTACCCCATTTTGGAGCAGCCGACTCGCAAGCCGCGCGATCCGAACGCGCCCAAGCGGACTCGTAAGTCGAAGAACGTTGACGCAAGCAATGAACCGGTTCAGATGGAGCTTGCGGAAGTTAGCGAGTTGGAACTAATCGAAGTGTAGTTGGTTGCTGGTGCGCCAGTGTGAAACGGTAGGCGGTAAATGGAGCAATTATTACCAGCCAGCAAATGAATCGTAGCAATTGCGAAACTACTAGCTAATTGTTTCGACAAGCGGTGATGTAGGTAGGTGCTACGTGGAGTCAGTAATTACAGCGCTGTGATCTTGTATGCTACGGCATTATAGGGAGCGATGATCAATAATTATTGGCGAAAACGGTATAAAAAGCAACCGTCATGCTGTGGATTTGCTGCACAGCAACCATATTGTTAGACTTGTTGAGGGATCACACAGGATTGTGCGATTATTGTAGCGGTCAATGTGTAAGCGGTTTACTGCGCTACATAGATCGTTAATAGCACGTAAAATCGCCGCTGTGTGCTGCAAGAATACGGTACCCCAAAAAAAAAACTAGCAAATCGCGTCAACTAAGACCGGGATGCACAATTTGCTTGCTTACCTGTGCAACACCGTGAAGAAAAGTATCGTACGTTATAGGTTTCACCGCGATACTTGCGCGATTGCTTGTAGGGGGTGTGTTGAAAATGCACTCCCTACAGAATCTCCTCAGTTGTAAGTTACAACACGTCTAATACTTATTACTACTCATTCGTGACGTGAAAACCACATCAGTACACTATTCATTGAATTAGTCATTTGTGCTGAGTTTCTAAGGATGATATGTCAAAAGCATTGCAGACTGCATCGCAACCGAAAATGAATAAGCCGCGTAAGTGTCGTTGTGGTACGTTAACGTATGCGGTGTATGGCGAGCGGCGTGTACCAATTTGTGCGAATTGTTTTGAGCGGAGACTTAAAAATGGGTTTGATTTTAGCGTTTGATCCTGGAGGTACTACTGGTGTATGTATCATTCGCCGCGAATTAGACGCAAAAACATTTGCAATTGTAGAAGCACTCGAAATTAAATGGAAAGATCGCTTTGATGTGTTCCCACTCATAACCGGATACACTGCAAACCAAATCGAAGCGATCGTAATAGAAGAGTTTCGATTGTTCAATAACTTGGCTTTGATGCAATCACAGATCAATAGTGACTTTCCCTCGGTGCGGATCATCGGTTTTATAGAGTTAACGTGTTCAATCATGCACATAACCGATCGCATCCACTTTCAAAAACCGGGTTTGCGTTTGCAGACAAGTATTTCCCCCGAACACAAGAAACAGCTTCACAGTGTACACGTAGTGGCGGCGTATCTTCATGCTAAATATTATGTATTAACGCATCGATCAACAGGAGTATAAGCCATGTCATCAGTATACACCATCGATCAAGTATTGCAAAAGATTGCAAAGCTCCAACGACTTGCTAATGATGCTGGCGCAACTAAAGCCGAAGCTGAATTGGCTGCAAGTAAGCTTCAAGAGTTACTAGATAAATACAACCTATCAATCGAACAAATCGCACCTATTAGTGAGAAAACATCTGACGATGTTATATTTGATTGGTTTAGACGTGAGGGATCACGCATATTTCAATGGGAGCTTAGTTTACTTTCTGCAATTGCGCGATCGGTTGGTTGTGATTATTTGTATACATCGCACATTATAACATTCGTTGGCCTACCTAATGATGTTAAAATAGCAAAAGAGATGTTTGTGCAGTTCCGCGCCATTGCACAGCATTTAGCCACAAAAGCCACAAAAGAATACTCCGACGGCTTTTTCGATCCGCGCGAGTTACGCGGTGTAGACTCGCTAAAATCGTATCGATTAAGTTATTTATTAGGTTTTGTTGCTGGTTTGGCTGAAACATTTAAGCAAGCCAAATCACTAGAGCAAGAAAGTACTGCACTTGTGGTAATTAAGGAAGGCTTGATCAAAACAGCGATTGCAACACGTTACCCGAAACTAGGCAAAGCTATCACATCAAACGCAACGATTAACAGTCGTGCATATAATACAGGGCAACGCGACGGACGATCAGGCGGCAACCGTAAGGTATTTGAATGAGGACTCCGAGACACTATCAGTACATCGCTATTGCACGTGGAACGCAGCAAAATCTTTTGCTAGCCGATCAGATGGGACTCGGCAAGAGTTTGGTGGGAATTGAAACCGCCAAAGCACTTTTCCCTAAGTTAAACGCGGCTGCGTTGGTTGTTTGTCCAAAAGGAATCCGTGCTCAATGGCAGGCAATGATCGAAGATCAGGACCCCGGTGCGATCGTATTGATTTTCGATAACAATGTCGAAAGTCTGCACAAACACATTTCAGACCTGGACTATATCATCACGCACTATGAGGCAGTTGTGAAACACATCGAGCGGCTTAACCGCTTTACGTACTCAACGTTAATCATAGATGAAGCGCATCGCATTAAGAATAGGAAAAGCTTACGTACTAAAGCAGTTAAAAAGCTAAAAGCATACCGCAAGTTAGCGCTTACGGGTACCGCGTGGGATAAGGACCCTTCGGAAATTTGGTCTATCCTTCATTTTTTAGCTCCACATCAATTTACCTCGTATTGGCAATTTCTCGATCGTCATGTACAGTTTGATGTTAATTTCTTGGGTTTTCCTGAAAATCCACGCTTAAAATCCCCTCGTGATTTTGCGAATGAGATTGCCCCTCATGTGTTACAGCGCAAAAAGCGTGAAGTAATGCCAGAATTGCCGCCATTGATTCAAACACACATTCCAATCGATTTAGGAGCAAAGCAACGTGTAGCGTACGATCGAATTAAAAAGATCGTTGACATGGAAGTTGATTTGCTTGACTTTGGGCGTGATCCACTGCAAATCACAAACATCCTCACGAAATTGACTCGACTGCTTCAGGTTGCCAGTAATCCGCAATTGCTCGACATTAAAGCGCCAAGCGCTAAATTTGATTGGTTACTTGAATGGTTGCACGATAATGCCACCACCCCTGTGCTCATCTATACGCGCTACCGGCGTAACGTGGAAGCTCTAGGAAGGCTTCTCCCGAACGCGGCGTGTGTCGCATCAGGCATCAAGCCAGCGAAGCCCCTAGCGGCGTACAGCACGGTCGTAGCTACCATTGCGGCACTAGGGGAGGGGTATGATCTGGGCCACTTGGACACGGCGATCTATATTGATTGCGAGTGGAGCAGTATTTTGATGCAACAGTCGATTGAGCGAATTGACAGAGGATCAAATACTGAATCGAAAAACATCATCTTTCTCCAGGCAACAAATACCGTTGACGATTTAATGAGACAAGCTCTTAATCGCAAACTCTCAACAAAGCAAATCGTAGAAAACTATCTACAAGCGGTTTCAGTTTCTTAACCAAATCTTTACTTGACATTGACTTGACGGCATGTTACAATGACATCAGTTCGGAAGTACATCAAACACAGGAGCAATTAGTAATGCAAGCGCCAATATTTCGCTACAATCAGCAAGTTATTCTTACTGGTACTGGCTATCACTGTACAGTTGTGAAAGTTATTCGACATAACAAGAACTACCTGTACAAAGTGCGGTGTAATGGGTCGCAAGTTACGATCGTGGTGAAAGCAGATCGCTTATTCGCTAATTGGGCTCTAATTTAGTACGTCATGCACACACAGGAGCGTAAATCATGGCAAAGCGAACAATTAAATCAGATACAACAATGAGCCTACGTCGTGATTGTTATGAGTTATTGGTGCAACATGCCAAAGGTAAAAGCTTTTGGCTAACGGATACCGGCGATCAGCCTATACTTGACAATGATTAAATTCGTCGTGCATTGCGTGATTTACCGCATGTCAAGCGGATCAACAGTCGATACGTCGTCAAGGGCCGAAGGGTGTTATAATGAAGATTATAACAAAAACAAAAGATGGCTGGTATGGTTTGCAGGTATATGATAATGGCGTGTTAAGGGTATCGTATTACCTAAAACGACGCAAGTATATTCGCCGCAAAGCGAAGAGGTATTAAGTGAAGAACATCACACAAACACAGATCGTCAATTTAATGACGCGCCTTGTTCAATACCACGTTGATTCGCGTACAGGTGAAGTAAATTCAACAGCACTCGCGAAACCAATGTCCACGCCGCGGCTTTATGGAGATTCACATCTGGCGGCGGATTCTTCGGGTCGGGCGAGGCCACCGCAATGGCCCGCGTAGTATGATCTTCCAATTCAGTGAATTGCTCCTGATAGAGATTGAGGATCGTAGCCAAATCCCTCTCGTCCGGTAACCGTCCCGTGCAGAGGCGAAAGGCGAATTGGGCCCGAGCTCGTTCATCATTCCCCCCTTCTTTAAGGACCCGCATGCCTAAAGCCTGAGCTGCTTCGTAAAATACCGGGTCATTCAAGGTCGTCAGCGCCTGCAGCGGCGTATTCGAGCGCAGCCGGCGAGCGCAGGAAGAATCTCCGGTTGGTGAGTCGAAGACCAGCATCGACGGATACGGGACAGATCGCTTCCAAAAAGTGTACATCCCACGGCGAAAACGGTTTTCATTGGTCGCCGTGGGCCAGGCCATGGGCGAACCGTAGCCCAGGCTCAACACGCCATCGGGAATCGGCGGATAAACACTGGGGCCCCCGAGCCGCGCGGAAAGCAGGCCGCTGGCCGAGAGAGCAATGT
>Ga0207708_10000353_pt1 | contig 36001 bp, 15 predicted proteins | sample KBSK5101metaG_FD_184340 | JGI IMG/M metagenome (GOLD analysis project Ga0207708, IMG submission 184340) | Corn, switchgrass and miscanthus rhizosphere microbial communities from Kellogg Biological Station, Michigan, USA - KBS K5-10-1 metaG... | ecosystem: Host-associated > Plants > Roots >... | reverse complement strand
GCTCGTTTTGTAAATCGAGCATCACCTGGAAGACGGGTGAGTGATTGAGGCTCCTTTCCGGCTGCAACTCTTCGACCAGCTTCTCGAACGGCAAGTCCTGGTGCGCGTATGCCTCTAATGCCATGTCCCGCACCTGGACCAGTAATTCGCGAAATGTCACCTGCTCTGAGAGTCGAGTGCGGAAGACCAGCGTGTTGACAAAGAAACCGATCAGGCTTTCCGTCTCGGCATGGTTGCGGTTAGCTATGGGTGTGCCGACGAGAATGTCGCGCTGGCCCGAACAGCGGTAGAGCAGAGTTGAGAAGGACGCCAGCAGCGTCATGAACAGCGTCGCACCTTCACGGTGGCTTAACTCCTTCAGCGACCGGCTCAGAGACTCTGATAAGAGTAGACTTTCATGAGCACCCCGGTAGGATTGCACCGCTGGGCGTGGTCTATCGGTTGGCAGTTCGAGGAGCGGCGGTGCATCGGCTAGTTGCGCTCTCCAGTAGGAGAGTTGCTTTTCGAGTCTCTCACCTTGCAGCCAGTCTCTCTGCCAGCCGGCGAAGTCTGCGTATTGGATCGACAGCTCTCGAAGCGGCGCAGGGCGTCCGGCGATGTATGCTTCATAGAGCGCCGCCAGTTCTCGCACGAACACGCCCACGGACCATCCATCCGAAACGATGTGATGGATTGTCACAAGCAGCACGTGCTTAGTGTCGCCGAGCCGCAAAAGGTTCACGCGTAGCAGTGGTCCTTTCGTTAGATCGAACCGGCGGCGCGCATCTTCTTCGGCCCACGCGCTTACTCTTAACCGGCGTTGGCTCTCGTCCAGTTCTTGTAGATCGTGTACCGGTAGTTTGAAGCCGGCGTTCTTATTGATGACCTGAACCGGGTGATCGTCGATCACGGCGAACGTGGTGCGCAGGGCCTCGTGCCGCCGCAGGATTTCGGCGATGCTTCGCTGCAATACAAGCACGTTGAGCGGCCCCGAGAGTTCTACCCCCATGTGTATGTTGTAGAGTGGACTCTCAGGCTCGAGTTGATCCAGAAACCAAATCCGCTGTTGGGCGAAGGACAGTGGCGCCGGTCCGGACTCCGTGCGGCGGGGAATTCGTTCGACCTTTGCCTCTCCAATCCCCTGCTCACGCAGCAAAGCTTCCAGGATCGCCCGTTTCTTTCCGGAGAGTTCCAATATCCGTTTGGAAGCACTACTCATAAAATTAAATTAGCCACGGATTACACGGATAAATACGGATAATAAAATCAGTGTTTATCCGTGTAATCCGTGGCTAAAATTCTCCGCATCTTCATCAGATAGCGTGGAGAGCTTCAGTAATAACTCAGCAGTGCGCTCCACTCTTTCTCTGTCTTGTTGATCGTTCAAGATAGTCGCTGCTAAACGCTCTACTGTCGGCGCCTCGAAGAACCCTCGCAGCGGTAACTCCACCTGAAAGGCTATCCGCACTCGCGATGAGACCTGCGTCGCTAAAAGCGAGTGGCCGCCCAGTTCGAAGAAACTGTCCCGCACGCCGACGGGCTCGATCTGAAGTACCTCCGAAAAGACGCCGCAAAGCACTTCCTCTACTGCTGTCCGTGGTGCGACGTAGGCTTGATCCAGTTCAGGCCTCGCCTGCTCGGGCAGCGGCAGCGCATTGCGATTAACTTTTCCAGTGGCCGTGAGCGGCAAGGTATCGAGCACCACGAAAGAGGCAGGCACCATGTACTCCGGCACTGTCCTTTTTAAATAGTCACGCAGCTCACTTGCGGCCGGCGGTGGCTCTTCACGAGCTACCACGTAAGCGATGAGCCGCTTCCCGCCGGACGCGTCCTCGCGCGCAACAACTACAGCCTCGTGCACGCCGGGATGCTGGCCCAATACACTCTCAATCTCTCCGAGTTCGATACGGAAGCCGCGCACCTTCACCTGCTGGTCCGCTCGACCAACGAATTCAAGCTCCCCACCGGCGAGGAAGCGCGCCAGGTCGCCTGTCTTGTAGAGACGCGCGCCTGACACGCGGCTGAATGGGTCGGGGATGAATCGCTCAGCGGTCAAGGCCGGCCGATTCAAATAACCTCGCGCCAGTCCGACGCCGCCGACGTGAATCTCGCCGATAATGCCGATTGGAACAGGCTGGAGGTGTTGGTCCAACAGGTAGACTTGCATGTTGGAGATGGGCCAACCGAGACGCGGAATACGACCGTCGCCTTCCACGTACTGCATTGCGGTCGCGTAGACGGTCGCTTCCGTCGGCGCGTAAGCATTGAACAGTCGCCGCCCATGTGACCAACGTGCTGCGGTTGCTGCGCTACAAGCCTCGCCGCCGACGACGATTGTGTGCAATGCCGGATATTCGCCGTCGGGGATCGTGTCCAATAGAGACGGCGAAACGGCTATGGTTGTGATGGCATAATCATGTAGCAACTGGGCCAGTTCGGTTCCCGCTGTGCTGTGGTCCATCAGGGAGAGTGTGGCCCCGCGGAGCAAAGCCATGAAGATCTCCAGTACCGAAGCGTCGAAACTGAGGGAGGCCGTTTGTAGAATTCGGCTACTGCTGTTGATCTCAAATAGCTCGAGTGAGGCTTCGATCATGTTCGTCACTCCACGATGAGCAACGAGCACTCCCTTGGGCCGGCCAGTCGAGCCGGATGTGTAGATGACGTATGCCAGGTTATCCGGCAGCGCCAGAGCCCCGAGATTTTTACCAGAGAAGTCAGGCCAGCCGGCGTCGAGGCAAACCGTGCGCGCCATTGTCTCCGGAAGGCGATGAAGCAGAGCGTTCTGCGTCAAGACCACTCGCGCTTGCGAGTCTTCGATCATGAAGGCGATGCGTTCGGGCGGGTATTCCGGATCGAGTGGGAGATACGCCCCGCCGGCTTTCAATACCGCGAGCAATCCGACCAACATCTCGGGTGAGCGATCCGTAAAGATCCCCACCAGTACTTCCGGCGCGACTCCCATTTCTCGCAGATAACGCGCGAGCTTGTTGGCACGCAGATTCAATTCGCGGTAGCTCAGTTCCTCGCTACCGAAGCGGACGGCAATCGCGTCGGGCGTCCGCTCCACTTGTTTCTCAAACAACTGATGTACGCATTTGTCTTCGGAGAAGGCCGCGGTGGTTTCATTCAGTTCTATGAGCAAACTACGCTGTTCCTCAGCCGACAGCAGGCACACCGCTTCGTGACGCGCGGAAGGCTCCGCACTCATTGCCGCAAGCACACGGCTGTAGCATCCGGCTATCTCGGTCGCCTGTTCTTCGCCGAGTTCCATGGTTCGATAATCCAGAGCCAGCTCGATGCGCGATGAAAGGTGGTCCATGTTGAACTGCACCGTGAGCGGATAGTAGGTCTGTTCCGTGCCGTCAACGTCGAGGACTTCCAGGCCGTCGACTACGCGCAGTCGATCTGCGACATGAAAGTGTGTGTAGTTGAAGACTGTATCGAATAACTGCTCCGCGCTATGGACTCTTTGCAACTCTTGAATGGGATATCGCCTGAAGGGCAGAAGCTCGTTTTCAGCCACATAAGCACGCCAGGCAAGATCGGCCCACGTCGCGCCGCTCAACTCCACGCGCAGCGGTACCGTATTCAGAAACGCTCCCAGGATTCGCTCACCGTCAGCCTTCTCTGGTCGTCCATTAATAAGGAGCCCTGTAATCACGTCCGGGTGTGTCGTGAGCAGACTCAATACCTTGAGATGTGAGGCCAGGAGAACACTTTTCAGCGGAACCTCGATCGATCGGGCCAACCGCTTCAGACCATCGGAAACTTCCGCGGAGATCTGAACCTCAACTCGCATGACTTCGCGAGCGTCGGCGTCGGATTGGGTGAATAGCCGGCGCGGCAGATGTGTGGCGGTGGCGCCGGCGAGAGTCGTGGTCCAATAATTCCGGCACTCCTCGGACTCCAGCGCCTCGCGTTCGAGCCGCACGAAGTCTCTGTAAGAGGACGAGAGGGTCTCGACGGGAAGAGGCTTTCCGTTCAGCAAGGCGAAGTAGCGCTCGAAGAATTCGGTGAAGAACGAGGCCACGCTCCAGCCGTCAAAGAAAGGCTCGCTCATCGTAAACTGAATCGAGTCGTCGCCGCGTACGTGTAGGTAAAAACGGAGCAGCGGGGCTGTGGCCCAGTCAAACCTGTTGCGCATTTCAGTTGTGATCCACTCAGACATCCGACTTTCCTGCTCAGGCGGGGAGAGGTGACGCAGGTCTTCGACGACCAAAGGAAGTTGAGGTGTTTGGTGAACGAGCTGCAAGGGTTCGCTGAAGCCGTTGAGGGCGAAGGAGGTGCGCAGCATCTCATGACAATTCGCCATCTGTTCAAGCGTGGACTGCAACTTCTCGATATCGAGTGGGAGGCGCAAATGCAGGCTGCTGATGTAGATAAGGTAGTCGGGACTATATTCGCTATGAAAGACCATGCCGGCCTGTAATCGCGACAGCGGATACGCGTCCTCGATTGCCGGCGGTAGTTTGCGACGGTCTTCTTCCGAGATCAGGCTAAACGGCTGCTGCTGGGATTCTTTTGCCAAAGGGTCTTCGGCGACGCTGACGTGTTCGGCAAGGGCGCGAATCGTCGGGCGCTCGAAAAGTTGCTCGATGGAAAAGTCCAACCCTCGCTCCAACATGCCGGCACGCACCCGAATGCTAAGAATCGAATCGCCGCCCAACGCGAAGTAGTTATCATCAATACCAACGCGCCGGACGCCGAGCGTTTCTGCCCAAACTTCGGCCAACATCTGCTCGGTATTTGTGCGCGGCGCGACGAACGCTGTTCCAGGTTCGGGCTCGGTCGCATCAGGCGAAGGCAGAAGTTTGCGATCGATCTTGCCGTTTGGGGTTAGAGGAAGGGTGTCGAGAAAGACGAAGGCAGACGGGATCATGTGAGCCGGCAGCTTATCTTTCAGAAACTCGTGCAGCTCGCTGCTGGTAAGACGCGCAAGTCCGTTGCAGACGCAATAAGCGACCAGCCGCTTCTCTCCACGCGCATCCTCTCTCGCCAGGACGACACTCTCGCTGATGGCGGGATGTCGCGCGAGCGCCGTATTGACCTCACCTGGCTCGATGCGGAATCCTCGAATCTTCACCTGCTCGTCGATGCGACCCCGGTATTCGAGATCGCCGTCAGTGCGACGCGCCAGGTCGCCCGTTCGATATAGGCGTGCGCCGGGATCGCCGCCAAAAGGATCGGGGACAAAACGTTCTGCCGTCAGATCGGGACGATTTAAGTAACCGCGCGAGACTCCAGCCCCACCGACATAAATCTCGCCTCCAACACCGACCCGGTCGCTACCGCTTCCAGCACCGACCTCATCCAGGCACGGTCGCATCTCGTCGTCGAGCACCTCGACTTGCAAGTCCGGAAGCGCGCTACCAATCATGCTTCCGCGTCCTGCGTTTAAATCCTCGTGCGTGATCCGGCGATAGGTGACGTGGACGGTCGTCTCTGTGATCCCGTACATGTTGACGAGTTGCGGACGATCGTCTCCATGCCTTTCAAACCATGGCCTTATCTTTTGTATTTCGAGCGCCTCACCGCCGAAGATGATTAGTCGCAGGTCAAGTTCTGTTGCCTTTTTTGGCAGAGCTTCCTCCGCCTGACTCAGTTGCCAAAAGGCCGACGGCGTTTGGTTGAGTACCGTTACGCGTTCCTGCCGCAACAGCTCGTAAAAAGCCGCGGGATCGCGACTTACTGCGAATGGGACCACCACCACTCGCCCGCCGTAGAGAAGCGCGCCCCACAGTTCCCAGACGGAGAAATCGAAGGCACAAGAATGAAAGAGCGTCCACACATCGCGCTCGTCGAACTTGAACCACGCATGAGTCGTGTCGAAAAGACGTGCAACGTTGGCGTGGCTGACTGCAACGCCTTTGGGCTGGCCTGTCGAACCAGAGGTGTAGATGACATAGGCCAGGTTCTCAGGATCAGTGGTGCGCGGCGGATTATCGGCGCTCTGAACTGAGATGGCTGTTGCGTCACCGTCAAGGCAGACGACAGGTAGATGGCGTTCAAATATGCCCGCGATTGATGTCTCGCCGGTTAACAACAGCGCAGCGTGCGCATCGTCGAGCATGAAAGAGAGACGCTCCACCGGGTAGGCAGGATCTAAAGGCAGATAGCAGCCGCCGGCTTTGAGCACACCGAGTATGGTCACCACCATTTCAAGTGAGCGTCCGACGAGCATCCCGACGCAGGTCTCTGGTCCAACTCCGAGGCTGCGGAGATGATGGGCCAATCTGTTTGCTCGCTCGTTGAGCTCATGGTAAGTCAGCCGCTCACCTTCAAAGCTAACGGCTATTGCATCAGGCGTCGCCACCGCCTGCCGTTCGAACCGTTCGTGAATGGTTTGACGGCCACAAAAAGGCATCAAAAGCTCAAGAGGTTTCAGTAATGCCATTTGTGCGTTTTGTGCTTCTTTGTGGATAAAAGATCCTTGACCCAAAGCGCCTCCGAAATCTGTTCAAGCAAAGTTTGGTAGTCTTGCAAGAGTTGGCTGATCCACTCATCATGAAAGCGTCGCTTGTCGTATCCAATCCTCAGCACTAACTCTCGATCCGGTATCGCCCACACAGTGAGCGGGTAATTTGATCTCTCGAGAGAGCGGGCATTTCCCACACGAAGATCGCCATAGACCTCTGTCACACTGCCTTCGGGATAGTTCTCGAAAACGAAGATGCTCTCGAAGAGCGGTTTCCCCGGTTCAACCTCGCTCCACGCCTGCACACGAGCCAGCGGGCTATATTCGTACTGGCTGATCTCCGCCTGCTGTGCCTGCAACTGTTTGAGCCAGGCAGTCAGCTCCGCGTCGGCTGTGATCGTTGCGCGCGCCGGCAGGGTGTTAATGAATAGTCCGACCATTGATTCGACTGCTGCCACCTGCGCCGAGCGTCCTGACACCACGACCCCAAAGACGACGTCTTCCTTTCGGCCCAGTGAACTCAGCAACAACGCCCACGCGCCTTGAGCTACGGTGTTTTGCGTCAACTGGTGTCGTTGTGCGAACCTCTGCAATCGTGCCGTTGCAGATTCCGGCAGTTGAATTTGCTGTTCTGCGTACTGGGAATCGCCAGGAGCTGGAATCCGGTGGTTGGGCAACGGAGTCGGAGACTTGAAACCTGCGAGCAATTGCCGCCAGAAGCTCTCTGCTGCTCGCAAATCCTGCTTTTTGATCCAGGTGAGGTAGTCTCGATAACTGCGTTCGGGCTTCAGTGACGCCTGCTCTCCGCAGCGTAGTCTGTCGTAAGCAGTGAGTACATCCCTCAGGACAATAGGGAGCGACCATCCGTCCAGCAGCAAGTGATGGCTGGTCCAAATAAACAAGCTCTCGTCGTCAGCCGTTCTAATAAGGGCCAGACGCATCAGCGGCGACTGCTTCAGATTCAACTCTTGCTCACGCTCTCGCCGCAGGTACTTCTCAAGATTTTCTTCCTGCTCTCGGCGGGTGACACTCCTCCAGTCCTCGCGCTTGAGGCGCACCTTCACTGATCGCCTGACTACCTGTACAGGTTCTTCCACGGCCTCCCATTCAAAGCTGGTTCTGAGCACCGCGTGTGCATCTACCGCTGCTTGCCACGCCCTCCCGAATATCTCTTCGTTCAGGCGTCCGTTCAGCTCGCAAACTAATTGGGTCGTGTAAATGCCGCTGTCAGATCCGTAGATACTGTGGAAGAGCATGCCTTCCTGCATTGGCGACAGAGGATAAACATCCTCTATCGGTCCAGCTGTTGCTTGAAGCTGCGCTAGCTGCCGCTCGTTCAAGCGGGCTAACGGAAAATCGGAGGGCGTGTACTCTCGCACTTCGCGTAACACGCAATGCTCGATCAGTTTCCGTAGCCTTCTGATGAAGCTTTCGGCCACTGCTTCAATAGTCTCTTGCGCGTGTAGTTCGTTGCTGTAGACCCACTCCATCTGCAGCCGGCCGTCCCTCACCTCTCCATCTATTTCGATCAGATGCTTGCGTCTGCCGAGCTTACCGCGCGACTCACCAACCGGATCGTTTGTCAAAATGAAGGGTGTAGTCTCGTCACTGAAGACCTGATCGAGTTGGCCCAGATAGTTAAAGCTCACTTGCGCAGGGGGAAGTTTTTCCAACTGAGCGGAGATCATTTCGTCGCCGCTCAGATATCTGAGCACACCGTAGCCGATGCCTCTGTTAGGCACGCGCCGCAGTTGCTCCTTTACAGACTTCAGCGTCTGTCCTGGCGCGGAAGAATTGCTCACTTCGAGCAGCACCGGAAAGATCGTGGTAAACCACCCGATCGTCCTCGAAAGATCACAATCTTCCACGATCTCTTCTCGTCCGTGACCTTCAAGATCGAGGAGCACCTTAGTTTTTCCGGTCCACTCCGAGAGTGCCTGGGCCAGGGCTGCGAGTAGCACATCGTTGATCTGGGTTTGATAGGCGCGCGGTACTTCCTGCAGCAGGAGACGAGTCTCCTCCGGCCTTAATGAGACCAAAACACTTCGCGCCGAATCCACACTGTTGTCTCCGGTACGATCAACCGGCAACTTCCCGACGTTGCGGCGAGGTTCCGCCGTCCAATACTCCAATTCCTGCCGCATTGCCGTGGATTGCGCGGGCGCACTGAGCAACTCAGACCAACGCTTGAAGGAGAGCGTCTTCGCGGGGAGCCTTACGTCCTCACCGCGTTGCAACTGCTCGTAAGCGCGTTGCATGTCGTCGAGCAGTATCCGCCACGACACGCCGTCCACTGCGAGGTGATGAATAGCAATTAACAGCCGGTGCGGCCTTGCGGTTCCGAGGTCGAAATAAACGGCGCGGATGATTGGCCCATCGCTCAAATTAAGGCTCGACTGCGTCTTATCCGCGATCGTCTTGATCTCAGCCGTTTGTGCTTTGGGAGTGAGGGATGACAGATCTACACGTCCGAAAACCTGGTGAGTCTCGCGCGCTGCGATCGCCTGTTTCCAATCTCTAGCGTCATGGTCGAAACGCAGCCGTAGCGCGTGGTGATGCTCGATCAATTGGCCGAGGGTCTTCTCCAGCAGGTCAGCACTGACGGGCTGCTTCAACTCGAGCATGATGGCCTGGTTGTAGTGGTGAGGATCCGGCAACTCCTGTTCGAAGAACCAACGTTGAATCGGCGTCAAAGGTATATCGCCGTCGTCGAACTCCTCTTCAGCAGCCGGCTCGCGCGAGATAGTTGTCACGGCAGCGAGTTCTAAAATCGAGGCATGATTGAGGACCTGCTTCGGCGTGATTAACAGACCTGCATCTCTGGCGCGCGCCACGATCTGTATGCTGACGATCGAATCTCCGCCCAGCTCGAAGAAGTTGTCCGTTATTCCGACTCGCTCGAGTCCGAGCACCTCTTGCCAAATCCTTGCCAGCTCCTGTTCCAGGGATGTGCGCGGCGCCAGGTAATCTGCTTCCGTCTTGATCTCCTCGGGCGCCGGCAGTGCTCGCACATCAACTTTCCCACTGCCGCCAAGCGGAAGCGCATCCAGCAAGACTACGGCGGCCGGTAGCATGTACTCCGGCAACTCTTTCTTTAAATATGCGCGCAGCTCGTCGGCTGTACATGTTTGTTGATGATGGCAGACGACGTAAGCTATTAATCGCTTGTCTCCTTCCCCGTCCTCCCGCACGATGACCACGGCATGCCTCACCGCACTATGGTTCCGCAACTGCGCTTCGATCTCTTCCGGCTCGATACGGAAGCCTCTTACCTTCACCTGGGTGTCCACTCGTCCGACGTACTCTATGTTGCCGTTCACCGAGTACCGCCCCCAATCCCCGCTCTTATAGAGACACGCGCCTGCTTCGCCGGATAACGGATCGGGAATGAATTTCTCTGCCGTGAGTCGCGGTTGATTCAGATAACCCCACGCCAATCCCTTCCCGCCGATGTATATCTCTCCCGGAACTCCCACAGGCACGGGCGCGAGGTTCTGGTCCAGGAGGTAGACTCTCGTGTTCGCTATAGGCCTGCCGATCGCAACCGTTCGCTCGTCTTCCCCGCACCTGTGATAAGTAGCGGTGATCGCTGCCTCGGTCGGACCATACACATTCACCAGTTCGACTTCCCCCAACAGCCGGTAGACGCGATCTTTCAATCCGGCTGAGAGCACTTCGCCCCCACTCGTCACGCGCCTGAGGCTTCGGCATTCCTTAATGCGCCCATCTTCTATGAGTGCTTTGAGCATCGTCGGCACGACGTCTATTGCCGTCACTTGCTGCTCGCACATCAATTCCACCAAACAGCCAACGTCGTATTGGCGGCCGCCCGGGACGATGACGAGACCTGCTCCCGTAATGAGCGGATGGAATATCTCCTCTATCGCTGCATCAAAGCTGAACGAGTACTTCAACAACATTCGATCTGATTGGTCCAACGGAAACTCCCGGGCGATCCATTGCATGTGATTGCACACTGCGCGATGAGAGATCATTACGCCCTTTGGTTGACCCGTAGAGCCTGAGGTGTAGATGACATAAGCAAGGTCTTCCCCAAAGGTTTCCACAGGTTCCACCGATGCCACAGACGTGGTCTGTGTAATCTCTGGATAAATAACCACGCGATCACGCACGCTCTCCGGTAGGTTCTCGAGTAGTGACTGAGTCGTAACCACCATTTCCGGCTGTGCGTCGGCAAGCATGAAGGCGAGTCGTTCCTTCGGGTATTCGGGATCAAGCGGCAGGTATGCTCCGCCTGCTTTTAGTATTCCGAGCAAGCCGGCAATCATGGCCGGGCTACGTTCCAAACAGATTCCGACGCGCGCGCCGCGCCTCAGGCCCAGCGCGCGAAGATAGTGGGCCAACTGGTTGGCGCGGCGGTTCAACTCTTGATAACTCAGTCGCTCGCCTTCAAAGATCAGAGCGACAGCATCCGGCGTCGCCACAGCCTGCCGTTCGAATAGTTCGTGAAGACCGAGGGTGGGAAAGTCCGTTTGCGTTTCATTCCAGCCGCGTAGAGCCATGTCTCTTTCCGCCGCACTCAAGAGTGACAGCTCCGAAATCCGCTGGTGCGGATGGATCATCATTCCTTCAAGCACGGTTTCGAGATGGCGAAGCATTCGGCGGATGGTCACGGCGTCGAAGCGATCCGTTTTGTAGCCGGCCTCCAGCACCAGGTCCGCACCCGGCACGGCCGCGATCGTTAAGGGGTAGTTCGTCTGTTCGATAGAACGAACATTGGTGACCTCGAGACGCTCAAGTCTGTCCGCAAGTGAGGAATCAACGGGATAGTTCTCGAAGACAAAGATGCTTTCAAAGAGTGAGCAGCCGCGCCGCACCTCGCTCCATTCCTGCACCTGCACGAGCGAGCTGTATTCGTACTGGCGCAATTCAACTAATCGCTCTTGCAATTCCTTCAACCAGGGGATGAGCAACTGACCTGATGGGACGGACACTCGTAAAGGCAGTGTGTTGATGAAGAGTCCAACCATCACCTCCGAGCCGCTTAAGTGAGGCGGCCGGCCCGAAGTCGTCACGCCGAAGACGATGTCCCGCTCGCCACTGTAGCGGCTGAGCATTATGGACCACGCTCCGCACAGCAGCGTACTCAAGGTGAGCTGGTTCTGGCGGGCGAAAGCTTGCAGCGACTCTGTCGCAGTTTCAGACAGATGAAGCGACTCTTCACTGTAGCCTTGCTCTTGCTCTGCTAAGGTCGCCTGCGTGTTTTCGATCCCAAGCGAAGTGGGCTCAGTAAATGCGTTGAGCGTCTCGCGCCAGAAACTTTCCGCTTCCGCCTGGTCCTGTTGGCCCAACCAGGCAATGTAGTCTCTAAATGAGCGCGGCGCTGCAAGCTGCGGCTCTCGGCGTAAGTCGGAAGAGGCCCAGCTTGCGTCATGAATGGCAAAGACTTCCTGCAAAATAATCGAAAGCGACCAGCCGTCGATCAGCAGGTGATGGTGGCTGAAGACGAAAACGTATTCCTCAGGTGATCTCCTGAATAAGGTGAGTCGCAGGAGCGGCGCACGTTTGAGGTCAAATCCTCGCTCGCGATCGCGCCGCAAATATTCTTCTAAAAACCCTTCCTGCCGTTCGTGGCTGAACTGCGTCCAATCCTGCCGGCTAAGTTTCACTTCAACTTGTCGTCTGACTACTTGAATCGGCTCCGTGCCGATATCCCAGGCGAAGTCTGTGCGCAACGACTGATGACGCCGAACGACTGTTTGCCAGGCGGTCTGAAACGCTTCTTCATCAAGACCACCTCTTAACTCGCAGACGAATTGTGTCGTGTAAACTCCGCTCTCAGGCTCTGAGAGACTATGAAAGAGGATTCCCTGCTGCGTTGGCGTGAGCGGGTAGATGTCTTCGATCTCAGCGCTGGCTTTCGCAAGCTTCTCCAACTGCCGCTGGTCCAACTTGACTGGCCCAAACTCTTCAGCAGTTGATTCTCTTGCTGCGCGCAGCGTGCCGGTTAGCTGAGCCAATGCGGCGACAGTTTGGTGCTGAAACAATTGCCTGGGGGTCAGATATATGCCCGCCTCTTTGGCACGCGCGACAATCTGAATGCTGAGGATCGAGTCGCCGCCGATCTCAAAGAAGTTGTCATTGACGCCAACTGGTCCAATTCCAAGTACTTCAGACCAGATGGTCGACAGTAGCTGCTCAGTCTCCGTGCGGGGTGCTTCAAAGCTCTTCGTCGGTCTGACGTCGACCTCGTCCAGCGGAGGCAGTGCACGGCGATCAATCTTGCCATTGAGAGTGAGGGGCAAGCTCTCGATCTGCACGATGACAGCAGGCAGCATGTAGTCAGGCAATCGCTTTCGCAGGTGATTGCGTAATGTCTCCGTCGAAAACGGTTCCCCGTCTCGCGCAACGACGTAGGCCACCAGGCGCTTATCACCCGTTGCCTCTTCGCGCAGGACGACCACACTTTCCCGCACTGAGGGATGCTCGACGAGCGCCGCTTCGATCTCGCCCGGCTCAATCCGAAATCCCCGTACCTTCACCTGCTGATCGATTCGTCCGAGATACTCGAGTTCGCTGTCGCTCAGTTGCCGCCCCAGGTCACCCGACCTGTACAACCGAGATCCAGGCGTGCCGCTGAATGGATCAGCGAGGAACCGCTCCGCCGTGAGTTCGGGCTGATGCAAATAGCCACGTGCCAATCCGTCACCGGCTATGCACAACTCACCCGCGACCCCTGCCGGCACAGGTTGCTGGTACTGGTCCAGGACGTAAACCTGAAGGTCAGGAATTGCGGCGCCGATTACGCTTCTTCGTCCCGACTCGAGATCGGCCATCCTGATCCTGCGATAGGTGACGTGAATCGTCGTCTCCGTAATGCCATACATGTTGACCAGTTGCGGTCGCTCATCGCCGTATCGTTCGAGCCACGGCCGCAGGCTCTGAGGTTCAAGCGCTTCGCCGCCGAAGATCACGAGACGTATTGGTAGCCGTTCTTCTTGACCGGCGTTCTCTTCCACGAACATCAATTGTCGAAATGCAGAGGGTGTCTGATTGAGAATGGTGACGCCTTCCCTTAGGAGCAACTCGCGGAAAGCCTCCGGTGCGCGGCTCACGAAGTATGGAACGACAACCACACGTCCTCCATGAAGAAGCGCGCCCCACAATTCCCACACGGAAAAGTCAAAGGCGTATGAGTGGAAGAGCGTCCACACGTCATGATGCGAAAAATCAAACCAGGTCTTTGTCGTAGAGAAGAGCCGTGACACGTTGTGGTGAGAAACCACCACGCCTTTGGGCTGACCGGTCGAACCCGAGGTGTAGATCACGTAAGCGGGATTATCAGGCGATACATTACTGTCGAGATTGTCACCTTTCTCGCGTTCAATCTCATTCCAGTCTCTGTCGATGCAGACTACGCTGCCACTATGAGTTGGTAGCTGGTCCAACAAATTTGCCTGCGTGACGAGCACCTCTACTCGTGCATCGCCGAGCAGGAATGCTGCTCGTTCTTGCGGATAAGAAGGCTCCAGCGGAACATAAGCGCCGCCTGCCTTCAGAATTCCGAGCAGGGCAACAAGCATCTCAGCACTGCGTTCCACGCAGATTCCGACCAGCGACTCTGGTCCAACATCGAATCGTCGAAGATGCCGCGCCAGCTTGTTAGCGCGTTCGTTAAGCTCTCGATACGAGAGACGCTGCTCGCCGAATACGACCGCGGTGGTCTCGGGTCTCGCCGCAGCCTGCCCTTCAAATAATTGATGGATGCTCTCTTCGTCACGATTTTTCTCCCGCAAAGGCGCAAAGGCGCAAAGCGCTGCCGCGTTTCTGAAAGATTTTCTTTGCGACTGGGCGCCTTTGCGCGAGAGATCTTCTCGTAAGAGAGGCAGGCGTGAGATTGTTTCAGACGGATTTGAGCTGACTGCGTCGAGCAGGGTCTCGAAGCTTTGTGCCATCTGTTCGATAGTCACGGCGTCGAAGAGGTCTGTGTTGTATTCGAAGGTCGCGCATAGCTCTTCGCCCGCCTCGGCCATCATGAGCGTGAGATCAAACTGTGCGACACGCCGTTTGAGCGGCACGGACGTCAACTCAAGCCCGCCCAGATTCATTCGCGCGCCTGCCTCGCCCAGCGCAAATAACGACAGCTCTTCGGCGCCTGGCAAATGCGTGTTGTGCATCGAGAACATGACCTGGAAGAGCGGTGAACGTGAGGGATCGCGCGCACCCTGGAGACGCTCGACCAAAATGGAGAATGGATAATCCTGATGCTCGAAGGCGTCCAGTACGTTTCGGCGCACCTGCGCGAGCAAGGATTCAAAGCTCGCGTCGCCGCTGACCGTCGCTCGAAAAACGAGCGGGTTCACGAAGTAGCCGATGAGCGAGGCGAACTCGGCCCTCGTTCGTCCTGAAGTAACAGAACCGACTAATAATTCCTCCTGGCCCGTGTAGCGATGGAGTAATGCCTGAAATGCAGCCAGCAACGTGACGTAAAGCGTGACGTCGTGCTCACGACTCAGTGCTTTCAGCCGGCGAGTAGTTGCGGCGCTCAACCGCAGAGGGACGGAAGCTCCGCGGAAGGTTTGCAACAGCGGGCGAGCTCGCGTCGCCGGTAAGTTTAAGATCGGTAGGTCGCCTGAGAGTTGATCGCACCAGTATGCCCAATGCCTGTGACCTTCTTCACTCTGCAACAATTGTCTTTGCCAGTGGATGAAGAAAGAGTAACTCGAAGAGAGCGGCGGCAGCGTTGCGCGCATGCCGGACTGTTCGTCCTCGTACAAGAGGCCCAACTCCCGCATCAGGAGTGCCAATGACCAGAAGTCGACGATGATGTGATGGGCGGCAAGCAGGAGGATGTGCTCGTCACTCGAGCGAGTGAAGAGATGGATGCGCAGTAGCGGTCCGTGTTCGAGATCGAAAGGGCGCTCGCTCTCCTCCGTCAAACACTCGTCTAGTTGGACTTCGTTCCAGTGCCGCGCGTCTTCTTGCCGGATGTCGAGTTCACTGCAATCGGCAACTCGCTGAATTGGACGTCCTTCGGAAGTGGCGAAGGTCGATCGCAAAGCAGCATGACGCGCGCCGAGTGCGGAAAAGGCGCGCCGTAAAGCAGCGACATCCAGTGTGGAACTGATTTTTACTGCGCGCGCAATGTTGTATGCCGTGCTTTCCGGGGCAAGGTTGTGCAAGAACCACAAACCCTGTTGGCCGTACGAGAGCGGATACTCGTTCTCGCTTTCGCGTCCGGCAGCGGCTTGTGGATCAGGACGTTCGCTCAACTGCGAGAGAACGTGCGCGCCGAGTTCCGCGATACTTATCTCTTCCAGGAAACGGACCATCGGCAAGGCGATGCCCAGACTTGTCTCGATCGAATGTGCAAGTTGGATAGCCGTCAATGAGTCGAGGCCGTAGCGAACGAGCGGCTGATCCATATGCACGCTGCCGGATGCAACGCCGAGCTTCGCGGCTACCTGTGACTTCAACCATGAATTGATCGCCTCCACGCTCAAGACCGGCGGCGCCAACTCTGGCGCGTCACCCTCTTCTGCAGCAGATGCATGCCACTCCGCGACCGCGTGGAGCGCGCCTTCCAGAAATCCCCGGCGGCAAGCACGTCGCTGAATTTTGCCGCTCGACGTTTTGGAAATCCGGCCCGGCTTGATGAGTGCAACCGCATACACTTGCAGTTCATGTTCGGAAGCAACTGCTTCACAAATCGTCTCGATCACGTGGTCCAGGTTTGCTTCGACGCGTGTGTCTATCTCTTGAACAATAACTAATCGTTCTTCACTATCGACTTCGACCGTGAAGGCCGCACCGCACCCAGACCTTAATGCCGGATAACAACGCTCTACTGTCCACTCGATGTCCTGCGGATAATGGTTCAAGCCGCGAATGATGATGAGGTCCTTAATGCGACCCGTGATGTAGAGCTCCCCTTCCTCGATGAAACCTAAGTCTTCTGTGCGCAGAAAGGGACCTTCGCCTGTATCTGACAAATAAGCGTTGAAGATCTGGAGCGTGTCCTCTGGTCGGTTCCAGTAGCCTCTGGCCACACTTGGCCCATAGACCCAGATTTCGCCGACGTGACCGTCTTTGAGCTCTGTTAACGATACGGGATCGACAATGATGACGCGCTCTCCCGGCAAGGCACTGCCGCACCCGACCATTAGCTTCGCTTCCAACCTCTTGATTTTGGGGAGACTTTTCTTACGCCCGCCGGTAACAATCAAAGTCGCTTCGGCGAGTCCATAACATGGATAGAACGCGGCACGTCGAAACCCACATGACTTGAAGCGCGATGCGAATCTGTCGAGAGTCTCAGCGCGAACAGGCTCCGCGCCGTTAAAGGCCACGGTCCAACTGCTCAAATCGAGCGCAGCCGCATCCTCCTGTGTGATCTTGCGTGCGCATAACTCGTAAGCGAAGTTCGGAGCGCCACTCGTCGTAGCCTTGTAACGAGAAACAGCCTCGAGCCAGCGCGCCGGACGCTGCAAAAAAGAGGCGGGCGCCATCACGACAGCTTTGATCCCTGCGTAGAGAGGTTGGAGGACTCCAACCATAAAGCCCATGTCATGAAACATCGGCAACCACGAGACATAGCTGTCCGTCTCCGTGTGCTCAAACACGTGAAAGATCAGGCTCGCGTTGTGCAGCAGGTTCGCGTGCGTGAGCATCACGCCGCGAGGGTGACCAGTCGAGCCTGACGTGTACTGAAGAAAAGCAAGATCGTCCGGCAGGGTCGGCTCAGTTTGCCAATCTTCGTCCATGCCGCTCACAACGTTGTCAGTCGCGAGCCAGCGAAGAGCTTTCGGTTCCGTAGCCTCCGTGAAGATCAGTTTCGCTCTCTCAAGGATCGGTGAAGTCGTTAACACGAGACTCGCTTGAGCATCGGCGATGATTGCCTGCAACCTGGGCAGACTGCGTTGAAGCTTGCCAAAATGGGGTGGATAAGCGGGCACTGCCACCACTCCGGCATACAGGCAGCCGAAAAAAGCTTCGATAAAGTCGAGCCCCGGCGGGTAGAGCAAGAGTGCGCGCTCGCCTTTTGCTCCTGGGAATCGAAGTGCCGTACCGATTGCCCGGGCACGCCGCTGCAATTCCCGATAGGTTAAATGGAGTTCACTTGTTTCTCCGTCGAGCAGGAAGGTGTAGGCCAGTTGGTCCGGCTGGTGAAGCGCTCGGTGGTCCAACAGCCCAATCAAAGTTGTGGGCAAAGTTGTGGGCCTGCCGGTCGCTTCGACAAAGAACTCAATTTCCGCGCTGGTCTGGTACTGCATTCGACCCTGCTGACTGCAATTCAGAGGCATATTGGGAGGGTGAATGTCTGGACTGTGCGACACGTCAGCTGGGCGACTTCAATCGATTGAAGATAAGAAATCGTCTGACGATTAATTTGAGAAAGGGAGGTGGTCTCTAACCCTTGAAGGTTTAGAGATTTCCGTCGGGTAAGTTTTTACTTTGGGCAGCGACGATTATATGGACGCGATATTCGTACTGCAAGACAAAAATTTGGATGGCATATTGATCAAAACGTGTTTGGTGCTTTTTTGTGGCTAATTACATCTTCGATGATTGCAACCCCAGGAGACTGTCGCTCAAGGTTGCGAAGCCTCTCGGAGACGAGTTTTGCCCGCGACGAGTAGGAGGAATCTTTGACCACAGTGTCAATCAAACGACCCAGTTCAGACGCAGATACTTCCTTGAGCCGCAAACGCATACCCAACCCGTGATAGACAACTCGCGCGGCATTTCCAAATTGATCGTAAAAGATGGGCATGAGCAGCATTGGCACTCCCATGAGCGCACTCTCTTTCACACCCGTAACTCCTGCGTGAGAGATCATCAGTGACGCTCTCTGCAGCACCTCCACTTGCGGCGCATGCGACACGATAACCACATTGCCAGGACATTTAAATTCCTCAGCCTTCAAGTACTTGCCAATCGCGACCGCGCCTTGTAAAGCCGGCCTTTGCGCCATCGCGTCCATAAACATCTGAAAGAACTGTGAAGCTCGCGCCGGAAACTTGAATGTCACCACACTGCCGAGAGTACAGTAGACGAGCGGCTTATCTTGTTCGACCTGATCCCAGGGGAAGTCGCCATCTTTTCTCTCGAGATCAACAGATGCTTCGATGAAAAAAGCTCCCTTTGGTTTTCGCAATCGAGGGAAGTCCAATTCTTCTGGGAAGAACACCAGCTCCGGCAGCAGCAGCCGGGGCCAGGTCTCGACGCTGAAATCGATTTGCTCCGTCGGGTAGCCGCAGTCGCGGGCGAGTGCCTTCAGGTCTTCGGAGATGTCCCAGTCGCTTGAATAGAGACGACGATACAAAAACAATTTCTTCCACTCGAGCCATGTCCGCAGCCGCGAGGCCCACGTATCCTTCGGAATCAAGTCTGTACTGAACGGAGGAACTGCCGAGTCCTCAACAGAGATCAACGTGCTGGAGAAAGAGATGACTGGGATGCCGGTCTGCCATGCCGCAATTCCGACCCACGGGGTGCCGCTCGAAGTCAGCAACACATCGGGGTGCAGTTGGCGTGTAGTGCGATCTAATTCGCCCTCGCGCAAAAGGTCACACGTCACTCGAAATCTTTCTCTTAATTCGTCGATACCGTATCGCTTGCCCTGTGCCTCACTCTCATACTGTTTTGCCAGTGTGCCTTCGGGAAAGGCACGACTGAAAATGGGAGTGAAATCAAAGCCTTGCGAACGAATGCGCTCGGACGTATCGGGAATGGCGAAGTAATTCACGCGATGCCCGCGGTCGCGCAGTTTCCTCGCCAGGGCGAAAGTCGGATTCAAATCCGATTCCCAGTGAAACGGCATGAAGACAATCGTCGCCATGTTGCTTCGGGCGGCCGGAGGAACTGATGTTGTTGATTGGGCGCCTCCTCGGAGGCGCCCTTCACATCAGAGATTAGGGCGCCGCACAATCACACCAGCCGGGCCCACAACGCCCGCAATCAGTGCAGACGCACACGCCGCAAATCCGCGTTCCGGCACAAGTGGTCGCGCAGCAGGTCCCGGTGCCACCAGCCGCTTCGATCACGTCAGGCGAAAGGCTCTTATTTGAGTCAAGAACCTGTACGCTCGTCAACAATCCGCTTCCCTGGAGCTTCGTCAGTGACTTGCCGACGAGCAGCGTGCCTGCAGCCTCCTTCGTTTCTTTGCCCCCGCGCTGAACGGTGTTGAAAATTTGCAACTCGACTTGCCCTTGTTCGCGAAGGTACGGAGTGATCGACAGCTTCTTTCCATTCTTCTCGATGTCGATCGTGCCGCCTTCCATTTCAGTTACGTTGGCCCAGTCACCACTTTCGAAGGTGAGCCGGAGTTTCACTGCTCTTACCGTGTCCGTATCAGCTCGCGTGGGCGTAGGCACGGAACTGCCGTGAGCCCAGACAATCATGACGAAGCCTAACGCGGCCAGCAGTGTTGCGGCCGTGCATTTAACAATGCGGTGAACCTTAATCATTCAAGTGCTCCTTTCCTGGCTTATCGGTTAGGGAGGTGATGTCCGGCACTCGAGGTATGCCGGCTGGGCTGAACGCAGAACGTTTCTGGGCTGTGACCCGGAATATACTCCTAAGAAACCAAGTATTCAATATGTGTTTCTCTGCGTTCTCTGCGTACCTCTGCGCTCTCTGCGTTTATTTGTTTTACATATGAATTCAACGCAGAATTCGCCGAGGTACGCAGAGAACGCAGAGAACAGATAGAAAGCGAAACTAAGGAAGGGCGAAGGCGACGACATAATCGCCGAGAGTTGTGCCAAGCCTTCCATGGCCTCCAGCCGCGATCACGACATATTGCTTTCCGTCGCTGCCTCGATACGTCATCGGCGTGGCCTGCCCGCCTGCCGGCAGCGCGCCTTTCCACAACTCCTTGCCGGTTTCTATGTCGAACGCGCGAAGGTACTGGTCCATCGCGGCGGCGATGAAGATTAGTCCGCCCGCCGTGACGATTGAACCGCCGAGGTTTGGCGAACCCCATGCGGACGAACCAGGTACTTGAGCTAATCTCGGAATCGTGCCTAATGGCACTTGCCAGCGCACTCTTCCACTCGACATGTCAACGGCGCTCAGCACGCCCCACGGCGGCGGATTGCATGGAACTCCAGTACGCGTTCGCAAAACATCTCGACGCATCGAGTAGGGCGTTCCCATCTGCGGCGCGATGTCGGCATTCGGGTGCGCCTGCCTCTCTGCCGCATAACGATCCCGGGGGATCAGCGTGACGATGAACGGAAACCGATTAGTGTTTGCGATCAGGAACGAGTGCTGCGGATCGACGGAAACACCTCCCCAGGCCACCCCCCCGATACTTCCCGGATAAATGATGGAGCCTTGCAAACTGGGCGGCGTGAAGATCCCCTCTGACCGCAGAGATTGGATGCGCTCGCGGCACCAGCGGCGATCCTCTTCCGTAATGCCCCAGGCGTCTTCAGGCAGGAGCGTCTGCGGGTCGAGCGGGGGCGGGAGGATCGGGAAAGGCTGCGTCGGTGAAACCTCTTCGCCTGGAGCCGCGCCCTGCGGTACGCGTCTCTCCTCAATTGGGAATAGGGGCTTCCCGGTCTCGCGGTTAAGCAGATAAATATGGCCCATCTTGGTCGCCACGACCACGGCGGGAATGTCACGCCCGCCACGCCGAACATTTACTAACACTGGCTGCGCGGGTACGTCGTAGTCCCAGACGTCGTGATGGACCACCTGAAAGTACCAAACCAGTTTTCCGGTCGAAGCATTCAGGGCGACCACCGAACTGGAATAGAGGTTATCCCCAGCTCGTTCGCCGCCATAAAAGTCGGGGCTCGGACAACTCGTAGGTAGAAAAATAAGATTGCGCTCGGCATCAGCAGAGATCACGGACCACACGTTGGCGGCGCCGGTGCGGGAAGCGCTTCGGGCTTTCCAGGTTTTCCACGCCGGGTCTGTTTGCTCGCGTGGAATCGGGTTCCAACTCCAGTGTAGTTTTCCGGTGCGCGCGTCGAAGGCGCGCACGATTCCGCTCGGCGCGTCAACGCGAAGGCCGTCCTCTACCGAAGAACCGACGATAACGAGGTTGCCGACGATCGCTGGAGGCGAGGTGAAGTGGTATTCACCAGGTTGGTATGAGCCCATGCCTCGAGTCAATGCGACCTGGCCATCGTTTCCGAAGTCGGCGCAGAGCTTGCCGGTTACACTGTCGAGCGCGATGAGACGGCCATCGTTTGTGGCAACGAAGATCCGGCGGCGGCACGGTTCGCCCGCGGCGCGCGTTGGGTCAAGCCAGGTTGAGACGCCGCGACAGGTGAGTCCGTCTCCGTAAGGGACTGAAAGGTCGAGCTTCGGATCGAAGACCCAGCGTTCTATTCCTGTCTGTGGGTCGAGAGCGATAATACGATTGAAGGGTGTGCTCAGGTAGAGCCTCCCTTCAACCATGATCGGCGTTGCCTCAAACTGGCTTGTTTCCGCCGTTCGACTACCGTCGGCGACGTCTCCCGTGCGGTACGTCCAGACAGGCTTAAGCTTGTTCACGTTACTACGATTGATCTGGCTAAGTGGCGAGTAGCGCGACCCGCCAACATCGCGACCATAAGCGGGCCAATCCGATCCTTTGTCATAGCGGTGCGGTTGGATCGGTTTGTTTCCGGATTTGTTCTGAGGAACGGCTCTCGCATACCTCGAGCCGCTAAATAGAACCGTGATCACTGCAAGCATGAGGACCAGGCAAGGATTGGGTGACTTAGAAAGCAGCACGGTAGCAAAGAATTGAACTTTATTCCGAGTGCGCACATCTCACTCCGATCTCAGCGCCACCAGCGGATCGACTCGCGTTGCCCGGCGCGCCGGGATATAGGAAGCCGCCAGCCCTACTGCAACGAGAGCAAGAGCCGCTGCAGGCAGAATCAGCGGATCGCGTGTTGGCAGTGACGGAATGACGGCAATCAATAGTTTCGATACGACGTACGCACCGACCAAGCCCAGGCACGCTCCCGTCACGACGAGCACGGCGCCTTTGCCCAATACCAACCACAGAACATCGCGAACCTGCGCTCCCAGGGCGAGGCGAATTCCGAGCTCTCCGGTACGTTGAACTACCGTGTAAGACACAACTCCGTAGATTCCAATTGTCGCCAGGATTACACCAATCGTGGCAAATGCTCCGAGCAACATCCCGAGTAGCGAGATATTACCGACGCCCTGATCGGCCGCAGCTCGTGCAGTGCGAATCTGATAAACCGGTAAATCTGGATCCAATCCGGCAATCGAGTTACGCAAACTGTTAGCGATCGTTTCCGAATTTGAAGAGATGCGCAGAACGAGCGTGAGATAGGCAGGCGGAGCTTGCGTCACCGGCACAAACGCTTCAAATCGTGTGTATGGTTCTGCCAGGCTACCGGGAAAGGCAAGGTCATTGACTACGCCGACGATTTCGTAAAAGTCCTTCGGTGGACCAGTACTGCTTACGCGTTTTCCGATCGGACTTTCGTTGGGCCAAAACGTACGGGCGGTCGTTTCATTGATGATAACGACCTTCGGGTGATCGGCTGTATCCGCTGCGTTGAAGGTACGACCCTGTTGCAAACGAGCACCCAGGGTCCCGAAGTAGTCGCTACTTACCGACTCGACAAATGTTTCCGGCCACTTCTCCGGCGGAGGCTCAGGTCGACCTTCAATCAGAAAGGCGCCAGCCCGGTCGAAACCAAGCACCAGATTTGAATTGCCAATCGCAACGTGCTGCACACCAGGCACGGTGCGTAAACCATTTTCGAGTTGCGTCAGGAAAACAACACGTTGCTTCTCATTCGCGTATTTCTCTCCCAGCAGGCTCACCTGTGCCGTCAACAACCCATCGATCTGCCAGCCGGGATCTGAATTGATGAATCGCTGTAAGCCACGCAGGAACAACCCCGCGGCCGCCAGCAATACCATTGCAAACGCCACTTCACCCACGATTAGCGTGTGTCGCAACCGGTGCTGAGATCGTCCCGCGGTGGAGCCGCGTGAGTTCTCACGTAACGCCGCGTTCACATCCACCCGCGAGGCCAACCATGCAGGAACCGTCCCGAAAAGCACTCCCGTCAACAGTGAGCAGAACAGTGCAAAGCCGAACACTTTGTAATCGAGTTGCACACTGGCGCCAGGCAAGTCAGTAAACAGTCGAGCGCTGATGAAGCGAACGGTGGCAAGAGCAATGAGCAGGCTTATTACTCCTCCGATTAATGCGACAAGGATGCTCTCAGTAAACGAATATCGCAGCAGTCGCCATCGACCTGCACCGAGGGCGGCGCGCACCGCCAGTTCGCGCGCGTGCGCGGCCGTGCGAACGAGCTGAAGGTTAGCGAGGTTTGCGCACGCAATCAGCAGCACAAAACCCGCGAGTCCGAATGTGAACCACATGACAGTTCTGCCGATACTGTCCGACATGGATCGCTGAAGAGGCTCGAGTCGCAGACTCTCGCCTTCATTCGACGGATTTTGCTTCGCGATGTTGGTGGCGAGTGCAACCATACTCTGCTCTGCCTGCTTGATTGAGAAGCCGGGCTTGAGTCGGGCAAACGAAGAGAGATAGTTGTTGCCGCGATTGCTTTTCCGTTCCGGAGTAAACGTCAGCGGCTGCCAGATGTCGACGGGTCCCCAAAGGATCGGATGTTCGAATCCCGGCGGCATCACGCCGACTATTTCCACTGTTTTTCCGTCGAGCTGAATTCTTCGACCCACAACGTTTGGATCGCTTCCGAAACGGCGTGTCCAAAAACGATCGCTCAGGACGATCACGTTATCAGCGCCAGGCTCGAATTCTTCGGGTTTGAATACACGGCCGTGCGTTGGTGGGACTCCCAATAATGGAAAGAAATCCGCAGTTGCTGCGAGGCTGGTTAGATGTTCCGCTGTTTGCCCCGGTTCGGTGAGATTACGGCCGACAAAGCGATATGCGGCCAGCTTCTCAAAAACCGTATTTTGATCGTGTTGGTCGAAGAAATTCGCTGCTGAATGCGGCCAGCTTTGAGAGTATGAAGACGTACGCCATACTCGTACCAATCGTTCGGACTGCGGGTATGGCAGTGAGCGAAACAGAAATGTATTCAGCACACTGAACATCGCCGTATTGATGCCAATGCCCAGTGCGAGCGTCAGCACCGCCACTACGGTAAAACCCTTGTGCTTCAGCAGCATGCGCAGGCTATAGCGCACATCCTGGTACACGCTGGTCATACCTCATCCTTCATTCAAGTGGCATTGAAGTACCTCTTATGAGTGGAGGTTCCGGGGGACCGCGGGTGCGTTCCTTCGAAACCATTACATTGTCGGGTTTCGCGAGGTGGCAGGATCATACGACTCGATCAGTTGTACTTCAAGCCCTGTACTCCGCGATGTTCGAGCCGATACCGATTGCGAGGACCAGCACTGCGATGATCGTGAACGATCTGTTCTTCGCATAAACGCGGAATGCAAAACGAAGATCCTGGAGGAGCTTTTCCATCGAGAATAAATATGCCACAAAGGGTAAGCCGCCAGTAACTCTAACGAGTAATCTTCCGCTCGCACCATCTAGGGTTTCGGCAAAACACGATTAGGCGCAGAATCCCTCAACATCGCAATACATCAGCTTACATGAGTGTCTAACACCAGAAAGAGAGGGATAAGTGAGCACTATCACGACAAAAGATGGAACGCAGATTTACTACAAAGACTGGGGTACCGGCCAGCCGGTCGTGTTCAGTCACGGATGGCCGTTGACGGCAGACGCCTTTGAAGACCAGATGTTCTTTCTGGCCTCGAAGGGATACCGGTGTATTGCCCATGACCGTCGCGGTCACGGCCGATCGAGCCAGCCTTCGAATGGAAATGACATGGATACTTACGCCGACGATCTCGCGGCACTTGTCGAGGCACTCGATTTAAGAGACGCAATTCACGTCGGCCACTCGACCGGCGGCGGCGAAGTAACTCGCTATATCGGCCGTCACGGCACCAAACGTGTGGCGAAGGTGGTTCTGATCAGCGCGGTCCCGCCGTTGTTGCAAAAAACCGAAGCTAATCCCAATGGACTGTCGATCGAGGTGATCGATCAGTTTCGCGCCAGCGTGCAAGCCGATCGCCACCAGTTTATGACCGACTTCAGAATTCCCTTCTTTGGCTTCAACAGGCCGGGCGCAAAAATCTCTCCAGGCTTGCTCGACAGTTTCCTTTTGCAATCGATGTTAACGAGTCTCCTCTCCACTTACGAATGCATCAAGGCATTCGCACAGACGGACTTCACCGAAGATCTTAAAAAGTTCGACGTGCCGACCTTAATCATGCATGGCGACGATGATCAGGTCGTGCCGATCGCTATTACTGCGCTTGTGTCGTCGAAGATTGTGAAGGGCGCTACTCTGAAAGTTTACCCAGGATTGCCGCACGGTATGTGCTCGACTCACAAGGATCTCATCAACGCGGATCTGCTTGAGTTTATAGAGGCTGAGCAAAGCAGAACACAAACAGTGTGAGTACGAGAGGTCAACTATGAAGATCGTGGTTATTGGCGGCACTGGTCTCATCGGGACAAAGGTCGTAGCGAAGCTTGGTGAGCGCGGTTACGAAGTTGTACCTGCATCACCAAACTCAGGAGTAAATACGTTAAACGGTGAAGGACTCGCCGAAGTTCTCGAGGGCGCGTCGGTAGTTGTCGATGTGTCGAATTCGCCGTCGTTCGAGGATGCGGCGGTGATGGAGTTCTTTCAGACATCAACTCGCAACTTGCTCGACTACGAAGCGGCCGCAGGCGTGGGCCATCACCTCGCGTTGTCCGTCGTCGGTTCTGACCGTCTGCCGGAGAGCGGCTACCTCCGTGCGAAGGTCGCTCAGGAGAAGCTGATCAAAGAATCATCGATCCGTTATTCGATCGTGCGGGCGACGCAGTTCTTCGAGTTCTTGCAGCGCATCGCCGACTCCGCTACCGAAGGCAACACAGTTCGCTTGCCGTCTGTCGGTTTCCAGCCGTTGGCGGCCGATGATGTTGCGAGTGTGGTGGCGAAAGTCGCTATTGGATCTCCGTTGAATGGAACGATTGAGGTGGCGGGGCCCGAGCAGTTTCGTTTCGATGAATTCATTAGCCGTGGTCTGAGCGCTCGCAAAGATCCGCGCGAAGTTATTGCTGACGCGCACGCGCGCTACTTCGGGACTGAGCTGAGCGAGCGCTCACTCGTACCTGCAAATGGTGCGCTACTGGGAGTGATCCGTTTCGAAGACTGGCTAAGCCGGTAGAGGATAGTGCATCCGTTCGAAAATTATAACACCGAAGGTGTTCACTAATTTGAGCCCAGTGGTTGGAGCGCAGCGACAACCCTGGGGGCTCGAATTAAATAAATTGAATTTTAACCCTGTAAGGGTTAGGTCTTGCGGGAATAACCCTTTCAGGGTTCAAAAGTTTGTTGTTGTGGGTTGTCCCAGGGTTGTCGCTCCGCTCCAACCACTGGGCTCAAAATAGTGAACGCCTTCGGCGTATTTGTTCCAAATCAAACTGCCGCACTATTCCGGTAGGAGGTTCAGATGAGCGACGAAGACTTAGAGGTGCTGATAACACTCGACGACCCATGGTACGGCCCGGATGAGGATACCTTCCACCATCTTCAACAGGAGGACTGAATCAATGAGATGCTGTTCGCATTTATTTGAGATTGGCAACGTTACTCCGAAGACTCCGAATGGTTGTGAAGAGTGTCTGAAACTGGGCGACCGTTGGGTTCATTTGCGACTTTGCCAAACATGTGGTCAGGTCGGCTGCTGTGATGATTCAAAGAACAAACACGCGACGAAGCATTTCCATTCAACGAATCATCCCATAATCAAATCCTTCGAGCCGGGCGAGGACTGGGGCTGGTGTTACATCGACGAACTATTCTTCGAATCCTTCCCCGGCTCGTTCACGACAGAATGGTGCGGTGTGCTTGGCGTCACGGCCTGAGAAAAACGTCGGAAACAGACGTGCCTCTCATTTAAAAAACGTATTTGGCACTGCGATGGCAGCCGTCGACTGACGGCTGCCACAATGTCTCCAACCTACCCGATGGTAAATCTCATCGCTTGCTCTTTGCTTTCCTACTCTTCTTTGATGGACTGACAGACTTTGTTGACATTGCGCGCTGCTGCTTAGTTGCCGTGACTGGAACCGTCGTCGTCAAGAGCCTTGTGAATGACTCTCTCACACAATCCGGACCACATTCCGCTTTCGAGTCGGACTCACCTCCGTCGCCGTGCGCGTGCATCGGCGTTGCAGAATCGTGGTGATGATCGCCGGATGACGTCATGTCATGTTCCGAACAATAGTCACCTTCGATATAAACCGAGATGTTGTATGGACCCGCCACCGGAACTTTTTCGATGTGTACATGTAAGGGACCTTGATCGTGAATCGCTACCTTCATCTGCTGGTCTGTCCGGGCCGAGATTTTGCGGTCTCTCGTTTCCGCCTGGGCCAGAACCATGGCGGCGTCAAATTTAGGCGTCTGCTTATCGCGATTCAAACTATCATGACTGGACTTCTGCAGCTTCAACCTGGATGCGAGCGCACCGATGTCAGCGGCCGGAGAGACCATGCGTGCAAAACCCCTATCTATGGAGACATTGCCTTGCAGCACGTCCGCTTGAACTTGTACTGAAATGCTGTCCCCGACTGCCGCCAGAAGATTGTCAGGCACTAACGAGTAACGCAGACGCGTGCGCGCATAGACGTTCACCGTCAGATCGCAAGCGTCCTCTTCACTGTGATTGCTTCCGACCGGTTGGATGTCGAACACGTTGGCAGGAACGTGCGAAATATTCCTCTGCGCAGTCCGCTTCTTCGGATCCACCAGCAGGCGCGAGTACCTGGGACCACGCAAAGTGCCGGCAGCTACCGGCGCCATGAGAGTGTCGGGCGTAAACATCACCATCGCGTCGAACATGCGCGCCCTGAAGCTCACCATCAGTCGCCACCTGCCGACCCAGCACGGCGACTCAGCGCTATCCCGCTGCAAAAGCAAGGATAGACGTCCGTTCGATCGCTTCGCCGTCACATGAGGTCTGCGACAGCAGTGCGCACAACCACCCTCGGCGTGGCTATGACCGGAGGCAGTTGCCCCGTCCCCATAGACCATGCTTCCGTCGGGCGCATGCAGTTGAAACGACCAATTGTCGTCATTGAAATCCATCCCCTGTGCGGTGAGCAGAAAGACGTCGTCGGCCGAGGTCGCGTCAAATTCAAGGTGCGTGTATTCGCCTGCGAAGAGTTCCACTACCGGGTCGAAGATACTGGTGAAGCCGATGGCTGCGGCTAATGCGTTCGAATAAAATTTATCAATCGTGCCAGCCGTCTCACCGTGAAAGACCTGTTGCGTGCTGAGCGTCTGCCCTTTATCCACCATACTCTGGAGCGTGGCGTAATCCACCTCAAGACCAGTGCCGAATCCCATCGAGAACACGGCGACTGGTCCAAAGCTACCGTTCGGAATGGAACTCATCGGGGACCCGGAAGTAAGTAACCCGTCAGTCAACATCGCGAGGTAGCGCGGTTCGCCGGCTGGGACCCCACCAAACGGCGGTGTCACCATCGTGTTTTTTACATCGACCAGCGCGTCAGCTAACGGAGTGCCGCCACCAGGAGTCATGGCTGCGGCCGCCGAATCGAATGAGGAGCGGCTAAAGCCGGTTCCTGATTTGATGAGGCCATAACCGGGCGCAGCAAAGACAGACTGAAAATCGTTTGTAGCCAACTGCCGGAAAGTCTTGACGCCGGCGATCGTGTAGATCACACCGCTACTCTGGACCGTCTCGCAGTCCTGGAGAAAAGCAGAAACACCACGCTTTGCCGCCTCCCACTTGGTGACATCGGGTGCGCTGGTAGTCATAGGGTCGGGTGTCATGCCCAGCATAGAACCGGTGCGGTCGAGACCGACGCCGATTACGGCAATGGTGTCGTAGGCATATCCGTAGGCAGTCCGGTAGTCAAGCGTATCCACATTGCGTTGAATACCCAAAGCGCTGAAATTTGGCATCGTAATGGGTGCGAGATTGACGTTGGTGCCATAGCCGGCCGTCGTACCAAACCACGGATACATGATGTCGTTCCGGTGGTGCTGTGGTTTGCCTCCGCTCGATGGATAGTCGGAGGCGTGTCCGTCCGCTTGCCACATGGCCCACAACCGATCGATGTTGCAGTGATGGAGGTAGAAGATTGGGTCAAAGGGTGACACGCTTGGAAAACTCATTTGTCCTGGTCCACCCCACCAGCCATGCAAACCGTTGTGCATCTGCTGAGAGCTTGAAAGCCCTACGCCTCCCTCCAATGCGTTTTGAAAGGCAGGGTAAGTCGTCATCCCAAGTGTCTGATTCAAGTCAGTGGCGGACGGCAGGCCGGAAACTGCTGAGATACCACGTTTGAGCGGTCCGGCCATCGAGCCGAAAGTCGAGTGCAGCCGCCATCCGGTGAGACCTGCCGGCCACCATGCCGGCGCCGGCGTCGGATTCGTACCGGTCCCCGGCGCATCAGCGGCAAAGTATCCGCTGCGGACCTGATTCGATACTGTTCCGTTCGGTCCCAGAAAAGTGTCCGTCATGATCGAGGCCGGGTCGGTCCAGTCCCAGTAAGGAAGCATCACGCCTGCGACTTTGGACTGTAGATCCAATTCAAAGCGGAACAAAAAGAAGCGATGCCAACTGAGGAAGCTATAGGCTCCGTTGCCGCCATGGCCGAAGTTCACCGATGACGATCCCGGAGCGAATGCATTTTGAATCATCTGGTGGACGGCGACGTATTCGTCCCATTTGCTGTACTGCTGACTCGCCGGTGCAGCAGGGTTAACAATATCGGCCTTCAACATCACGCATGCACGGACGAAGTTCTCGCGCTCCGTGGCAGTAAGAAACTTGGCATTCTTTCTAATTCCCATTCGGTCCTCCTGTGAATCGATGATGGATTTTTGTTCTCACCGGTTGGTGGTTCGGCAAGTGACCTATGTCACCTCGTGCGCGGCCGGCACGGGCGAGCCAGGGCAGCATTGTGTCGGCCACGTTCTGCGGGCGATAAGGTCAACTCATACTCTATGTAATTTTACGTTGAAATGTGTCGACTTAATTTGGAGAACCCAAACTGTGGGGGATAATGATTGTAATGTTCTGAAGATTTCATCACTTCGATCAGGAAGTGTGCGCAGCGGCATTCCCGGCTGGGGATCACTCGGTTCGCAGAGCGATGATCGGGTCCACGCGTGTTGCGCGGCGTGCCGGGATCAGACACGCAAGCAGCGCTATTGCCAGCAGCACGATCGATACGCCCGCGAACGTCAGCGGATCTTTAGCCGATACACCGTAGAGCAATCCGACCAGTACGCGCGACATGAAGAACGCCCCAATCAGTCCCAGCGCCATTCCGATAAAGGTCATCGACATTCCCTGTCGCACCACTAATCGCAAGACGTCTGCACGCTTGGCACCAAGAGCCATTCGAATGCCGATCTCGTGCGTTCGCCAGCTCACTGAATAACTCATTACGCCGTACAGTCCCACTGCCGCCAGCACGAGGGCAACGCCAGCGAACACACCGAGCAGCATCATGTTGAACCGCCGCGGTGCCACTGATGTTCCCAACAACTCTTCGATCGTTTGCACCCGCCAGATAATCTGGTTCTGATCGAATGCTTTCACTTGCGCGCGTGCAGCCGGCGCCAGTAGCGTTGCGTCGCGAGCGTCCGTTCGCATTACGAGATTTAGCCGGCGTTCCGGGTTCTGAAGATGCGAAACATACATCTCTGGTTGGACATCAACGTCGAGCCCGTTACGGCGTACGTCTCCCACAACACCCACGATCTCGCGCGGCTTCTCATCCCTACCATCAAAGATGATTCTCCTTCCAATCGGCTCTTCATTCGGAAAGTAACGCTTCACGAAGGCGTTGCTGACCACCATGGCCTGAGGCGAATTCGCGGTGTCTTGATCCGTAAAAACGCGCCCACGCAAAAGGGCGATATTCATGGTTCGAAAATAGTCAGCGCCGATAACGGTGTAATCAGCGGTAGCTTCCTCGCCGGGTTTGTATGGAGCACGGCCTTCGACTTGAAAGCTCAATTCAACATCGAAATCAGTCAATGGAACATTGCTTGTAACCGACACATCTCGTACACCGGGAAGTGACTTCATTCGTGCAATGAGCTGTTGAAACGCTGCTGACTGTAGTTCGGGTTCGTTGTACGTTGTTCGGCTCAGCGGAATGTCCATTGCCAACACACCCCTCGGATCGAAACCCGCATCCGTTTGCAGTAAACGCCAAAAGCTCTTGATTAAGAGGCCAGCACCCACAAGCAACATCAACGACAAGGCAACTTCAGACACGATCAACGCGCTGCGCGTTCGGCTACGTCCACTGCCCGCCGAGCCACGGCCACCATCTTTCAGCATATGGCCCGGGTCGGGTGTCGAAGCATGCAACGCCGGAACAAGACCGAATACCAGACCCGTCAACGTTGCTGTCGCAAATGTAAAGAGCAGCACGTAGCGATCGAGACTGACGTCGTGCAGCCGCGGCACGCCGGCTGGTCCATAAGCAGTGAGCAGATCGATGCCCCAGCCGGCGAGTAACAAACCAAGCGCTCCACCCGCTAACGACAACAGAACGCTTTCGGTCAGGAGTTGAAAAGCAATACGACGGCGACTCGCACCGAGAGCCATCCGAATAGCAACTTCTTTCTGTCGTGCAGCCGCGGAGGCAAGCAGGAGATTGGCTACGTTTGCACACGCAATCAACAACACCAAACCTACGGCACCGAGCATGATGAGGAGTGCGCCGCGATAATCACGTGTCATCTCTTCATGCACCGACACTGCGTTGAATATTACGTTTGTGTTTGATTGCGGAAACTGTTGTTCGATCTGTTTTGAAAGCAGATCGAGATCTGCCCTTGCCTGCTCGAGTGTTACGCCCGGCTTGAGACGCGCGACTAAGGGCAAAAATCTGTTTGCACGTTCTTCGCGTCTTTCTTTGGTCAACCACTGGGCGCTAAACATCGGCTCCCAAAAGTCCTGAGGCTCATCACTGATAGGATACTGGAAGCCAGGCGGCATAATACCGATTACAGTAGTTTTGCCGCCGAGGTCTACCTCGCGCCCGATAATGTTTGGATCACCACCAAACCGCCGTTGCCATAGACCATGGCTGAGAAGGATAACGTCGGGAGCACCAGGTTTATCCTCTTCGCGAGTGAAGACGCGGCCAAGCACCGGCTTAACACGCAGCAGCGGGAAGTAGTCTGCGGTGACGGCGGCGCCGAGCACGCGTTCAGGATCGCCACCTTCAGTAATAATCGTTCCGGCGCCTTGAAACATCGCAACGTATTCAAGCGTCGTGGACGACTTCTGCACGTCCAGGAAGTCAGGCACCGAGAAGGCGCCGCGTCCGTCCAGAGCTTGATTCCGCTGCTCAGATGCGACCTTCAACAGTTGGTCAGGCTGTTCGAAAGGGAGCGGCCGCAGCAGAACTGTGTTGACGACGGAGAAGATTGCGGTGTTGGCGCCGATGCCTAATCCGATGGCGATGATTGCCACTATCGTCAGACTTGGTCGCTTCAATAACATTCGCACTGAATAGACGATGTTCCTCCAAAGGACGTCCATTAGTTACTCCTCCACGCTCGGGTGATATTGAATTTCAGTAGATACTTACGGCTTTCCAGAGATCGTGAGAATCAAAGTCCGTACCACCGATAATTGAGGATTTTTTGCAGTCTTTGTGCTTCCGTCAGGCCTGCTCCGTTTCGTAAATGAGACTTCACGATCCCATTTTCGATCACGAAACATCTGTCTCACCGCCAGTGACGGCGATCATGGCTCGCTACTTTATCTCAAGACACGAAGGCGCGAATGAAAGCAGATGGACCAACACACACCTAGCCTGCCAGCCATCATCCTTGCATTGCGCGCCTTGAACGTGCCTCGCTAAAGCAGCACTAATAACGACAGCCGGCTAGGCCGCGCTGGCGTGCTCGCCTACTGGTTGTATTGCCGCTTGGATCTGACCGACAGCAACCACGCTCTCAGGCGAAGCACCGGAACTGTGAAACGGTTCCATCAGTTTGATCTTCGTCCCATTAATCTCTGTTAACTGACCGCTCCACACCATCTGATATAGTTGTGCCAAATCCTTTCTGTCGGCGCTAGTTAGTTTGCTGTCCCCGCCATAATTCATGATGGTGAACTTCGAGTTCTTGCCAAACAACACGCTGGGCGAATCCGTCTCTTTAGTGTTGGCAAAAAAGTGTCGCAGTCCAAAGACATGACCAAGTTCATGGATCAAAGTCTCGACTTGCTCTTGTGGATCCTGTGTGAACATTTTCGGGTATATGGCTATGTCGTGCTGGCCGGCGTCTGGGAAGAAAGCGCGAGCTAATACGCATCCCAGAGTACTGCAGCGATCCTGTTCTCGGATCGCAACTTCAAAGTCCCAGTTGTCTTTTGCTTCCGTGAATTTGACGGGCGCCGCGGCGCCCCAGGACATAACAGCTTTGCCCATCAATTTTCTCACCTGAGCTTTAACGGCGTCCGGGTTCTCGAAAGGCTCGAAAGAGAGCTCCTGAAATCTCCATCGCAGCGTAATTCCCTTTGCCCACAGAGGAATACGTCCGTCCGGCGCATCGATCCACAAATCAAATTTGGATCGGTTGCCTGGCGTCTCGTATCCGCGTGTGTCGGTAGCACAAACGACGTCGCCTCTATAGACATGGACCTCTGACTCGCCCGCGGGGCGAGGGTCTTTCACTCTTCGCAACTCAAACTTAGCAATTTCCTGTGCTTCTGCCTTTGACATCTGTCCACTACCTTTCTCAGCCATTGTCTTACGCTCCTTTTTAGGTCTGATTCCGTTGAGGATGGCGAATCTATAAGTAATGGCAGAACTCAAGGAAACGTTTCTCAGGGTTCATCCGTTGCGTCCTGATTATTCTTGCCGAATTCACAGACTTGGCGTAAAACTCCCATAAAAGTCCGTCAATAACGCGGCGTTGAGATCATCGATCCGTATCGTTGGCTTGAAGAGCAGGACAGCCCTGAAACACGGGCATGGATCGATGCGCACAAATGCAGGCTCTCACCATTTTTGACAGATCAATGATCCCTTCGCCGCGCAAGCGCGCGCGAAACTTGCCGCTTGGCGCAGCCAAACAAACACGTGAAACTCACTTTTTTCACTGAACGCGAATGGAAGCCTATCTCTTTGCGATTTCGAAATCGGCGTTGCCATCAATTGTCCAATCGCGTCAAAGACAACCTTGAACTGTTTATCGTATTTGCTTTCCAGTTGCGCCAACTGGCGAGAAAGTTCGGCGTTAGACGCGAGCAGTTGTCGCAGTTTTACAAACGCGCGCATGATGCCGATATTGACTAATATCGCTCGTTCGCTATTCAGCACGGTCGAAAGCATTGCCACGCCCTGCTCAGTGAAAACATATGGCAGGTAACGCCGGCCACCTCGGCCCGTGTTTGAGGTGCCAATTTGGCACCTCAAAATTTCGGTTTCTTCAGCCGTGAGTTGAAACATAAAATCCATCGGAAATCGCTGGAGATTTCTTTTGACGGCGCGATTGAGCACCTTCGTTTCTACTCCATACAGCAATGCCAGATCGCGATCCAGCATTACCTTTTCGCCGCGAATCAGGTAAATAGCTTTTTCAATTTTCTCGCCGGGAATGAGGTCTGTGTGGCTCATGTGAGTATCCTTTCGTGAGGTTAGTGGTGCACATTGTATTACGAAGGAGCCGGTGGTGGGAACCGGCCACTGAAAAGTTTTCAGGACACAAGTGTGTCTGTTAACAACTCGCTCTCAAATACCGCAACCTGTGCCTCGACCATGCCGTTGAGATTCAACTCACCGCAGCGAGTGAAGGCGAAGTGCTTCGCGAGGTTCGCGAGTGCTTTTGAGTGCGACGCATTTTCCAACGTTGACATGAGGACAAGCAGTGCGGCTGACTTTGTTCCGGCTTCATCACCAGCGCGACAGATCATCTCCGTCAATGCTGCAACCTTTTCTTCATCGCTGCTGCATATGTTCAAGAAGCCCGTCGAATCAATGACGGGTTCGCCCGCATCTGCGCGGCGCACGAGTTCCGCAAGCCACGGATCGTTCGTCTCCAAAGCGTAACGAATAATCGCGCGACTCTGCGGATCAATTGATCTGTCGTTTATGACTGAGTGCGCTCTTTGTTTGAGAGCATTGATGATGGTGTTGGTTCTTGATGTTTGGTGTACGTGAGGAGTTTCGCGCACGGTTGCGCTACTATGATTAGCCATGATTGTCATCCTTTCTACAGAAGGTTGATAGTCAAGGGTCGGCGTTGTGTTCCTGCACAATGTCGGCCCACTTCGTTTTGGTGGGTTGTTAGCACCATAGCACATAAATTTTCGCTCTTGTGCGTTTCTTTTGAAATCAATTAGCATTCACAGCTCACAACTCCTTAACATGAAATGACATCTGGTCCAAACGAATTACATCCGCAAAACTATGACGAGTTCAAATACCACTGACCAAAAGTTGTATGGCATTGCGCCGTACTTTATTGTCGATGACATCTTCCAGTCGGCAGAGTTTTATCGCGACCAACTGGGGTTTCATTTCAATCGTATTTGGGGAGAGCCACCGCAATTCGTAATCGTTCACCGGGATGG
>Ga0207708_10000345_pt1 | contig 36410 bp, 33 predicted proteins | sample KBSK5101metaG_FD_184340 | JGI IMG/M metagenome (GOLD analysis project Ga0207708, IMG submission 184340) | Corn, switchgrass and miscanthus rhizosphere microbial communities from Kellogg Biological Station, Michigan, USA - KBS K5-10-1 metaG... | ecosystem: Host-associated > Plants > Roots >... | reverse complement strand
GCCGGCATCCAGGCCCGCGAGCTCGGCGTTCGTGGCCGCCTCGACCTCGCGCCAGCCGTTCACCAGGCCGTCGAGCTTCTGGGCGTGGACGGAATCCATGCCCAGCGTGCGCTTCGCGTCGGCGATGTCGGCCAGCCGGAAGTCGATCAGGCTCTTCTTTCGCTGCAGCGCGGCCCGCAGCTGCGCCATGTCGGTGCCCGGCTGCATCGAGTCCTTCGCGCACAGCACGTTCACCCGCTGCATCAGCATGTCGTAGACCTGCCCGGCGTCCTGGATCGGCTCGATGGCGTTGCCGTACTGCGCGTCGCCGGCCTGGCGCTTGCGATACGAGATGTAGCGCTGACCGAGGCCGACGTTGTCGGCGTCCGATTGCGCGCCCACGCCCAGGTGCAGGCTCGCGAACGGGAGGCTCGCCAGCGCAGGCACGGTCAGGTAGTGGTTGGCGATGGCGATGTCGATCGACTCGTTGTCGGTGTACGCGTAGTACGAATCGTTCTTCGAGTAGTGATAGCTGTTCCCGGTTGAGCATCCGATGAGGCCGGCGGCGTGCTCTTCCTGGTAGCCGTCGGTCTTGGGCGATCCGCCGTGGATGTTCATGCCCGTGAACAGGATCAGGTCCTGGGCGTGGGGCGCCAGCGACGCGAGCGGCGCGGGCAGGCTGTTGATCGAGGTGGTGGGCGTCACCGTCGGCGAGTGGAAGGACGGTCCCTTGAAGAACAGGACGAACCGCGGCATCCCCGCGAAGGGCGTGCCGGCTGCATAGCCCATGGACCTGACCACGGGCATCAGCAGGAACGCGAGCGGCCCGAACGCCTTGATCAGATCCCGCCGCGTCAGGCCGTGCTTGTTGCGCGTCATCGTCATTTCACCCCCGCGCGGTTGGAGAACGTCGCCGCGCTGGCCAGCGTGCGCAGCATGCCGACGATGTCCTGCGCGTCGGCGGTCGCGAAGTCGGTGAACATCTGGCGCAGCACCGGATCGTCGCCGGCGGTCTCGTCGCGGCCCGTGTAGAAGCGGAAGAGCTGGCGCGCGAAGCATTGCTGGAAGCGCCAGGAGCGCGTGAACGCCCGCAGCGCATCGACCGGCGAGTCGGTGACGACCGGCCCCTCGTCGAGGAAGCTCACCGAGATGCTGGCGTCGATCGGCACGCCCTCGTCGGTGGTCCGCCAGCGGCCAATCGCATCGTAGTTCTCCTGCATGAAGCCGAATGGATTGATGGCGGCGTGGCACCCGACGCATTGCCCCTGCGCGGTGACGGTCGCGATCCGCTCGCGCTCGGTCGCCCCGGCGTTCGCCGGGACGCTGGTGTCGATCCCCGCCGGCGGCGCGCCCAGCGGCATGCACATCACCTTGCGCACGAAGAACACACCGCGCTTGACCAGCCGGCTGGTGGTCGGGCCCGAGTGAGACGCGAGGACCGCCGGCTGCGTGAAGATCCCGAACCGCTTCGCCGGATCCAGATCGATCAGCGCGGGCATCGCGGGCGGAGTGACGCCGTAAAGGAACGCCTCCGGGCTCGAGATGATCGACTGGGTCGCCTCGGTCAGGTCCTTCATCCGGGGCGCCGGCTGTCCCAGCTGCCGCGCGAGGAACGCCTTGGTCTCATCGACGACGGCGGCGGCCACCGCGGGCGTGAACTCGGGGAACGTGCTGGCGGCGATCGTGAACTGGTCGGGCTCCTTGACCTCCAGCCAGGCGAGGAAGAACCGCGTCAGCTTGTCGCGGGCCTGCGGCGAGGCGAGCACCTTGTCGAGGGTCGCCTGCGCGAGCGCTTGCGTCCCGAGGTGCGCGCTGGGCGTCGCCGACGACAGCCCGATCGCTTCGGGCGGCGCGTCCGCGAGCGTGTACGTGATGTGTTGCAGGCGCTGCGCGGGCAGCAGCAGGCCCGACGCGTCGGTCAGGACCTCGTCGCGAAACGCGTAGCCGGGCGCGGTGAGCGTGACGTCGACGAGATCGGCGGTGGCGGCCGGCAACCCGACGGCGCTCGCGCTGCTGGTGAAGAAGTCGGCGTAGCGGGCCAGCTGCGCGTCGGACGCGGTGCCGCGGAAGGCGGTGCGGACGAACGTCTTCGCCTTGTCCGCGAGGCAGGTGGACGAATTGCCGCTGGACGAGCAGTCGATGACGCGCGTCGGCGCGGCCTTCACGTTGCCGGCGATCTGGGCGACCCAGGTCGAAAACGGCGTGAAGTTGGCCGTGTTGAAGCTGAGGTTGTCCGCGTACTCGTAGTTCGTCTGCAGCGGATCGCTCGGGATCGTCGTGAGCGCTGAACCGACCGTCACGTTCGGCAGCAAGCTGCGTGTCGTGAGATCCAGCTGCGTCCGACTGAGCCGAACGACCCGCGCCGGCGCGTTCTGCGCGGCCTGGCCCGGAAAGTACCGCTGCGCGGCCTCGGACAGCGTGGGCGCGCCGCCCGCGCTGCTGCCGCCGCTCGCAGCGCCGGCGCCGTTCCCGCCGGTCGCGCCGCCGCCGCCAGCGCCGCTGCCGACGCCGACGGCGCTCCCCTTCCCCGATCCGCCGATCCGCCCCTCGCAGCCCGTTCCCACGACGGCGATCACCAGGGCCGCGAAGGCCGTCGGGCATTGCAAGCGTGCGCACAATCGTCGCATCGGGCTCCTATCCGGCGATTGCCGGCGTTTCCTGCCAAGTGGCCCGCCCGCGCGCGACCTTGGTCAGCCGCGCGGTCGATTTTGACGCGCGGTTGCTATGGACAGCCGACCCGGAACGCGTCCAGGTTGCCGTCCCGCTTGATGATCGCCGACAGCCCGAGATCGTGTGCCCCGGGACAGACGACCGCCGTCCGCGTCTCGTCGCCGTACTCGACGAGAAACGCCGCCTTGCGTGCGGCCACGAACGGCGCGGCGGCCGGGCAGCCCATGTCGAGGCAGCTCCAGACGATCGTCCAGTCGAAATCGGCGAGCAGATCTCCGCCGAGGCCGGCGTCATTCTCGACGAAGCCGATCGAGAGCCCGGCGCGGTGCACGGCGTTCGCCAGCCAGCGATCGTAGGCGATCTGATCGGCGCGGGTGAAGTCGAACCCGGTCGTCGTGGCGTACGCGGCGAGGCCGCTCGCTTCGATGCCGTCGCAGCCCGCCGCCGTGGCGGCGGTGATGCGGTCCTGCATGATCGCGCGCACCGCCGGATCGCGCACGTCGATCCAGCGCTCGTCGGGATAGCTGGCCAGCGGCTCGCCCAGGCTGGCCGCGGGAAAGCGCGAGGCGTCGTCGCGGAAAGGCTCCTGCGTACCGGCGCTGAAGTAGCAGATCACGATGCGACCGGCCGCGTGCAGATCGTTGATCACCGGCGCGGGTGTGCCGGCGTCGGCGATGTACATGCGAACGTCGACCGTCGTGTCCAGATTGCCGGTCAGCTGGATCTGCCAGGACGCGAGCGGCTGCGGCTGCGGCCGCGTGGTGTGCAGGATGTCCCCGTCGGTTCCGCTGCACGCGGTGACGGTCATCGCAACAGCGAGCGCCGTGAAGCTCCGCATCAAACCCGTCCCTCCTTCCTCGGCGAACGCGGCCAGGATAGCAACGGAAAAACAGGGCTGTCGACGCAGGCCGCGGCGCGTCGCCATCTTGACCAGGTCCGACCACTTCGGGGTCACTGGGACAAGCAGCGTGTTGGCACTTCACGTCACGATCTGGGCCGCGCCCGCGCGCCCGCGGCCTTTCCGGGTAGCGCGGCAACCGCGCGGCGTGCAAGAGTCGGGTGTGTCGAGCGAGCGTGCGGTTCGCCTGGTCTCGACGGGAACGTTTCCCACGACGGCCGCCCATCGCCTGGCGGCGCCCGCGGACCCCGCTTCGCTGCCGTTGCGGTTCGACGACGTGTTCCGTCGCTACGCGCCTTACGTCGGCGCGCTGGCGCTCAGGCTGCTGGGACGGCCCGCCGACGTCGACGACGTCGTGCAAGACGTGTTCATCCAGGCCCACCGAGACCTCGCGCGGCTTCGCGATCCGGCGGCGCTGCGCCCGTGGCTCCGCCGCATCACCGTGCGGCGCGCGCGGCGCTGGTTGCGCAAGCGCTGGGTCCGCCGCTGGGCGCGCGAATCCGACGTCGACGCGCACACGGATCTCGTCGATGCCTCCGCCAGCCCGGAGGAGCGCGCCGAGATCGCGCGCATCTACCGGATGCTCGATGGCATGCCGCGCGACGAGCGGCTGGTGTGGGTGCTCCGGTTCGTCGAGGGCGAGACGCTGGAGTCGATCGCCGCGCTGCTGGGCGCGTCGGTCTCGACCGTGCAACGCCGCCTGCGCGCCGCGGAGATCACGATGAGCACGACGGTGGGAGCGCTGCGATGAGAAACGACCGGCGAATCGAGCTCGAGCGCTTGAACCTCGGGTGGAACGACGCGCGGACCGAGCGCCTGCTCGCGCGCGTGAAGACCCGCATCGGCCGGCGGGCGCGCGTCCGCCGCGGCCTGCTGGCGTCCGCCGCGCTGACCTCCGTGGTCTGCATCGCCGCCGTCGCGCTTCGCTCGCCGCCGTCGTCGAACGGCCTGACTCCGGTCGCGGCGGCGACGCCCGGGCTGATCCGACTCGTCGAGGGCTCGGAGATCCGCGTCGATCCCGCGACGTCCGAGGTGCGCGTGCTGGAGGAGCAGCCGTCGCGCGTGCGCGTCGAGGCGATCCGGGGCCGCGCCCAGTTCTCGGTCGTCCCCAACCCGGCCCGGTCGTTCGAGGTCGGCGCGGGATCGGTGACGGTGAAGGTCGTCGGCACCGAGTTCCTCGTCGAACGGCGCGCGGACAAGACCTACGTCGAGGTCTCCCGCGGCAAGGTCGCGGTCTCCTGGGGCGGCGGTGAAGAGCACGCGTTCGTCGCGGGCGGCGAGAGCGGTCTGTTCCCTCGACCGTCGGAGCCGGCCGCGACCGACGAGGACGCGCGCGTGCGCGGCGGCGTGCGGGCGCAGCCGCCGTCGCTGGCCTATCGCGCGCGCGTGGGCAGCCACGACTACCGCGGCGCGTACGCGATCCTCGCGCACCATCCCGCGCTGGCGGGCGACACCGTGCAGGAGCTGCTCGTCGCCGCCGACGTGGCCCGGCTGTCCGACCATCCGGCGGAGGCCGTGCCGTACCTGCAGCGCATCGTCCGCGAGCACCCGCGCGACGAGCGCGCGCACCAGGCCGCGTTCACGCTGGGACGGACGCTGAGCGGTCTCGGCCGCACGCGCGAGGCCATGAGCATGTTCGGCCGCGTGCGCAGCGACTGGCCCGGAAACCCGCTCGCCGAGGATGCGCTCGTGCGCCAGACCGAAGCAGCGGGCGCGCTCGGCGAGCTGGCCACCGCGCGACGCCTCGCCGGTGAATACGAGCGCGACTATCCGACCGGGCAGCGGCGCGCGGAGGTGCGCCGTCACGCGCGGCTGGAGTAGGCGCCTCCGCCTGCTCTCGACGATGAGACGACCCTGGGCTTTCGCGTTCGGCCTCGCGCTCTTCTGGGCAGCGGGCGGGCGCGCGCAAGCCGCCAGCAAGATCGACCTCCCGGTTCAGGTCACGAGCTGCCCGGAGGAGATCGCAGCGAGCCTGCCCGCGGGGGTCAAGCTGGAGATCGACGTGCTGTTCCGCGAGCACGGACCGACGCGCACGCCGCCCGATCGGATCGCCGTCAGCTGCGAAGGCGCCGGCGCGGAGATCACCGTGGCGATGGGCGGCGTCAGCCGGACGTCGACCGTCGACCTCGGCGGGCTCGCCCCGGAACACCGGGCGCGCGCGCTGGCGCTGGCCGCCGCCGAGCTGGTGCACGCGATGATCAGCGCGCCGGCCCCGGACACGCCGCCGCCGGCGCCGCCACCGCCGGCAGCGACGGTCTCGCCGTCGCCGGCGCTGCCCGCGATCGAAGCGTCCGCGACGCCGGCGCGCGCGCGCCCCGCGCTGCTCGTCGGCGGGCTCGCGCAATGGCTGGGGCGGCCCGCGGCGTTGCTGCTGGGCGCCCGCGCGGCGTTTCGTTATCCGCTGGGCGAGATCCTGGTACCGGCGCTGTCGATCGACGGCGCTCTCGGTACCTTCCCGGTGACGACGGCCGAGGTGACGGCGGCGACGCTGGCGGCCGGCGTGCACATCTACGCGGGAAAGACGGTGGGAAACCTTCGCCTCGACGCCGGCCCCGGAACACGCTGGGGCTGGGTTCATCTCACGGGCCGTCCGGACGCGGCGTCGACGCTGGAGGGCCGCAGCCTGTCAGCGGCGTGGGGCGGGCCGGAGCTGCGCGCGCGCGCCGCGTACGCCGTGGGCCGGCTCCTCCCCATCGTCGCGATCGAGCTCGGCGCCGGCTACGTCCTGCTTCCGGTGCACGGGCTGCGCGACGGAACGGCGCCGGTCTACGCCGTCGAAGGCCCGTGGATCTCGCTGGGCGTCGACCTCGGCCTGAACTTCTGACGGGCCGGCGGCGCGGCGTTCGCGCTACAGCGCTTCGAACGCCACGCCCGCCGAGACGCCGAGCCAGAAGCGCCCGGTCGACCCGATGGTGCCGAGGGGATCGACCTGCAGCTCGTAGGCGCGCGGAAAGAACTCAGCGTGCAGGTCGACGAACGGGGCCAGCCGCGGCGTCGCGCGGAACCGCAACTCGAAGGCGAGCCGGATGCCAGCGTCCAGGCGCGTTGACGACGGGCCGCCGTCGATCGCCGTGGCGCGAACGGTGAGCGGGACCAGCGCCGCGCCGGCGGCGCCCGCAATCGCCAGCCGTTGCGAGACGTCGCGACGCGCCGTCAGCGCGAGGCTCAGCGGAAAACGCTGCTGGCGCACCGTGATCGACGAGTACGTGCCTTCGCTCGGCGCGAGGATGCCGGCCGTCGCCGCGACGCCGAGCCATCGCCAGCCGGCGGCCGCGTGGATCTCGGCGCCGATCGCGGGTCCGACCGCCTGCCCCGGCCCACCGTCGGCGCGCGCCGCGACGGCGAGATCCAGCCAGCGCGCCGACGCCGGCGGCGGTGGCGGCGCGGGGGCGTCGCGCACGGTGGGCGCCGGGCCGGGCGGCGCCAGCGGAGGATTCAGGGCCAGCGCGATGAACACGGCGGCCGCCCGCGCGCGCTCTTCGCAATCGCGCCCCGGATCGGCGTACTGCTGCACCTGTCCAGCCGCGGCGACCGAGAACCGATCGCCCTGGTCCGACACCCTGGGAGGTTCCGACACACCGACCTTCGCGTCGCTGCCCAGGGCCGAGCGCAGCGCCGCCGTCACGGCCTCGGCGCCGGGACAGTCGCCTGTCACCGCGACGGACGGCACCGCCGCGGCCAGCAGACCGAGCAGCAGGACGGGGCTCATCGAATCTCGGCCATTTTCACGGAAGGGAAAATTGATCCGGCCCCATCGCGCCTGGGCATATCGTATCGGGAGTTTGTCCGGCCGCCTTCCCTTCCGCGGTTCGATGCTGGCTGCATGCGTCGCGCTCGGCGCCGCGGCGTGCGGCCGACACGTCTATCTGGGCAACGTGGCCGACGGCGGCGGCGGGATCCTCTGGAAGGCGACGTTCGAGACGGGCGATCTCTCCGAGTGGGTGGGCGATGGAAACGGCGGCATCTACGCGGACGCGCGCGCCACCGCCCCTGCCGCCAGCGCGGACGTCTCGCATTGGGGTCGATCGTGCGGCATCGCCACCTTCGCGCCCATGGGTGTGACGTCGTGGAGCTATCTCTATCGCGAGCAACCCAGCCCTCCCGAGGCCTATTACGGCGCCTGGTTCTTCATTCCCACGACCGTGCAGATTGGTTCGTGGTTGAGTCTGCATCATTTCGGTTATCACCCGACCGCGGGTTCGGCCGACACGATGCCGGTCTGGGACTTCCACCTCTATCCCACCACGACAGGCAGCCTGGCCGCACGTCTCTACGAGTCCAGCACGATCAGGGACGTCGAACAGGCGAGCCCCATCCCCGTCCCCGTCGGCGCTTGGGTGCACTTCGAGATCTTTTATCGGAAGGCCGCCGATGCGACCGGCCACATCACGGCGTGGCAGGACGGCGTCCAGATCCTCGACGTCGCGAACGCGATCACCGCCCCGACCGAATGGGGGCAGTGGGACGCGGGCGGCGGATCGAACGACATCGCGCCGTCGCCGGCGACGGTCTACCTCGACGACGCGACGATCAGCTCGCAACGCGTCGGCACCTAGCGCCTCCTTCGGTCAGTCGAATTCACTGAAGGATCTTTTCGAACGCTCCCATTTCAAAGAGCCCCTCGTGCGGGAAATTATCCGACGAAAGGACCACGTAATGAAGAACACGCTGCTTCGAACCAGCGCGGCTATCGCCTTCGTCTTGCTCGCCGGCTGTATACCGGAGGCTCCCGATCAAACCGGGACTGGAGGCACCTCGGCCACGGGCGCCGCTGGCACGACGGGTGCCGGCGGCACCACGGGCGAAGCCGGAACGACCGGCACCGCCGGCGATACCGGCACCGCCGGCGATACCGGATCCGCGGGCATTACCGGCACCGCCGGCACCACCGGCACGGCCGGCACCACCGGATCCGGTGGCAGCGCGGGCAGCACCGGCGGCGCGGGCACGACGGGCACAGCGGGACGCGGCGGCACGACGGGCAGCGCCGGCACGACCGGCACCGCGGGACGCGGTGGGACGACCGGCACGGCCGGCACCACGGGCACCGCCGGGCGCGGCGGAACGGGCGGGGGCAGCGCGGGGACCACCGGCGGCGGCGGCACCACGGGCAGCGGCGGAGCGGGCACCTACAATCCCTGCCCCACCAACGGCGATCCCTGCCGGATTCTGCCCGTCGGCGACTCGATCACCTACGGCATCAATCAGGAGGGCTCGTATCGCATCGAGCTGTTCCACAAGGCGCTGATGGCGCAACAGAAGATCACCTACACGGGCTCGCTGATGAACGGGCCCACGACGGTCGACGGCGTCACCTTCCCGCGGCGCCACGAGTCGACCAACGGGATCACGATCAAGGGCATCTCCGATCAGATCACGAGCAAGAATACGCTGTCGATGCCGTCGGACATCATCGTCGTGCACATCGGCACCAACGACATGTACATGAACACGTCGACGGCCAGTCCCGCCATGGCCCCCACCCAGCTGGGCGCCCTGCTCGACAAGCTGATCGCCGGGATGCCGAACGCGCTGATCGTCGTCTGCAAGATCATCCCGCTGTCGCTCGCGACCTCGGCGGTGAACACGTTCAACGCCGCCATCCCCGGCGTCGTTAAGACGCGCGCCGACGCCGGCAAGCACGTCATCGTCATCGACCTGAACACCACCTTCCCGCCAGGTGGCATGAGCAGCGACAACGTCCACCCCAACGTCAGTGGCTATACCTGGATGGGCGATCGCATCTACGATCTGATCGGCGGCCTGTTCCCGAAATGAGACGACGCCGCCCTGTGTGTAACAGTAAACAATTGAGACTCGGTTTCGTCGCACTCGCTGTCGCCGGGCTGTTGCTCCCGGGTCTGCGCGCATACGCGCAGACGCCCGACTCCGGCGGCGAACCCGACGAAGACGCCAGGCCGGAGAAGCCGGACAAGCCGAAGAAGGCGGCGGTACCGGCGCCCGCCGAGCCCGTCGAGACGACCTTCGCCGAGCCGCCGGTCGCGGAAGAGGGGCCTTACGTCCCGTTCGCGCCGCCCCCAACCCCCCTGCGCGTCGAGAACTCGAGCGCCTCCATCCAGTTCGGCATTCTCGCGCAGCCGCAATTTGAGCTGGCGGGCAGTACCGACGCCGACGGGATGACCAGGAACCTGTTCCTGCGCCGGATGCGATTCATGGTCGGCGGGACGGTCTACAAGTACTTCGAGTACTTCTTCCAGGTCGACTACCCGAACCTGTTCAAGCTGGACCTTTCGGACTCGATGGCGACCGACAAGAACGCCCCGGGCCTGAACATCCAGGACGCCTTCGTGACCGTCAAGGCCCTCGGGGAGCTGATCAAGATCGACCTCGGGTTCATGCTGCCGCCGCTCTCCCACAACACCCTGGAGAGCGCGGCGAAGCTGTACGGCAACGATTTCTTCGCGAACAGCTTTCGCCGCAACGTTTTCAATGTCACCGACCCGTTCATAAGCAGCGGGCAAAGCCCGGTTGGCCGAGACGCGGGCGTCCAGGCGCGTATCCTCGCGCTGAACGGCCACATCAACGTCCGCGCCGGCGCGTTCATGGGACACCGGGTCCAACTGGAACCGGTAGACGACACGGACCCGTCCCTGGTCGGCGGACTGAACATGTTCCGCCTGGCGGGGCGACTGCAGATCAACCTGCTCGACGCCGAGCCCGGATTCTTCTACCAGGGGACTTATCTCGGCAGGAAGAAGATCGTTTCATTCGGCGGCTTCTACGATTTCCAGCAGCACACATCAACGCTTTCCAGCAGCACACAACAACCGCGCCAGGAATCGGGCAAGTACCAGAGCTGGGGCGGTGACCTCCTCGTCGATCTGCCCCTCGGCCCTGGCATCTTCACCGCGCAGGCTAACGTCGTGCAGTGGGACGGCGGGACCTTCCTGCCACTGCGCAAGGATATTGCGTACATGGGGGAGCTGGGCTACCTCATCGGACCGATCAAGCTCAGCCCGATCGTGCGCGTCGAAGCCCTCGTCGCGCCGTTTATTCCGTCGGATCCAACGATGCCGGGCTCACCACAGATTGCCGACCCCAACAATCCAAGCGAGAGTCGCTATGGAGGCGGGCTGGCGTTCTGGCCTTTCGGACACACCTCGAACCTCAAGGTCTTCTACACCCACGTGCACCGCAACATAGGCCTGCACGACTTCAATGTGATCAGCGCGCAGTTCCAGCTGGCTTACTTCTAGCCCTGTCAGCCTGCTGAAAGACTGATCCGACCGAGTTCGTGCGGGCCCCTTCCACCCGCCTCCTTCAGTGGTTGGCGTCGGGTTCCGCGGTCAGCGCAAGTGGCTGCGCGCGAACGTCAGGAAGCGGCCAGCCGGGAACTCGCCTTGATAGATCAGGGCCAGTTGCTCGCCGGCGGGCCGATCGCCGCGCGCGTCCGCGGCCTCGATCGCCAGGACCAGCGCCTCCTCGCGCAGCGCCCCCCGCGGATGAGCCGCGAGATAGCGCGCCAGCATCGTCCCCGCGCGCGCCGCATCGTGCTCGCGCCGCAGCGCGATGAGCGCGTCCAGCACCTCGGTCCGCTCGCGCGCGACCGCCGCCGCGCTGGGCGCGGGCGCGACGAGCTTGCGCGGGGCCGCACGCGGCGGGCCCGCCTTCACGACCGGCGTCTCGATGATGTCGCCGCCGGCGGCGATGTCGGCGGCGGCGATCGGCTTCGCCGCCTCCGGCCGCGGCGCCAGCGGCGCGCGCGGGGCCGAGGTCGCCCGCGCGGGCGGCGCGCCGTCGTCCAGTCGCGGCGCGATCCAGCGCTGCGCAATCACCGCGCCCGCCGTCCCCGCCACCAGCGCCACGCCCCCGATCACCGCGAACCGCAGCACCAGTGCGCGCAACCCGCTCCCGGACGGCGCCCGCGCGCGCCCCAGCGCATGCCACACGCGCGCCTTCGCCTCCGGCGACGCCGTCGTGGACGGCGTGCCCTGCAGCAGCTCGACGCCGCGCCGGAACAGCGGATCGCCGCGCATTCCCCCTTCGCGGTCGACCGCGTCGCGCAGGCGGTTCATCGCAACCGTGCCTCCGCGTCGGGACTTTGCCTCAGCAGCTTCCAGAACTCCTTGCGCGCCAGGTGCAGGCGCGTCCAGACGGTGCCCAGCGGGATGTCCTGGATGCGCGCGATCTCCTCGCCCGAATAGCCCTCGATCTCGAACAGGATGAAGGCCGTCCGCAGCTTCTCGCTCATGCGCGCCACCAGCGTCTGCACGAACCGCCGGTTCTCCTCCTCCTCGTATCGCGCGGCCGGCGACGGCGACGTCAGGCCCGCGCGGACCACGTCGACGTCGCGCCGCCGCACGGTCAGGTTCTTGAACCAGGCGCGCCGCCGGTGATCGCGCACGGTGAGCTGCGAGATCCGGTACAGCCAGCCCGCCAGGTTCCCGCCGTCGAAGCGATCCAGCTTGCGGCGCACCACCAGGAAGATCTCCTGCGCCAGGTCCTCGCTGTCCGAGCTCGGCACCCCCAGCGCGTACAGCCAGCGGACGACGTCGCCGAACCAGCGCTCGTAGATCTCGCTGAATCGTCCCTCGCCGTCATCCCGCGGGCGCGCCCCCCCCGGGCCGCGCGCCGGAACCACGGTCAGGACAGGGCGGTCCCGCCGTCGCTCCGGAATGGTTGTTTGAGGGCGCATCTGCAACACGTCTCTGATTGATGGGAATCCGGCCGTGGAACCTTCAGAGCGCACGACCGCGCCAGTCCAGCTCACCCTGAGTCCCACAAAGGCCGACCCCTCACCCGGGGCGCCATAAATGAGCAAACGCCGCCAATAATGAGAAGCGGGCCCGTCCGGCGCAGCGGAACATCGGACGGTGACTGACGACATGACCGCAAGCGTTGGACAGCGCTCGACCTTCCTCGGCCTGTGGCTGGCGGCCGTCGGCGCCCTCGCCGTTGGCTGCGGCGGGAAATCGCAGTCGTCAGACGGCGCCGTCGACCATCCAGGCGCCAACTGCGGTGGCACCGTCGACGTCACCGGCACCAGCCCCGACGGGCCGTTCACTGCGACGAGCGTCTACGCCCAGGTTTCGATCAACAGTTCCAGCTGCCGGCAAGGTCTCGAGTTCTTCGTCGGAGATGCAGCGACGGGGTCCGCGTTCCAGTTCCAGCTTCGCGTCGACACCGTCGACGGCGGCGCGCCCGTCCCACTGGGCAAGACATCGGCGACTGTCTTGTTCTCGGGCCGGTACAGTACGGATGCGGGACTGTTTCAAGCCACGACGGGCGCGACGATCGACATCACCGCGGCGGATTCGCCGCCATTCGCCCGGTGCGAACAGGCGCAGGGCGATCCCATCAAACTCGGAACCGGCAACATCGCGATGACGATCATGATGACGCAGGATGGTTTCGCGATGACCGGTACGCTGTCGACGCCATTCTGTTCGTGCAGCACCTGCCCGGACACATTCTGACGATCAACGACCCGCGAGGCCCAGCGCGGCGAGCGTCCGGGTGTGCGTCGCCATTGGCGTGATGACGGATGAGCCCGTGCGCAGCAACGCGCGCCCGAGCGTGCTGATCTCCTCCCGTCGTGGAGGCGCCGGCTTGTCATCGCGCGCCGCGCCCCGCGCCCCGAGATCCCACGCGAGCTCGATCGCCGCGACGTGCTTGCGGAACTCCGCGCGCGACCGCCGCAGCCGCGACGCCACCGTGCCGCGCGGAATGCGGAGGAGCGCGGCGATGTCTGTCAGGTTCATCTCATCGAACTCGTGAAGCATGAAGACGTCGCGCAGGGTTTCGTCCATGCCGCCGACGACCTCGTCGAGGAGCTTCCGCATCTCCTTGCGATCGGTCAGGTGCTCGGGCGTGGCCAGCGTTTCGACGCGCTCGGGCGGTTGGCCGTCCAGGACTTCACGGCGCCGCGCCAGCTTGCGCCGCGCGTGCGACGCCAGGTTGATCGCGACCTGGAACAAGAAGCTGCGCTCGGCGCCGACCTCGACATCGCCCAGGCGGCGGGCCATGACGATGAAGGTGCGCTGAATCTCATCGTCCAGATCGGCCGACGGGACGCCCGCCTTCTGGAGGGTGCGCGCGACGAAGTCGATGTGCTCGTCGACGACGGCGCGCATGCGCCCCTGCATTTCCATAGGCACCAGCACCGGCCTCGGGTGCTTGTCGCGAGGTCGGCCGACTTGTCACGAAATTGGCTCAGCACGTTGCCTCAGGCGGTTGCCCTCACCCCAGCCCTCTCCCGCAAAGCGGGAGAGGGAGGTGATCAGCGCAGGATGACCGTGGCCCAGGCGCTGGCGGGCATCGCGAACTGAAGCGTCTTACCTCCGGCGGCCACGGTCATCGTGCGGGCCGATCCGGCGTTATAGATGATGGCGACGACGGTCCCGTCGGGGTTCTTGAACGCCACCGCGTCGCCGCTCGCCGTCACCACCCTGGCGCCGGGCACGACGAACCGCGAGACGTGCCGGAACGCGTAGTACGCCGGCGTGACGTTCAGCGTGCGCGTCGCGGTGTCCACGGTCAAAAGCGCGTTCTGCGGCCAGACGCGCGTCGTGTCGATACCGACGCCCACGGTGTCCAGCACCATGTTCCACGCGCTGTACGCGGTGACGCCCGCGCGAATCCAGTCGCGGATCACGCCCCAGCTCTCGACGGCGTACGCGTCGTCGTTGGGCGCCATGGTCGCGTCGAACGGTTTCGCCCACGGATAGTTGCCGCACACGTGCTCGGTCTGCCAGATCGGAAGGCTGAACGGTTTCACGACGCCGACGGCGTCCCGCATCCCCCACTGGAAGCCGAGCACGTCGATGAAGTCCTGCGCGGCCGGATCGGTCATCACGCTGCTGACGATCGACCGGTCGGACCCGCCTCCGTTGAAGGTGCCGAGCATGATCTTCGTGGCGAGGCCGGCGCGCGCCACCGCAGGGCCGAGGTGCTGGCCGATGAACCGCGTGTAGATCGCCGGCGACCAGCCGCAGGTCGGGTACGTGCCGGTGTAGTTCGGTTCGTTCTGCGGCGAGATCGTCTCGATCGGGATCCCTTGCGCCGCGTACGCCTGCGCGAACCGGATCAAATAGTCCGCGAACACCGCCATCGTCGCGTCGTCGCTCTTCATCGTCCCGCCGTCGAACGGCGAGGGCGCGTTCCCCGGCGAGAACGGTCCCTGCTTCATCCAGGTGGGCGGCGTCCACGGGCTGGCCCAGAAGCGGATGCTGGGCTTCACCGCCTGCGCCGCCTTGACGTACGGGATCAGCTTCTCGATGTCGCGCGCGATCGAAAAATCCGCGAGCGCCGTGTCGTCCGTCGTCTCGTCCAGCGTGTAGCGCTCGAGCGCGTAGTCGCTGGCGCCGATCGGGATGCGGCCGAAGGCGAAGCGTGCGCCGTCGGCGCCGTAGAGCAGGTTGATGGCGCGGTCGCGGTCGGCCGGGTCGAGAAGCGAGAGGACCGACCAGCCCATCTCGTTGAACGAGCCGCCGAAGCCTTCCCAGATCTGCGCGGCCGACGTGTCGTCGACGGTCACGTCGGCTTTCGTGCCCGTCACCTCCGTCAGCGCGCCGTCGGTCTTCCAGTACGCGCCCGGCGCGGACGTGACCAGTGAGACGGCGTCCTCGGCGCCGCATGGGCTGGTTTCGGACACGCACGCGCCGTTGCAGTCGCGCATCCCGGCCGCGCAGCGGCACACGCCCGCCTGGCACGTCTGCGCGGCCGCGCACGGGAGGCCGCACCCGCCGCAGTTCGCCGCGTCGTTCGCGGCGTCGACGCAGCGGTGACCGCACGCCGTCTGCCCGGCCGCGCAGATCGGCGCGGTCCAGTGGATGCCGCCCGCGTCACTCGAGCAGGCGGCGGCCAGCAATCCGATGACGCCGACGCCGACGCCGGCGACGATGGTCGCTGCCTGTGCCGCTTTCACGCCGGTTACGCTACGTCCGTCGTCGGCGATGGCGAAGAACGATCGCCGCGAGACCTGCGATGAGCATCGCCGCGGACGGCTGGCCGGCGCCGCCGATGTCGCACGCGCAGCCGCCGCCCCCGGAGCCGGCCCCGGAGCCCGCTGAACCTGAATTCCCGGCGGCTCCCGACGTGCCGGTCGTGCCCGCTGCCCCGGACGGATCGACGCCGGTGCCCGCCGCGCCCGACGGGTCGACGCCCGTGCCGGCCGCCCCTGACGGGTCGACTCCGGTGCCCGCCACGCCGGACGGATCCACCCCGGTGCCCGCGGCGCCCGATCCCGTCCCGCCGTTCCCGTTGCCGCCGCTGCCGACAGTGCCGCCCCGGCCGCCGGCACCGCTGCCCGCGCCGCCGCTGGAACCGCCGCTCGATCCGCCGGTGCCGCCCCGTCCGCCGCTGCCTCCGCCCGTGCCGCCCGTGCCACCGCCGGTGCCGCCGGTGCCGGTGCCGCCGGTCCCGGCCTGGAACTTAAGGTGATTCAGGCGGACCGTCCCGCCGAAGTTGACGTACAGGGTGTGCACGCCCGACGTGGGCGTCAGGTTGCAGGTCTGCGTGGCCCAGGCGCCGCTGGTCGACGCGATCTGACAGGTCCCGAGCAGCGTTCCCGCGGTCTGCGAGTCGGCGCGCAGCTCCAGCGTCGTCGCGGCGGACGTGTTCACGCGCAGCTGAACCGCGCCCACGCCGGTGTCGCTGAAGTCCGTGTTCAGGAAGAAGGCGTTGGCGCCGCTGTTGCCGGTGATCGACTGTCCCAGCGTGGTGCTGTCACCGCTGTCCGGCTGCTTGGTGATGCCCGACTGGCCGTCGTAATCCTCCGCCTCGATCTCGACGAACGCGTTGCGGCCTGTCACGGGACGCTTGACGCCCAGGATGACCAGCGATCCCGCTTGCCGCGGGATCGAGAAGCTGGTCGTGTACGTCGTCGTCGTCGTCGCCTTCGCGACGGGCTGGAGCAGCGCCAGGTGCTGCTGCACCTTCATCGTCTGCCACTGCGCCTCGGTCGGGCTGGCGGGTTTCCCGGCGGCGGCCCAGGCGTTGTAGGGGTTGCTGTGCGTCTCGTCGACGCGGAAGTGAGTCAGGAACAGCTCCTTGTTCGCGAGCGCCGCGGGCAGGTTGCTCAGCGTGATCGTCACCATGTCCGTGCCGGTCGTGTTCATGGTCGCGAACTGGTTGTAGACCAGCACCTGGACCTCGTCGCTGTTGGCGGACATCGTGGCCATCGCGTCCACGCCGTCGCCGCCCGTGCCGCCGCCCGACATCAGGCGCTTCGGGCCGAGGTAGGCGAGCATCTTGAAGGCGTTGAAGGCCGCCTTGCGCATCCCCTGCGCGGTCATCATGCCGAACACCTGACCGAAGGGGAGATTGCCGTTCGACTTGCCGAGGATGTAGGAACCGTTCGGTCCGCTCGATTCGTCGAACACGTCCGATAGCACCCAGTACGACATCACGTCGGCCGGCGGCGTGTCCCCCGAGTTCTTGTCGGACAGCAGCTTGACGGCCTTGAGGATGAAGCCGGCGTTCCAGTGGTTGTCCATGCTGGTGACGACGTCGCCGGTCAGGCCGCCCTGTCCGTTGTAGGACGAGTTCCACTCGGTGTTGAACGATTTCACCTGCGCCGTCGTGTATCCGGCGCCGGTGATCCCGCTGACGCGCGAGTTGTTGTCGTTGAGGAGGCCGGCGGCGTTCGCGGCCGTGCCCGAGCTGGCGCCACCCGGGTAGACATGCGACGAAGCGAACGTCACGCGCGTCCCCGCGCTCCTGCAGTGCTGCAGGAAGGCCTGGATCGGGCCGGACTGCGTCGTCGCCGGCCCACCCACGAACGCGTTCGGCAGCACGGCGCTGATCGCAGCGACCGTGTTGTCGTAGAGCGTGTAGTAATCGGCCATCGTACCGGTCCAGAACCCCGGGACGTAGTCCGGTTCGTTCCAGACCTCCCAGTACCACTGCCCCACGTCGGTGGCGCCGTACTTGTCGACGCAGTGCTGGACCAGCGCCGTGATGAACGCCTTCCACGTCGCGTAATCCTTGGGCGGGTTGCGGCTGTTGCCGCTGGTCGACAGCGCGGTCGGCATGAAGTCGAGCTCCATGATCGGGCGCATGCCCGCCGACACGATGGCGGTCAGGTACGTGTCGAGCTTGGTCCAATCGTACGAGCCGGCTCCCTTGTAGAGGCCCATGTCGTCGTTCAGCAAGCCGTGGCCGCGCACGCGCAGCGCGCCGAGCTCGCGGTTCCCGATCTTGTAGTGGGTCTGCAGATCGCCGCGCAACGTCAGGCTGGCGGTACCCGTTCCCACGGCGGCCACCCAGAACCGCGGGTTCCCGGCCGTCTGCTTGGAGACGTCTACCGTGATCGTGTAGTTGGTCGCGCGCGCCGGTGCGGCGGTCGCGAGAATCGCGAGGCCCAGCGCGGCGCCCGCGGCAAGCTCGATACGCTTCGACATGGCCGGAATTGTCGCACCTATGGTACTTTTGTTAACGAAATCGGCAGCGACGGCCGTTTCACGGCCCAGCTTCAGGGCGCGAAGTCGATGCCCGAGACGAACGAGTTGATGTCCCAGCTGGCGTCGGCGTCGGTCTGGGTGGTGACCGCGCGGCCCTGGACCGTCAGGTTGCTGAAGTGGACGCCCGTGATGTTCACGGTCGCCGACCTCCCGTGCAGCACGATGGGCTTCTTCACGTCGGACGCGACGTTCGTGAAATAGGTGTCCTTGATGACCGAGGTGTTCGCGGCCGCGCGCCAGTCGGGCGGCTTGTCCGAGCTCAGATCGATCATGCTGCTGTCCGCCGCCTCGATGCGAATGTTCTCGTAGCGCGTGTTCTGGACGACGGCGGTGTCGTACGCGTCGATGTTCAGCGCGCGCCCCGCCTTGACGACGTCGATGTCGCGGAAGGTGACGCCGTCCATGCTGGTTCCCATCGTCTTCGTGCCGACCTTGGCGCAGACCGAGTTGCTGTAGCAGACCACCTTCTCGTGCAGGATGTTCTTGGTGTTGATCGTCCCCGACGGCTCCTCGTTCTTCGTCGCCATGTTGTCGTCGCCCGTGTAGAGGAGCGCGTTCGTCAGCCGGCCGTTGGTCGATTCATCGAAGTTGACGCCGTCGGTGTTGTTGTAGGTCGTCGTGGTCGGGCGGCAGTTGAGCATCTTGTAGTTCTGCACCGTGACCATGTCGCTGCGGTAGATCAGCGTGTTCCAGAAGCTGGGATCGCGCACCAGGATGCCGTCGATCGTGATGTTCGAGCTCTGCTCGATCTTGAACAGGTTGATCTTGGTGTCGGCCTGCGCGCGGATCGCTTTCCCGTTTCCGTCGATCACGCCGCGGCCGAGGACCTTGGTGTTCTGGATCTGGTACATCCGGATCACGCCGTGGGAGCAGCCCTCGATGTTGATGCCGCCGCTGACGGTGTTGAAGTCGGCGGTGTTCATCGACCCGTAGAGGATCGCGCCGCCCGCGAGGTAGAGGGTCATGTTGCTCTTCAGCGCGAGCTCGCCGATCAGGTATTTGCCGGGCGGGACGTAGAGGATGTTCTGGGTCGCGCCCGAGGCGGCGTTGATCGCCGACTGGATCTTCGACGTCATCAGCGTCGCGCCCGTGTTGTCGACGGTGTAGTCGGCGAGGTTCTTGACGTTCGCGTCGCCGAGCTTCGGTGGATTCACCTCGGGCGCGTCGATGAGGATGAACAGCAGCTCCTTCGCGTCGACCTGCAGGATCAGGTAGTTCGGGCCGCTCGCGAACGTCAGCACGCTTCCGCTCTTCGTGGGGACGATGTTGCGGCTCTTGGGGCTGAGCGTGGCGCTGGTGAAGCTCTCGTTGACGGTCACCGCGAACGTCGCGCTGCCTGACCCGGACAGAACGCAGTGCGCGTAGTGCACCTGCATCTCGGGCGAGTACTTCGTCATCTTCTCGACGAACAGCGCGGTCCCGTTCACGGAGATCGCGTACAGCGGGCTGCGCGTCGCGCCCGGCAGGTTCGGATACGCGACGCAGCCGATCGCGCCGCCGCCGCCCGTGCCCGCCGTGCCGGTCGCCGACGTGCCGGCCGCACCGCCGCGACCGCCGCCGCCCGCACCGGCCACGCCGCCGCCTGTCCCGCCCGCGCCCATCGTGCCGCCGCGCCCAGCGCCGCCCGTCGTCCCGCCAGCGCCGGTCGTGCCGCTACCGCCGGTCGTCCCTGCGCTGCCCGCCGCGCCGCTGGTGCCGGCGGCTCCCGTCGTCCCCGCGCCGCCGGTCGTTCCGGCCCCACCGTTCGTGCCGGCGGTGCCCGTCGTGCCCGCGGCGCCGGTGGTGCCCGCCGCGCCCGTCGTGCCGGCGGCGCCCGTGGTTCCGGCCGCGCCCGAGGTTCCGGCGCTGCCGGCGTTGCCTCCGCCGCCGCTGCCGCCGCACGCGCCCGCCAGGAACACGACGGCGACCGCGGCCAGACCGATACGGGAGCTCATGGGGGTACTTCTTACATTCCCGGAAGGATAGTCAAACGATCGCGAATGCCCTGACCGGGCGAAGCGCGCGTGCCACTATGCGTGTGTGATCGGACCCTTACCGTGGAGACCTTGCCTCGCCGCCGCGATCGGCGTCTGGTCCGTCTTCGCGACCTTCGCGGGCCCCGCCCGCGCGGGTGCGCAGACCTTCGTCTCGCTCGAGTACGCCACGCCCGAGGCAAGCGGTTGTCCGGACGTCGAGGAGTTCCGCGCCAGCGTTGCGCGCCAGCTTCACTACGATCCGTTTCGCCCCGCGGCGGACCGCCAGGTCGCCGTCCAGATCGCCCGCAAGGAAGCCGGCTTCGACGGCCGCATCCGCTGGACCGACGCCGACGGCAACTGGGTGGGCGATCGCCGCCTGACCTCGCGGCGCTCCGACTGCGGCGAGATCACCGCCAGCGTCGCCTTCGCGGTGGCGGTGCAGGTTCAGCTGCTCGCGGCGCTCGCGCCCCCTCCCGAGCCGGAGCCGCCGCCACCACCGCCGCCTCCCCCACCGCCCGAGGTGATCGTGGTTGCGCCGCCGCCACCGCCGCCTCCCGTCAAGCATCTGACGTGGTCCGTCGGTCTCGGCCCGGCGCTCGCGCTCGGCATGGCACCGCAGACGACCGGCGTCGGGCGGCTGTTCGTCAGCCGCCGGCACGCCTGGGTGTCGCTCGAGCTCGGCGCCAACGCGGCGTGGCCGGCGACGCAGCACGAACCGGACGGCACGGCCTTCTCGCTCGATCGCTTTGCCGGCGACGCCGCCGCCTGCGGCCACGCCGGCGCGCTCGCCGCCTGCGCGACGGCGACCCTCGGCGTCCTGCGCGCGCGCGGCAGCGGCGTCGACATGCCGCTGACACCGTCCGGTCTGTTCTCGCAGGTGGGCGCGCGGATCGCGGCGACGCTCGACCTCGGCGATCGCTTCTTTGCGTCCGCCCGCGTCGACGGCCTGATCATGCTGCAATCCTGGACGGTGATGGTGAACCAGGTCGCCGCCTGGACGACGCCGCGCGTAGGTGCCCTCATCGGAGTCGATGTAGGTGCCAGGTTTTTCTGACAAAAATAGGATCACCGGACAATTAGAATAGGGTTTCACGTGAGTCACCTGCGCCTCGTTCCGTCGCCGACGCCGCAGCCGAACGCGGACGAGGCCTGCCTGGACGCGTTCCAGAAGGAACTGGACTACGTCTACCGGACGCTGCGCCGCCTCGGCACTGCGGCATCCGAGGTCGATGATCTGGCGCAGGAGGTTTTCCTGGCGCTCCGCCGCTGCTGGAACGACTACGATCAGGGCCGGCCCTTGCGGCCGTTCCTGTTCGGAATCTCGTTCCGGATCGCCTCGGCGTACGAACGCAAGCGCCGCCGCGAGGTGGCGTTCGGCGTCGTCGAGGTGGGTGACGTGGGGCCCGGTCCGGACGACGCGCTTCAGAGCAAGCAGGCGCGCGCCCTGGTGCTGGCGGCGCTGGAGCGGATCCCCCTGCCCCGGCGCGCGGTCCTGGTCATGCACGACATCGACGATGTCCCCGTCAGCGAGGTCGCGTCGACGCTCGACATCCCGCTGTTCACCGTCTACTCGCGGCTGCGCAAGGCGCGCCGCGAGCTGGAAGCCGCGATCCGCCGCATGTTGAAGGAGGCCGACGCCCGATGAACCGAGAGCAGCCGCCGCTTCCGCCCGAAGTCCGCGCTCTGCTGGATCACGAGCGCGAGATCGCGCCGCTTCCCGCGACTGTGCGCGCGCGCGCGATCGCGCGGGCGCGCGCGGCGCTGGTGGCCGGCGTCCCGCGGCGCGCCACGCCCATCCCGCTGCGCCGGACCCGGTGGGCGGCCGTCGCGGCAATGCTCTGCCTCGTCAGCGGCGGGGTCGGCGCCGCCGTCTATCAGTTCCGCGATTACCTCGCGCCCGCGCACGACGTTCGTCCCGCTCCGGCGAAGATCCTCGCCCCGTCGGCGCCGCGGCCGGCTCCCCCGCCGATCGTCGAGGAAGAGGTGGTGCCGCCGCCGGCGCCGGCTCACGCCCCGGCGCTGTCGAAGGCGGATGCAGCCCGCGCGGAGTTGCGCCTGCTGCGGCTCGCGCGCGCGGCCGTCGCCCGCGACGATTTCGCGGCGGCGTTGCCGCCCATCGCGGAGCACGCGCGACGGTTCAAGGATGGCCGGTTGACCGAGGAGCGGGAGGCGCTGCGGGTGAAAGCGCTGGTCGGGCTGGGTCGAAACGACGACGCGCGGCGCGCCGCCGCGGCGTTCCGCTCGCACTTTCCGCGCAGCGTCTTGTTGTCGGCGGTCAACAAGATGTCGCCGCCCGTGCCGTGACACTCTCGCGGTCGACGTCGATCGCAGCATGCGTCGGCGTCGGCTTGGTTCTCGGGGCGGCGATGGGGTGCGGCGGATCGCTGGACGCCGGGCGCAACGTGCCGCACGGGATGCTGCCCGTCGACGCGCGCAACCCGGTGATCATCGACAACGATACGTGGGAGAACGACTGGAGCGGCGAGCACGCGCTGCTGCTCGCGAACACGGGCGGGAACCGGATCGTCGGCATCATCGCCAGCGCCAGCCCCTACTGGACGGACGCGAACTTCAACGCGACCGGGTGGGGCAAGATGGTCGCGGCCGCGCGGGCGAGCAGGATCAAGAACATCCCCGACGTCACCATGAGCACGGGCCTGCCGCTGGTGAGGCCCGCCGACGGCCAGGTCGACTCGACGGTGCCGAACAACGCGGAGGGCGCGAACCTGATCGTCAACCTGTCGCGCGAGATGAGCACGCCGTCGCGGCCGCTGGTCGTGATTTGCCTGGTGCCGCTCACCAACCTGGCGGACGCCTACCTGATCGATCATAGCGTGGTCGATCGCGTGGTCGTCGTGGCGCAGCTGGGCGAGCTCGGCAACCCGAACACGACGATGGACGGACCGAACGGCGATCTCGATCCCTGGGCGGGCTGGATCGTCGCGCAGAAGTATCCTCACTACGTCCAGGTCAGCGCCTACTACCCCCAGGCCGGCGACGTGACGGCCGCCGATCTCACCCGGCTGCCCAACAACCCCCTCGGCAACTGGATGCGCGACAAGCAGCCCAAGATCTATACGATCCCGCAGGCAGCCGATCAGATCTCGGTGCTGGCGGTGGCGCTGCCGACGTTCGTGCTCGAAGTCCAGCACGTCACGCCGGACCTATCGGTCGCCTTCGACAACATGCAGGGCCCGCCACTGCGGCCGGATGACGCCGGCAAGGCGCTGGTCGTCACCAAGATCGACTCGACCCTCGCCGCGACGACCCTGTGGGAGAAGCTGCTGGACCCGAGGACGTTCGCGCCGTGATTTACGGCAGGACGCCGCTGATCGCGTCGTAGAAGGACTGCCCGAGGACCGCGTAACCGGCGTCGTTCGGGTGCAGGTTGTCGACCATCAACGCCGTCTTCCAGCTCGCGTTCTTCATGATGGCCGCGTAGTTGTCGACGAAGATCACGTGCTTTCCGGCCGCCGCGCGCGTGTTCACGAGGCCGGGAATCGCGGCGTTGTAGTTCGGAATGCGCTGGTTGGTCCCGTCGTCCCGGATCGGGATGACCGACGCAACCACGACCAGCGCCGACGGCGCGTCGGTGATGATCTCGTCGATCAGCTGGCCCAGCCTGGTGGGCGCGCTGGAGGTGTTGATGTTTCCGTTGATGTCGTTGGTCCCGATCATCAGGAGCACGATGTGCGGATGGAACCGGGAGATCGCGGTGTCGGTGATGCTGCCGGCGATCGCGCCCTGGCCGCCGCCCGCGATCGTGTAGCCGCCGTGCCCCTCGTGCGTGCGAGGAAACGTCCGGTTCTCGACGGTGTTCGGTCCGTTCGTTTGCGTTCCGACGAACGTGACGTTCTTGCCGGCGCGCACCGCCTGGCGAAACAGCTCGACGCGGTAGCCGCCGTTGGCGCCGGACGGGAGATAGCCCTCGGTGATCGAGTCGCCGAGCGGCAGCACGGCGCACGCCGTGCCGGCCGTCGTCGGACACGGGTTGTACGCGTTGCCACCGTCGCCGCTTGCGTCGGTGCCGCCGTCGGGCATCGCGCCCCCCTGCCCGCCCCCGCCGCCGCCGCCGCGCCCGGTCGTTCCGCCTCCACCCGCGCCGCCGCGCCCGGTTGTTCCGCCTCCACCCGCGCCGCCGCGCCCGCCGCCGCCCGACCCTCCGCCGCCCGTGCCGGCCGTGCCGCCGGCGCCCCCACCCGTTCCTCCCGAACCGGTCGTGCCGCCGCGACCGCTCGCGCCTCCGCCGCCGGAGGTGCCCGCGCCGCCCCCGGTCCCCGCTGCGCCGCCCGCGCCCGCGCCACCCGTGCCCGCCGCGCCCGTCGTTCCGCCCGCTCCCGTCGTGCCCGCCGCACCCGTGGTACCCGCCGCGCCTGTCGTCCCGGCAGCGCCCGTCGTCCCGGCGGCGCCCGTCGTTCCGGCGCTACCCCCGTGACCGCTTGCGCCTGTCGAGCTGGGGTCGCCGGCGCCGCAACCGGCAAGCAATGCGGCGAACATGATGACGGCAACGAAGTGCGGAAACAGGGTCCATCGACTCGGCATGGCCTCCCTTGATCCCCGGCCTGGGGATCGCGGATCTGGTGCGCGGGACCGTCGCCCACAAATGAGACCACCCACATCGACTTACGTATGCCGAACCAAACAGGAACTTGGCGTCCGGACGCCGCGTCACGACCGGTAGGAAAATGAGCCAGTCCAGCGCATCATTGCGACTGCTGAATGAGGTCAGGTTCCCCACGTTCATGACGATTCATCGCTTGCACATGCCCGTGCCGCCCGTGTCGCTGGTGGTTGCGCCGCCCCCTCGGGACATCAGCGACCAAGAGCTGGCCAGCGCGCTGATCGAAGGCAAATCCTGGGCGATCGGTGAAACGTGGCACCGCTTTGCCCCGCCCGTCATCATGCTCGCGCGGCGCGCGCTCGGCTCGGAATCCGAGGCGGAAGATGTCGCACAGGAAGTCTTCCAGCGCGTGTTCGCGAAGGCCGCGACCTTGCGCGCGCCTGACCGGCTGCGCAGCTTCATCTTCTCGTTCGCCATCCGCGTGCTGAGAACGGAGCTGCGCGCGAAGCGAACCCGGTCCTGGCTGTCGTTCCATCGGCCGGAGACCCTCATCGACCTGGGTGGCGAGGCGATGGACATGGAGGCGCGCGATCTGCTGCGCCGGTTCTATGGGCTGCTCGACAGACTGACGGCGCGGCACCGGCTGGTTTTCGTGCTCCGACATCTCGAATCGATGACGCTCGAGGAGGTCGCCGCCCACATGGAGCTGTCGCTTTCGACGGTGAAACGCTCGCTGGAACGCGCCACGAGCAAGCTTTCGGTCTGGATCGAAACGGACCCCGACCTGGTCGCATTCTTCGACGACATGAGGTGGAACCGATGACGTCTCCCGGCGAGAGCAAGGGCCGTCGCGCGCTGGCCGCCCTGTCCGAGTTGGCGCGCGGCAGCGTTCATCCCCCCACGCACGCGGAGCTGGACGGCGGTCTTCGCACCCTGCGCGCGCAGATGGAGGCGAAGCGGGCGCGGCGCCGGGGCTGGACAATCCGGGCGGCGTTCGCCGGGACGGTGGTGGCGGCGGCGTTCCTCGCCGTGGGCGTGGTCCGGACCGGGCGGTCACCTGTACCCGCGGCGCCGCCGGCGCTCGCCTACCGGATCGAGGGCGGCAACCTCGTCGAGGGCGGCTACCTCCGCGAATCGGGCGGCGGCGGCGTGAAGCTGTTCTTCGCCGAAGGAACGGAATTCATCCTGATGCCGGGGACGCGCAGTCGTCTGCGCGAGGTCGACGCGTCGGGCGCGCGCATCGCCATCGAGCAAGGTATGGCTTCCTTCCAGGTCACGCCGGCGCCTGCCGGCAATCGCCGCTGGCAGGTCGACGTCGGTCCCTTCCTGGTGACGGTCAAGGGCACGGTGTTCACGGTGTCGTGGGACGCCGCGACCGAGAAGTTCGAGCTGAAGCTTCGCCACGGCCGCGTGACGGTGAACGGACCGGTGACGGGCGGTGAGATCACGCTGCGGGCCGGGCAGCGCCTGCTGGTCGACCTGCCGCATGGCGAGACGGTCATCACCGAGCAGAAGCCCGAGGAGTCCGTCGAACCTCCCGTCGCGGCTGCGGCCCACCCGGCGGTGAAACCGGCACCAACGTCGCCGTCGGCTGCCAAGGTCGAGAGCGATCGCCGGTGGACCATCGCGCTGGCCGAGGGCCGTCTCGATCGAATCCTGGACGAGGCCGAGCGCGCCGGTCTGAAGACGACGCTGGAGAAGGCGTCCAGCGACGATCTTTTGGCGCTGGCCGATGCGGCCCGCTATCGCCGCCGCATGGAACTGGCGCGCGACGCCCTGCTCGCAGAGCGGCGGCGCTTCCCCAGTTCGCCGCGGTCGCTGGACGCGGCCTTCTTGCTCGGGCGCGTCGAGGAGGCGAGCGATCGCGGTGTGGCACGCGCGATCGAGTGGTACGATGAGTACCTGACGCGCGCGCCGGCGGGGACGTACGCGTCGGAGGCGCTGGGACGCAAGATGACTTTGACGAGTAAAGTGGAGGGGAGTGAGCGGGCGCGCGCGATCGCGGAGGACTACCTCCGGCGTTTCCCCAATGGCACCTATGCGGGGCCGGCGCGGGCATTCGTGCGCGCGCCGTAGACGCGTGCGCCGACTCGCGCTCGCCGCGCTGGTGCTGATCGGGTTGCTCGAGGCAATGCCCGTGCGCGCAGCCAGCGTGATGATCGTGCGCCCGGCGAACTCGCCGCCCGTCATGGTCGAGACCCTGGTGCGGCTGAAGGGCGAGCTGACCTCGGCGGGATTCGCGACGGAGATCGTCGACGCCGGCGCGGCGGGCGGGACGGCCGCCGATTCGCGCGCCGGCCTCGAGCAGATCGCGGCCCAGCGCGGTGCCGACGCGGTGGTCGCCATCGTCGGTGATCTGTCGCCCGATTCCGTCGAGGTCTGGGTCCTCGACAAGGTGACGGGCAAGACGGTGGTGCGCCGCGTGCCCTTCGAACCTGCCGCGCCGCGCGCGTCTGGAACGCTGGCGATCCGGGCCATCGAGCTCTTGCGATCGAGCTTTCTCGAGATCGATCTCGCTGCGAACGATCGCCGGAGCGCGCCGGCCGCGCCGCCGCCGGCCGTCGTCCACTTCGTCGAGATGGAGAAGCTCGCGCGGCACCCCGAGCGCTTCGCCGTCGAGGTCGGCGGCGCCGCCGTCATGAGCCTGGACGGCGTCGGTCCCGCCGTGCTGCCGCTCGTGCGCTTCGACCTGGCGCTGCGCCCCTGGTTCCTGGTCGGGGCCGCGCTGGCCGGCCTGGGAACACGCGCGACCGTCGAGAATCAGGACGGCAGCGTGCAGGTCGCGCAGGCCTACGGGCTGATCGGCGGCAGCTTCCGGTTTCGCGCGGACAAACGGGTGCGTCCGTTCGCCGCGCTGTCCGCCGGCGCGCTGCGTACGTCGGTCGAGGGACGCGCCAACCTGCCCAATGAGAGCCACGGCCCGGACAGGTGGTCGTTCCTGGTCGACGCGGGCGCCGGGTCGACGCTGCACTTGCCCGATCGCTTCTACCTCGCGCTGGCGGCCCACGCGCAGCTGGCCGAACCGTACGTCGGCGTTCGCATCGTCGACACGCTCGTCGCGACGTCGGCGCGGCCCAACCTACTCCTGACGCTCACGATCGGAGCGTGGCTGTGAAGCGCGGGTGCATCGCGCTGGGTTTCTGCCTCGCGGTGGCCGCGTGCACGCGCGCCGACCTCGACGCGATCACGGGGCCGCCCGACGGCGGCACCGACGTGGTGACGCCGGTGAGCTGCCCGTCGCCGGCGTTGCAACCCGTTGACGCCGTCATGCAGACCGTGCAGGTCGGCGGCGATACGCGCAGCTACGTCCTGCACGTCCCGCCGGCCTATGACGGCAGCAAGCCCGTGCCGCTCGTCGTCGACTTCCATGCGATTGGCGGCACGGGCGCGCAATGGCTCGGGGGCTCGCCGTATCCGGACGTGACCGATCCGGACGGCGCCGTCATGGCGTACCCCACCGGCCTCGCCGGTCCCTCGGGTAACGCGTGGAACATCGGTCCGTGCTGCGTCGCGGGCGTGGACGACGTCGCCTTCGCGAAGGCGCTGGTGGCGGCCGTCCGGGCCATGGCCTGCATCGATCCGAAGCGCGTCTACGCGACAGGGTTCTCGATGGGCGGCGGCATGGCGCACTTCGTCGGCTGCCACGCGGCGGACGTGTTCGCGGCCGTGGCCCCGTCTGCGTTCGATCTCCTGCAAGAGAACGCCGGCGGTTGCCAGCCGCCCCGCCCCATCACCGTGGTCGCGTTTCGAGGCAACATGGATCCGTTCGTGCCGTACGACGGTGGTCCGTCGGCGGTGGTCCCCGGCATGGCCGTCACCTTCCTGGGCGCGCAGGGCACCTTCCAGAAATGGGCCGACATCGACAAGTGCACCGGATCGCCGTCCGCGCCGGACAGCAACGGCTGCTCGACCTTCGCGAGCTGCGCGGGCAACGTCGAGGTCGTGCTGTGCACGGATCCGGCCGGCGGCCGGGCCCAATCTGACGCCGCCATCGCCTGGCCCATCCTGAAGCGGCACCCCCTGCCGTAACCCTGCGTCAAAGCAGCGAAGATTCTTGGACCGGTTCCGGGGCACCCCGCGACTGCGGGCTGATCGGCGTCTCGATCTCTCAGCCCGCTTCGGCCGGCCCATGTATCAGGTCACCTGATACTCAAGCCGGTCGCCATTCCCGTCCAGGAGGCAACATGCGATCGTCAAGCTTCACACTTATCGGCTGCCTGAGCGTTGCCGTAACCCTCAACCTGGCGGCTTGCGTGAGCTCAGGGGACGAGACCGGCACCGGCGGTTCGCAAGGGTCAACCGCCGGCACCAGCGGCAGCGCGGGCACCAGCGGCAGCGCCGGGACCACCGGCAGCGGGAACACCAGCGGCGGCGCCGGGACCACCGGCTCCGCCGGTTCTTCCGTCGCGGGGACGACGGGTTCGGCCGGCACCACCGGCAGCGCCGGGACCACCGGCTCCGCGGGAACCGGCGGTAGCGGCACGCCGGGAGACGCAGGCACGACCGGCGGGGGCGGATCCGGGCCGGCCGGCCGCGGCGGCACGACGGGTTCTGCGGGTAGTGGACCGGCCGGTCGCGGAGGAGGCGGTGGCGCCAGCGCCGGTCGCGGCGGGACAACCGGATCAGCCGGCACCACCGGCGTGGCGGGCACGACGGGCAGCGCCGGAACGACGGGCAGCGGCGGAAGCGGCGCCTGCGTCAAGGGTCAGACCCACGGCAAGGACGTCGCCATCCTCGGCGAGTCCTTCATTGCGGCGGGGTCGATTGTCACCGAGCTCGAGACCCTCGCCAAGGCGGCGGGGTCCCTGCCCTCGACTGAGAAATATGTCAACAATGCCGTCAGCGGCACGACCATCGCCGGCGCGAACGGAAGCGTGGACCAGTTCAACAGAGCCATCTCGAGCTCGGGGACCATCAAGTACGTCATCATGGACGGCGGCGGCAACGATTGCCTCCAGGCGAACAGTCCGACCCAAGCGTTGGCGGGCATCGACAAGCTGTTCCCGTTGATGACTTCAAAAAATGTGGAGAAGGTTCTCTACTTCTTCTATCCCGATCCCATCGGGAGCAGTTTCAACAATCTCAAGACGTGCCTCGATTCGTTGCGACCGATGATGAAAGCAAAGTGCGACGCTCTGACGTCGCCCAAGTGCTACTGGCTGGATCTGCGTCCGACCTGGAACGGACACAACGAATACACGAGTGACGGCATCCACCCCACCGCCGCGGGAAGCAAGGCGACCGCAGCTGCCATCTGGCCGGTCGCCGTGCAGAACTGCATCGCGCAGTAACGGCGCCAGCGGCTGATCGCGACGCGTGAGCACCACCTCGGGCGCGATCCGGGCGAGCACCCGGATCGCGCTTTTTTCTTGCGCCGATGGACCCATTTCCATGTTATCAGGCAACCTGATTCAGGTTACCTGATACGAAGGCCACCGTACCACCAGGAGACACAATGAAACGCGGCGCAGTTCTTTTGACGCTCGTCGGGATCGCACTGCCCCTGTCAGCATCCGCGCAGGACGCCCAGTTCAGTGTCTACGGCACGCTCCTGCCCTTCGTGGACAACTGGCACACGACAGGAGCCACCGCACCCGGCGTCACGCCCGAGACCGGCGGCGCGAGTCAGGTCATTGCGGCTGATTACACGGGCGAGAACCAGCCCAACCGGTTTCGTATCACCTCCGGCACATCCAACATCGGCTTTCGGGGGGAACTTGGCTTCAACGAGCACATCAAGGCCTGGTTCCAGGTCGAGTGCATGACGAACCCTGACGGCGACACTTCCGTCTATGCGTCTCCATGGGCCTCGCGCAACAGCGCTGTCGGCTTGAAGGGCGACTTCGGCACGCTCTTCTGGGGCCAATGGGACACACCGTATTACTACGCAGCCGTGTTCGTCGGTCCGCTCCGGGGCCTCAATCCTTTCGACAATGCTGTGACCGGCAATCCCGGCTTCAACGTCCCGGTCGTCGCGACATATGGTGGACGGGCGACCGCGAGGGCGGATGCGACGTTCATCCGCCGCCAGGGCAACAGCATTCAATACTGGACGCCCACGTGGAACGGGCTCTCTGCCCGGTTCGCGGTCGGACTGAACGAGAACCGCACGAGAGCAAGCGCCTACGAGCCAGCGACCAACCCTTGGGTGTTGTCGGCGCTTGCGAGCTATGAGTACGGGCCGCTGAGCGTTCGTTATGCGTACCAGACGCACCTCGATTACTTCGGCCTCTCCTGGCTCGGCGGATCGCCTGGCGTCACGCTCACGAACCCGAGCTCGAGGGATGACGGCCACGAAATCGTAGCGTCGGTCAGGCTCGCCACCGGCACCCGGCTGGCGGTCATCGCGGAACGCTTGAAGTATCGGACAGACGAGCTGACGCCCGGGTTGGTGAACAGCTACCAGCGCGACGCGATCCTGGGCGCCGTCCAGCAGCGCATCGGCGAGCACACGCTGTGGGGCTCATTCGGCTACGCCGCGGCCGGCCGGTGCACGATGGCGGGGGGTGCGCCCTGCTCGACGAGCGGCCTCGAGGGGCGCCAGTGGTCGCTCGGCTACACTTTCAGCCCGGCGAAGACCGTCGACATCTACGCCGCGTACTACGAGCTTGCCAACGGCCGCTCCGGAACTCATGCGCTCTTCCCGCCCGTCGTTCCGATCACGCCGGGCTCGACCACGCGCGGAGCCGGCGTGGGCATTCTTTACATCTTCGACTTCACCACGAAGATTGGAGGGCCCAAGCCGCCACCTCCGGCGCCCGTCGCGCCTCCCGAACCGCCCGCCGCGCCTCCCGAAGCGCCCGCCGCGCCTCCCACACCGGGGCCCGGCGGCTCAGAACCTGCGCCGCCCGCGCCCCCGACGTAATCGTTCAACGGCGGCGGCGCACCATGATCACGTGCGCGGCCTCGAGCACGACCTCGTCGCGCTGGTTGTAGACCAGGGCCTGGAACTTCACCACGCCCCGGTCCGCCTGTGAGCGAGAGGGCCGGACTTCGGTGACCGCGCCCTCGACGCGCAGCTCGTCACCGGAGCGAACCGGCCGCGGCAATCGCATCGACTCGATCGCGACGCCCGCGCCTTGGCCGGAGAGGCCGAGATCGCTGTCGACGATGAGCCGCATGGCGACCGCGGCGGTGTGCCAGCCGCTCGCGACCAGCTCACCGAACAGGCTTCCCCGCGCGGTGCCTTCGTCGACGTGGGAGGGCTGTGGATCGAACTCGGCGGCGAACGACTTGATCCGCTCCGCCGTGACCCGGATGGCGCGCGGGGATCGGAACGCCAGCCCCACCGTGAAGTCTTCGAGGTACCGGCCCGGTGCCGCCATCGCCCCGTTCACGCGAGCCCGAGCAGGCTGATCGCGTTCTGCTTGAGGACGAGCGGCCTCACCTCGTCGCGGATCGGCAGCTCGGCGAACTCGGCCAGCCACCGTTCCGGCGTGAGCACGGGATAGTCCGATCCGAAAAGCGTCTTGGCGCGCAACGGCCCGTTCACATACTGCACCAGGTTGGCCGGAAACAGCTTGGGCGCCCAGCCGGAAAGGTCGATGTACACCTGCGCCTTGTGCATGGCGATGCTGAGCGCCTCGTCCTGCCACGGGAAGGACGGGTGAGCGAGGATGATCGGCATCGCCGGAAAGTCGGCGGCGACGTCGTCGACGTAGATCGGGTTCGAGTACTTGAGACGGATGCCGCCGCCGCCGGGGAGACCGGAGCCCATGCCCGAATGACCGGTGTGGAACACGGCCGGTAATCGCGCGGCGGCGATGGTTTCGTAGAGCGGGTAAGCGAGCTTGTCGTTCGGGAAGAAGCCCTGCAGGTTCGGGTGGAACTTGAACCCGCGCGCCCCCTTGCCGATGAGCCGGCGCGCCTCGTCGACGGCGTTGCCCCGGTGCGGATCGACCGACACGAAGGGGATGAGGACGTCGCTGTTCGCGGTCGCGACCTCCAGGATCTCGTCGTTGGAAACGGGCACCTCGCCGGTGTTGTGCTGGTTGTCGACGCAGAAGACCACCGCGGCCATCGACCGGGCGCGATAGTAGTCGGCGACCTCCTGCACGTTCGGTCGAGGGAAGTTCGACCGGAAGTGCTTCGCGGCGGCGTCGAGGATCTGCATCGTCCGCGGATCGGGCGCGTCGTGCAGCGGCACCTGCGCGTGGGTGTGGACGTCGATCGCGCGGACGGTCCCGACGTCGATGCTCATGCCAGGTCCAGCTTCGGCAGCCGGATGCCGAAGGGCTGGAGGTGCGGCGCGAAACGCGCCTGCCAGATCGCCGCGATCGCCTCGGCGTCCCAGCCGCCGTCGCGGAGCTCGGTCGCGATCTCCGCCGGGTGCGAGTAGAGGCAGATGCGGTCGCCCCCGATCCCGATGGTCTGGCCCGTGATCCCGGCCGACGCGCCGGACGCGAGGAAGACGACCAGGCCCGCGCAGTCCTCGGGCATGCCAATCGCGTGCTCGCGGCGGACCGCTGCGGGCAGCGGCTCGCCGGCCGCGACGCGCGAAACCAGGGGTTTGTAGAGCGGGATCGTCGCGGTCATCGCCGTCCACGCGGTGGGGACGATCGCGTTCACGGTGATCTCCGCGCGGGCGAGCTCGGCGGCCCAGGTCCGCGCGAAGCCGACGATACCGGCCTTCGCGGCGGCGTAGTTGGTCTGGCCGAAGTTCCCGTGCTGGCCAGCCGGAGAACCGACCACGATGATGCGGCCGCCCTGCGCTTGCTCGCGCATCCGGATCGCCGCGGCGCGCGCGCACAGGAACGTCCCGCGCAGGTGCGTCCGCACCACCAGATCGAAGTCCTCGTCGGTCATCTTCCAGAGCACGGCGTCGCGCAACACACCCGCGTTGGTGACCACGACGTCGAGACGACCGAACGCCTCGACAGCGCGCGCGACCAGCGCATCGGCCGTCGCCCGATCTCCGACGTCGCCAGCCATCGCAGTCGCGCGGCCGCCGGCGAGGCCCGCGGTCTCCTCGGCGACGCGCAGATCGAGATCGTTGACGATGACGGCGGCTCCCGCGCGCGCCAGCGCGACGGCGTACGCCCGCCCCAGGCCCTGGCCGGCGCCCGTCACGATCGCAACTTTCCCGGTCAGATCGGCGGCGCTCATCGGTAGTACCTGAACAGGCACTCGGCGACGAGCGCGGGTTTGGGGGCGCCCTTGACCTCGATCGTGAAGGCCGCCGTCAGCTGGACGCCCCCGTCGATCTCGGTCGCCTCGACGACCTCACCCTGACCGCGAAACTCCGCGCCCACCGGCAAGGGCGCGGGGAAGCGCAGCTTGTTCAACCCGTAGTTGATCGAGGTCCTGGCGTCCGTGACCGTCACCAGCTGCTGCGAAATCGGCCCGAGCATCGCCAGCGTCAAGTATCCGTGCGCGATGGTTCCGCGGAAGGGCGTCTGCCGCGCGCGCTCGGGATCGACGTGAATGAAGTTGTGGTCGCTGGTGAGGTCGGCGAACTGGTTCACGCGATCCTGCGGCATCGGTTGCCATTCCGTCGGCCCTAGCTTGCGCCCGGCCTGCCGCAGCAGCTCGGCCATGGTCGTCGTCAACGCATTTTCGGTCGGGCTCGCAGGCATAGGCGCGCTCCTTGGCTCCTGTTATCAGGTAGCCTGATACTAGCGCATCCGGCGACGAACGAGAAGGTCTCAGGCGGCGCGCTGCGATGCGGTCCGCCGGGCCTTGGTCGCGCGGGGCGCGTCGTGGCCGCCCGGCGCGGGCGCGGCGCCGTGGAAGCCGCCGCCCAGATTGCGAACCGCCGACTTGATCATGGCGAGGAACGTGGCGCGCTCGGCGCGACTGAACCCCGCCAGCATGCGCGTCTCGAAGGCGGCGACGGCGGCCTCGCACGCGTTCAGCACGCGCCGCCCCTTCGCGGTGAGGCTCGCCGGCAGCTTTCGGCGGTGGCTGGGGTGGGGACTGCGCTTGATCAAACCGGCCTGCTCCAGGCGGTGGGTGACCTCGTGCATCGACTGCGCGGTCATGAACGAACGCCGGGCCAGCTGCGAGCTGGACAGGGGCGTTCCGTGGCGATTGAGGACGCTCAACGTCGTGAACTGCAGGGCCGTCAGGCCGTGCCGTGCCGCCACCTCGCTGACCGCGCCCAGAACGAGGTTCTGCAGCCGAGCGATGGCATAGGAGATCCCCGGTTCGGCGCGCGGAGCCGCCTGATCGACGTCGTCCATGCGGGCATCGTGCCATACAGAGAGCCGCCCTGCGGAGAGGAATTCGCGCTTGACAGCGCGGGCGGAGCCGAGGCAGTTTCAGGGAAGCTGATATTGAGTGCGGCGAGGCGCAGTGGCACGCTTTCGCTTTGCGCGCGGCGCGCATGCAGCCCACAAACGGAAACTTCGCGCTTCTGATCCAGGCGACCTGCGAACGCCTGCCGCAGCGCCCCGCCCTGTTCCATCGCGGGAAATGGATCTCGTATCGCGATCTCGGCCGGCAGATTGACACCTGGGTGGGGACCTTGCGGGCCGCCGGCGCCGGCGACGGCAGCTGCGTCGCGATCTGGCTGCCGAACAGCCCCGCATTCGTCGCGGCGTTCGCGGGCACCCTCCGGATGGGGGCGGTCGCCGCGCCGTTCGGGGTTCTCCTCAAACCGGTGGAGGTGCGGCAGCGGCTGCATGCGGCGGGAGCCGCCGTGCTGGTCACGACGCCGGCGCTCGCACGCGATCTGGGGGACGTGGGCACCCGCGTGCTCGCGGTGGATCCGGCCGGCCTCGCCGCCGACGAGGGAACACCGACGGTCTTCGCGGCCGAACGCACCGCCGGCGACGTCGCCGTTCTCATCTTCACGTCCGGCACCACGGGCGAGGCGAAGGCGGCCGAGCTGACCCACGGCGGCATTGCCTGGAACGCCCGGGCGCTCGCCGACGCCTTCGCGCTGACGGCCGACGACGTGCAGCTGGCCGCGGCGCCGCTGTCCCACGTCCTCGGGATGTCGGGCGTGATGAACGCGACGCTGATCACCGGCGGCGCCCTCGCGCTGATGGAGCGGTTCGAAGCGGCCGCGGCGTTCTCGTTGCTCACCTCCGCGGGGATCACGGGCGTGGCGGGGGCGCAGCCGATGTTCGTCGCGCTCCTGCGCGAGGCGCACAAGGCGGGCGCCGTGCCGCGCTTGCGTTTCGCGATGGCAGGCGGCACCGCGCTGGCGACGGAGGTGGCGCGCTCGATCGAGGAGACGTTCCAGTGCGCGCTGCGCGAAGGTTACGGCATGAGCGAGGTCGGCGGCGGAATCACGGGGGCGTCGCTGGCCAGCGCGCGAAAGCCGCAGTCGGTCGGGCCGGCCTTTCCGGGCAGCGAGATCAGAATCGTCGACCTCGCGACGGGCGCGGCGCTGCCGGTCGGACAGCGCGGCGAAGTTCAGGTCAGGAGTCCCAGCGTCATGCGCGGCTATCGCGCGGACGAAGCAGAGACGCGGGCCGTCGTGGACCGCGACGGGTGGCTCTCGACGGGCGACATCGGATACGTCGGCGACGACGGATATCTCTTCCTTGTCGACAGGAAGAAGGACCTCATCATCCGCTCCGGTTACAACGTCTACCCGGGCGAGGTCGAAGAGGTGCTGTTCTCGTGCCCCGGCGTGCTCGAGGCGGCGGTCCTCGGTGTCCCCGACGCCGAGCACGGTGAGGAGGTGGTCGCGCTCGTCGTACCGACCCATGAGGGCGTCGACCCCGAGACGGTGAAGGCGTTCGCGCGCGAACGTCTCGCCGCGTACAAGTATCCGCGCCACGTCGTCATCGTGAACGAGCTGCCCAAGGGGCCGACGGGAAAGATCTCGAAGCGGGACATCGACCGCGCGGCGCTGCTCCCCCGCTAGGGAGCCCCGCCGTCACAGACCGAGGTACGCCTGGCGCACACGGTCGTCGTGAAGCAGATCCTCTCCCCTCCCCTGCATGACGACGCGCCCGTTCTCGAGGACGTAG